>OLSG01003121.1_pt1 | contig 12383 bp, 10 predicted proteins | sample 1673041 | NCBI WGS metagenome assembly OLSG01 (sample SAMEA3136749, study PRJEB25190) | human gut metagenome | reverse complement strand
CTGTATAAATTTTCAAAGTTCATTAATTTCTGCTTGACTTTTTATTTGCAGACTACTTTTAAGATAATAGCATATTTTTTTAGTTTCTTAAAGGAACTCAAATAAAGAACTCAAACAGAAACTTATATTTTGAGTTCCTATTTGAGTTCTTTTCATTTTTTCTAAAAAATCATTTTCCTTTTTACTTTTCTTCTTTCTTTATCCCAGCCTTCTCCAGAATCCCGTTCCACATCTGCTCTCGCTTTTTCTCCCGTTCTGCCTTTCCGTCATTCCACTTCTGTATAAATGCCATCTGTTCCAAATCATCTCGCTCTTCCATAAACAGCCTCTCTTTCTTACATTTATTCAGATGAATTATTTCCTGTACCTGACTATTATATGCGTGTCCGCAATGATTCTTTCCACTTTGCACGTTATATTTATAAGCAAGAAAAAATCAGGTATCACCCCCGACACCTGATTTTCTCTCACTTATTCACTCTTTAATTTTCTCTTCTTTCTTCCCCAGATATACATGGACAGTACAATCGCCACGCAATCCGTAAGTGCCTGTCCGTAAATGACTCCGTTTAATCCGAACACTGCATTCAACAGATACAGTAAGGGAATCAGCAGAAGTCCCTGTCGGAGTACCGACAGAATCGTTGCTGGAAGTGCATCTCCAGTAGACTGCATGCAGTTCATATTTACAAAAAGGATTCCGATAAACGGTCCGGAAACCATATATGCGACCAGCATTTTCACGCCATAATATATAACGTCTTTATCGTTAATGAACAGGTGGATAATTGGTTCTCGAAAAAAGAAAAATAATGCCGTCGCCAGGATTCCAACAACCAGACAGCATTTTTTCGTAAAACAGTCCACTTCCATAAAACGTTTCTGATTGCCTGCCCCAAAATTGTAACCCATCAGCGGCTGCACGCCGTTGGCAAGTCCCATTTGAAGGAAGGTAATAAACATATTTGCCTTGAATACAATTCCAATCGCCGCCACCGGTGCATTTCCGTACTTGACCAGAATCTGATTCAGCACGATCGTTGATACACTCATCAGTGCTGAAAAAATTGCGGTCGGAAAACCGATCGAACATACCCTTGATAAAACCTGCTCTCCGCATTTGAAATACTTCGGGCTGACGGAAAAGCTTTTACTCTTTTTCATGAAATACCAGAGATAATAAATGCTTGCCAGAATATTGCCGATCGTTGTCGCAATCGCAGCCCCTGCCGCCCCCATTCCAAGTCCGCTGATAAATACCGGATCCAGAACAATGTTGGCAACTGTACCGATCATACTTCCGATCATCGCCTCACTGCTTGCACCTTCCGCACGAACGATAAAGCTTGCCGTTGCTGACCAGATGATAAATGGTGCACCATAGGAAACGTGAAATGTATAACCTTTTGCCATCTCATAAGTCTGACTGTTCGCACCAAATGTGTAAAGGATCGGTTTCATAAAGAAAATCAGGATCAAAGCAAATAAAATCCCGACGATCAGTGATGCATAGGTTACAAATGCCGATGTATTCTTTACCCGTTTCTCATTTTTTTCTCCCATCGCCATAGATGCAACGGCACTTCCACCCATACCAAACATATTTGCAAATGCCATCAGTAAAATAAATATCGGATTGGTCAGACTGACCGCTGCTACCTGCAGTGGATCCCCAGTCTGTCCAACAAAAAAGGTGTCTGCCATATTGTAGACAACCGTGACCAGACTGCTGATCACGCTTGGTATTGCCATCTTCGCAACGGCTTTTGACACCTTCATACTTCCCATCAGTTCATTTTCATTCATCTGTCCGTCCTCCGTACTGTTTTTTTCTGCCTGTGTTTTTCTTTACCGTATTCGCAGGAAAAGTATCCAGATTCTGCAACATTTTCTCTGCGATCCGCAGAAATTCCTGCCGTTCTTCTTTTGTCACTCCCTGCAGCAAAATCGTTTCCGACTCTTCGATCTCACTCTTAAGCACAGCTTCTATCTGCTCTGCTTTTTCAGTAAATACGATTTTCTTATATCTTCCATCATTTGGATCAGTCTCTCTTTTTATCAGTCCATTTTTCTCCAAAGATTTCAGTGTCTCTGTTGCCGTGGAAGGACGAAGTCCGAATTCCTGTTCAATATCCTTCTGATAGACAGATCTGTTCTGAGATTCTACTAAAATATAATTTAAAATATTCCCCTGTGCACCGCTGATCCCGATTGTTTCCTGGATTGCCCTGGACCGTCTACGGAGACGGTTGGAAATCTGATTGATCTTCTTTCCTGTCTGCATGATAACCTCCCTTGCACTTATGATATTTTACTTTATCATTTTTTGCATTAAATACTTCGTTTCCTAAGTATTTCAGGGCAAATTTTAAAAAAAGTCAATCAAAAAAAGAGACAGCCCATCATTTTGACAAGCCATCCCTTTTCGTCATATTTTATAAATCCTAAGCTTCAGACTCTTTCTTAGCTCCAAAGTAAGCCTTCAGAGAATTGATCACAATAACAAGTCCGAGTGCCATCAGCAGAACTGCGATGATCAGCTGAAGTCCTTCTACAAGGAAAGTAGCGGAACCTGCTGCATATGCTTTTACAAGTCCGATGGTTCTCTCTACCAGTGCGGTTCCTGTTACACAAAGCATGATGATCAGCGGTGCGAACAGCATCTTGTTGCTTCTTCCTGTTACCTTCATGAATACACAAAGTGTTACAAGTACAAGTGCTGACAGTAACTGGTTTGCTGATCCGAACAGTGGCCAGATATTTGCATATCCGATACGTGTCAGAACGTAAGCACATAACAGAGTCACGATTGTTGAGAAATATGTATTGCAAAGGAGTTTTCTCCATCCTTCTGCATGTTCCATATCATCTACACTGAAAAGTTCCTGGAAACTCATACGTCCGATACGTGAAACAGCATCCAGACTGGTAAGTGCAAGTGCAGATACACACATGGTCATGAAGCACTGTGCGATGTAAACCGGAATACCGAACATTTCAAAGAATCCTGCAACACCGCTTGAGAAAACCTGGAACGGTGTTCCGGCTGCCGGTGTTCCGTCTGCTGCTGCAGCTGCACCAGCTACGCAAAGTGCGATAACTGCAAGAAGACTTTCCAGAACCATTGCTCCGTATCCAACCTTCAGCATATCCTTTTCATTGGATACAGTCTTAGATGATGTACCTGATGAAACAAGGCTGTGGAAACCTGATACAGCACCGCATGCCACGGTAACGAACAGGATTGGGAACATATCTCCAAGTGTATCATTGTGGAAGCCTGTAAATACCGGAAGGTTCATGGTTGGATGTGCAACCAGAAGTCCCAGTGCAGCTCCTACGATCATACCGATGAACATATAAGTTGTCATGGTATCACGAGGCTGCTTTAAGATCCACATCGGAAGTACTGCTGTAAAGAAAATATATACAAATGTAATGTAAGTCCATGTATCTTTTGTTGCTGTGATCGGTACTAACATACCAAGACCAAGAGCAGCTACTGTAAATACAAGACCGACAACTGTTTCTTTCCATCCGTGAAACCGGAATTTTTTCTGTACCAGACCAAAGATCATAGCAAATACGATAAACAGCAGGGAAATGGTTCCTGCAGCTCCGTTTGTCTTTGCTGCATCTGCAAGTTTTACGACACCGTCTACTTCTGTGTAAGCGTTAAATGTACCTGCAACCATATCTGCGAATGCTGCAATTACAAGAAGTGTAAACAGCCAGCAGAAAAGCAGGAATACTTTTCGTCCGAATTTACCGATATATTTTTCGATCAGAAGTCCCATAGACTTTCCTTCGTTCTTTACACTGGCATACAGTGCACCGAAGTCTGTAACAGCACCGAAGAAAATACCTCCAACGATGATCCACAGGAATACCGGAACCCATCCAAATACCGCCGCCTGAATTGCACCGGTAACAGGACCTGCACCTGCAATTGACGAAAACTGATGACTGAATACGGTCCATCCGTCTGTCGGAACATAATCCTTTCCATCTTCAAATTTCTTTGCCGGAGTCTCTGCTTTGGGATCGATTCCCCACTTATTAGCAAGCCAGCGGCCATAGAATACATATGCACAGCTAAGAAGTACTGCTGCGATCAATACGATAACTAATGTATTCATACTAATCCCTCTCTTTCTCTTCCAGTTAAAATAATTAAGTTTTAATAAGATAAATAAAAATTTTATTAAATTATTATAGTGGTGTTTTAACTCTTTAAAGCCCTTTTGTCAATGGACTTCTCGCAATTTCGGCACGTTCACATGATTTTTTAGAGTATGCTCTGTTTTTTTGTGCATTTTTCCATACTCCGCGTTACAAAAACATATGACCGCTTCTCGAAAGCATTCCTGTAATATACAATTTGTCCGTGACACCTGCATCTGACTCCAGAATATGAGACTCCAGAATATGACCGAATATATTTTTATATTGATATTGACATTTTTTCCCAACCGAACTATACTGAATTTTGTAAATGAAACGGGGAGCTTGTTTGACAGGCTGAGAGGAAGTTCAGAACTTCGACCCATATACCTGATTTGGATAATGCCAACGTAGGAACGTATATTTTGATGATAACGGGAGATACATTGGTATCTCTCTTTTTTTGATATACGGCGTCAAATACCATCAGCATACTCTGATGATATTTAAGAAACAGGATTTCTTATAATAATATGAAATGATACCAGGGTCAAAAGGTCAGAAAGCTGATGCAAGCTTGCTTGCAAGAGGATTTTTGACCTCTTGACCCGCCAAAAACATGAGTAAGTAGCCATTTTTCAAAGAAAAATGAGCGGATTACGAATGTTTTTGAGGATTGCGAGAGTGCAAAGCACGTAGCAATCTGGTATCAAAGGGGTCAAAATACCTTTTGACCCCAACATCATGAAATTCCACATTCAACCAGGGTTTACACGAAAATGAATAAGGTAAAGTTGAGATTGGGCGAGAGTTCATGAAGGGGTACACCACCACGGGTGTAATTCTTTGTGTACTCTTTTTTCATTTTTAAGAACTTTTCCGTTTTGAAAGGAGGTTTTTCCATGATTACAGTTAATGGTAAAGAAGTTACTCTGACCGGACCGCTCAGTGTTGCGGATTATCTGGAACAAAACAATTATCAGATCAAACGGATCGCCGTTGAAATGAATGGTGATATTTTACCAAAATACAGCTATTCTGACACCATGCTCAAAGACGGGGACCGTCTGGAGGTTGTAAGTTTTGTAGGAGGAGGCTAAGAAATCATGTATCATACACTTACAAAAGAAGAAATCTACACCGCCCTTGACGAGCGACATTCACCGGAGACGCAGAAGCTTCTCTCGGCAGGAAATGTAGCGATCGCAGGGCTTGGCGGCCTTGGCTCTAATGTTGCTTATGCGCTTGCACGGATCGGTGTCGGTCATCTTCACCTGATTGATTTTGACGTAGTTGACATTACCAATCTGAACCGCCAGCAATATTTCATGGAGCATATCGGAATGTACAAAACCGATGCCCTGAAATCCCTGCTTCTGAGGATCAATCCGTATCTGGATATCCGCACAGACTGTGTAAAAGTTACGGACGATAATCTGCAGGAATTATTTGCAGATGCCACAATTGTCTGCGAAGCTTTTGATAATCCGGAAGCCAAAGCAATGCTGGTCAATGGTATTCTGGAACATTTCCCAGAGAAAAAGCTCGTATCCGCAACCGGAATGGCCGGCTATGGAAGCAGCAATACCATTATCACAAAACGGATCATGAAAAACTTTTATCTGTGTGGTGATGGTGTGACAGCACCAACTTACGGTCATGGACTGATGGCGCCGCGTGTTGCCATCTGTGCCGCACATGAAGCCAACATGATCACGCGGCTGCTCCTCGGTGAAGAAGAAATTTAATAAAATAAGAAAGAAGGAACTTTATTATGAGTACAAATGAAGATAAATTTATCCTGGGAGGTCATGAATTCACTTCCCGTTTTATTCTCGGATCCGGTAAATTTTCTCTGGATCTTGTAAAAGCCTGTATCGAAAAAGCAGAAGCTCAGATCATCACACTTGCCCTGCGTCGCGCAAATGAAGGCGGTCTTGCAAATATCCTGGACTATATTCCGGACAATGTAACCCTGCTTCCAAATACCTCCGGTGCACGTAATGCTGAGGAGGCAGTCCGTATCGCCAGACTTTCCCGTGAAGTCGGATGCGGCAACTTTGTAAAGATCGAAGTCGTTCATGATTCCAAATACCTGCTTCCGGACAACTACGAAACCATCAAAGCAACAGAAATCCTTGCAAAAGAAGGCTTTGTTGTCATGCCGTATATGTACCCGGATCTGAATGCTGCAAGAGCACTTGCTGATGCCGGAGCTGCCTGCATTATGCCGCTCGGCTCTCCAATCGGTTCCAACAAAGGGCTCAGCACAAAGGATTTCATCCAGATCCTGATTGATGAGATCGATCTGCCGATCATCGTTGATGCCGGAATCGGTCGCCCTTCCCAGGCTTGTGAAGCCATGGAAATGGGTGCTTCCGCTGTCATGGCAAATACTGCTATCGCAACTGCAGGAAATGTTCCTGCCATGGCAGAAGCTTTCAAAAAAGCCATTGAAGCCGGACGCAGTGCTTATCTTTCCGGACTGGGACGCACCATCGAAAGAGGCGCAAGCGCATCCTCACCTCTGACAGGATTCTTAGAGAATTAGGAGGCAGTCAAAATGGAAAATTCACATATCAACGAAAGTATTTTAAGTGAGGAAATTCTGGAGGACCAGAAAAAGAACCGGATCGATCATATGACCTATCTTCCGGGAATGGAAGATATCGAATCTGATGTAATGGATCAGGTCATAGATGCCATGAACGCTTATGATTATGAAAAATATACCGAAGCTGACGTAAGACGCGCCATTGCTCATGATGTCCGCACACCGGAGGATTTCGCCGCACTTCTCTCACCTGCAGCACTTCCTCTTCTTGAAGAAATCGCACAGGCTGCCCAGGCTGAGACACGAAAACATTTCGGAAACAGTGTCTATATGTTCACTCCGATCTATATTGCCAACTACTGTGAGAACTACTGCATTTACTGTGGTTTCAACTGCCACAACAAGATCAACCGTGCGCAGTTAAATGACGAAGAGATTGAAAAAGAGATGGCTGCAATTGCCAGGACAGGGCTTCAGGAAATTCTGATCCTGACCGGTGAAAGCCGCAGTAAATCTACCATCGAATATATTGGAAATGCCTGCAAGATTGCGCGCAAATATTTTAAAGTTATCGGACTGGAAATTTATCCGGTTAACTCAGATGAGTATGCATATCTCCACGAATGCGGTGCAGACTATGTAACCGTTTTCCAGGAAACTTACAATTCCGACAAATATGAAACCCTGCATCTTGCCGGGCATAAGAGGATCTTCCCTTATCGTGTAAATGCACAGGAACGTGCACTGATGGGCGGAATGCGTGGTGTCGGCTTTGGTGCCCTGCTTGGCCTGGATGATTTCAGAAAAGATGCTTTTGCAACCGGATACCATGCTTATCTTCTCCAGAGAAAATACCCGCATGCTGAGATCGCGTTCTCCTGTCCGAGGCTGTGCCCGATCATCAACAATGACCGGATCAATCCGATGGATGTCCATGAGCCACAGCTTCTCCAGGTAGTCTGTGCTTACCGTCTGTTCATGCCATTTGCAAGCATTACGGTATCTACCAGAGAATGTGCTCGTGTAAGAGACAATCTGACACAGATTGCTGCAACCAAGATTTCTGCCGGAGTCAGCACCGGAATCGGAAGCCATGTGGATGATATTGAGGATAAGGGAGATGACCAGTTCGAGATTTCTGACGGACGTTCCGTAGATGAGGTTTACCAGGCACTTCTTTCCAACAATATGCAGCCGGTTATGAGTGATTATATCTATGTATAGAGATCTTATTGCCGTAACAAACCGCCATCTCTGTTCCCGTCCTTTTACAGAACAGATTACCCGTGTCTGCAAGCTGCATCCGAAAGCTCTGATCCTGCGTGAAAAAGATCTGCCGGAAGAGGAATATTTTTCTCTTGCCCGGCAGATGAAGGAAATCTGTGAACAGTTTAAAGTTCCGTTTATTCCGCATTTTTATCCAGCCGTTGCGAGAGAACTCGGCTGCGACAGGCTACATTTACCACTTCCACTTTTGCTTGAAAATCCGAAAGTGGTTTCCGATTTTCATACAGTTGGAACTTCCATCCATTCTGTTTCTGAAGCAGTCGAAGCGGAAAAGCTGGGAGCTTCCTATCTCACAGCAGGACATATTTATGTTACCGACTGCAAAAAAGGGCTCCCGCCACGGGGACTTCCATTTCTGCAGAATGTATGCCAAGCTGTGCAGATTCCGGTTTATGGCATTGGCGGAATCAAAATTGATGAAGCACAACTGCACGAACTGAAAAATGCCGGTGCTGCAGGAGGTTGTGTGATGTCAGGGATGATGCACGTCTGACCGGTCATTCCTCAAAATAAAAAAGGCACTATGCAGGGTAGCATATCAAACTGATATTGTCACCTTGCACAGTGTCTTTTTTATTTCACCCGAAGTTGCACTTCTTTGCCAGCTTCTACTTTTATATTTCTGTCTGTCCGTACAATAATATGTTCATGATTCATTGTTTCAACATAATACTGTCTGTAAAACCCAAGAAATTCTTCCTGTCTTACAATTCCTTTCACAGAACCTTCTGCTGCAAATTCCAGTTCCTCCGGTCTGCAGCATATTGTATTTCCATGGATATCAGTAAAACGGTTGGATATTCCAAGGAAATCTCTTGCAAAATCATTCTGTGGATGCAGATACACCTCTTCCGGCTTTCCAATCTGAACCAACTTTCCCTGATCCATAATAGCGATCTGATCTCCAAGTACCATTGCCTCTTCCTGGTCATGCGTTACAAAAACCATTGTAATTTCATATTTCTTCTGGATTTCACGGATTTCTTCCCTCATTTTTACCCGGAGTTTCGCATCCAGATTACTAAGCGGTTCATCCAGAAGAAGCACCTTCGGTTTTGTGATCAGAGATCTGACCAGTGCTACTCTCTGCTGCTGTCCTCCGGAAATTTCCCCGATCGATGCCCCGGCATATTCTTCCATATCTACGATTTTCAGATATTCCATACCCATTTCTCTGGCTTCTTTTTTTCGGATGCCACGGAACTTCAGACCATAGATCACATTTTCCAGAACACTCATATGTGGAAATAATGCATAAGACTGAAAAACAGTCGATACCGGACGCTTCTCCGGAGCCAGTGTGGTGATATCCTGGCCATCAACCAGGATTTGCCCTTTATCTGTTTTTAAAAATCCACTTATCATTTTGAGTGTTGTCGTTTTTCCACAGCCGGATGCTCCCAGAAGACACAACAGTTCTCCCTTTGGAAGGGAGAGTGATAAATCTTTTACTACTTCTTTTTCACCAAAACTTTTACTTATGTTTTTCAGTTCTAAATACACGTTTCTTTTTCCCTTTCCATGCAACAATTATCGAAAACAGCACATTTACTGAAATTGTGATCACAATAATAAATGTCGCAATCATAGATGCTTCTCCATACCGACCTGTGTTAATGCAATCAAATAATGTAAATACTGCAATCTTCTGTCCCGGTGTCACCAGGAAAATAACTGCTCCTGCCGTAACCATCGCACTTGTAAAATTATTGATAAATCCCGTTGCAAATGCCTGCTTTACATTCGGAAGAATGACATCTTTCATTACCAGAAATTTATTCGCTCCAAGATCCCGCGCTGCTGCATCAAGCTCTGTACTGATCTGCAAAAGGGAGGATGCCGAAGCCTTCGTTGTAATTGACATCTGTTTATAGATCATATTCAAGATAACAATGACCGCTGTTCCGGTAAGTTTTAACGGTTCATGATTAAATGCCAGAATATATCCGATTCCAAAACAACTTCCCGGAAGCATATACGGAAGTGTAATAATAAAGTCCAGTACTCCGCCAAATTTTATCTTTCGTCTTTCAATATAATATGAAAGTAAAATACCGATCAGACTGCCGACTATTGCTACAATAAGCGCATATTCCACACTTCGGATAAATGTATCCATATTCCGTTCCAGAAGTGCGTCCAGATACATCGTTGTAAATGTGATTTTCCCACGTAAGTTTCTACTGAAACTGTTTAGAAAAATGGATCCGTATTCAAGCGCCATCATTACAAAAAAGATACCTGCGCCCAGCCATACAATCACTGCTGACAGCCCACGAACCCGGAATGTATCTCCCGCTTCTACCGTCTTATTACTGTTTCCGCTGATGACTTTTTCATTTTTCTGCATTAGATAGCGGTACAGGATAAAAACAAGAATCGTCGGGATCAGAAGCAGTACATTAAGTGCCGCACTCTTATCCAGTCTGGAATATCCGATTACCTGCATATAAATTTCCGTCGAAACTGTTTCAAAACGTCCACCTATCACAACAGGCGTTCCAAAATCAGCGATCGACCGGATAAACGAAAGCAAAAAGCAGCTGAGTAGTACCGGTTTTAACAGTGGTACAACAATTCTCCACAATGTATACCCGGAGGATGCTCCAAGGTCAAAAGATGCCCTTACGAGCGACATATCCATTTTCCTCAGCATTCCGATAATCATCAGTGCATTTAATGAAGAAAAGAATAACGTCTGCATTACAACAACACCAAGCCATCCATACGGGTTCAGCGAAAGTCCGAACACTCCTTTTGTGATCAGACCGTTTCTTCCGAAAAGCTGGATATAAGCGAGCGAAGCAATAAACGGCGGCGAAACCATGCTGATCAGCAAAATCGCTTCCAGAAATTTGCCCAGTTTCTTCCCTGCTGTCCATACACAGATTGATACAAGCAGCCCCAGAATTGTTGAAAAGAATGCGGATAAAACACCTACAAAAACACTGTTTTTTACAAGCTGCAGATTGGCACTGAAGATGCTCTTGTAAACTTCTGTCGAAAATCCCTCTTCTCCCACAAAACTCTGTCTGATCATGCAAAGAAGCGGATACAGAATAAAGATCAACACACCTGCTACCAGCACTGCTAATATAAAATAATCCAATATATTATAAAAATGGGCATCATAAAATGATGCCCGTTTTTCTCTAGGTTTTCTATTCTTCACCTTTATCTCCCATCAGAGTGCTCCATTTGTCAAGGATCTCTGTTCTCTTTGATCCAAACAGAGAAAGATCTTCTTTCATAAGCTGATCCTTGTCAAAGTTCAGTTCAAGTCCTTTCAGACTTGGTTTTACCAGAATACAGGTATTGTTCTTATCAATTTCAGCCATCATCTTCATGTTCTCATCATCAGAGAAGAACCATTCGATAAATGCTTTTGCAGCTTCTGTATTGTCTGCATTTGCAAATGCTGCAACGCCTTCCGGAACGTATGGCATTCCGTCTGAAGGATAGATTACATCAACATCTGCCTGTTCTTTCAGTTCATCCAGTGTACCATTGATATATGTGATACCAATACCAACTTCACCAGCTGCTGTCTTCGTACTTGGATCTGAACCACGTTTTGAATAGTAATCTACGTTCTTGTTAAGAGCTTCAAAATACTTCCAACCTTCTTCGTCTCCCTTTGTCTGAAGAAGAGCGTTTACTACTGCGTAGTTTGTTCCTGAAATAGCCGGGTTAGACATCAGGACTTCTCCCTGATATTCTTCTTTTGTAAGGTCATCCCATGATTTAGGAGCTTCAAGTCCTTTTTCTTTTAAAATATCATTGTTAACAATAAATCCTACAACAGTAACACCTTTTGAGAACCAGTAATTATCACTGTCTTTGAATTCCGGTGCAAGTTCATCAGCTGCATCAAAATCTACTTTTTCAAGAAGGTCATTATCTTTTGCATCCATAAATGCATCGATTCCGCCCCCGAACCACAGGTCAGCTGCAGGTGTTCCACCTTCTGCTTTGAGCTTTGACAATACTTCTCCAGAAGACATGGAAATAAATTCTACCTTCGGTCCTACTTCTTCTGTAAACTTATCAAACAATGGCTGATAAGCATCACCTGTTGTAACAACCTTCAGAGTTCCTTCCAGTTTCTTTGTCTCTTTGTCGTCTTTCTTGGTTTCTTCTTTTTTTGTAGTCTCTTCCTTTTTATCTGAGCTTCCACAGGCTACCATACCTGCTGCCATTGATACTGCAAGGAGAAGAGCTGCAAATTTTTTCATTTTTTTCATAATGTTCCTCCCTTTAACATATCTCTGATATTATTCCGATATGCTTTTTACATTCTAGCACCAGATATTTTAATTTTCAAATTGTTTTTCTCTATAGATAATCATTCCTATAGTTTCTATCTATTTATTTTATT
>OLSG01003117.1_pt1 | contig 12400 bp, 9 predicted proteins | sample 1673041 | NCBI WGS metagenome assembly OLSG01 (sample SAMEA3136749, study PRJEB25190) | human gut metagenome | reverse complement strand
ACATAAGAATACTCCACCGATAAACGGCAGACGTAAATCCTGTGTAAATATCTTCGTAATCATCTCAATAAATACACTTTCTGCGGAAGCCTGACCTTCCGTTCCTAAAATAACCGGATACAGATAAGCTCGTCCAAGCACACCGATTGCCACTGCTGCAAAGAGAGACAGTGCTACCCATATAATAGCAATAACTCTTGATTTTTTCAATTCTTTTTGATTCTTTACAGCCATAAACCGGGTCAAAATATGCGGCATTCCACAATAGCCCAGTCCCCATGCAAGCTGAGAGAAAATTTCGATAAAAGAATAAGAACTTTCTCCATTTCTTGTCATGCTTAAATATGCCTGATGTCCGCCAATGACCTGGCTTTCATCTAACATGGCATTTAAATTTCCACTTCCAATAAAACAATACGCAAGCACAGGTACGGCAAGCAGCCCAACCAGCATCAGACTTCCCTGAATAAAATCGGTCACACAAACTGCCATAAAACCACCCATGAACGTGTAAGCAAGAATAACAACTGCTCCAATTGCAAGTGCAATGTGATAATCAATTCCAAATACGGAATGAAATAATTTTCCTCCGGCTGATAAAGCAGATGCCGTATAAACCAGAAAGAATACTACAATTACAATCGAAGATACTAAAAGTAATACACGTTTTTTATCGCGAAACCGGTTTTCAAAATAAGCCGGAAGTGTCAATGAATTATTTGCAACAATTGTATACCGTCTCAGACGAGAAGAGATACAGACCCAGTTAAACACCGTTCCTAAAAACAAACCGACAGCAATCCATGCCTGACCGGTTCCAAGTGCATAAACGGTTCCCGGCAATCCCATCAAGAGCCAGCCACTCATATCAGACGCCTGTGCAGACAAAGCAGCCACCCATCCGCTCAGTCCACGTCCACCAAGGAAATAATCTTCCGAGTTTTTTGTTTTCTTCATATAAACCGCACCGACAACTACCATTAATATCAGGTAAGCTGCAAATGCCGCTAATACGACAACAATATCATTCTGTTTCATCTTTTTTCTCCTTATTCTGCTTCTGTCTTCTGCACGCCTCAACCTTTGACGGCATGCATCAAAGATTGATTTACTTCTGTTTCTGTGCTTTTCGATGTCCGGAAAGTTCTGCAACTGCAGTATAAAGAACGTCTGTAGAAGAATTTAAGGCTGTTTCACAGGAATCCTGAATGACTCCGACAATAAATCCGACACCAACTACCTGCATTGCCAAATCATTGGAAATTCCAAATAAACTGCAGGCAAGCGGAACCAAAAGTAAAGAACCTCCTGCTACACCAGATGCACCACAGGCACTGACTGCGGATAATACACAAAGAATAATTGCTGTTGGAAAATCTACAGAAATTCCAAGCGTATGAGTTGCTGCAAGCGCCAGAATAGAAATCGTAACGGCAGCGCCTCCCATATTAATCGTTGCTCCAAGAGGAATGGAAACAGAATAAGTATCTTTATCCAAACCAAGTTCCTTGCATAAATTCATGTTGACCGGAATATTTGCAGCAGAACTTCTTGTGAAGAATGCTGTGATTCCACTGTCTTTTAAACATTTAAATACAAGCGGATATGGATTTTTACGGATTCCGATATAAGTAATCAGCGGATTTACTACCAGTGCTACAAATAACATACTTCCTACTAAAACCAGAATCAAATGTCCATAACTGAGCAGAGCATCAATTCCCTGCTCTGAAATTGTTGTAAATACCAGCCCCATAACACCAAACGGTGCACAACTGATAATCCATCTTACACACTGAGAAATCGCATCGGAAATATCAGTAATTGCCTTTTTCGTTCCATCCCCTGCTTTTCTAAGTGCAATTCCAAGAAGAACCGCCCAGGAAAGGATTCCGATATAATTTGCATTTGCAATAGCATCGATCGGATTGGATACAATATTCATAAGCAGTGTCTTTAAAACCTCTCCAACCCCGCTTGGAGCACTGACATCCTCCACACCTGCTGTCAGGGTCAGTTCCACCGGAAACAGAAAACTTGCTATCACTGCAACCGTACCTGCCAAAAAAGTACCAAGCAGATATAATACAACAACGGTTTTCATATTTGTCTTTTTTCCCTCTTTATGCTGACACAACGCACCAGACACAAGAAAGAATACCAGAATCGGAGCAACCGCCTTTAATGCACCAACAAAAAGCTGTCCTAAAAGCCCGATTACAGAAAACTGCGGAACAACCATACCAAGAATAATACCAATAATCAAACCGGCAATAATCCTTTTTACCAGACTGATGCTGTTCCATGTTTCAAATACTTTTTTCATAACACGTCTTCTTTCTTTCGTTAGTTCTGCGCAGCGCAGACGTTCATAGTATACATGAATTCTCTGAAAAATACAAATGTTTTTTGGGGACGGACAATTTGGCGAAAATGACTTTCCAAAAAGAGTGATGGCATAAATACAGATAGCCGGTAATATGATGTAAAAAACGTTCTTAAGGGGTTTTCCCATGAAAGAGTATATTGAAGAACGGGCAGTCTCAATTGCAAATTACATCATAGACCACAATGCGACGGTGCGGCAGACGGCAAAAAAATTTGGTATCAGCAAATCTACAGTTCATAAAGATGTAGCTGAGCGGCTGTTGTATATCAATCCGGGACTTGCAAAACAAGCCAGAAAAGTGTTGGACATTAACAAATCGGAGCGTCATATTCGTGGTGGACTGGCTACTAAAGAAAAATACCTGCATCAGCATTAAATGTGTTAAAATAAAACTCAGATATATAAAAAAGCGCCCGCGGATCGGCGGGTGCTTTTCATAAAGAGGATAACATAGAAAAATGGAAGAAAATCTGAAACGAAATATTGTAAATAAAATATTTGATATGCAGGAAACCGAAATATGCCATAATCCATATGACCACGAACAACGGAAATTATTTAGCATTGAATCCGGGGATTTGCGGCAACTAAGGAGATGCCAGAAGGAGAAATACGAGGGAAGACTGGGAAGAGTAGCTGATGAGGATCTGCGGAATGATAAAAACATTGCAATTATTGTTATAACACTTGCATCCAGAGCGGCAATTCGCGGAGGGATTAGTCCGGAACTTGCTTTTACAATGGCAGACAATTATATATGTGACATCGAAAGACAGAAAGACAAGAAGGTTATCGCAAAAAAAGCAGAAGAATATGAAGAAGAATTTGCAAGACAAGTAATGGAGGCGAAAAAATCACCGGAAACTAATCATTATGTTGAGAAAGCAAAAGATTATATTTATAAACACCTTCACAATGTAGATATTCATCGTGTATGGGAAGAAACGGGGATAAACGGTGATTACCTGTGCAGACTATTCCAAAAATATGAAGGATGTTCTGTGGAGGAATATATACGAAAAGAAAAAATAAAACAGGCAAAGGAATTATTACAATATTCAAATTATCGCATACAGGAAATTTCGGAATATTTATCATTTTCGAATCAGAGTTCTTTTACTAAGTGCTTTAAACTTGAAACTGGAATGACTCCAAAGGAGTTTCGGAAAAGCTGTTTTAAACAAACTAGGTAAGTACTCTGCTTCAATGGCGAATAACATAAATTCTGCGCATCGCAAAGTGTATTACTGAGAGCAGTGAGAGAGGACAGTAACCAGAGGATAAAACAGTGAGAAATACAAACTATAGAAAGTCGCTGCAGGCAAAAAATGTTCGGTAAAATAGTATATAAATACTTAAACCTCGATTATATTCAAAGATATAAAAGCGCGCTGAGTATTATTTCAGGAGGTAATCGGGATGAAATACCATGTAAATTCGAAAAGAGTGATAGGAAAACGAAGTCCCATGTTATATGGACATTTTATCGAGCATTTTCACAGACAGATTTATGACGGGATTTATGATCCGGGAAATGAATTATCAGATGAGGAAGGATTTCGCAAGGACATCATTGAAGCGATGAAGAAAATCAAAGTCCCTGTTTTGCGTTGGCCGGGAGGATGTTTTGTATCTTCTTACCATTGGAAAGATGGGGTGGGAGAGAATAGGCAGCCATTTTTTGATAAAGCATGGCGTGTAGAGGATCCGAACACGTTTGGGACAGATGAATATATTCATATGTGCAGAAAAATAGCCTGTGAACCTTATATCTGCACCAATGCAGGAACCGGAACAGCAGAAGAAATGAGTGACTGGGTAGAATATTGTAATCTTGAAAATGAAGGTAAATATGCAAAATGGAGAATTGCTAATGGAGAGGAACAGCCATACAATGTAAAATATTGGAGCATCGGAAATGAAAATTATGGAAATTGGGAGATAGGTGCGAAAAGTTCTGAAGAGTGGTGGCGACTTGTAAAGGAATCTGCAAAAATGATAAAGCACGTGTCACCGACAGTAGAATTATCAGCAGCGGCACTTCCTGATATTGACTGGACAATGAACCTTTTAAAACATTGTGGAGAATATCTGGACTGGATTTCTCTGCATGGATATTGGGATATGCTTGCGGAAAAAAATGAACTTGCAGATTATACTCAGTGCATGGCATACACGGAACAGGTAGACCGGGCAGTTACTGACGTAAAAGGTCTGCTTACGGCATTACATCTGGAAAAGAAAATAAAAATTGCTTTTGATGAATGGAATTTACGAGGGTGGCATCATCCAAATGTGCATACAATTAAACAGGGAATTGATAAAGACAGCTATCTTATACCGAGAGACAAAAATGATGATAATTCCTCTTATACGATGGCAGACGCTGTTTTTACGGCATGTTTTTTAAATGCAATGAATCGCAATTGTGATATTGTTGGAATGGCTAACTTTGCACCAATTCTGAATACAAGAGGATGTATTTACAGTTATAAAGATGGAGTTGTACTGAGAAGCACTTATCATGTATTTGACTTGTATGTGAATCACATGGGGGATACAGTTCTGGACAGTTGGGAAGAAGGTGAGAAAAATACATTCACAGTGTTGGATAAAAATGGCAGAAAAGTAACTGTGAATACACTTGATATTTTGGCTACACAGCATTCTGAAACAGAAAAAATTTCTATTGCCGTTGTAAACAAAGAACCGGACAAAGAAAAGAAACTGGAAATCTGCCTGGATGAAAATTCATATGCGAGGTACGAAGTTCAAGAGTATCGGATCGTGGGAAGTTCGGTAGATTCTTATAATGATATTGATAGAACGGAAGTATTTATTGAACAGCTTCCGACAAAGGAAACAAGTGGCGTATATCAGGTGAATCTTGCACCACATTCGATAAATGTGATTGACTTTAAGATATTATAAAATGTAGTGATAGATGCATTCAGGCGCGGATTGCAGAAAATCTTTTTCAAACAGGCTCTGGCATCAGAATTCATCTTTTATATACGCGATAATAAAACAGGATGTGAGATCCCGGCATTAATACGGAACCTCACATCCTGCTTTTATAAAATACAGATCAGATTATTAAAAAGAAGTCTCAAAAGCCTTATTAACTGGTCCGGTAGTATGTCCGTCATATATGGTTACGGGTAAAACTGCACCGGTAAACTTACTGTCTGAATTTTTAATCTTATCTAAAAGTATTGAAACAGCAGTATCCGCAATGCTTTTGTCTGTATTGTCGGCGATACTTGTCAGTGGCGGAAGGTATGTATGTGTTTTTCGCAGATGATCAAAACTGATTAAAGATATATCTTCGGGAATACGATATCCTCGTTCTTTTAGTATTTCCATTGCAGAATAGCTCTGAAGGTCGTTGAAACCGATCACAGCGGTGTAATCGACAGGGAAAAACAACTCTTCGTATGATTTATAGGAAGAAGTTGAAGGAACCGGAGAACCAAATACAGTGTGATAATCTATCTGGCGAACGTTAGAAACCGGTACGTTTGCCTCTGAGAGTGCATCCATAATACCAGCATAACGACGAGTCTGTGAGAGATTATATTTTGGCCCCGGAAGATAGAGAAATCGACGGTGACCCAATTCCAGAAGATGCTTTCCAGCAAGATATCCTCCCTGATAATCATCGCAGCGTACGAAGTCCGTCTGACATTCTGGTATTTCACGGTCAATCAGTACCAATGGGATTTTATTTTGATTGATGAGATTTATAGCATTTTTATTATAATTTCGTGGAAAAAAAACGATTCCACTAACATTATAAGATAATGCGAGGGACAGTGAATAATCTGCGTAATTTTTTTCTATGTATGATGCTAAAATTAAAGTATGATATCCATATTTTCGCAATTTGATAGAAATTTGTGAGATAATATCAGAATAATGAGGGTTCTGAATATCGTCAACAATAACGGCAATCAGGTTTGTGTGACCGGAACGCATGGAAGAGGCAATTATGTTTTTCATGTATCCAAGCTCATCTGCAACCTGCTTAATCCGGGATATAGTGGCTTCCGGGAGCCTGGGATCGTCTCTGAGTGCGCGGGAAACTGTATTGACGGAATAACCGCACTGTTCTGATATATCTTTTAATGTGATTCTTTTATGTTGTTGACTGTTCATTTAGGTACTCCTTCTGGTAGTTTGCAGAGGGGACATCTTTCTCTGTTTGATTTGCAAAGTCCCATTTATATTTTGACTCTGTAACTGTGAAAGCGCTGAACAGTTACAAATATATTCAATTATATTCTATAATACCGCAAAAATCAAATGTCAATAAATGAAAGTGAAAACAGAATAGGACATTGTAAGTTATGTACAAAAAACATGATATAAAACATATAATTTATACAAAATAACGGTGGAATTAAAACTTGCTATTGACATTTTGTTGGATTAACGTTAATCTAAACGTGTAGCAAAGAACGGTACGAAAGGTACACAAAAAACAATTTAGGGAGGGTAACTATATGAAAAAAAGACTTCTTGCCTGAGCATTGGCAGCAACGATGATTCTTGGTTCCACTGCACCTGTTTTAGCAGCAGATGACGGATCCACACAGGGAACAAACACATTTGTGGATGGAGGAACAGACCTTAGTTTCTGGACATTCCAGGAATTGCATGTAGGATTCTGGACATCCATGGCTGATGAGTGGAACAAACAGAATCCAGACAGACCGATTAACTTAACTGTTACAACAGGTGAGTCATCATCCTTACACAGCAAATTACTTATTGCGTGTCAGTCTGGAGAAGGCGCTCCTGATATGGCAGATATCGAAATCGGACATTATGGTGCATTCTTAAAAGATGGTTACTTACTTCCAATCAATGATGCTGTAGAACCATATAAAGATGACGTTGTTATGTCACGAATCAGCATGTACGGCGACAACGAAGGAAATTATTACGGTGTAGACTTCCACTTAGGAGCTACAGTTGCTTACTATAACATGGACATCATGAACGAAGCTGGTATTGATCCGGCAGACATCGTTACATGGGATGATTATGTAGAAGCCGGTAAGACTGTACTGGAGAAGACAGGAACTCCGATGTGTGCAGTAGAAACATCTGACCTTTTCCTTCCACAGTGTATGATGCTTGAAAAAGGTGCTCAGTATGTAGACGAAGATGGAAATCCAAACCTTGTTACAGACGAGCATGCAGAAGTAATTGATTATATCCGCAGCATGATCAACGATGGTGTATGTGAGATTGCTCCTGGTGGTGGATTCCACACAGAAGAGTGGTACGGACATCTTAACGGTGCAGGCGTTGCATCTGTAATTATGCCATTATGGTACATGGGAAGATTTACAGACTATTGCCCGGATCTTGACGGTAAGATGGCAATCTATCCAATTCCTGTATGGAACGAAGGCGATACACGTGAAGTTCTTCAGGGTGGTACAGGAACATCTGTTATCAAAGGAACAGAGAACGAACAGTTAGCTAAAGACTTCCTTGCTTTTGCTAAATTATCAAAAGAAGGTTGTACATATGAGTGGGAAAAACTTGGATTTGACCCGATTCGTACAGAACTTTGGGATGATCCGGCTATCACAGAAAACAAAGATAATAAGTTCCTTGCATACTTTACTACTAACCCATTTGATATTCTGAAAGAAAACGGAACAGACATTACTGCTCCAAACATCAGCGGCAGTTATTCAGCAACATATAGTACACTGGTATCTACAACTTATTCCAATGCATTCGAAATTTCTGTAGACCAGGATGCTAAAGAACTTCTTCAGAGCGAACAGGATTCTATTATCTACTAAAATATATGCTTTGAATTTCAGGCATAGAGATTAAAGATTAATTGGAAGGCTGCAGGAGGAGATCCTGTAGCCTTTCTTTTAGCAAAATATCGGAAAAATATATGTCTGGATGTAACATAGGGAGGGATAGCATTGAAAAAACAAAGTAAATTTAAAAAATTATTATACTCGCAAAAGGTGGCACCCTATGTATTTGTAATGCCATTTATCATTACATTTGTTGTATTCTTCGCATACTCAATCGTGAGCATGATTATTATGAGTTTTCAGAAGGTTGCCGGACCAAATACAACATTTGTAGGACTTGAAAATTATAAGATCTTAACAAATGCAGTCTTTATTAAGAGTTTGAAAAACAGTATCTTCTATACGATCGTTACCTGTCTTTTAATGATTCCGATTCCGATGGTTCTTGCTGCAATGCTTAACAGCAAACATATGAGAGCCAAAGGAACATTTCGAAGCATTCTGTTTATTCCGGCACTGACTTCAGTTGTAGTTGCAGGCGTTGTTTTCAGACTGATGTTTGGTGAACTGGACGGTTCTTTTATGAATCAGGTAGTTGGACTTTTTGGAATAAAACCAATTGTATGGCTAAGAACACCGGCTACGGTCTGGTGTACAATGTTTTTCCTGTGTCTGTGGAGATGGACGGGTGTAAATATGATGTACTATTTATCCGGACTTCAGCAGATACCAGCGGACCTGTATGAATCTGCATCTATTGATGGAGCAACAAGTATGGAACAGCTTCGTTACATTACAATTCCGTTACTAAAACCTACAACAATTTATGTACTTACAATTTCCATTTTTGGTGGTATGGCAATGTTCTCAGAGAGCTATATGCTGTTTAATGGAAATAAATCACCGAACAATGTGGCTACCACGTTAGTGGGTATGTTATATCGAATGGGATTTGAGCAGAGTCAGCTTGGTATTGCAAGTGCAATCGGTGTAATATTCCTGCTTATTGTTCTGGCAGTTAATATTGTACAGCTCTGGATCAATGGAACTATAGGAAGTAAAAAGGGGGAATAAACAATGTCAATAACTAAAAAATCAAAAATCTATTCAACGTGTTTATTTATCTTCTTTGTGATTATTGCGATTATCACGTTGCTTCCATTAGCGCTTCTTGCTGTTTCATCACTTCGTCCCGGCTCTGATCTGATGCGTTATGGACTGAACTTCTCTATTGACTGGGCAAGTGCGAATTTAAATGAATACAAAATGTTATTCAGCGGTGCGAACTCATATTTCATATGGTATAAAAATAGTTTGATTATTACAATTGTTCAGGTTGGACTGGCATTGTTCTTAAGTGCATGTGTAGGATATGGATTTGCAATGTACAATTTCAAAGGAAAAAATATTTTATTCCTTTGCGTATTACTTGTAATGATGATTCCTACAGAAGTAATCTTACTTCCATTGTACAGACTGATCGTAAAAATGGGTCTGATTAATAATATGTGGGGTATTATTCTTCCGTATCTGGTTGTACCGATGCTGGTATTCTTTTTCCGGCAATATCTGATGGGAATACCGAAAGATTTCCTGGATGCTGCCAGAGTAGACGGATGTACAGAATATGGCATTTTCTTTAAGATCATGATTCCTTTGATGAAACCTTCTTTCGCTGCTATGGGTATTTATCAGGGTATGCAGAGCTGGAATAACTTCCTCTGGCCAATGATCGTAACAAACTCAATTGATAAAATCACACTTCCAGTTGGTCTGCAGAGTCTTCTCTCACCATACGGAAACAATTATGATATTCTGATTGCAGGTTCCTGCTTTGCAATCATCCCGATTCTTATATTATTTATTTGTTTCCAGAGATACTTTATCGAAGGTATGACAGCCGGCGGAGTAAAAGGTTAATAAGTAAAAGGTTAATAATTTTAAAATATGGAGGAAACCAAAATGAAACAGGCAAAAATGATTATTGACAAAGCGTTTAAAGTTTCTGAAGTTGATAAAAGAATTTACGGATCTTTTATCGAGCATCTTGGCAGAGCTGTTTATGATGGAATTTATCAGCCGGGAAATCCGTTATCAGATGAAGATGGATTCCGTACAGATGTATTAAACATGGTAAAAGAATTAAATGTTCCGATCGTAAGATATCCAGGTGGAAACTTTGTATCTAACTTTTTCTGGGAAGATAGTGTGGGACCTGTAGAGGAACGTCCGGTTCGTCTGGAACTTGCATGGAGAAGTCTTGAACAGAATAAAATTGGTCTGAATGAATTTTCCAAATGGCTGAAAAAAGCAGATGCAGATATGATGATGGCTGTTAATCTTGGTACAAGAGGAGTAGCAGATGCCTGCAATCTTCTGGAATACTGTAACCATCCGGGCGGAACGAAATACAGTGATCTGCGTATCAAACATGGAGTGAAAGATCCTCACAATGTAAAAGTATGGTGTCTGGGAAATGAGATGGACGGTGACTGGCAGATTGGACATAAGACAATGCATGAGTATGGACGTCTTTCCCAGGAAACTGCAAAAGCGATGAAACTGATTGATCCTACGATTGAACTTGTTTCCTGCGGAAGTTCAAATCTGGATATGCCTACATTCCCTGAATGGGAGGCAACGACATTAGGATATAATTACGATTATGTAGATTATGTTTCTCTTCATCAGTATTATGGAAATTTAAATAATGATACAGCAGATTTCCTGGCATTATCTGATGATATGGATAAGTTTATCCGTTCAGTCATTGCAACCTGTGATTATGTAAGAGCAAAAAAACGTGGAAAGAAGAATATTAATCTTAGCTTTGATGAGTGGAATGTATGGTTCCATACAAGAGAAGCTGATGATGAATTTATGGAAAAAGATCCATGGCATATTGCTCCTTCGCTTCTGGAAGACCAGTATAACTTTGAAGATGCTCTTTTAGTAGGTCTTATGTTGATTACGTTAATGAAACATGCAGATCGTGTGAAAATGGCTTGTCTGGCACAGCTTGTAAATGTAATTGCTCCTATCATGACAGAGAAAGATGGTGGTAAAGCATGGAAACAGACAATTTTCTATCCATTCATGCATGCATCCAGATATGGACGTGGAATGGTTCTTCAGCCGGTTATTGACACACCTGTACATGATACAAAAGAGCATGAAAATGTTACGGATCTTTCCAGTGTAGCCGTATGGAACCAGGCTGACGAAGAACTTACTATTTTTGCAGTAAACAGAAATATCAATGAAGATATGGAACTTGTTACGGACTTACGAAGCATGGAAGGATACCAGCTGGTCGAGCATATTGTACTTGAGAATAATGATATGAAAGCATGCAACAGTGCTGCTGGTGAGAATGTAGTTCCGACAACTGTATCAAGAAGTAAGGTAGATAGTGGAAATATGACTTCTGTACTTGCAAAGGCATCATGGAATGTGATCAGATTAAAAAAACAGAAATAATCAAGTAAAAGGTTGACAAAACAAAAATAAGAAGATGTTTTTACTGTTGCTTATCCAGGGCTAGAGCAGTGAAAACATCTCTTATTTAAGCTGTTTCGTCAACTTTTTTGATATATTTTTTATATAATGAGAATTTCCTTTTGACGGGCCATGAGAAAACGTAGAGTTACAGGTAGCTTTTCAAAAATATTCTTTGTATAATAAATGTAGATATTTTATAAAAGCACATAACATGGAGGATAAAGAAAGATGGCATTATTGGAAGTAAATTTTTTTTCAAAAGCACTGATGCGTCCGGTGACAATGAATGTGATCTTACCGGCAGATAAGGTATTTTTTGAAGAAGAAACAGAAGAGGATAATAAACCGTTTAAGACTTTATATTTGCTTCACGGAGTAATGGGAAACTATACAGACTGGGTAACGGGAACATGTATCAAGAGATGGGCGGAGGAGAAAAATCTGGCAGTTGTGATGCCATCCGGAGCAAATATGTTCTATATGGATCATCCGAATGTGAACGAAAATTATAGTGAATTTATTGGAAAAGAACTGGTGAAGATTACAAGAAAAATGTTTCCGTTATCTCATAAAAGAGAAGACACTTTTATTGCCGGATTATCTATGGGCGGTTATGGAGCAATCCGAAATGGTCTGAAATATCATGATACATTTGGATATATTGCCGGATTATCTTCGGCTATGATTTTGGAAAAAGCGAATGTAGCAGATGACAGTT
>OLSG01003113.1_pt1 | contig 12428 bp, 15 predicted proteins | sample 1673041 | NCBI WGS metagenome assembly OLSG01 (sample SAMEA3136749, study PRJEB25190) | human gut metagenome | reverse complement strand
CCCGGTCACGCTGCGGATATCATCGGGAATAAGCATAAGTACAGACGGGGAAGCAAGCCAGCGTTCGTCCTTGTACTCGTAGATAGCGCCGCCATCAGGGGCGAGGGACTTCACGAACTTGGAAAACTTCATAGGTCAATCCTCCTTTTAGGCATAGCCTTTATCCATTTTTTAATTTTCCAAAAGGTCAGAACTGAGGGGCAAGTTGCAACCCATCGTTCAAATTCGGCGGCAAATTCCAAGCGCTCATTTAATCGTTTCCGGTGTTCCCGTTTCTCACTCAAATCAATCACCAACTTTCAGCGCTTTCGGGGAAATGCGGTAGCTGTCCTCAGTGATCGTGTACTTCGCCAGAATGCCGTCCGTTTTCATAGCGTCCTTGTCGATCTTCGTGGTAGAAGTGCGGCTGACCTCCCAATTATAGGCAGAACCAGCGATAGACACCTTCTTGTCACCGTCACGGAACTGGGCGATTGCGGCTTTCTTAATCATGTCGGTCAAGACCTTGTACCGCTTCTCGTCCTCGGCCACCTCAGCGGCGTGGGCGTCCAGCTTGGCTTTCAGGTCTTCGGCTTCCTTAACCAGCGCCGCCATATCCGTTTCAGGAGACAGGTTGTTGGTGCGAAGGGCTTTCAGGATTTCAGCGTCCTTGCGCTCGTCAAAGGCGGGGGAAATGCCACTCTCCACATAGTCCTTCCACCATTTCAGGGCAGGCTTCACATACTTCTTCTCGAAGTCAGGATACCGCTCAGACACCTTGAAGGGGCGGGTGATGGTGTTGTCACCGCTGCACACGAACTTCTCAGGGTCATCGTAGTCCTTGGGTTCAAGGAAGGAAGCGACCATGATAACCTCGTCCACGCCGAGAAGGTAAGCGTACAACGCCGCCTGCAAAGCGTAATACTCAGGAATATCGTCCTTCCAGTCCTCGACACGCTTGGAGGTCTTCATTTCGAGGACGGTGGTAGGCTTACCATCTTTGCCATAGAGCAAGTAGTCCCACATACCGCCGAGGACGGGGCTTTCCTTGAAGAAATCACCGTAGGTCTGACGGAAGTAGTCTTTACCCCAAATGTCGGTCGGTGTGACCAGATTGCTCATGAAGTAGGTCTGCTTCATGTACTCGGCCTGCTTAGGCTCGATGGTCTTACCAGCGATGGTGTAGATCGTATCCTCGAACGGCTTCTGATAGGTGCGGGTCACTTCACACCAAATCTCGAACGGCGTAGACCACGGGTTCAGACCGAGGATAGTAGCGAAGCGAGTACCAGTCAGCTTCTTCGGACGCTTGGGAGGGATAATCTGGATTTTGTTGCCGTCAAGCCATTCCATTTTCACTTTCTCCTTTCTGCCAACTGATTTGCAGCTGGGTTTTCATCGAATTTGAATAGGGACGGAGGATTTCACAAACCTGTTGAGCGGTTCTCAAATCTCCGCACATAATCATGAACGGGAGATCAAAACAATGCCACTTTCCCGGCTGAATGTTCTGTGCATCATCTTGTCGCATGGAGCTGAGAATATCCCGTTCTTTCTCTTTCAGGGTAATACCCAATCTCGCTTCAATGCTTGACATATTGAGGTTCCCAAGCATGATTGCCATGATTACCCCTCCTTCGCCGTTTTCATTTCGTAGCCAGCCAGCATATTGTTCACGCCCTCGATCAGAGCGTCACACTTGTCGGCTTCGATCTTGGAAAAGCCCTCGGTCTTCATGGCGATGGTCTGCACGAACTGTTCCTGCTCTGCGTCAATATCCATGAGCTTTTTCAGCAGACTTTTCAGCGTACTGACCTGTTCCTTAGTAGCCGCACCAGCAGGAGCGCCGGTCAGTTCCTTTTTGATCTCCTGACGCTGTGCAGTGGTCACAGGGCGCTTCTTGGTGACGGCGGGAGCGGGTGCGGGGGTCGTATCAAACTCGCCGCTGTCGATACTGTCATGCTCCACAATGTCAAGAACGAGCTGCCACAGGTAGCGGCGAATATAGGTGATGGAGCTGCCGGTCGCCTGCATTTCGTTTGTGACCTGATTGCCAACGTTGGACACGATGGGGGCGATGGGGGTGTACGGTGCAACAAAATCAATGAAGTCCTCACGGTCATTGACATTGTAGACACGAGCGGTCGCCTTGTCGCCGTACATGGACGGAACCATCATCAGACCGATTTCAAGGAAAATCTGCTCGGCCTTGGGAACAATGTCCGCCAGCTCGAAATACTTATATTCGAGCTTCATGTGCTTGCCGCTCTTGTCCACGCCAGCTTCGAGGAAGCGCACACGGGCAAGCTGCAACTTCTGAAATACATTCATGGTGGAATAATCCACCGCCGCAGTCTCAGCTGCTTTCTTGGTAGTAGCCATATTTATACCTCCAACATTTCTAATAATTTTTTCTTAATGGAATTGACTTTGCGGGTGTTCCTTCGCCGTCTCTCTCCGAGAAAATCCATAATTCTCTTTTCGGTTGTAGCGATATACCACTCTCGGTCAATCTCATCAAGGGATAGATGGTTGTCGTTGTCTACCAGACAATGATCTGGGATATTGCCAATTTTCTTGTAGCTTTCGCCTTTCAGGGCATAAAGCGTACCAAACCATTGGCGATCTTTGAACGGGTCTACGGCGTACACACGGTTGACTCTCTGGACTTGTACCTCACGATTGCCTATCTTCTGGACAACACCGTTATAGGAAGAACCGGCTTTTGCGATGATCTGGAAATCCATAATGTCGGTACTATTCATGACTGTTTCCCGAACCGGAACGCCTTTCGTGAAATAGTCAATCAGGGCTTTCTTGACAATGACCATCGAATTGTTGATCTGCCATGCACCTTTCGAGGTTGCGCCGTAGCTAACATACGAGCCAACTGACTTGACCTTGCCGTTGGTCTTTCGGAGAATGAGGTTATTGACATCTTTAATCCAAACCTCGTCAATCTCGTCCAGTTCCAATTCAAACCCCGTGGTTTGCTCCCACGCCGCGCAGACGCTATCCACAATGGGAACCTCGTCAGCGTCAATCTCGTACATCAGACCGTCCGTGTTGAAGTTCAGCAAGACGATCGACTTACACGCTTGAAGCAACTGAACAAGCAGCATTGTCAGGAAAAGCTGTCCCGATATTCGCATGGAACGGGTTTTCAACGGGTCGTAGAGGTCGTTGTAGCGGTTTTCCTGCGCCCCCGACACCGTGTTGAGCGGGAGCTTCAAGTCCTTCGCCAACTGGTCATTACCGTCATGCTTGGCCTGTATGCGTTCCTTGCGAATGTTGTAGAACACATGGGGGTCAGGTACATTCCGAGAAAGATATTGGAACAATTCCAACAGTGAAGGGTACAGCGATGAAACATCTCGGTTTTGGATAACCCGCTTCGCCGTAGATTTGCCGTGATACCCTTTAACTGAGCCATGAACGCCGCCCCACGCATACCGGCAAGGGAAATTGCCAAACTTGTAGGTCAGAGCGGTTTTGAAAAGAACTTCGTCAGGGATTGACTTGTCGTGAATGGTGTCGAAGAAATCCAAAATCTCTTGCGGGATAATGGACACATCTAACCTTGGAGGATAGACATAATCTCGACCATCGTTCCACTCTCTACGCCTTGCGTTCAGCATAAGTGCGGTCAGCTTGGCATTAGTGCAAGACAGGGCTTTTTCGTCAGAGATACCCACTCTGCGACCGAGGTTAATCTTCGTCTGCAAATACGATTGCCTGAGGTCTACCAGCTTTTCGGTAGCGTCAACATCGTGCTTGCAGTAAAAAATCGTTTCGTCCAGTTCTTCATCGGTCAGAGGACGGTCAAGGTCAAACGGCACAGAGCTTTCAACCACCGACATTCCCAAATGACCCTCACAGGCTTTCAGCGAAAGACCCTCGTACATATCATCACGAATATCAAACGAGGTCACGAATACGGGATTGTCCCGCATAAGAGGATGTTGCCAACCCTGTCCACCATCAATGAGGTAGTCACTCAGAGCTTTTACTTCCTGCGGCGTACAATCAGCGGCAACAGCTTTCAGAATGAAATTGTCATATGCCTTGTTATTGAAACCACAGAGAAGCGGTTGCTCTCGAAGGAACTGCCAGATTGCGTCATTATCGTTGTGAATGACGGTGTATTCACCTGTGTCTTTGCGCTTGAACACGAACAGCCAGTCATCTTGAAAGACTGCTATTCGCAGTCGAAGATAAAGAGATTATCCATGACTGCAAACATCACCTCCCCATTGCTCAGCCATGGCTTTAGCAATGCCGCATGGCGTTTGGCTTCTCAATCTTGCAGTTTCCGGATCATTCCAAGATAATTTCTTATCACCAAAATGTGCTTTCCAAATGCATTGAGTGCGCTGCTCTTTTGGCAACGGCTCTTTTCGCGTAGGTTTCAGCGGTTGAATGTCGCCAATAAGCCAAATTCCCGTTTTTTTTACACTCTGTTTCGCCTTCAAAATCATACGGATTGTATGTAAAGTCCGGTTTTCTGTATAAAGACGACATAATACCCATAGGGTTTTTAATGGCAATTCTTGGGCAATCGGCTTTCGTGAATTTCAAGAAAAAATCAATAGCTTCTTCTTGTTCTTTTTTCTTTTTCAATCGGTATTCTTCATCACCCCAATATAACCAGCGCTGTCCACTATTACAAAGCCTTGTGCAAGGCGGATGCGCAATCAGCAAATCCCATCTTCCGTCTATGTAATGCTCTGTACCATCCATCGTAGTAAATCTACATCTCCCATTCAACAGCGGAATAACATCTTGCATAATGTGCCACTCAAAATGCCCGCCCGAACATTCGATAATATCACATGAGTATGCTTCATCTCCTCGCTCCCTAAAAGCCATACATACCGCCTGGCTTTCTTCACAAGCAACTAAAACCTTCACTTCGACACTTCCTGTTCAATGAATTTACAACCACATTTACGGTAGGTGGTACACCGCTTCTTGTAACGCTTGACCATGCTCACGATACCGTCATCAACATAGTCATACGCTATTGGTTCTCCCTTCCCCTCAAAAGTACGGGCGATACGACCAATGCTCTGAACAATCACGCCGGAGTGTTGGTGTGGTGTGGTCAAGTATAGACGGTCAAGTCGGGGAATATCTAAGCCCTCACGAGCGAGAGCATAGGTGGCGAACAAATACCGCTTCTTGCCCTGTCGCATATCTTCAATAGCCTGTTCCCGCTGCACTTTTGCCTTTTTGGAAGTCATACCACCGTCAACCATGACCGCCTGACTTCTCAGCTTGGGTGGTAAATTCTCAATCAGATACCGTAAATGGTTCACACGGTCTGAGAGAATGAGGTTGTAATGGTCGCAGTTATCAATCAGGTCGGAAATAATCAGCTTATTACGATCAGCGTTCTCGGCCAGAAAGTTAATCAGTTTGGCTTCGATTACCGTACCGTCCGTGCCAAGAAACGCCCTGTTCAGACCAACTCCCGTAGAGCGAGGATAAACCGTGACCTTGACGATTTTATCAGCAACTGCCTCTCTCGGAATGGTATGAACCACATCGCCCAGCAAAGCGAATGTCGCTTTAATCAATCCGTCAGCCCGATCGGGGGTAGCGGTCAAGCCGTACTTGTGTCGAGCGGCTAACGAGTTCAGCACTTTTGAATACATCGTGACCGAGGTTGGGGAACCGCTGACACGGTGGGCTTCATCTACGATGATCGTGTCCCATGTGTTTCGGTAGAGCGGAAGATCAAGATTGCACATTGTCTGAACGGTCGCAAAGGTGATAGCCTTACCAATCTGCACCTTACCCTCCACGATTGTTCCGGTTAGCGATGGACTCATGTATTGTTCTGCACGGTCTTTGCTTTGAGTTATCAGGTCTTTCGTGTGGCAAAGCCAAAGTGTACGCCTACCCAACGTAGTTGCAATCGCAATTCCAATCTGCGTCTTCCCACATCCGGGTGGTGCTTGTAGCATACCGAACTGAGCTTCCAGCATTTTCGATACGGCTTCTTTCTGGTAATCGTAGAGTGGAATATTAGCTCCATACCAGACCGGAGTAGGCGTTACCATGTCAAGCCGGATTGCGTCACGGCCGGTTATCTGCTCTATAACGGATTTCAAGCACCCGTAGGGAAGAACCAGTGTGCCGCCGTCCCATTGGAACAGGTACAACTTCTCAGGAGTGTTACCTGTCCAGAAACCCATACGTTTTTTCTTGATGTATTCAGGATTAGAAAGGATGAGCTGCTGCTTACACCATGCAATTAACTGCTCAGACGGGTTTTCAATTCGAAGCTGATTACCAACAGTTACTCGCATAGACTCACCCACGTATCAAGGGAAATACACATCATGCGAATATCCCTTTCGTTGAGTTGCTTAACGCCCTTCGCGGCCAAATTATTGAGTGTATAGAGCGAAATGAAGTATACATCTCCGTCTTTCAGCCTTAGCGCAAACCAGCCGGTGCCGTTACCTGTGGCCTCCCACAGCGTCATTGCGGATCGCTGATTTTCTTCGATTCGACTCAGGCGAAAAACATCATTCTCACACACCTTACAATCGATCGGGTGGGTTTCTCGATTACGAGAGGCAAGCACATCAAACGGCTGACCTTGCGCGTTTTGAGCGAGATTATGCGCCCAGAAGCCCTTATTGGACAAATATTCACACAACGATTTTTCAAAACCGTTGCCGACTTTACGATTGACATTCATTAAAATCACTCCTTTACAAGTGAATTAGCCATACCGTCGAGCCACACTTTGAGATTGTCTAGTGTGGACAAATTCGCTTGTTTAAATTTCTCATCCCATTCCTTCTCTGCTGACGAAAATCCGCAAGAAATATAATCCCTTTTTACGGATTTGTACCTCTTGTCAAGCTCACTCATTTCATTTAGCCACGATTCGGTCTTGTTATCTATGGCGAGGTTTTCAAACCATTTTTTATATGGAGACAAAATGGGTTCCCGCTTTTGGATTCTCTGCTGCAAGCGTGTATATTTTAAGCGCACAGGATCAGCTTTTAATTTCTCATATTTAGCTTTGTTTCGGATGAGAATGTCTCGGCAATGGGGACAATACTTCCCGCTTGTTTTGGGGATAAATGCTTTACCACAATCCTTACACGCTATAACTCTAATATCGATGCTTATTTTCGCTTTCGTTGCATCATCACTCCTTTACAAGTGAATATTTCCGATATATAATCGGATTGAGCATTTTCGCTTGCCGTTGATGGAACTGGTACTTCCGTCAGCGGCTTTTTCTTTGCTTCGACTCCGAAAGACCGTACAGCTTACCGAACAAGCCAAAGCACACCAGGCTAACCGCCATATGAATTGCGCCAACACCCAGCGTCATCATCTCTTTTTCGATAGAACCGACTACACCCAGAAGGTAAAAAAACGAGAGAAACGCGAGTGCTCCAAAAACCTTTTTCATGAAGTGACCTTCTTCCATATGTACTTCTTGCCGTATCGCTGTTCGTACCACGTTTCAAACTCGGCTCGGTGAGCTTCGTCCTTGAAATATTCTCGAACGCGCTGAGCGACCAGTAGGCTTAATGCGCTTGCCTGAGCCTGTTTTTCGGGGACAAAAACACTCATGATACGATTTTCGCCTCGTACTCGTTCAAAATATCGAGCGAGCGGCGCAGGATTTCATCTGCTTTTGGGCCAATACGAGTGCCGGACAGCGTTGCCGACATTTCAAACTTGTCCGTAAGCAGCCCCTCGTCCGACAGGCGATGAATAAGCCACGCATAGGTGAGCGTAAAGTGAGAAATCTTATCCCTAATCTGTTCTGCGTAGGAAGAACGATCTCTCATAGACAACGGACGGGAAATCTCTGCCATCGTGCGACCTCCTTTCATGTGGATTGCAACTTTAGTTGTAAATAATCCTTGCAATCGGAGGTCGCCTATGCTACAATCACTTTTGCGAACGACAATAGCATTGGCGATACCCCGATTATGAAGGAGCCGATTTCCTTTTGCGAGAAGGAAGTTGACCCCTCGGATTACTGTTGCCTTTATTAACTTTCGTTGTTGTAAGTTGAGTATAATCCCGTGGACGGGATTTGTCAATAGGGCGATAGTGATTTTCTGAAAAAAATTCCCGTTGACGGGAATGGAGGAAAACACGATGACTTTTTATGAGCGGCTGACCGAACTACGCAAAGAAAAGGGATTAACTCAGAAACAGATTGTTGATGAACTTGATCTCGGTAAAAATTCCTTCGGGGATTGGAAGAGAGGGATTATCCCTGTCCGCTCCACTCAGCAACTTCTTGCCAAATATTTCGGAGTATCGGTTGACTACCTTATGGGAAAAACTAATAACCCCATTCCTAATACGGAAACGGTTGGCACCTACATTCCGTATGAGCAACGGGGTTTGCGTCCAGTCATCGGTTTAGCTTCGGCAGGAACAGGGGTGATTGCAGAAGAAATGATTGTTGGTTGGGAAACAGTTGAGGACGAATACGATAACGACAACTGCTTTTGGCTCGAAGTATCTGGTAACAGCATGGCTCCAAAAATCGACAACGGAGATCGAGTGCTTATTCAGCGGGACGCAGAAATTGAGAGTGGCTGTATTGCTGTGGTCGTGGTAGACGGTACAGAAGGGTTTTTAAAACAAGTCGAGTTCGGTGAGAACTCCACCTCGCTTCACTCGTTCAATCCGTATTATCCCGACATGGAGTTTGTAGATGCCGACCAGAAACGTTTGCACTTTGTCGGTCGCGTCCGGGAAATGAAGCGGAGGTTCTGATATGCGTAAAAAGTTTAATATCGACCTCTCCATGCTGACCCCGGAAGAACAGCAGCAGTTTCGTGATGACCCCACCACCCTGACCAAAGGTGAAGTTGATGTCGCTTTATACCTTCGGTTCAGTTCGGAACGGCAGAAGGAACAGTCCATTGAGGGTCAGCTTCGAGACTGTATTGCGTACTGTAAGCGCAAGAGCTTCCGCATTGTCGCCATCTATGTTGACCGTGCCACGACCGCTCGGAAAGATGTAGAGAAGCGAGTCCATTTTCAAGAGATGATTTCCGACAGTGCTCATCATCTCTGGAACTTCGTGGTCGTGTGGAAGCTCGACCGCTTTGCCAGAAATAGAGAAGACAGCGCCGTGTTTAAAATGCGGCTGCGGAAGAATGGAGTTCGGGTCAAATCCGCAACCGAAACAATCTCTGATAACCCCGAAGGTATCATCTTGGAGTCTGTACTTGAAGGTATTGCCGAATACTATTCCGCAGACCTCAGCCAGAAGATTACCCGTGGTCTGAGAGAGTCAGCCATGAAGGGTCATTCCGTTGGTGGTCATGTTCCCTTGGGGTACAAAATCGAAGATCATAGACTTGTAATAAATCCGGAAACTGCCCCTATCGTGCAAGAAGCATTTCAACTCTACGCCAACGGCGAGAGTGTGGCTGAGATTTGCCGTATCTTCAACGGAAAGGGCTACCGTACCGCCAAGAACTCGGAGTTTAACCGAAGCAGTTTTAAATCCATATTCAAGAATGTGCGGTATATTGGGACATACATCTACAAAGACATAGAGAAGGAAAACGCCATTCCAGCCATCATCGACAAAGACCTCTTTGAAACGGTGCAACGGCGGCTTTCTTTGGCCGCTGACGCGCCCGCAAGGGGTAAAGCTAAGGTAGATTCCCTCCTATCCGGAAAGCTGTTCTGCGGGCATTGTGGAGCCACTATGAACGGGGAAAGCGGTACGAGCAAAACCGGAGCTATCCACAACTACTATACCTGTTATTCTCGGAAGCGGCGAAAGGGCTGTAATAAGAACCCATTAAAAAAGGACTTTATTGAACGTGTTGTAGCCCAAGACGCTATGGCGTTGCTCACCGATGATGTAATCGAAGAACTGGCTGACATGGCTATGTCACAGGCCGATAAGGACTTGAAAGAGAACACCCGTATTCCAGAATTGTCCGCTAGACTCACCGAAGTCGAACAAGGTATCAACAACATCACCAAGGCCGTTGAAAAAGGAATTGCGTCTGACGCTCTCCTGAACCGCCTGACCGAGTTGGAGAAAGAAAAGAAAGACCTGACTTCTCAACTTCGGGAAGAAGAAAAATACATCTACCGAATTGACAGAGATCAGGTGGTATTCTGGCTGACGAAGTTCCAAGGAGGCGATATAGAGGACGAGGATTGCAGGCGGCGCATCATCGACCTTCTGGTAAACTCCGTAACAGTATGGGACGAACCTGACGGATATAAAATCACCACTGCATACAACCTCACTTCCTGCAAAACAAAGACTTTCCGGGTCAGCAACAACGCTGACTCTCCTTCTGGCGAGGGGTTCGGATTTGGGGAGCTATCGTCCACCAAAGCGGCATAAAATGAACCCCTTTTATTTCAAAGGCGGCTTTGCGATAACGTCATGGTTCTGATATGCCAAAACAGAAAAGACGGCTTCCCATTTTGGGAAGTCGCCTTTTTATTTTCTCGCAGTGCTTCGCGAGGGGCAGTTTCATCCGCAGTTCATCCGCAGTTCATCCGCAGTTGCTTTAGCGGATATCGGGGAAGCTCGGTCAGTGCTTCGATCGAGTTATTCAAAGAGCTTTTCGTTGAGATAGTCGAGAATTTCCTGCCGCACATCATCTGAAAGCTCACTAAACGGAACACGAGAAGCCATCGCCGCTCTGATTGGGATTTGCCGTTTAAATTCCGCGACAGCAGCTAGGAATTTTCGCCGTTCGCACCGCGTCAAAACATCGCCTCATTTCTTTGCTTTATCGTCGGTTAATCAACGCTTCGTCTGTTGTTCGTCTAGGGTTCGTCTAGGGTTCATCGAGGGTTTGTCGAGGCTTTCGCCCATCAGGATTCGCCGTCAGAGCCGTAGCAATAATTCACGCCGACCGTATCGGCTCGGCCATCGATAAACATTGCTGCTTGAATCGTATTCGGGTCTTTCGCTGCTCTGGAAGCCGTCGCGCAGAACTGATCGAAATTCCCGATTCTCGTCTTTGCATCGATCGGGCGGTCAGCGGTCAGGCCCAAATCAGCATGACGGTCGGCGTAATCGGCCAGAAGTTTGAGCATCACAGAATTTTCGCGATGCTTGGTGCAGAGCTGCTGATACTGCTGCGAGGTCATTGTGTCACAGAGGCGGAGCAGCTCGGCGTCGTTGTGGTCGATTTTCGAGCCGTCGAGGACGTTCCAAGCGTTCACGGCTGCTTCGTGTTCGCGGCGGATTTCTTCGATTTTGACGTTCGCGTCAATCACGGCGCGGTCTTTCCGTCGCTGAAGCTCTGCCGCGCTTTCACCATAATGCTTTTGGGTAATGATTCCATCTTTCATTTTCTGGTCGAGCTCCTTTCGCTCGGCATCAACGCCGCCAAGGACTGCGAGAGCGGCATCCAGAACGTCGTGGACTTTTCTTCCATAACAAACTTTCATCGATGCAAAACATCCTTTCAAAGTTAAATTTTTTTAAGTAATTCGTGCTTCGTTCGTGCTTCGTTCGAGCTTAAATTACAAATGGTTATCAAATAGTTACAATTCGTTTAATCGAAATCGAGGTCGAGATTACGACCGAGGCCGCTAACGTCAAAATTCAAACGTCCGGCCAGATCGTCAAGGTCGAGATCGAGACTTCCGGCCAGATCGTCAAGGTCGACGTCGTAATCGCTGAAATCAGAATCCCAATCAGGGAAGCAATCGTCGTCAAGAAAATTATGCCGCCTCATCAGAAAAGCCTCCTTCGAACATCAAAATAATTTCCGTCAACGTCCTGAATGTGCAGCGTTTTGCCGTCAGCGTCAACGTCAATTTTCAGCGTCGGAGCGTCAACGGCTCGATAAGGCCGTTTTTCTGCGTTCTCTCGGATTCCCTGCTTTCTGGTATGATGATACCGAAAAAGGTACGCATTCCGTCCAGCGCGGTCTGTGACGGCCACATTATGCCCTTGCTGCGTTACGAGCACATTTTCCTCGTCAATCAGCGTTCGCGGTCGGTTCATCAGCCAGAAGCAACCACAGACAACAGCCAGAGCGACCACGGACAAACAGACAGCGGTTAGAAGCTCACGTTTCATACCGTCACCATCTTTTCAGCAGCGGCCAGAAGTGCCGCTCGTGTGCGCGAAATTTCGCGTTCACGGCCTTCGAGTGACTGACAGTACGACAAGACGTCCGCCGGGCTTTCAGGGCGATAAAAGCTGGGGCAAGTACAGTCAACGGATGCGCAAATCGGGCAACCGGCGCGGCGCTCCCGCTCGATCTCGGCGGTCAGCGTTCGGCGGTCGATGCCAAGCATCCGGCAGAGGTGCCTGCTCGTGATTGCATTTTCACGTCCGGCCAAAAGTAACTCATATACCATGTATCAAAAATCCTTTCAAAAAATGTGTTTTTCAATAGCGTCCCCCGAAGGGGACGGTGTTTTTTTGTCTATGAAAATCTATGTTTTTTGCT
>OLSG01003088.1_pt1 | contig 12567 bp, 9 predicted proteins | sample 1673041 | NCBI WGS metagenome assembly OLSG01 (sample SAMEA3136749, study PRJEB25190) | human gut metagenome | reverse complement strand
TAGCTTTAAAGGCTTCAAAATCAGAAGATTTAACTTTTACAGGTACATATTTAATTCCTGTAACTTTATAATGGTCTACCTTTTTAGTTGTAGTACCATCTGCAAGGGTAATTACACCTTTTGAAAGACCGATAGTAGTACCATCTGTTAAAACAACATGTGTCTTATCTGCCCAGTAAGCTAAATTATAAGAAGTACCATCTACATCGTAAACAGTAGCGATACACTGGAAGTTTCCACGATGAAGGCCGTGGTTTGATGTAGCTCTTGTTACGGCATCAAAAGCACCTTTATCATATTCGTTATGACTGTCAAGTATATCGGAAGAAGAAGTATTGTTAGCGTTATATACTCCTTCAGATTTCCAATACTCATCCCATGTTAATCCTGCATAGCAGTAAACATAGCTGTTTTCTGTTGCCTGTGTCTGTACGGTACTTACGCTTGCAGCTTTAACTGTTGCCGGAGCTACACCTGAAAATACAGTAGTGCAAGTCATAGCTAAAGCGAGAGCGCCTGCAAATAATTTGTTTCTCATAAGTTCCTCCTTAAATTTTATTATAATTGGTATTATAAGTTAGCACTTTCTAACGAAAGATATAATAATATACTATTATTAGCTGTGTCAAACTGTATATGTATTAATGAAAAAAGTTCTCATTTGCTTATAAAAAAATTGCATTGTCAGAATATTTTCTATATAATGTATAAAGTTAGAAAGAACTAATGCAAGTAAGTTTCAAGATAATGGAGGATTGTTGTGATAAATTTTAGAAAAAAAGCAGTTGCGATGTTACTGGCTGCTGTGTTCACTGCAGGAATGCTTTCCGGATGTGGAACATCAGGAGATACAGAGAAAAGTAAGAATGATAGTAGAAAGGCTGTGGAGCAGACAACACAGGCAGAAGCGGATACAAATAGTAAGACTCAAAATGAAGAGGACAAATCAGAATCAAGAGATATTTTTGCGATGGATACGTATATGACTTTAACGGCTTACGGAAAGAATGCTAAGAAAGCGTTGGATGAGGCGGTTGATGAGATTAACAATATTGAACAGCTTGTTTCTACGGGGATTGACAGCAGTGAAGTTTCGCAGATTAATAAGAATGGGAAAGGTTCGGTATCAGAAACAACAGGATATCTGATTAAGCGCTCAAAAGAGATTTATGACAGCACGAATGGAGCGTTTGACATTACGATTTACCCGATTATGCAGGCGTGGGGGTTCCCGACGGAGAACTATCGTGTTCCCGGAAAGAAAGAGCTGAAGAAGTTAAGGGGACTGATGGGAGCAGATCACGTTTTATATGATGAGAAAAAACAGGAGGTCACTCTAGATAAGAAAGGAATGAAGATTGACCTTGGTGGAATTGCGAAAGGATATACTTCTTCAAAAGTAATGGATGTTTTTAGAGAAAATGGGATTTCTAGTGCAGTAATTAGTCTTGGTGGTAATGTGCAGACACTAAACGGAAAGCCAGATGGTTCTGACTGGAGAGTGGCGGTTGAGAATCCGGCAGATACGGGAAGTTATATTGGAGTGCTTTCTATAAAGGATAAGGCAGTGATTACTTCTGGGGGATATGAGCGTTATTTTAAGCAGGATGGAAAAACATATCATCATATTATTGATCCGGCTAATGGATATCCGGCAAATAATGGTCTGACTTCTGTTACGATCGTATCAGATGACGGAACACTTGCAGACGGTTTGTCCACATCATTATTCATTATGGGACCGGAAAAAGCACAGAAATACTGGAAAGAACACAGTGATGAGTTTGACACGATTCTTGTAAAAGATGACGGAAGTATTTTAGTTTCAGAGGGAATCGCAGATTATTTTACCAGTGAGTCTGATTTTACGATAATAAAAAAGTGATACAAAAATAAAAAAATAGTGATACAAAAATTTCTAATAAAATCAAGTACAAAAAGATTTCGAAAGTACAGGAATACAAAAATACATTCAAAAAGAAAGGGAGATATGATGAGAGAAAAGTGGAAAAAATATGTTGAAAAATTTAAAAGTCTTGGTGATAAGGTTTCAGGTGTGAAAGGAATTACAGCGATAATTCCGGCGGTTTGCCTGGCGGTTCTTATGGTGACAGTACTTACCGGATACAAAACCCCACAGGCAAAAAAGTATGAAGCTTCAGAGACAGAAGACATCAGTCAGATTAAGGAAGCGCTTGCGAAGGAAAGTACGGCAGCAACGGCAGAAACAACGAAAAAGAATACAACAAAGAAGGGAAAGAAGGGGGCTATTGATGTAAAAGATGGAACGTATAAAGGTTCTGCAAACGGATATGGCGGAAAAGTTACAGTAAATGTTACTGTAAGTAAAAAGACAATGACGGCGATTGATATTGTCAGTGCTCCAGGTGAGACGGATTCTTTCTTTCAGCGTGCAAAAGGGGTTATTGATGAGATGCTTACGGCACAGAGTACAGATGTAGATGTCGTGTCCGGAGCAACATACAGTTCAAATGGAATTATCGGTGCGGTGAAAAATGCACTTTTTGGAACGGAGTCTAATAATGCGACAGCAGCGAACGCAGGTAATGCAGCTGGTTCGGCTCCGAGTGTTTCTAAAGTGAGTGAGTCTGGAAAATGGAAAGATGGAACTTACACTGGCTCCGGTAAAGGATTTGGTGGAACTATTTCTGTAAAAGTAACAGTAGAAGATGGAAAAATCAGCGCGATTGATGTAACAAGCGCATCAGGAGAAACTGCTTCCTATTTTAGTAAGGCAAAAGGAATTATCCCAAAGATGATCAGCGGACAGACTACAAATGTGGATGCGGCATCCGGGGCAACCTATAGTTCCAATGGAATTATTACAGCAGTAAGAAATGCTCTTTCAAAGGCGGAAACAGGAAAAAGCAGTACGAAAAAGAAAAAGAAGAAAAACAAAAAAAATAAGAAAAAAAACAGTGGTTCTAACAACAATAATATTGCAGCACCGGCAGAAGGGTATGAAGATGGCACTTATACTGGAAGTGCGGCCTGTTCGGGAGAGCAGTTTAAGGAATATAGTGTAACGGCAAATGTAACGATTAAAAATGGAAAGATTTCTGCGGTGGAGATTTCTTCTACAGCAAAAGGAACCAACCTGAAACAGTTTATGAGCAGAGATGAGGTTAAGAATCTTCCATCACTTATTGTCTCTAAAAACGGAACAAGCGGAGTAGATGCTGTCAGTGGAGCAACGTACAGTTCTCATGCTATTTTTAATGCGGTAAATGATGCTTTATCAAAGGCGAAGAAAAACAGTTCTTCTACGGAAAAGAAAGAAGAGACAACAACGGAGAAGAAGGAAGAGACGACAACAGAAAAGAAAGAGGAAACGACCACAGAAAAAAAGGAAGAGACAACGACAGAAAAGAAAGAGGAAACGACTACAGAGAAAAAAGAAGAAACAACAGAAAATCCAGACGAAGGGAAAAACTACAAAAATGGAACATATAAAGTAAGCGTAAGCTGCGAGCCGGATGAAGATGAGGATTTTGATCCGTATACGATTTCCATGGATATCACAATTAAAAAAGATAAAATTACAGAAATTTCTAATATTACCGCGAATACAAATTCAACGAATAAAGCATATACAAACGATGCAAAGAAAGGAATGGTTTCTAAAATTGTAGCAAATGGAAATGCAGATGGTGTAAATACTGTATCAGGAGCCACCTGTTCTTCTAAAGCAATTAAAGATGCATGCCAGAAGGCATTTAATGCGGCAAAGAAGTAATTTTGAAAAGAGAGGCTTTTGCGTTTATTTAAGAAAAAGTTATTTGAATATTTAAATATTTAAAAAAGATAATAGAAAGCATTTTAGAAGGGACAACGAATGAAATATAAAAACTTTTTAATCCGTTTATTTGATCTTATTCTCGTTCTGGGGCTTTTAGCAGGATATCAGGCTGTGATTTACAGTCGTGATAAAGAAGCCACAATTGCAGAATTAAAAAGCCAGGTAAATCAGCTCCAAGGAGAAAAAGAGGATATTCTTGAAGCAGCAAAAAATTCTGGAAAGCTAGGGACCGATGGTGCATCTGCCGGTCAGGCAGGAACGTATAAAGATGGAACGTATACTGGAAGTTCGCAGGGATTTGGCGGAGAAATTAAAGTAAAAGTAACGGTATCCGGGAAGAAAATCAGTGCTATAGATATTATAGAAGCAAGTGGGGAAGATGAAGCTTATTTATCAATGGCAGAAGATATTGTGAAGACAATACTTGATAAGCAGACGACAGAGGTTGATACAATAAGCGGAGCAACCTATTCATCTACAGGAATAAAGAATGCAGTAGGACAGGCATTAGAAGGAGCAGCTAAATAATGAAGAAAAAGAAAAAAATATCGGTGCAGACAATCATAGAAGTGATGATACGGGCAGTATTTTTTATCATCTATCCAGCCTTATTTTCCACTGCATTTACCGGAATAAAATTAATTGTAGAACAAATTACACAGCGTGCAAGTCTGCAGTGGAATTCCTTTGTACAGACACTTGTGGTATTACTGGTCTTTACCATTGTGTTTGGACGATTTTTCTGTGGTTTTGCCTGTGCATTTGGAACATGGGGGGATTTCGTTTATTTTATTTCATCTATGATTCGCAAAAAAAGAAAAAAGAAACCGTTGAAATGTTTTTCAAAAGCGGGAAAGATACTCCGGTATTTAAAATATGTTGTACTGATTGTTGTCCTGCTTCTTTGCATAAAAGGTTACAGTAGTGCAGTTGCTATACATAGTCCGTTCAGTGCATTTTCCCGTTTTCATCAGTTAAAGATGGCAGACAGTCTTATCGGAACAGGCCTCTTTTTATTGGTTACAGCAGGAATGGCATTGGAACCAAGATTTTTCTGCCGTTTCTTATGCCCAATGGGAGCAGTATTTTCCCTGATGCCGGTGTTACCATTTTCTGTAATCAAACGAAACAGAGAAAACTGTATTCCAAACTGTAAAGCGTGTAATTTAGTATGTCCGGCAAGTCTTGAGATACCATCGGATAAAGAAGGGGATAATGCGGCATCCGGAGAATGTTTCTCCTGTGGAAAATGTATCGGAAAATGTCCAAAGCAAAACACACATAATGGTTTTTTGGGAAAGCTATGGTTACCAATGCTTGTAGGAAAGGCTGTGATATTATTCGTGATATTTAGAATATTGTATTAAAGAACTTTCCTGATTTTGTCTGTCGGATAAATTATTATATCAAAAATCCTTTTTCGTGTTATAATGGACGGTAATTGCTGTATATTGCTACCCTCATAAGAAAGGAGTATTTTTTGAATAAAGCGAATTTGATTATAGAAGAAGTGAATAAAGTAATTATTGGTAAAGAAAAGGTCATCCGTAAGGTGTGGATGACGATTCTCTCTGGTGGACATGTTTTGCTTGAGGATGTACCCGGTGTGGGAAAAACAACGATGGCGCTGGCTTTTTCAAAGGCTTTGGGACTTTCTTATCGAAGAATACAGTTTACACCGGACGTCATGCCATCGGATGTGGTCGGTTTCTACTATTATAATAAGGAAAATGGAAAGTTTGAATACCGTCAGGGAGCAGTTATGACGAACCTTCTGCTGGCAGATGAAATTAACCGTACTTCAAGTAGAACGCAGTCAGCACTTTTGGAGGTTATGGAAGAAGGACAGGTAACGGTAGATGGTGTGACAAGAAATATACAGGAACCATTTTTTGTTATTGCAACGCAAAATCCGCTTGGTTCTGCGGGTACGCAGATGCTTCCGGAGTCACAGATGGATCGTTTTATGGTTCTTTTGTCTATGGGATATCCAACAATAAAGGAAGAAATGATTCTGATGAGTCAGAGAAAGGTGAGTGATCCATTAGATGATGTGAATGAGGTTATCTCAAAAGAAGAATTACTTTCTATGCAAAAGGAAGTGAATGAGATTAAGGTTTCTTCTTTAATCTATCAGTATATTGCAATGCTTTCTGATGCGACACGAAGACATGATATGATTCAGCTGGGTGTCAGCCCAAGAGGATCTCTGGCCTTGTGCAGAATGGCAAAAGCGAGTGCATTTTTGGCTGGCAGAGATTATGTTGTGCCGGAAGATGTTCAGGATGTTGTAAAAGATGTTTTCCGTCATCGTCTGGTATTAAAGTCAAGAGCAAGGTTATCGAGGAAAGATGTGGATAAGATTATGGATGAAATTTGTGCCACTGTACATGTGCCAGATCGAAGAGCGGCAGGAGGAAGAAGATGACCCGAAAAAGATTATGGATGAATCGAATTAGCGGGATTGTCTGTCTGTTACTGTGGATTGCGTTAGTCATTTTTCTTTCTGGAACAACAGGGAAGATTGCCGGGATGGCATTAGGAATTATGTTGCTGGTGGCTGTCATTTATAATCTTTATCTTCCAAAAGAAGTTTCTACTCATCTGATTATTCCTGCCTATGCGCAAAAGGAAGAAAAAATTACCGGACGACTTTGTATCAGCAATACAGGAGTGTTCCCTGTTTTATCTGGGAAAGTTTTTTTACAGGTAAAGAAGACGATTAGTGGGGAAAAGGAAATATTTTCTATGAATATCAGGGCAGCGGGACGAAAAAATGGTGCGGCTGCTTTTGTTATAGATTCGGAATATATGGGATTTTTGGAAATCACGATTTTGCGGGTGGAACTGTACAGCTTTTTTGGATGTATGAAAAAGGTAACATATGTAAATCAGGAGAAGGTGGTAATGATTCTGCCACAAACAACGGAACTGCATTTTCCAGTACAAAACAGTGGAGTTGCCTGTTCTTTTTTTGATGAGGAACAAAGTGGCAAAAAGGGAAATGGTCCGGGAGAATATTTTGGAATCCGTCCGTATGTTGATGGAGATTCCATGAAGTTAATTCACTGGAAGCTAACAGGAAAAACAGATGAATATATGGTAAAAGAAGTGGAAGTTCCTATGATGCGGATGCCACTTATTTTTCTCGAAACAAGGGTAGAAAAGCTGGATGCTGCTATGATTGACGGGTTGTTAGAAGCATTTTTTTCTATTTCACAGCATATGGCACAGGAGAGGCAGAAGCATTGCCTTTGCTGGTGGGATAAAAAGACCGATGGATGGAATTTTTACAATGTGGCAAATGCAATGCAGTTGGAAGAAGTGTATGCTCATGTATTTCAAAGTATGTTTTTTTCTCAGGGGAATGCAACGATAGATTCTTTTGAAAAAGAAAGAAAAGACCAGTTTTCAGAAGTGATTTATATTACAGAGTATTGGAACGAGAAACAGGCAGTTTTAGATGACTGGAATCTGACTTTATTATTAGAACGACGGGAAGCAAGAAAAGAAGAAGGGGAAGCTTTCGTACCGTATATTTTTTCGGCGGAAACCATGGGAGAGGATATTGATCGGATTTTGACAGCGTACAGGAGTGCAGATTATGGAGCATAAAAACTCATTTCACATTAAAAAATTGAATCATCAGAGTGGATATGGCTGGGCAGAAATGATGCGGGCCGGATATGTATGGCTTGCTGCGCTGTTATGTTTTATCTGGTATGCTGCCGGTCGTTTTGAAATGTATACAGCAGGTGTTGTTCTTTTTATTGGAGCAGCCTTTTTTATATTATTGTATTTCATTGGGATATCGGTTGGAAAAGGTTTTGCGGTTTTTATAAGCGTTTTGTATTTTTTTGTTCCGTTTCTCATTCTTTCTATGGAAAATATTCGAAGAGCATTGTTGATTTTCTCCCGAACAGTCTTTAATTATCTGGCAGATTATGGACAGAGCAAAAATATTTTTCATCGTATACTTCAAAATACATCGGTAGATATGCAGACAGGAAATGTGGAGTTTTTGCCATTTGTTGTCGGAATATTGGGGATAACTTTATGGCTTATTCTTTTTATGGCACTGTTGTGGAAAGTACAGCCTTGTATTTTATTTTTTACCGTAGCGATTTGCTTCGCTTTTCCATTTTTTGTATGGGGAGTCCGGCCAGAATTGTTTGCAGTGTTAAGCTTTCTCATTTTTTGTTTCTTTTTCTTTGCTCCGTCTTTCTGGGGAGGAGTACTTGGGACTTCAATTCTTATTATTTTGCTTTTTTTAGGAACTTTCTCAGGAATGACAAATACCGGACAGATGTCGGCAATTCAAAAGAAGTGGAATAAGGAACGATATAAAGAGGATGTATCTGTTCTTCCGGAAGGTCAGCTTACAAAGGCAAAGAAGATGAAGCGGACAGATGAAGAGGCTCTTAAAGTAAATATTTATAAAAAAAACAGTTATTATCTGAAAGGATTTGTTGGAACAACTTATGAGAATAATTGCTGGAAAGCAAGTACAAATAACTGGAATATTTTTGGCTCAGACAGGAGTATGCTTGCAGCTTCTGACCGGGAGGCATACGAATCTTTATTATGGCTTCATAATAAAGAATTTTACGGAAATACAGTAATGTATCATTTTGTAAGGCAGAAAAAGCTTTTGGAAGGGAAAACAGATCCGTCTCTTTACAGTTTATCTGTAAAAAATGTAGGGGCGAATCGAAAGTATTTTTATCTTCCTTATGAGAGTGCTGTTTTACCAACAATATATGAAGAAGAAGGGAAGGCAGCGGTCAATAAAACAGAGAATATATTCGCTTCCGGAATAAAAGGAGCAGGAGAATATTCTTTTAAAGCAATGGAAACAATGGCTGGAAAGTTGAAATCGTCTACCAATATTAAGACGGAGGATAAGCATCTTTCCTCAAAAAAAATGACGGAAAGCTACAAAGAATATGTAAATGCAACATGTCTTTTCTTAAATAAAGAAACAAAAACATTGATTTCTTCTGCAACAGAAGGGAGTCTTCAAAGTAATCTATCGGTATTAGCAATTATAAACCGGGTAAAAAGCTTCATGAAAACATCGATTACCTATAATGAAAATCCAGGAAGTATCCCGGAAGATGAAGACTTTGCCCAATGGTTTTTTGAAGATAAAAAAACAGGATATGATGTGCAGTATGCGGCGGCAGCAGTAATGATGTTTCGTTATTATGGAATTCCATCCCGTTATGTGGAAGGATACCTTCTTACACCGGAAACGGTAAAAGAGGCAGGAACGGCAGAGACGGTGACTGTTTCACAAAAATACGCGCATGCATGGCCGGAAATTTATCTGGATGGAATAGGATGGATTCCGGTAGAAGTTACTCCCAAATATGAAAACATTATGGGAACACCGTATTATGAGACACAGGAAACTGCGGTAAGTAATTCAAGTTCGTCAGATCAATCTTTAGAAAATGACGATAAGAAGAAACAAGAAAAACAGCAGGAACAAAAAAAGCAGGAAAAAGAACAGACAACAGAAAAGAAATCAGAAAAGAAAACAGTAGAAACACCGCAGCAGATTCCACAGAATCGCTCAAAGCAAAGCAAAGGTGGAAGAACGGTTCATAAAATCCTGTATATTCTATGTTTCTTTATTTTCATAGTAGGTCTTTTGCTTTTTGTATTTAGAAAACGACTGCAAAAAGTATACCGAAATTATAAAACAGATAAACTTTTAAAACAGCAAAAGTATAGTCAGGCAGTTATGTTCTGGTACGATATTTTGTGTAAAACAATATATGGCAAAGAAAAAATAAGAGATAATCGTGTAAGAACCTTTGAAAAAAGACTTCGTACCTTTGACAGAGAAGTGGAACCGAAAAAGTTACATCTTTGTATGAGGATTCGCCAGAAAGCGGTGTATTCACCAGAAGGAATCACTAGAAAAGAAGCAGAAGCTGCAGTACATTTTCTGAAAAAAGAGTGTGAAAAACTGAAATAAGAGTATTTTAAGTTTCGTTTCTATTGACAGAGAAAACTATAGCGATTAGAATATTTTCATAATTAGATTTAAATTAAGCGAGGAAAAAATATGTGGTTAGCAGATAACTGGAAAGAATATCAAGTCATAGATTGCAGCGAAGGCGAAAAACTGGAACGCTGGGGCAAATACACCCTTCTTCGTCCAGACCCTCAGGTAATCTGGAATACAAAAAAAGAAGATAAACACTGGAAACATTTAAATGCACATTATCACAGAAGCAAAAAAGGTGGCGGAGAGTGGGAGTTTTTTGATCTTCCAAAGCAGTGGGATATTCATTATAGAAGTCTTACCTTCCATTTAAAACCATTCAGTTTTAAACATACAGGGCTTTTCCCAGAACAGGCAGTTAACTGGGACTGGTTTTCTGATAAGATTAAGAAGGCAGGCCGCCCAGTAAAAGTATTGAACTTATTTGCCTATACTGGTGGAGCAACACTTGCAGCCGCAGCTGCGGGAGCATCTGTAACTCATGTAGATGCCTCAAAAGGAATGGTTACCTGGGCAAAGGAGAATGCGGTTGCTTCTGGTCTTGGTGATGCACCGATTCGCTGGCTTGTAGATGACTGTGTGAAGTTCGTAGAAAGAGAAATCCGCCGTGGCAATCATTACGATGGAATTATTATGGATCCACCATCTTATGGACGTGGGCCAAAGGGAGAGATTTGGAAGATTGAGGAGAAGATTTATTCTTTAGTATGTCTTTGTGAAAAGCTTCTTTCCAAAGACCCGCTGTTCTTCTTGATTAATTCCTATACAACAGGATTACAGCCTGCCGTTCTTTCCTATATGTTAGGAACAGCAGTTGCGAAAAAACATGGTGGAAAAGTCAGTGCAGATGAGGTTGGTCTTCCTGTCAGTGCAAATGGACTTGTTCTTCCATGCGGTGCTTCCGGACGATGGGAAAAGAAATAGATGGGAGATAGCATATGAGTGCCAAAAAGACAGCTTTTTATGGAATGTTTCTTGCACTTGCCTTAGTAGCCGGATATATTGAGCAGCTTATACCTGTTAATCTTGGAGTTCCGGGAGTGAAGCTGGGACTTGCCAACATCGTTACAATGCTTCTTCTTTATATAGTAGGAGTCCCTGCAGCCTGCCTGATTTCCGTACTTAGAATCCTATTATCAGGATTCCTCTTTGGAAGCGGATTCGCAATGGTCTACAGTGCAGCAGGAGCGGCAATGAGTATGCTAGTTATGGCACTCTTAAAGAAAACAAAGAAGTTTTCTTCTGTAGGAGTAAGCGTAGCAGGCGGCATCTTCCACAACGTAGGACAGATTATCGTTGCCATGATTGTATTGGAAACAAAGGCATTAGCCTACTATCTCCCAATTTTAATCCTTTCTGGACTCGTAGCCGGAATCTTAATCGGAATCTTAAGCGGGATATTAACAAAGAGATTAAATCCGATAATCAAGCAGCATTTTGTATAAACAGACGAAAACTCTAAACATCCTATTTTGACAGCTGCTTTATAGTCGCTGCGTGTTGAATGTTTGCTTTTGCGCTCGCATCCAGCACTTGCTCCGAAGCCGCATCTGCCAAAATAAGATGTTTAGAGTTTTCTGTTTATAGAAATACTGGAGAATAGTAGATGAAAGTACAAATCCCCTTTCTTCTTCAGAGATAGAAATCGAATATGGAATATTGCCACTTTTGAGCAATACCGAATTTTTATCCTCTCTGGCATTTCCGAAAACAGAAACTAAGCTAATAGATATATGGCAGATGTGACTTTGGAGCAAGTTCATAATGCGGTTGAGCATTATGAACGCAGTGATACAGAACAGCTGCCATATATCTATTAGCTTAGTTTCGTCTGTTGAATGACGAGATAAAGGAGGAAACACAAATGGAAATTACATACGATTACTATCGCATATTCTATTATGCGGCTAAATATAAGAGCTTTTCAAAGGCGGCAGAGATTCTGATGAGCAACCAGCCAAATATTACGCATTTTATGAATAATCTGGAGAATCAGCTTGGCTGTCGTTTGTTTATTCGTTCAAATAGAGGAGTAACACTTACAAGAGAAGGGGAGAAGCTATACAAGCATGTAACAATTGCATATCAGCATTTTCAACTGGCAGAGCTAGAACTGGCGAATGATAAAAGTCTGCAGAGTGGAATTATAACCGTTGGTGTAAGTGAGATTGCGTTACATTTGCTGATCTTACAGGTAATGGCAGACTTTCGAAAAGCATATCCGGGTATTCGCATCCGCCTTTCCAATCATTCTACGCCGGAGACGATTCAGGAAGTAAAAGATGGTCTGGTTGATCTGGCAGTAGTATCTACGCCGGCCGATATCCCTGCTACATTAAAATCTACGTCTTTGATGGATTTTTCAGATGTAATGGTAGTGAGCAGCTCGCATAAAGAATTATGTGAGAAGCCGATACATCTTTCAAAGATGCAGGATTATCCACTCATTTGTCTTGGGAGAGGAACAAAGTCGTATGAGTTTTTCAGCAATTTTTATCAAAGATATGGTTTAAAGTTAAATCCAGATATTGAAGCCGGAACAATTCATCAGATTCTTCCGATGGTTGTCTATGATCTTGGAGTAGGTTTTTTACCAGAAAATGTAGGTATAGAAGCCTTAGAAGATGGGAAAATAATAAAAGTACCTCTTATAGAGAAGATTCCTCAGAGACAGATCTGCCTGGTAGAATCAAAAAGAACACCGCTTAGTATCGCGGCAAATGCGTTAAAA
>OLSG01003081.1_pt1 | contig 12596 bp, 10 predicted proteins | sample 1673041 | NCBI WGS metagenome assembly OLSG01 (sample SAMEA3136749, study PRJEB25190) | human gut metagenome | reverse complement strand
TAACCTATTTTTTAGTAATGTTTAAATTACTTACACACTTTTCTTGACAAACCCAAGGAATGTGATATTTCCACTTGACAATCGTCATTTCATAACAGGACTCATATATCCCAATGATTTTTTTATTCTTAATTCATTATACCAAACAAGATAATTATTTAATATTTTTATGAAATCAGAGATGCTTACACCTGTCCAGTCTTTCTGGATATTCAACCAAATCTTGCTGTGGTAAATAATCCAGGATAAATTCAATGTATTTCTACAACCTGCTCATTCTCCACAAGCTTATCGGCGTACACCGATTGTATTTTACTATAGAACCTGCATACTCCCTCTGCCTTGTCAATCGCCCTGCGTTCACAACGCCCTTTGTAATTTTTCTTTATCACAATAAACCATCCTTTCTGCGTTTCCCAAAAACGCCCCAAAACCTTCCCAAAAACATCTTTTTGGGGAATGAATTCGGGTAAAACAATACAATATCATAGATTTTCCTTGTAAAATGGGGCTTTTCAGTGTTTTGGTTTTCCCAAATTTCTTCCCAAATCCCCAAAAACAAATTATCTCTATGATCATTCGTACGGCTCTCCCCGTATTTTTCGTAAACATCTCCCCGTCATCTTCGTTGATTTAACACCAATTTTTACTTTCTTTTTTTCAGTATTTTTTTCGATAATTATCTCAAAGGTTTCGTATAGGATAATTTACTTTTATTAACGGAAAACCGCTTAAATACAAGGTTTTTGTTGTGTGAAGTTATGTTTTTTTACCAAGCAAAAAGACCCTGCATTTTTCAACGCAAGGTCTCATTTTCTTTATTTTATTTCTTTATTAAGTTTCCCTTCCCCACGGGCGATAGCTACTAATCTCGTGGAAAAGAGACTTGTGAATCATCAAACAAATGATCATTCGTAACCAATTCCCCGCTATTTTTGCAATTATCTTCCCACAACTCTAAGTTTTTCTCTTATAAAAGAACTCTCTCTTTTTCTTTTTTATTTTCATTTTTAAAAGAAGAAAATTTGCTAGAAAATAATATGCTTTTATTAACGGAAAACCGCATAAACACAAGGTTTTTGTTATGTGAAGTCATGGTTTTTTACCAAACAAAAAGACCCTGCATTTTTTAACGCAAGGTCTCATTTTCTTTATTTTATTCTTTTTTACTTCTTGATTAAATTTCTCTTTGCCACGGGCGATAATTGCTAATCTCATGGAAAAGAGGTTTGTGAATCATCAAATAAATCTATTCGAATTCAATTGTTCCTGGAGGCTTACTTGTAATATCATACATTACTCTGTTTACCCCACGAACTTCGTTAATAATACGTGACATAACTTTATTTAATACTTCATAAGGAATTTCTGCAGCTTCTGCTGTCATGAAATCAATAGTATTAACCGCACGTAAGGCGATTGCATAATCATAAGTTCTTTCATCACCCATAACTCCTACAGAACGCATGTTTGTAAGAGCAGCAAAGTATTGACCGATCGAACGATCTAATCCTGCATTAGCGATTTCTTCTCTATAGATTGCATCTGCATCTTGCACGATTCTTACTTTTTCAGCATTGACTTCACCAATGATACGAATACCAAGACCTGGTCCTGGGAATGGTTGTCTAAATACTAAGTATTCAGGAATTCCTAATTCTAAACCAACTTTACGTACTTCATCTTTGAATAAATCACGTAATGGTTCAATAATTTCTTTAAAATCAACATGATCTGGTAATCCACCAACATTATGATGTGATTTGATAACCGCAGATTCTCCACCAAGACCACTTTCAACAACATCTGGATAAATTGTTCCTTGTACTAAGAAATCAACTGCTCCAATTTTCTTTGCTTCTTCTTCAAAAACACGAATAAATTCTTCACCAATGATTTTACGTTTAGCTTCTGGTTCAGTAACACCTTTTAACTTTTCATAATATCTTTCTTGTGCATTTACTCTAATGAAATTTAATTCATAATTTCCATCAGGTCCAAAGACAGCTTCTACTTCATCCCCTTCGTTTTTACGAAGTAAACCATGATCTACAAAGACACAAGTTAATTGATTACCAATAGCTTTAGAAAGTAAAACTGCGGCAACAGAGGAATCAACACCACCTGATAAAGCACATAATACTTTACCATCACCAACTTTTTCTTTGATCGCTTTGATTTGTTCTTCAACGAAAGAATCCATGCGCCAATCACCAGCACAGTTACATACATCTAAAACAAAGTTAGAAAGCATTGTTTTACCATATTCACTATGTAAAACTTCTGGATGGAACTGAATCGCATATAAATCTTTTTCTTTATCTTCACAAGATGCTACTGGACAATCTTTTGTATGTGTTGTAATTTCAAAACCAGGTGCAATTTTTGAAATATAATCAAAATGTGACATCCAAACTGTAGATGTTTCAGGAACACCTTTTAAAATTTTAGATTGTGGTTGATCAACTAATAAAATTGATTTACCATATTCTCTTACATCTGCTCTTTCAACTTTTCCACCTAAAACATGTTGCATTAATTGAGCACCATAACATAAACCTAATACAGGAATACCTAATTCAAATAATTCTTTAGAATAAGTTGGTGAATCTTCTAAATAACAACTATTTGGTCCACCTGTTAAAATGATTCCTTTAGGATTCATTTCTTTAATTTTTTTTAAAGGTGTTTTATAAGAATAGATTTCACAATAAACATTACATTCACGAACACGACGAGCAACTAATTGATTATATTGCCCCCCGAAATCCATGACAATGACTAATTCTTTTTTCATGAAAGACCTCCATTATTAAAATTTAATATCTTTTAAAACAACTGTTTGTTCTCTATCTGGTCCAACACTGAACATTCTTACTGGACAATGAACAAGTTCTTCGATTTTACGAATATAATTTTGACAATTTACTGGTAATTCTTCAAAAGATTTTACATGTGTAATATCTTCTTTCCATCCTGGTAATTCTTCATAAACAGGTTCACATCTTTCAATATCTTTAACAGTTGCAGGTAAACCATAAATTTCTTTACCATCTAATTTATAAGCTTTACAGATTTTAATTGTATCAAATCCACTCATAACATCTAATAACATTAATGAAATACCTGTTAAAGAAGACATTCTTCTTGATTGATTAACAACCACTGCATCAAACCAACCCGTTCTTCTTGGACGTTCAGTTACAGTACCATATTCATGTCCTCTTTCTCTAATTAAATCACCTGTTGCATCATTTAATTCAGTTGGGAATGGTCCTGATCCAACACGAGTTGTATAAGCTTTAATAATTCCAATTGCTTCTTTGATATATAAAGGTCCAATACCAGCCCCTTCAGATACCCCATTAGCTCCTGGATGTGATGATGTAACAAATGGATAAGTACCATAATCAATATCTAACATAGCTCCTTGAGCTCCTTCAAATAAGACTTTTTTATCTTCTTGTAAATATTGATCTAATAACATACCTGTATCACAAACTAAAGGCTTAATAATTTTAGCGTATTCTTTATATTCTTCAAAAATTCCTTCTACAGTAAACATGTCTTTTAATTCAGGATATTCTGCAACTTTCATTGGGAAAGTCTCTTTTAATCTTTCTAAGAATAATTCTTCATCAATGAATTCTCCCATTCGAATACCAATACGACTATATTTGTCTACATAAGCAGGTCCAATACCTCTTTTTGTAGTTCCAATACTTTTATCACCTTTTCTCTTTTCTTGTAATTCATCAATTTCAAGATGATAAGGTAAAATCACATGACAACGATCTGAAATTCTAATTTTGCTTGTATCAATACCACCATCATTTAAATATTTCACTTCTTCTAAAAATGCTTTAGGATTAACAACCATCCCATTTCCCATGATTACTTCATGCCCAGAGAAAATACCTGATGGTATTAATTTTAAAGCAAATTTCTTACCACCATAAACAATGGTATGACCTGCATTGTTTCCTCCAGCATAACGACATACAACATCTGCTTTTTGCGCAAGATAATCGGTAACTTTTCCTTTACCTTCATCTCCCCACATACTTCCTACAACAACTACACCAGCCATAATTCATTTCCACCTTTCTATCATTGGCTTTTTCATACATTTTTATTATATGCTATATTTTAATATAAGTAAAATTAATATATAATATATTTGATATAAGGAGTACTAATATGATAAAACTAGAACAATATAAGATATTTAACGAAGCGGCTTCTACCCTTTCTTTTTCAAAAGCAGCCAAAAGTCTATTCATTTCTCAATCTGCTGTTTCTCAAACAATCCATGCTTTAGAAAAAGAACTCAATACTCAACTTTTCATTCGTTTAAACAAAGGCGTTACTCTTACTAAAGAAGGTATGCTCCTTCATAAAAACATTACTGAAGCCCTTGCTTTAATTACCAGTGTTGAAAATGAACTTTCTCATTATAATGAATTACTTTCAGGACAATTAAACATTGGTGCTGGTGATTCAATTTGTGAAAATTACTTAATTGATTTATTAAAACAATTTCATCATCTTTATCCAACAATCAAAATCAATGTTGTCAATGGAACTTCTATTGAAACAGTTGAACATTTAAAAAATGGAACGATTGATCTAGCCTTTATCAACCTTCCTTTCGATGATGAAAGTCTAGCGATGAAAGAATGTTTAACAATTCATGATATCTTTATCTCTAAAGAAAAAGATGATCATCTTTACAGTTATCAAGAAATTGCGAAAAAGAATCTTATTCTTTTAGAAAAATCAAGTAATTCAAGAAATTATATTGATAAATACTTTGCCAAACATGGCATTTTATTAAATCCTGAAATGGAATTAGGAGCCCATCACTTACTCTTAGAATTTACTCATGCCAATTTAGGAAATGCGTGTGTTGTTAAAGAATTCTCTCATGATTTTTTAGACAAAAATAAAGTTTATGAAATACAATTAAAAAAGCCCCTTCCTTCAAGAAGCATTGGCTATACTTATCTTAAAAGAAGAAGCTTATCACAAGCAACTTTAAAGTTTATCGAATTAATTGATCAATTTGATAAATCAATTTAGATTCTAATTTAGGTAAAGAAAGACTCGCTTTGACAAGTAAAGGAATATCGAAAGATATTTCTTTTTCTTTATATTTTAATAACACATGAACAATTTCACCTAATGGGTGTTCCTTCAAAGTTAAATGAATAAAGACTGGCCCTCCATTATTAACAAAATAATCACTTAATGAAAAATCACATTCATTTAAAATCGTAAAACCATTGACCTTTTTCATCACTTCTTCAAACAAATTAGGATTTTCTACAAGATAATCCTTTAATTTTTCTTCAATCATTTTCTTTGTTTGTTTAACAAGTTCATCGGCTTCACTTTGATGTTTTGCTTTAACCCCTAATCTTACCCTTACATACTCTTCAGAAGCATACAAAGCAATAGAAATATCTTTTTGACTTTGAACAATATCATCAATCAAAGTAGCCGCTGCTGATTCACCAATGCCTTGTGTTACTAAATCGTACGTATAAATTTTCGCTTGGCGATATTTTTCTAAATAAGGTTTTAGTTGATGATCAACTACATAAGTCATCTCTTTAGGTGGTCCAGGAAGATTAACAATCATTTTTTTATCTTTAGACATCACACAGCCATTGGCTGTTCCAATAGGATTATCTAACACATAACAATTTTTAGGAAAGTAAGCTTGTTTAAAGTTATTATCACTAACTTTATCAAGTTGTGTTACAAAGCAACATTTATCATTGACTTTCTTTGCTTCATCTTCATCAAAAATCATTTCTAATCCTAAATATTTTGCGGATAATTCTTTTGTAAGATCATCCTCAGTAGGTCCTAATCCTCCTGTAGTAATGACACAATCACATCCTCTATTAAAAGCAATATCTAAACAATCTAAAAATCTTTGTGGATTATCACCCACCACCGTTTGAAAGAAAACATTAAAACCTAATTCCTTACACATTTTTTGTAAATAAGTTGCATTAGTATTGATAATTTCACCAAGTAATAGTTCAGTTCCTACATTAATAATTTCTACATTCATAACCGTCCTCCTTTACAAAAAAAGAAGCGTAAAACACTTCTAAATTAATGAAAATCCTAAAAAACTAACCACCATCATAATTACACCAGCAAGTAAAACTCCTAGCATAACGGCAATCGTTGTTGATTTAAAATCCATATCTAAAATACTAGCTGCAAGTGTTCCTGTCCATGCACCTGTCCCTGGAAGTGGAATTCCTACAAATAATAATAAAGCAACAAAAGTACTTCTTCCTACTTTCTCTTGAAGTTTCTTTCCACCTCTTTCACCTTTGTCTAAACACCAAGTGAAAAATTTACCAATAACTGGTTTATCACAACCCCATACTAAAACCTTTCTAGCAAATAAGTAAATAAAAGGTACAGGTACCATATTAGCAAGAATACAAACAATATAAGATGGAATAATTGGTAATCCTAATCCTTGAGAAACAGGAATTGCTCCTCTAAGTTCAATTAAAGGTACCATTGATATTAATGCAATATATAAATAATTCATCTAAAGTCTCCTTTTTTAACATCCTCATTATAACAAACCAAACGGATTTGACAACATCCTTTTATTTTCTACGATATGCAACTTGGTTAAAAGTATACTTGTCTACACGATAATAAGTATACCCATATTCAATACATTTACCATTATGTAAGCATGTAATCGATAAAACTCTAAGCAAAGGTGTCACTGGATCAACTTGTAAATATTTTCCTAGTTCTTCACCCGCTAAAACCGCATCAATTTGTTGATCGGAAAAAGCAATATGTAAATTGAGATCATTTTCAAAATGATTAAATAAAGATGTACTGGATACTTCTAAAGGAATATCTCCTGTTAAATCATAATTACAGTAATCATCTTCAAAACATAAAGGCTCTCCGTTTACAAGTCTTACACGTTTAACGTGCCATACTTTATTATCTTCTAAAGCCATTTCTTTTTTCATTAAAGCTGTAGCTTCTTCAAGTTCATTTAAAACAACATGACTTGTACAATCTTCTTTTTTCTTAGCACAATCTTCTGTAACACTGTTTAATCCATCAAAACTTTTAAATCTGGATTTTTTACAAACAAATGAACCTACCTTAGGTACAGAATAAATCACATTTTCATTAATCAACTCTGTTAAAGCTTGGCGCACTGTCATTCGGGTAACACCAAAAAGTTCACACAAAGCATGTTCACTTTCAATTTGTTCATTTTCATTATATTTTTCATCTTCAATATTTTGAATAATATATTCTTTAATCTTGACATATTGTGGTTTTCTTTTCACCATAACATCATCCCCTCGGCTTGTACTATACCATATATAAACATGTTTTGAAAAGAAAAAGAAGCAAATTTCTTTGCTTCTAAATTTTGCTACCTTCAAATTGTGATTGATAAAGTGAGGCATAGAATCCACCTTTTTCTAACAATTCATCATGATTACCAATTTCTACAATATCGCCATCCTTCATGACAATGATTGTATTGGCATCACGAATTGTTGATAAACGATGTGCAATAACAAAACTTGTGCGCCCTTCCATTAATTTTTCCATACCTTTTTGTATAAGAACTTCTGTACGAGTATCGACCGAAGATGTTGCTTCATCTAAAATAAGAATTTTAGGATCTTTTAGAAATGCTCTCGCAATTGTCAATAATTGTTTTTGACCTTGTGAAATATTTGAAGTTTCTTCATCAAGAATCGTATCATAACCATTTTCTAAAGTATTGACAAAGTGATCTACATACGCCATTTCACAAGCATTTCTTACTTCTTCATCACTGGCATCTAGTTTACCATACATTAAGTTTTCTTTAATTGTTCCGTTAAAAAGCCATGTGTCTTGTAAAACCATTCCAAATAAGCTTCTTAAATCATGCCTTGAAAAATCTTTAATATCATGACCATCAATCATAATAGAGCCTTTATTTAATTCATAAAAACGCATTAACAATTTAACAATCGTTGTTTTTCCTGCACCGGTTGGACCAACAATAGCCACCGTTTGCCCAGCATGAACATGCATATTAAAATCATGAATAATTGTTTTTTCTGGAAGATAACCAAAGTTTACTTGATTGAAAGTAACTGAACCATGTAATTTTTCAACTTCATTTTTTTCAATTTTAACTGTTTCAGTTTCTAATTCTTCTTCCTCTAAAAATTCAAATACACGTTCAGCTGCCGCTGCTGTACTTTGTAACATATTCATTGTTTGAGCAAGTTGAGCAATAGGTTGATTGAATTGGCGTACATATTGGATAAATGCTTGAATATCACCAATCGTAATCGTATTACCCCCTGCTAAAAAACCACCTAATAAACAAACACTTACATATCCTAAGTTTCCTACAAAGTTACTTAAAGGTTGCATTAAACCTGATAAAAATTGAGATTTCCATGCTGAATCATAAAGCGCATCATTATATTCATTAAAAGTTTTAACAGAATCTTCTTCCCCATTAAATGCTTTGACAACATCATGAGCACCATACATTTCTTCAATATGTCCATTGACATCCCCTAAACTTTTTTGTTGTCTACTAAAATACTTTTGGGAATGTTTCATAACAAACATAATAAGTAACATGGAAAGTGGTAAAACAAGTACAGCAATCAATGTCATCTTTACAGAGATGGTAAGCATCATAATAAAGATTCCAACAACTGTAACAGAAGATGTAATCACTTGCGATAAACTTTGATTGAGTGATTGAGCAATTGTATCAATATCATTGGTTACCCTACTTAAAGTGTCTCCACTAGAATGTCTATCAAAATAACTTAAAGGCATTCTTGACATCTTCTTAGATAAAGAGCTTCTTAAATCATAAGCAACTTTTTGTGAAATCGAAGATGTAATAAATCCTTGAATAAAACTAAAAAGTGCACTAACAAGATAAAAACCAACAAGAATCAAACAGATCATACCAATATAATCAAAATCAATTCCTCCTGTATTACTTACCTTTGCCATAATTCCTTCAGATAATTTATCTGTTGCTTTAGCAAGAATCTTTGGTCCTACAATCGTAAAAATCGTTGACCCTACCGCAAAAATAATAACAACCGCTAATTTAAAATAATAAGGTTTTAAATAAACAAATAATTTCTTTAATGTTCCTTTAAAATTCTTGGCTTTTTCACCATTTCCTCTCATTCCATGACCCATTGGTCCACGAGGCCCTTGTCTTCTTCTTTCATTACTCATGACTTAGTTCCTCCTTAGATAATTGAGAATAAGCAATTTCTTGATAAACTTGACATGATTTCATTAATTCATCATGTGTTCCTTTACCAACAATTTGACCTTCATCAAGGACAATGATTTGATCTGCCTCCATAATAGAAGCAATACGTTGTCCTACTAATAAAACTGTACTTTGTGTCTTTTTCACTAGCTGATTTAATTCTTGACGAAGTTTAGCATCTGTTTTGAAATCAAGTGCTGAAAAACTATCATCAAAAATATAAATATCTGGATTTTTCGCAATAGCACGAGCAATCGCAAGTCTTTGTTTTTGACCCCCTGAAACATTTGTACCACCTTGTGAAATTTCCGTATCTAAGCGTTCTTCTTTTTGATCAATAAATTCTTTTGCTTGAGCAATACGAATGACTTCTTCTAATTCTTCATCCGTTGCCTCTGGTGCGCCATATTTTAAATTAGAACGAATTGTTCCTGAAAATAAATTTCCTTTTTGAGGAACAAGTCCAATATGATTACGTAATTCATGTTGTGTCATATCACGAACATCAACACCACTAACTTTAATACTTCCTTTACTAACTTCATAAAAACGAGGAACTAAATTAATAAGCGTCGATTTCCCCGAACCCGTTGAACCGATAAATGCTGTTGTTTGTCCTGGTTTAGCAACAAAATCAATATCTTTTAACACTGGTTCATTTGCTCCTGGATACGCAAAAGAAACATGATTAAATTCAACAAGACCTTTTTTACATTCATCTAAAGCAATTGGATTTGTAGGATCTTGAATTGTCGGCTTAGTTTCAATAATTTCATAAACACGATTAGCAGCAACACTGGCACGAGGTAACATGATAGCAATCATCGCAATCATTAAAAAGGACATAATAATTTGCATTGCGTATTGCATAAAAGCCATCATTTGTCCAATCGCTAAGTTTCCTAAATCAATTTGTTTAGAACCATAATAGACAATCACTAAAGTAACTACATTAAAGATAAACATCATAATTGGCATAATTGAAGCCATTGATCTATTAACAAATAAGTTTAAATTTGTAACATCTTTATTGGCTTTATCAAAACGATCTTCACTATGTTTTTCATTACCAAAAGCACGGATAACAAGCATTCCTGATAAATTTTCACGCATTGTTAAATTTAAACGGTCAATTAAATTTTGAATAATTTTGAATTTTGGCATAACTACAGCAAAAGCAACAGCCATGACTCCAAAAATAACAAGAATAACAACTGCAATAATCCAAGCCATTGAAGGTGAATCTGTTAAAACTTTAATTAAAGCACCAATTCCGATAATTGGAGCAAAACAAACAATACGTAAAAGCATCATTGTTACATTTTGTACTTGGGTAATATCATTTGTTGTACGTGTAATTAATGAAGCTGTAGAAAAATGATTGAATTCTTCATTTGAAAAACTTTCAACTTTTTCAAAGACATCTTTTCTTAAAGCACGAGCGACCCCTGCCCCAACTTTGGTCGCAAAGAATGCAACTGAAATCGCAGCAAGTGTTCCGATTAAAGCAATTCCCAACATCTTTAAACCTGTTTTTAAAATATAATCCGTTTGAACTTTATCAATATCTGCACCTAATTTTTTATATTCCGCTTTAACACCATTACCAGCGGCAATTTTCAAAGTACTTTCTCCCATGGTATCCATCTTTTTATCAATGTCTTCAAACATCTTTGCTTTTTGACTTTCATCCATAAAAGAAATAGCATCATAAACCGTCATATTGGGCGGTAATTGACCGAATTTCTCTTGATATTCTTTACTAGAAGTATCCATGCTATCAAGAGAAGTAATAAGCAACATCGGTTTCATTAAAATATTTTCTAACTTACTTTCTTCATCACTTGATAAATCTTTTAATTGATATACTGTTTTCCCTTTTGCTTTAGGAAAAGTATCAAGCATCTCTTGATCTACTTTATTGATTTTTTTATAATCGTTTTTTACTGTCTTTTGATCTTTTTGATCAACAAACAATAATAAATGTTGATATGTTTCTTCTGTTAAGACATCTGAAATAGGTGAAGAAAATCCTCCCGCTTGAATTCCTACTGAAACAATATCACTCATATAATCGGGTAAAGTTAATTCTGTTTGTGCTTGTACAAACAATAAACAAATACAAGCTAAGATCAAGTACCAGAATTTCTTTAAATATCCTTTAATCTTGATCATCTAATTCCTCCTTCATCAAACGAATATTCTTTTCAAAGATTTGACAATACGCTTTCATTCTATCTAAATCTTCTTTATTTATTCCTTCAAATAAGCGTGTGGTAAATATTTTCATATCATCTTTACAACTTTTAATTTCTTTGTTTCCCTTTTCCGTAATATGTAATGTGACATTTCTTTTATCATGTCTACTTACAACTTTTTCAATAAAACCTGCTTTTTCTAAACGTTGTAACCTTACTGATAACGTTGCTGGTGTAATTTTCAAACATTCAGCAAGTATTTTTTGATTTGGATGATCAAATCGATCAATAAGAGCTAACAAATAACGTTGATCAGCTGATAAGCCTTCTATGCTACTTTTTTTACTCGTAAATTCATGAATAATTTTATGAAGAGATTTAAATTGTAGAAAGATCTCTTTAATATCTTCAAATTCCAATGGATCCATAAGACGCCTCCTTTTATTAGTTAGTATGCTAAATATTATAGTTAGCGCACTAATCAATGTCAATATATTTAGTACACTAATTAATTTTTTTATAATGAAAAGTTAAATTCCACTTTAGATATGTCAAAGTTGATTTTAGTCTTTCACAAACTTCCAGTGGATTTTACTCTTACAGTTGAACTTACTTTTACACTTCCTTTGTGGAATTTACTTTTTCTCTTGTATAATTATTATGATATCTGTTTTCTTCTTTCATGAAAGGTCGATCACTATGTCTACCAACAATAAAAATCTACATCTTACTGATCAAGACAGAATCATCATTGAAAAAGGTATCGAAAACGGTCCTACTAAAACCGCTATCACTTTGACCCTTGGCAAAGACAAATCTACCATCGGCAAAGGAATCATATCTCGCAGATTTCAAACTTACAAATCTTCTTATAATCCTGCATGCGCAAATAAGGATGAATGCTCTCACAATCACGTATGTTCCGGTTGTCCTGATTTTAAACCCTTTAAATGTTATATTTGTCCTATAGAAATAGATTTGAAAAAACTGGGATTGAACTGTCAAGAAAAAGCGGATCTCATGGTTTCACATATCAACTCTCAGTCAAAAGAAAATCTAAAGGCAAAATC
>OLSG01003071.1_pt1 | contig 12652 bp, 10 predicted proteins | sample 1673041 | NCBI WGS metagenome assembly OLSG01 (sample SAMEA3136749, study PRJEB25190) | human gut metagenome | reverse complement strand
CGAGGCTGTCGGCCTCAAAATCGCCCATAATGTCACTGTCCATCGTGATCTTAGCGGGGTCGATGTCCAGCTGTTCTGCCAGCAGTGCGCGGATCTTCTCAAACGTATCCATGATAGCGGTCTCCTTTTGCTTTAATTTCGCATCTTCACGCTGCGCAGACCATGGCAGCCTTTCCCTCCTCCCCTTTGGCGGGCAGGCTGTCTCCCTGCGCAGAACGCTCTCTTTCTTTATATCCCATGATATGCTTATTGTCAAGCCCCGTTTTGCATCCGGCATGGTTTTCCGGGCAAAAATTCCGCTCAAAATCTCTCTGCCAGCCCTTTTCTGCTTGACAGACGGGGGCTATTTTCTTATCATTATAGAGTGGCAAGTTTATGGGGACTGACCAGCAGCCCCAAAGGAGTTTTCAACATGAAGCTTTCATTCACCAAAATGCAGGGCTGTGCCAACGATTATATCTATCTCGACTGCCGCGAAAGCGGTGTGCCGGAGAACATCGCAGCCCTTTCGCAGGACCTCTCCCGCCGCCACTTTTCCATCGGCGCGGACGGCATCATCTGCATCTGCGCCCCGGTGACGGCCGGCGCAGACGGACGGATGCGCATCTTCAACGCCGACGGCAGCGAGGCCCAGATGTGCGGCAACGGCGTACGCTGCGTGGCCGAGTGGCTCTACACCCACGGCGTCGCAAAAGAGACGCTCGTCGTGGACACCAACAGCGGCACCAGGACCATCACCCGCAAGGGCCGCCAGCTCTGGCAGGTGGAGATGGGCGGATACTCCGCCATGGCGGCGGCTCTGCCCGCCGTGAATATGGGCGAAGGCCCGCTGGTGGACTGCCCCCTCACCGTGGAGGACAGGACCTGGCGTGTCACCTGCATCAGCGTGGGCAACCCCCACTGCGTCACCGTCGTGGACGATGTGGACAGCCTGAAGCTCGAGGACATCGGCCCGGCGTTCGAGAAGCACCCGAACTTCCCGGAGCGGGTCAACACCGAGTTCGTGCAGGTGGTGGACTCCACCCACCTGAAAATGCGGGTGTGGGAGCGGGGCAGCGGCGAGACCTGGGCCTGCGGCACCGGCACCTGTGCCACCGTGGCGGCGCTGACCGAGCTGGGCGTCTGCCCCGCCGGGGAGGACGTCCACGTCCAACTGCGCGGCGGTGAGCTCATCATCCGGGTGCTGCCGGGCAAAAAACTGCTGATGACCGGCAGCGCGGTCACCGTATACGAAGGCGTCACTGAAGTTTAAGCATCCCTGCCCTCTCCGTTATGTTTTTGGCTTTCCCTCTGAGGGAGCCGGACGCGGAGCGGCCTGAGAGGGCAAGCCACTTATAAAGAAAGAATTGAGGGAAAGTATCATGAAAATGAACAAACATTACAATGAGCTGAAGGCCAGCTACCTCTTTGTGGACATTGCCCACAAGGTCGCCGCCTATCAGGAGGCACACCCTGAGAAGGAGATCATCCGTCTGGGCATCGGCGATGTGACCCAGCCGCTGGCCAAGTGCGTCGTGGACGCCATGCATGACGCCGTCACCGAGATGGGTACCAAGGAAGGCTTCCACGGCTACGGCCCCGAGCAGGGCTACCCCTTCCTCAAGCAGGCCATTCAGGGCTACTACGCAGGCCGCGGCACCAAGCTGGACGAGGACGAGATCTTCATCTCCGACGGTGCAAAGAGCGACCTTGCCAATGTGCTGGGCCTGTTCGACGTGGACAACACCGTCCTCGTTCCGGACCCCGTCTACCCCACCTATGTGGACGACAACGTCACCGATGGCCGCAAGATCATCTATGGCCGCACCAGTCAGGAGAACGGCTTCCTCGGGATGCCCGACGACAGCGTGAAGGCTGACATCATCTACATCTGCAGCCCCAACAACCCCACCGGCGCTGCCTACACCCGCGACCAGCTCAAGGCATGGGTGGAGTACGCCAGAAAGAACAACGCCATCATCCTCTACGACGCCGCTTACGAGTGCTTCATCTCCGACGGTGAGCTGGCCCGCAGCATCTTCGAGATCGAGGGCGCCCGCGAGTGCGCCATCGAGATCTGCTCCTTCTCCAAGATCGCAGGCTTCACCGGCACCCGCTGCGGCTACACCATCGTGCCCAAGGAGCTGGAGCGCGAGGGCATGAACCTGAACAAGCTCTGGCTGCGCCGTCAGACCACCAAGTTCAACGGTGTGCCCTACGTCGTGCAGCGCGCCGCTGCCGCCGTCTTCACCGAGAGCGGCATGGCCGAGATCCAGCAGAACCTCGACTACTACCGCCAGAACGCCAAGGTCATCGCCGATGCGCTGGACGCATGCGGCGTGTGGTACTGCGGCGGCAAGAACAGCCCCTACATCTGGCTGCGCTGCCCCGGCAGCATGAAGAGCTGGGAGTTCTTCGACTGGCTGCTGGAGAACTGCGGCGTCGTCGGCACCCCCGGCGTCGGCTTCGGTGCATGCGGCGAGGGCTACTTCCGCCTGACCGCCTTCGGCGATGCGGAGAAGACCAAGACCGCCGCCGAGCGCATCCAGACCGCCATCCAGGCCCTGTAATTTTTTGCAAGCAAAAAGGCGATGCAGTTTTTGTACGACTGCATCGCCTTTTCTGTTTTTCCGGTCCGGTCTTATTTCCGGCCCGTCAGCCGGTTCAGCAGCATCACCGCCAGGACCAGCACACCGATGACGAGGATGATGCCGACCATTCCGATCACCATGATGGGCAGAGTGGTCATCCACGAAGAAAGATGAAGCATAAACACACCTCCGTTAAGCCATCAGAGTCAGGATCAGGCCGCCTGCAATGACGGACGCGATCTGCCCCGAAACGTTGACGCTGATGGAGTACATCAGCAGGAAATTCTGGTTGTCCTCTTCCAGGCCCATCTTGTTGACGACGCGGCCGCTCATGGGGAAGGCCGAGATGCCGGCAGCGCCGATCATCGGGTTCAGCTTTTTGCCCTCCGGCAGGAAGAGGTTCAGCAGCTTTGCAAACAGCACACCGCCTGCGGTATCGAAGACAAAGGCCACCAGACCCAGTGCGAGGATCAGCAGGGTATCGGGCCGGACGAACTTGTCTGCGGTCATCTGTCCGGCCACGGTCAGGCCCAGCACGATGGTGATGAGGTTCGCCAGCACATTCTGCGCCGTTTCACTCAGCACATTCAGCACGCCGCACTCCCGCAGCAGGTTGCCGAACATCAGGAAGCCCACCAACGCCACGCTGGCCGGAGCCACCATGCCCGCGATGATGGTTACAACGATCGGGAACAGGATCTTGGTCAGCTGGGAGACGCTGCCCTTCTCGTAGGACATCCGAATGCGGCGTTCCTTCCGGGTGGTCAGCAGCTTGATGACCGGCGGCTGCACGATGGGCACCAGCGCCATGTAGCTGTAGGCAGCCACCATGATGGCACCGAGGTACTGGGAGTTGAGAGTGTTTGCCACGAAAATGGCGGTGGGGCCGTCGGCTGCACCGATCACGGCGATGGACGCGGCATCCTTCAGATCAAAGAAGAAGCCCGCCAGGAACAGCGTGAAAAAGATGCCGAACTGTGCCGCTGCACCAAAGAGCATGAGCCACGGCTTTTCCAGCAGGGGGCCAAAGTCGATCATGGCACCGATGCCGATGAAGAGCAGCAGCGGGAACAGCTCGTTGGACATGCCTGCCTCAAACAGGGCCGAAATGGGGCCGACGGTCTCCCCCTGGGTGATGGCACCCGACAGGGGCAGGTTGACCAGAATGGCACCAAAGCCCATGGGCAGCAGCAGGCTCGGCTCCATCTTTTTTGCGATGGCAAGGTAGATGAGCAGCGCACCGATGCCCCACATCACCACCATCTGCCAGGTCAGATTCCCGAAATTGGAAAAGAGCCCGGCGAACGTGTTCAGAAAGTTCATAGTTTTACCTCCTCGTGTTCCGGTGCCAAAGGCAAGAAAAAAGAGACTCCTGCCACAGCACCCTGTCTGTGACAAAAGTCTCAAGCGAACACATGACATCGGGCATTTCTGCCGTGATGACGCTGCCATGCAGCACCCCGCAGACCCTGCGGAGCGCCCTTTACTCCCTTTTATCGGGTCTCATTAAATCAGACTGCGTCCCCGCTGTCAAGAGGTTTTCCGGATTCTTTGCCAAATTTTGCTTCAGCGCTCGAATGTCGTGCTCAGGGTCGTGGCCCAGTGCTGGCCGGGGGCGAGGCAGGCGGCGGCAGCGCGTTCGGTCCAGGCCTGCGGGTCGCTCTCGGCACCGGGCAGGGACTGCCACGGCTCGATGCAGACGAAGCGGACCGGCTTTGCCGGGGCCGACCAGATGAGAGAATACGGGTAGCCCTCGACGTTGCAGACGATGTGGCGGCCGGTGTCCTTTTCGTAGATGCCCAGCGTCCTGGTGCGCAGGCCCGCCATGCAGAAGCTGTCGTTGGCGAAGAGGTCGTCCGTGAGCGGGATGGCGGAGACGTTCTTCCACCGGTAGCCGCACCTGCCGGTCAGCAGGCCGTTGGGGTAAGCGTCCAGAATCATCGGGCTTTCGGGCTGGTCGAAGCGGAACTCATAATCGGTGGTGGTGTGGTCTGCATCAAAGGGGATGCGGAAGGCCGGGTGGTAGCCGATGCCGAAGCGCAGCTCCTCTGTAGCGGTTTCGGGGTTTGCGACCGTCAGGGTGTGGTGGACGGTCTTTCCCTCCAGCCGGAAGGTGCTGGTGAGGACAAAATCGAAGGGGAAGCGCTCGGCCTTGATCGTATCGTCCGCGCGCAGTTCCAGCTCAATGGTGTCACCCTCGGCGCGGAGCAGGGTGTGCTCCAGATCCCGTGCAAAGCCGTGCTGGCCGCCCTTATAGGTCTTGCCGTCATGGGTGAAGGTGCCGCCGGGCAGTTTGCCCGTCCAGGGGAAGAGGATGGGCGCATGACGCTTCCAGACCGCCGGGTCGGCCTGCCAGAGCAGCTCTTCGCCCGCTGCATTCTTCAGGCTGACGGCCTCAGCACCGAGGGTGTCCACGGTCAGAGTCAGAAATTCGTTGTGGATGGTTGCCTGCATGATTCGTTCTCCTTTTTCATTGTTATCGGTTGACGATGTGCTCGCCGTTTCCGTCCAGGAAGGTGCGCAGGTTCCGGGTGGTGATGTCCATCAGGTTCTGCAGCGCTTCCTTTGTCGTCCATGCAATGTGCGGGGTGAGGAGGGCGTGGGGTTCCTTCCGGAGCGGGCTGTCCGCCGGGAGGGGTTCGGTGGCAAAGGCGTCGGCCCCGTAAAAGCCCAGCTGCCCGCTGCGGAGCGCCGCCGTGACCGCTGCTTCGTCCACAAGGGCACCGCGCGCGGTGTTCAGCAGGATGGCACCGGGCTTCATCTGCGCCAGTGCCTCCGCACCAATGAGCCCCCGCGTCTGGGGCGTGGCCGGGCAGTGGAGGCTGAGGACGTCGCTCTCCTTCAGCAGGTCAGCAAACGGCACGAACTCCACACCGTCGGCGGCATATTCCGGCCGGACGGTCCGGGTGCAGACGAGTACCCGCATCCCGAATGCTCTGGCGATGCGGGCCGTCTGCCGCCCGATGCTGCCGTAGCCGTAGATGCCGAAGGTCTTGCCGTACAGCTCCATCTGGGGCAGCAGGCCGTAGCCTGCCGGGATGTCCAGCTGCCACAGGCCATCCTTGACGGCGCGGTCATACCGCTCGGCACACTGGACGATGGCCAGCAGCAGGCTGAAGGTCATCTGCGCCACGCTGTAGGTCGAGTAGCCGGGCACATTCGCCACGGCCACGCCATGGCGGCGGCAGGCGTCCAGATCCAGATTGTCGGTGCCGGTGGCGATGATGCCCACGAACTTCAGGTTCGGGCACTGGGCCAGAATGGCTTCATCCATCCGGCATTTGTTGAGGAAGACGACCTCGGCATCCCCGATGCGGGGCGCGATCTCCTCGTAGGCCGTGCGGACGTAGCTGGTGGTATCCGGGATAAGGGCCTTGACCCCCGACCAGTCGAGGTCGCCCTCGTGCATGACATAGCGTTCCAGAATGACGGCTTTCATCGCTTCTCCTCCAATTCCACGTCCTCGCGGAGCACCTGCCCGATGGGCTGGGCGATGCACAGGTCTGCGCTTTCGTCCGCCGGGGTGGGCTGCATGTTGATGACGACGAGATGCCGACCCCGGAAATACCGCAGCAGCCCCGCCGCCGGGTAGACCACCAGGCTGGTGCCGCCCACGATGAGGGTATCGGCCCGGCGGATGGCCTGCACGGCCCCGGAGACGACCTCGTCGTCCAGTCCCTCTTCGTAAAGAACCACATCTGGCTTGACGATGCCGCCGCAGTCCGGGCAGCGGGGCACACCGGTGCTGTTGGCGATGAAGTCGATGTCGTAGAACTTGCCGCATCCGGTGCAGTAGTTGCGCAGGGTGCTGCCGTGCAGCTCATAGACGGTTTTGGACCCCGCCGCCTGGTGCAGGCCGTCGATGTTCTGGGTGACGACCGCTTTCAGCCTGCCCTCGCGTTCGAGTTTGGCCAGCCGCAGATGGGCTGCATTGGGCCTTGCCCCTTTCACGATGAGCTTATCGCGGTAAAAACGGTAAAATTCCTCTGGATTTTGTTCCCAGAAGGTGTGGCTCAGGATGGTTTCGGGCGGGTAATCGTATTTCTGATGATACAGCCCGTCCACGCTCCGGAAGTCCGGGATGCCGCTCTCCGTGGAGACACCCGCACCGCCGAAGAAGACGATGCTGTCGCTCTCCTGGATGATTTTCTCCAGCGCAGGAACCATAACAAAAAACGCCCCTTTCCAGCAGATTTGGTTACACGTTCAGTATAACACAAATCCGGCGGAAAGGAAGCGTTTCTTTTGGTTCTCTGGTTCAGCGGCCGTTCTCGGCAAACAGGGTGCCGAGGGCCGCAAAGAGGTCGTGCGGGAGCATCCCGGCTTCGCCGTGCACGGCGGCGGCGCGGTCGGCAGCGGCCCCGTGGAGGTAGACCGCGCAGACGGCAGCCTCAAAGGCAGGCAGCCCGCAGGCCAGCAGGGCGCTGGTCATACCGGCCAGCACATCGCCGCTGCCCCCGCGCGACAGGCCGGGGTTGCCGGTGGGGTTCACCGCGCACCGGCCATCCGGGGCCGCGATGACCGTCTGCGCCCCCTTGAGCACGACCACGGCGTTCCATGCTCTGGCAAACCGCAGGGCGGTGCCCTCCCGGTCGGCGTGGATGGCCGCAGCGGACAGCCCGGTCAGCCGGGCCATCTCGCCGGGGTGGGGTGTTAAAATCAGTTCACCCATCGGATGAAGCGTTTTTACAGCTTGCAGCAGGTCGGCGGCGGCGTTCAGGCCGTCGGCGTCCAGCACGGCACTGCCCGCAAAGCCGGGCAGGAGCGTTTGCACCAGCGTCCGGGTCTCGGCAGCGCGGGCCGCGCTCTGGGCCGTGTAGCCCAGACCCGGCCCCAGAAGAAGGACGGTCGCCTTCTGGCGCCGGATGCGGGGGATGCTCTCCGGCGCGATGCCGCCTTCGGCCCCAGCCTCGCAGGGGCAGAGGCAGCACTCCGGCAGGCGGGCAGACACCGCCGCCAGCACCGGTTCCACGCTGGCCAGCGTGACGATGCCCGCACCGGTGCGCAGAGCGCCCTCCACCGCCAGCGCTGCCGCGCCCCGGTAGCTGGCGCTGCCTGCCACGGCCAGCACAGCCCCGAAGGTGCCCTTGTGGCTGTCCCGCGGGCGGGGGCGAAGACACGTCCAAACATACGCGGCGTCTGTTTTCATAAGGTTTACACCTCTCCCTGCAAATAGTTCCGGATCTCCTTCTCGACCTCCTGCACTTCCTGATGGAACATGCGGGCCGAGACGCGGAGGGCACCGTGGCCCAGAATGATGATCTGTTCCATGCCGTCGGAGGTGGCCACGCGGACCCGCCGCCCCTTGCCGATCTCGTGGGTGACATGCTCGATGAACATATCCGCCGTCTCGGCCTCCTTGGTGTAGACGACGTGGATGTTGTGATATTGCTCGATGACGCCGGGGCTGCCCGGCACACGGTAGGCATCGAACACGAGGATGAGCACACACTTTTTGAACCCCTGATAGTTGCACAGGATGTCCATCAGCTTCTTGCGGGCGGCATCAAGGCTCTGTTTGGAGAGCTCGTTCAGCTCATCCCACGCAAAGATGATGTTGTAGCCATCCACCAGCAGATATTCGGGCGCGATCTCCCACTGCTCGGCGTCAAAATCCGGGCGCTCGGTCTTCCGGGTCGGGCGGAATGCGGCCAGCGGGTCCCGCTTGATGGGGCCATAGGTCTGCTCAAAGATCTTCAGCAGCTCGGCATCCTCTTCCAGTGTGGCGCGGTAGGCGGCCATCCGGCGGGGCCGGGCAGCGGCCTCTTCCGCCGGGCGGGCGGTCTTGCCCCAGCCGCTGTCCACATGCATGTGGCTGCGCACCTGTTCCCAGGGCACCACGAACCCGGCCCCATGGGAGCAGAAGACCGAATCCGCCGGGTTGTCGAGGTCATGTTCCGGCTCGTAGCCGATGGCCGCCAGCACCTCGTCGGTGTTGTGGCAGGGGCGGTAGCCATCCAGCGTCAGACTCAGGTGCCCCCGGCCCCGCGTGTAGCCCACCACATCCATCGGGTAGCTGCGCATCGTGGAGGCCGGGGCTGTGCCGGTCAGGGTGGCCGTCTGGCCATCCGGAGCCGTCTGGGGCGGGTCGAAGCTGCCGCCCATCTGCTGGATGTCGTTCATCGCACGGCCCACATTCTCGGCCGGAAGTTCCAGCCGGAAGGCGTACCACGGCTCCAGCAGCTGCACTTTGTGGATCTGCGCGGCCATCATCAGGCCCTGCCGCACCGCGCGGTAGGTCGCCTGCCGGAAATCGCCGCCCTCGGTATGCTTCAGGTGGGCGCGGCCCGCGATGAGGGTGATCTTCACATCGGTCAGCGGGGCACCGGCCAGCACACCAAGGTGCTGTTTTTCTTCGAGATGGGTCAGCACCAGACGCTGCCAGTTCTTATCCAGCACCTCTTCGCGGCAGTCGGCCGCAAACTGCATCCCGCTGCCGCGGGGCAGAGGTTCCAGCTTGAGGTGGACTTCGGCATAGTGGCGGAGCGGCTCATAGTGGCCCACGCCCTCGATGGCCTCGGTGATCGTCTCCTTATATAAAATGCCGCCGGGGCCGAAGCACACCTCCAGCCCATAGCGCTCTGCCAGCAGGCTCCGGAGCACCTCCAGCTGGATCTCGCCCATGAGCTGGACGTGGATCTCGCCCAGCGTCTCGTTCCAGACGACGTGGAGCTGGGGTTCCTCTTCTTCCAGCCGGTGGAGCTTGCCGAGAGCTGCGTGGACGTCGGCCCCCTCCGGCAGAAGCACCTGATAGCTCAGCACCGGCTCCAGGACCGGCAGGTCGCCGTCCCGCTCTGCGCCCAGACCCTCGCCGGGGCGGGCTTTGGTCAGGCCGGTGACGGCGCAGACCTGCCCCGGCCCGATGCGCTCGGCCAGCGTATACCTGGCACCGGAGTAAAGGCGGAGCTGGTTGGCCTTTTCGGCCCAGGGCTCCCCGTCCACTTCGCCGGTGAGCTGGGCCTTGACCTTCAGTTCGCCGCCGGTCACGCGCAGCCAGGTCAGCCGGGCCCCCTGCTCATCCTGCGAGATCTTGAACACCCGTGCGCCGAAAGCTTCCAGCGCGGGAGCCGGGCGGGTGAAGCGGTCCAGCCCGGCCAGAAGTTCGTCCACACCCTCCAGCCTGAGCGCTGCGCCAAACCAGCACGGGAAGACATGCCGCCGGGCGATGGCCGGGAGAATGTCGGCATCGGTCAGTTCCCCTTTGTCGAGGACGGTTTCCATCAGCCGCTCGTCGCAGAGGGCCAGCGCTTCGTCGCGGGCGGACGCATCGGCCCCGAAATCCACAAAGCCGTCCCCCAGCCGATGGTTGAGCTGTTCCAGCAGCGCCTCCCGGCCGGGGCCGGGCAGGTCCATCTTATTGAGGAAAACGAAGGTCGGGATGTGATACCGCCGCAGCAGACGCCAGAGCGTTTCGGTGTGGCTCTGGACGCCGTCGGTGCCGCTGATGACCAGCACCGCATAATCGAGCACCTGCAGGGTGCGCTCGGTCTCAGTGGAAAAGTCCACATGGCCGGGGGTATCCAGCAGGGTGAAGTCGGTGTTTCCTGCCGTCAGCAGGGCCTGTTTGGAAAAGATGGTGATGCCGCGCGCCTTTTCCAGCGCGTCGGTGTCGAGAAAGGCGTCCTTGTGGTCCACGCGGCCCAGCTTCCGGATGGCACCGGCGCGGTAGAGCATGGCTTCGGAAAGGGTGGTCTTGCCGGAGTCCACATGGGCGAGGATGCCCACCACCAGCTGCTTGTGCGGTTTCTCCATGGTCTGCACCCTTCCTTATAAAAAGCTGATGCAGAGTGCCACCACCACCAGCGGCACCCCCAGCACCAGATTGGAGAGCATACTGCAATAGGTGCGCTCCTCCGGCTCCAGCTCCTCAAAGGAGACGATCTTCTCGTCGGCATAGTCCATGATGGAGCGGGTGGCGTGGAACTTTTTCTGCGGCTTGATCCCCTTGAACTCTTCGAGCAGGTGGTGGATGGTCAGACCGTCCAGCCGCATATAGTCCACCCACGCCCAGATGAGCAGCACCACGCCGCACAGAAAGCCCGGTGCCTCCCACATGGAGAAGGTGCCGTCGCTGACATACCGCTCCCACAGCAGCATCAGCACAGCCACGATGGAAGTGCGGGTCACAGTTTTATATAAGATGGGATGAAGCATATAGCCTTTGTACATCGCGCGTAGTTTTTTCATGGTTTGCTCCTTATTCCGATACAGATACATTTTATTGTAGCATGTTTTTATGAAAAAAGATAGCAGAATCGTCCGTGGTGAAAAAACAGTCCACTTTTTTCTTTGGAAGCCTGCCGCTTTCCGCAGCCACCCGGCGCTTTGGATTCTTTTGCATTTTTCCGCTGCTGCTTTTCATGCAAAAGCGGCCGTCATCCTTTTGTTTCCAATTCATTGCTTTAACACATTGACTTCTTTTCAATACAGTGCTAAAATATCCGAAGTGCGACGTTTGCCCTTCCTGTGCATTTTTTCGTGGAGGACAGGCCACACTCGTTCAGGAATAGGAAAAAACGGCGCAGGCAGACCGCCTGTGCCAGAGATCTGGGAGGATCCATCCATGAGTATCAATTTTGAGTCTCACAAGCTCGACCGCCGCAGCTTCCTCAAGGGCGCAGGCATGGTCGGCGCAGCCAGCCTGCTGGCCGCATGCGGCGGCAAGTCCGACAACGGCAGCAGCGCTGCTTCCACCAGCGGTGCCGCAGCCCCCAACACCACCGGTGCCACCCCGCTGAAGGAGTTCATCTCTTTTGAGAGCGGCAACCGCGAGCTGGAGAGCTGGAACATGCTGTACACCCAGCAGGCTTCCGACGCCAACGTCATCACCAACCTGTGGGACGGCCTGCTGAGCTTCGACTGCTACGGCAAGGTCGTGCCCGCCATCGCTTCCAGCTGGGAGCACAACGACGATTCCACCGTCTGGACCTTCCACCTGCGCGATGACGTCGATTGGGTCGATGCCAACGGCGAGGTGAAGGACCACCTGACCAGCAAGGACTTCCTGGTCGGCTTCGAGTGGGTCATGAACTCCTATAAGAATGAGGCCAACAACACCTCCATGCCCAACGATACCGTCGTGGGCGCTGCCGATTACTACGAGCAGACCAAGGCAGCCGGCGACGCTGCTGCCGACATGACCTATGAGGACATGCTGGCTGCCGGTGTCGGCATCGAGGCTCCCGATGACTACACTCTGGTCTTCACCTGCAAGGATCCCTGCCCGTACTTCGACACCGTGGCGGCTTACAACAGCTTCTACCCCGTCGCTCCCGCCCTGCTCGACGAGCTGGGCATCGACGGCTTCCGCGGCTGCGACAACACCACCATGTGGTACAATGGCCCGTACGTCGTCGAGGAGTATATCCAGGGCAACACCAAGAGCTATATCCCCAACCCCAGCTACTACGATGCAGCCAACGTCAGCCGCTTTGAGCGCCTGACCATCACCATGATCTCCGATGGCTCCATCAGCCTGCAGCTGTACGAGAACCGTGAGCTGGACGAGGTCGATCTGGGCGAGAGCAGCATCGCCACCATCCAGGCCGATCCTTCCAATGTGTTCAACCAGCAGCTGTGCGAGAAGCGCCCCAAGAAGTTCAGCTACTGCTTCATCTTCAACTACGACAAGCGCAAGGCCGACGGCACCGCCGATGAGAACTGGAACAAGGCCATCGCCAACAAGGCATTCCGCCAGTGCTTCTCCAAGGGTCTGGAGCTGTCCAAGTTCTACGCTCGCTACAACCCCATCAACCCGCTGAAGTGCGAGAACGACTTCTTTACCATGAGCGGCCTGTGCTACACCACCGACGGCACCGATTACACCAGCCTGGTCGCTAAGGAGCTGGGTCTGGACGGCGAGAAGTATGATGGCAAGACCATGAAGCGTCTGCGCACCAACAACGGCGACATCACCGACCTGAAGAAGCAGGCCATGGACGAGCTGAGCGCCATCGGCGTCACCTTCCCGGTGCACTGCTCTTACTATATCCTGGCCGGTTCCACCACCGCTCTGGACAGCGCGACCGTCCTGAAGCAGTGCTTCACCGACAGCTTCGGCGATGACTTCATCGTGCTGGACA
>OLSG01003060.1_pt1 | contig 12684 bp, 7 predicted proteins | sample 1673041 | NCBI WGS metagenome assembly OLSG01 (sample SAMEA3136749, study PRJEB25190) | human gut metagenome | reverse complement strand
TTCTTTCTCACACCCTGAAGATCTCGGTGTCTGCCTTTAACTTTTCTGCCGCTGCGCCTGCCTGTTCCGTGGTCTCTGCCACCTCGGAGCACCGCAGGGTGATGTTCTGGATGCGCTCTGCCATGTCAGAGGTCCCGCTTGCACCCTCGTTTGCCGCATTTGCAACTCCCTCGATCGCATTCATCATGCCGTCCATGGAAGCTAAGAGTTCCTCGGATGTCGCACTGAAATCCGACACCAGACCGTCCACAAACTCTGAATCCCGGTTGTAGGCATCCGCAAGGCTCTCAAAGCTGTCATAGCTGGATTTCACATCAGTTGCGACGAAGTCTAACAGACGCCTGCTGTCCTTTGTGAGCTGGTTCACCGCTTTCACCACGCTGTCCGTGACCTCCTGGATGGTTGTCGCCGTCTCACCGGATTCCGTCGCAAGCTTCCGGATCTCGTCCGCCACGACTGCAAATCCTTTTCCCATCTCCCCGGCACGCGCCGCCTCGATGGAAGCATTTAAGGATAAAAGATTCGTCTGGTTGGTGATCTCCATGATCGCCTGTGCCAGGACCTCGATCCGGGATACCACTTCCACATCCTGCAGTGCCTGGTCGAGGCTTTCCTTGATCTCGCCGTGCATGCGCTGTGCATTGGCACGGTTCTCCGTGGTCTCTTTCTTCGCATTGACGGCACGGGTATGGATGTCATTGACACGCTCCGCACCTTCCTGTGCGCTCTCCGCGATGTTTTTGATCGCCCGGTTGATCTCCTCTGACATGGTGTTCATCTCCGTTGCGGATGCAGCGGATTCCTCCATGCTCGCTGCAAGCTGCTGTGTCGTTGCGGAAATGCCTTCCATCTCGCCGTTGATCTCATCCACGTTTTTCCCGATGGAGGACACATGGCCGCTCAGGGACTCTGCATTGTCCTTCACGCTCCCAAGATGTCCCGCAAAGCTCTCCCGGATCTTGCGGAAAGCTGCCGCAAGGTTTCCGATGCTGTCTTTCCTGTCTAAATATTTCTGTTCCACATCCTGTGTGAAATCGCCCTGTGCGAGGGTGTCCGAATAACTGCAGGCAAGGTCGAGGCTCCTGATGTAATCAATGATGCCTGCAGCACCCACAACGATCGTGATGATAAGCCCGGCTGCCATAAAGGCTGCCATTTTTTTTACATCGGAAGCGATCATTGCTGCAAGCTGGCTCTGCGCCTGCGCCTGTCCTGCACCGTCCATGAGGCTTACTGCATATGCTGCGAGCTGTTCCATGCAGTTTTTCGCATATAACACTGCCCCTGCACCGAGCAGTATCACAAAAAAGAATACGATCTTTGTTCCAAATTTTGTCTTTCCCATGATTTATCTCTCCTGTTCCTTATATGATATTTAGACAATTGCGAAACTCCTCATACTCTTCTTTCAATTGTTTCATATGATTTCTGCAATCATCATCTTCTTGCCCAGGCTGTGCAAGGATGTCCGTGTCCTCCCACTGCCTTATGAACGAGACACATTCCTGCGCCGGGAGCGGCCTGCTGATCAGGTAGCCCTGCAAAAAGTTGCAGCCGAGCTTTTCCAGCTGTTCTGCCTGTTCCCTTGTCTCGATCCCCTCTGCCGTCACCCAGATGTGGTTCCTCTGGGCGAACACGAGGAGCGTCTGCACGATCGGCATGCCCATCTTCCTGCTCCCGATGCCCCAGACCAGCTCCTTGTCCAGCTTGATGCTCTGGAACTCGAAATCCATCAGCCGCACGAAATTGGATTCGCCCTTGCCGAAATCATCCATGACCAGGTTGAACTTCTTATCCTGCAGCCTGTGTGCGGTCTCCAGGAGTTTTCCGTTATCCGCCGACTTCCCGAGTTCCGTCATCTCCAGCCAGATCTTCCCATGCTGGAGGCCGTACCGGTCCAGGCAGCTGCTGATCTCCTCCCAGACAGTCTCCACCATGCAGGTCTGCGGCGACAGGTTCACGTTGATCCTCGTGATGCCGTGTTCCGCAAACCTCGTGAACCACCGGCAGCACTCCCGGATCATCCACAGGTCGATTTCATGCACCCAGCCGCCCTCCTCCGCCTCCTGCACAAGGCTCTCCGGGTCGAGGAAACCTCCCTTCCCGTCCCTTGCACGGAACAGCGCCTCAAGCCCGGTGATCCTGTGCTTTTCCACGTTGTAGATGGGCTGGAAATAAGCTTCCATCCCAAGACTGGAAATATCTTCCCAAGTATAAGCTCCTGTAATGCTCATGGTCTTTTACCTCTTGCCTGTTTTTTTGTTCCATCTCCCAGCCCCCGCTGCCCAGATGACCTTTCCTTTTATCTCTTCCCTTCCTGCCGCACCGAGCATCCTGCTGTCTAAAGACACCGGGCGGTTGTCCCCGAGGAAGAAATAACTTCCTTCCGGCACGGTGTACGGATAATCCACGCTGTCTCCTGTTTCCGACAGGCCGAAGATGACATCCGTCTCCTGCACTTCTGCGCCGTTCCTTGTCAGGTGTCCCTCACGGTCCACCTCCATCACATCCCCCGGCAGCCCTGCGATGCGCTTGATCAGGTATTCCCCGGATGCATCCTTTAAGATGACGGCATCCCCATAGCCCACGCCGTCCGGGAGGATGCGCAGAAAGAACACGATGTCCCCGGGATGGCAGGCAGGGCGCATGGAATTTCCATCCACGCGCATGATCCCGCACACCCTGAACACCATGAGCCAGACCACGAACAGGATGGCGGCGCGCTCTGTGCGCATCTTTCTTTTCCGTTTTTCCTCGCGGATCTTCAGGAGTGCCATGTCAAGGCTGTACTGTTCTCCCTCGTTCATGGCTGTTCCCGGAGACCGGTCTCTTCCGGTCCGTCTGCCTGTATCTGTCCCGGTCTCTGTATCTGTCCCGGTCTCTGTGGCTTTCCATGCAGATCCCGGGTGTCTTCCTCCGGCGGACACCCTGCAAAGATGCAGTCCAGGCCGTTTTTCAAGGCTTCCAGACGGCTGCGGTACTGATGGTAGAGCGCCTGTTGCTTCTCCACTTTCTCCCTTGTCTTTGTCAGGATGACATCCATCTGTCTCCCTGCCTCTGCAAGGATCTCCTCCGCCTGCCGCCCTGCCTCTGCAAGGATCTCTCCTGCCTTCCTCTCTGCCTCTGTAAGGGTCTCCCCTGCCTTTCTGTCCGCCTCTGCAAGGGTCTCCCCTGCCTTCCTGTCCGCCTCTGCAAGGGTCTCCCCTGCCTTTCTGTCCGCTTCTGCAAGGATCCTCTTTTCTGCTTCCCCGGCCTCTCTGAGCATGCGTTCCTTTTCGGTGCCGGCATGGTCCAGAATGGTCGCCGCAGTCTCCTTTGCACCGCCCAGGATCTCCTCCGCCTTTCCTTCTGCCTCCTCATAGAGCTTCTCCTGTGTGGGGATCTGTGCCCGCAGTCCTGCGTTCTCTGCCGCAAGCTGCATCTTTTCCAGATACAGTTCCCTTACTGCCTCCTCGTTCTTCTGCCCATAGTACTCCACCAGCTCCCTGATGTAGAGCACGACTTCCTCACGGTCATACCCTAAGATGGCTGTCCTTAACTTTTCTATTTCCTTAACAAAATTCCTGTCTTTCATGATCTGTCACTTCCTTATAATCCCTTTTTCAGGCACAACAGGGGCAGCCTGCGCTGCCCCTGTCATGTCATCCTGCAAGTTCTCTTGAAAGTCTTGACTCAAACACTGCAAGAGCTGCCATGCAGCCGGCTGTAATGACTGCGCCGGCTATATAGATCGGAGTATCTGCCACACAGTGCCTGCCTGTCACAGCCAGTAAGATGCCCGCTGATATATAGGCTGCACACATCACCACCTGGGCTGCGATACATTTTTTCTGCGTCTTCCGCAGTGCTTTTCTTCTTTCAGGATCCATGGTCCTTATCCTCCTGTTCCTCGTATTTCTGCCATGAATGGGTCTGACAGGGAGCTTTCCTGTTCTGCCCGCTCATGTCAGATGTTTTGTAAGTATTTTGGAAAATTTACATATATCATTTTGGTTTGTTGTTTGTAAGTTTAGATGTCAGGCCTTTCTTTTTTATTGTCCGGGGATATGTGGATATCCCCGGGATTGTTTTTTCGTTCTGGTATCTTTTGGGGTTACTGTCTTACTCTCCGTCAAGTTCCTCGCGGATCTTCCGGATACGCAGGACTGTGTATCCTGCGATCACAAGGATCAGGATGACTGGATACCAGTGGAATCCGCAGTCTGCGAAGCTGATGTGTCCGTCTGCATCACTGCTGTCTGCCGGGATGCTGTCGTCTGTGTTTCCGCTTCCGTCTGCATCTGCTCCGGTCTCTGTGCTGTCTGCGACATCTGTAGTATCATCAGAACCTGTATCTGCATCGGTCTCTGTACCTTCTGTCACATCCTCACCATCCGCCTGGTCTGACTTGTTGTTTCTGTTGTTCCTGTTGTGTTTGCTGTTTTTGTTTCCGCCGGACGCATTGTTTCCATCCGCTGCGGCGATATCTGTGGCATTGGTCTTGCCATCTGTGACTCCGGTATTGGTTCCGTTCGTATCTCCATTGCTGTTTCCACCACTGCCGGAGCCGCCGTTATTGTTTCCGTTATCTCCGCCATTGCTTCCACCATTGCCACCGTTGTTGTCTGGTTTGCTGCCGTCACTGCCGGAGCTGCCGTTGTTTCCACTGTTGGAGTCTCCTCCATTTCCGCCGCTGCCTCCGGTTCCGTTGTCAGAGCCACCGCCATTTCCGCCGTTGCCTCCGGTTCCGCTGTTGGAGTCGCCTCCGTTTCCGCCTGTTCCACCAGTTCCGTTATTGGAGTCACCGCCATTTCCGCCGTTACCTCCGGTTCCACTGTTGGATTCTCCACCGTTGCCTCCGGAGCCACCATTGCCGTTGTTGGAATCTCCGCCGTTTCCTCCGTTTCCTCCGGTGTTGTTACCACCGTTGCCTCCGGTTTCGCCTGAGCTTCCTCCATTACCGCCGGATCCGCCGTTGCCCTTGTCTGAGTCTCCGCCATTTCCGCCGCTGCCGCCACTGTTCGTGCCGCCGTTGTTATTGCTTTCTCCTGTGGAGCCGCTGCCGCCGTTGCCGCCGTTTCCACCGTTTCCGTTGTCGGATTTACCGCCGTCTCCGCCATTTCCACCGGATGTTGTTCCACCGTTATTATCGGTCTTTCCCGGCTGCGTGGTCTCGGTTCCTGTACCGCCGTTTCCACCGTTTCCGCCCGGGTTCGTGTTATCTCCTGTTGCGTTTCCGCCGTTTCCTGCATCACCGCCTTTGACGGTTCCGCCAGGATTGATGGTGATAGTCTTATCACCTGCGCTGATTCCGGTTCCACCGTTTCCACCATTGCCAGGGATACCGGCTGCGGAATCTCCGCCTTTACCACCGTTTCCACCGGTTACCGTTCCACTGACTGTCGGAGTGAGCTTGCCGTTACCATCGATACCGGCTCCGCCATTTCCTCCATCTTTGCCTTCTGTGCCGTCTGCACCATTACCACCGGTCACGTTTGCATTGCTTCCAATGATAATTCCGGCATCTGCTGTATCACCACTGGCTCCGATACCGGCTGCTCCATCCGGATGTTTAGCAGAACCGTCTCCACCTTTGATCGTACCGTTTACGATCTCAAGATTCGTTCCCGGATGTTCGTTGCTGTTAGCATCCTTGACAAATTCCAGTCCCGGTTTTGCCTCATTATTATCATCTGCCTTGTCACCTGTGATGGTCTTATCATTTAAGTCGATCTTGACCTCACCCCATGTGTCAGGGATCTCAACTGTGTGGTCGATGTCTTTCTTCACGATGACTTTGTAGTTGCCGTCATCATCCACTACAACCTGTACATTGGAGTTTTCTGCTTTCTCTGTTCTGTCCGTGGCATTATTGCCTGTTGTGTCCCCGGCACCTCTGTCCTCGAACTGCTTTGCGATATCCTTTGCATCCACGAGGGCTGTTTTGCCGTTTACAGAACCATATTTCTTATGACTGATCTGATATTGTGTTGCTTTCTTCAGACCTGTGATGGTTGCTTTTCCATCCCCATCCGTAAGTATGGTTGATACATTACCTGTCGGGGTTCCCTGGGCATCCAGCTCCTGATACTTATAAGTCTCATTTGCTCTTCCCTTGAAAGTCAGCGTATATGCTGTCTTTCCCGTAATGGTCGGATTATCATCCGTCACTTCCACTTTTACGCCTGTCGTCAATCCTGATGCTGCAATCATAAAGGTCAAAGCATCCACATATGTTCCCTTAGTCTTTTTCTTTAATTCCTCTAATTTTGTTTGTTCCACAGTCACCATATTACTGATGTCTGAACCGGAATGATCATAAGCAGTCACATTTGCGAGTGTCGCTGCCTCTGTGTCCGTAAGCTTTCTGACATCGTTCACATGAATGACAAAATCATCTGCTGCAATAACGCTTCCATCTGCCCCCTTGATCACGTTCATCCGGTATACCGGGATTAAGGTCACGACATCCGCAGTCTGTGCAGTCATCACAGTTGTTTCATTATAGATCTTTGTGCTGTCTGTTTTATCAACCCATACAAAGAGGCTCTCATTCTCAGCCTTTAATTTATCCGCTTCTTCCTGCATTTTGGTAAAGCTTGCTGCCGGAATCGTATCTCCATCAATCACTGTAATATGCTCTGTCTTATTTAAGATATTGCCCTTTTGATCTTCAAAAACGATCTCATGCAGTTTTTCAAAGTCCACCGTAACATTCCATGCCTGATAAACTTTTGCGAATGTATGGGAATAGGTCTTCGTTGTACCATCCCATGTGATTTCCCCACTCTTGATTGCCGCATCAATATCAATTGCCACATTATTAACCGTAATGCTCTTTAATCCGTAACCATCCTCTGGCTTAATATTGACCTTCAATGCTCCATTATTCTTCACAATCGTCTGGTATGTACTGTTTCCTTTATCATTCCACGCCACACCATCATTTCCAGTCACAAGTGTTCCATGTGTCACTTTTACATCTACGGTCTGTCCCTCTTCAAATGTAATATTTAATGCCCGTGGTTTGCCTACCGCCCGTGTTGTGTAAATATAGCTTGGTCCATTTCCTGTGAAAGCCTGATTGGATACAATGGTATCATCACTGCCATCCACGTTGCTCCAATATGCCTTTTTATAAGTAGTGGCTGTTCCTGTTGTATCTTTTAACTCCAGCTCTACTTTTTCATTGTTTTTCACAATGACATGCTGGAACTGGTCCGCACCTGGTTCTTTTGTTACAAGCCCTGTATCTTTCACTTTTGCCGTACCACCTGTCACATGAACATGTACGATATGGGACGGTGTGAATACAGCTTTCAGTGTCACATCTGAAGTTGTCGGTGTGTACTTTAATTCATAACTCTTTTCTTTCCAGTTAAACGTTTTTGCTCCTGCAAATAAATCTGTATTGTTTGTTGTATCCTGCAATGCTGTCAGGATAGAGAAACTTTCTCCCTTCTCCCCGGTAAGATCTGAATAATAAGGATTTGAAAAATCATTTGGCGTAAATATAAGGGTGAGTTCCTCATTGCGGGTTACATTGATGCTGCCATCCTGCTCCAGTTTGTATTCATTACCAGATACATCTACCGCCTTGAAGCTTCCCCTTGCATTTGCTGCTGCAAGACCTGTTACTTTTAAGGTTGTCATCTGCCGTTTTGCCGCAGCATTCACTGTAATGTCTCCACTGACCTTTGGAACCGTAACTGTAATGCTTCCATCTGCCGGATCTACCCTGCACACATCTGCAAATGTCAAATTCTTAACAGTCCCTGTATCGCTTTCCTTCATAGTAACCATAAAGTTGTCCTGATCCAGATCATAATCTGCTTTTGGACTGATTTTTACAGTATAAGTTTTTAAATAACCAACATCAGTCTGCTTCTGACCACTTGTAATCTCAGCATTGCTTCCTATGGTTACGATTGCTTTAAATGTTCCAAGATAAAACTTCTGATTGTTTTCCGTTGCAACATATTCAATACCATCTACTGTGACTTTCTCTCCCGCAACAGCTATTACGATATAATCCCTGTTCGGATATCCTGTATTTTCTGCACTGCTCTGGCTGACTGTTACGCCGCCTGCCGGAGCTGCACCTACGGCATGTCCAAAGATTGTACCTTGTGCGCCTGAAGGCAGTTTTACGTCCACCTTCGAATCAGCTGTACGCCTCTCAACAGTTACGGTATTGCCTGGAGATCCAGTTCCATTCAATACTACTGAATTCGTGTTGTCCACCTCAATGGTTACCGGCTGATCTGCTGCGACTTCAGCTTTTTTTACCTGATCATTATTTTTCATTCCCTGTGGAATGTAAACCATTGCCAGCTTATCTTGACTTGGATTCTGATACGAATAGGTCACTGCATCTATTTTCACAGATCCATCCGCATCTCCCATAAAATAAGGGGAATCTCCCTTATCGTCTACAGTTACCCATGAAGTGCAGTCTGGAGCTGTTACCTGATAAGTCTGCCCATCGGTTGGATTGAATACCTTAAGGGATGCCTGTGCAGAAAGCTCTAGTTTTCCATCCATCAGGGTTACCACGCTGTCCTCATCCACGGCAATCTTCGAGGAAACTGTCGTCTTATAGAATCTGGTGGCATCGTTATAAGGCTGTAACGTAACATCCTTTGCTGCCTCTACGCCGTCTGCCGTGGTCGGGGTTATTTTTCCATCTTTAATGATCCTGACCGTGTCACCGGATGCAGCATCTTTTAAAGCCTGTTCAACAGAAGCATATTTCTTGGCTGCTGTTGTCCCTCCTGTAAAGATCTGTGCCTGTTCCTCACCATACTGTGCCGTAAAGGTCATGGTCTTATAAACATCCTTATACTTCAGCGCTGCCACTTCATCGTCAGTATATAGCTTATTGAGATCAATATCACCATCCGGAGTACCGGAAACAGCTAATTTCCATCCTTGGAATTTTTCAGCACTATTATTTGGTCTAACACCAGGAATCTTCTCAATAACCTTGTTGTTGTTTACCACAGGAGGGTATACCAGCTGCGTTCCCAACACTTCCTCATCAAAAAACAGATACTCCTGCTTTTTGCCTTGCTCTGTGAAAGTTCCATTTCCGGATTCAAACTTGACATTATCAGTAACAATGTGGCTTTTCTCTAATGTTGTCAGCGAAAAAGATACTAAAATATCAGTCTGATTTTCCCAGCTCAGAGAGATGCCTGCATCTTGTGAACTTTCTGTAACAGGATTATTCCTAAAAAAAGCTGCATCACTATACTTCTCTGCTGCCCATTTGCATAAATCTGTGATACTTTTTACTACCATTGTCACTTGATTTGGCTGATAAGGATCAGATGGTTGCTTACCCACAAAATCAAACTGATGTATTTTTCTATTATCAGTAGCTCTCATGTTAAGCGAGTCATTATATAATCCAATACTCTGTTTAGACCCCAGGCAAATATCTGTAGCGATGCAAAAAGCTTTATCCACTGGTTTTATGTTTAAAAATATCGTATACTCCTCAAAGTAAAAACGGATAGGAGAAATTTGAGTACTTTGTTGTCCATAGATGGACATTTCATTAGCCGCCGTGGATGTAGTCATTGTAGACCACTCCCCTTTGAAAGAAGTAGCATTCCAATACCCATTATAATAAAAGCAAACATCAAAATTACCTTTGCTTTTAAAATTCGTCTTTGACGGTGTATACATAACGTTATCATTAGAAATATACCAGGATGACCATTTAAAGTCGTAAAATTCTGCAGCAAGAGGCATTTTTTGCCCACCTCTATATACCCCACCATTCGAAGATACTAGCCTCACAGCTTCGCTATAATCGTCATCACTAAATTTAAAACGATACCACTTACCATCTACAAGACTAGCCCCTGACAGGGTAACATTTTTGTTTACTACCGTTACGCCAGGAACATTCTCCCATGAATTGTCCGTTATATCAGCTTTTCCAAGGGTGTTTGTATTCGTCCACTGTAATACCGGAGTTCCCACATAGGTATCATCTTTCGGTGCAGTCAGTGTGACACTGGTATCGGTCATATTAGGACTCCATGGATAATTATTATTGATGGTATTGCCGGCTACAGATAACAATGCGATTCCTGATGTGACCACAACACGTCTGGTGAAGGTAGTAATTCCATCCGGAATTACAAAAGTATCCTCCTGGTCCGCACCAGAGGCATCCGCATTAGAAGCATCTGCACCAGAAGCATCCGCATCCCCTATATTGCCCTCGGAATCCGGGGTCTCTTCTAGTGGATTCTGTGTCTCTTCCAGCGGATTAAGAACAAATGTCACCTTGTACTCTCCCGAAAGCATAATGTCAAAATTCCCATCATCCTTTACATCCAGTATGTACTTGCTTTCATCATAAGCAAGTCCTGCCGCAAGGTCATAGTCTTCCTGCCCCTGCTCCAGATAGAGTTCCGGAACTTCAAACTCCCCGGTTTCTTCCACGGCTGCTTTCACAGTAACCGTTCTCTGAAATGTGATGACCTGATTTTCCTGCGTGTCATCCTGTCCATTTCCCTGTGTTCCTTCTGTTGTCACAGGCGTAAGGAAATAGGTCACTTCGTAGGAGCCGATCTTGTTAATATCGAAGCCTCCAAGATCCCCTACCGTTAACGTATATTTTACATCATCATAGAGGATCTCATCTGTCAGGTCATAGCCTTCCTCCCCCTGTACCAGCACCAGTTCCCGTGTTTCATACATAGGTACTTCGTCCTCAGAAGCCGCTGCTACATGAACCGTTCTTGTAAAGGTGATGACCTGCTTTTCCTGCGTATCAACGGTGTTGGTGGCATCCCCTTCCGGTGTCTGATCCGTATCCTCCACCGTTGCCATGGCATCTGTCGTTTCTATCGTTTCTGTGCCTGACACTGTCTCGGTGCTTTCTATGTTTTCTATGCTTTCTACACTGTCTGTGTTCTCCACACTTTCAGTTTCACTTACACTGCTTTCCTTTTCCGTCAGTGCGTATGAAATCTCATAATCTCCTGCCACATTGATGTCAAAGTTTCCTGTGTCAGTGACGGACAGGGTATATTTTTCACTGTCATACGTGATCCCTGCCGTCAGGTCATAGTCTGTCACGCCCTGTGTGAGCGTCAGTTCCGGTGCATCATAGGCTTTGCTCTGCTCTTTTGCACCGACGCCGTGGATCGATCCGATGAGCAGTGCGGCTGCCATCACAAATGTCAATGCACGGTTTGCTTTTGTCCTTCTCATAGGTTTCCTCCTTAATTTTTTTGCATAAAGAAAGCTCCACAACATAATGTAGATTATGTTGTGTGGAGGAATGGCTCTTCTGCCCGGTTTCACCGGGATTTTGAACAGATTTATAAAATTTCTGGTTTTTAGCAAATGCCTACGAATGTAGTATGGTTAAGAAAACGTGTTTTCCAGCTGTAAAACCATGAAGTACTGAAAAAATCAGGCGTTTACAGAAGTCTGGTCTTATTTTTGTGCAAAAATGACAATAATATCCTAGAGAAGTACTATGATATTAGTGCTTCTTTTATAAAAGTGGGGTTTTTTGTCGAATTTTAGCATCAGACTAATTGACATTTATCGGATTTTTTGATAAAAAAATAATATTTGGAAGTTATTGGTAATAATTACCATACTTTCACCTGAATGCATTCACAACATAATCTACATTATGTTGTGTCTTTTTATTTCTGTCGTTCAGACGACCAGATCCAGACGCTCCAATTTTTTGACATGGTCTTCCTCTGTGGTCGCTAAGTAGATCCTTGTGGTATTGATACTGCTGTGTCCCAGGATATCCGCAAGCTGGCTGATGTTTTTATGTATGCTGTAGTAGACGCGTGCAAAGAAATGGCGGAGGTTATGCGGAAATGCTTTCTCCAGTGCAACGCCTGCTTTTTCGGCGTTTTTTTTCATTTCCGTCCAGATGTTGCTGCGGTCTACCGGGTTTCCGTTTTTTGTGATGAAGACTGCGCCGCTTCTGATGCCTTTCTTTTTGCAGTAGTCGAGCAGTTTCATTTTCAGTTTGTGTACGAGATAGATCTCGCGGTGTTTTCCTTTGCAGGATATGCTGATCTTTCCGGTGCTCACTGCCTCCACCGTGACCGATGCAAGTTCACTGATGCGCATGCCGGTGCTGCCGATGATCTCGATGATCATGGCAAGGCGGAGGTTGCCATTCTCTTTTGCAGTTGCGATGAGTTTTTCGTATTCGGCGCGCATCATCTCTTTTTCCTGCGCATAGATGTGGTTTGGCTGGGTCTTGAAAATCGTGATGAAACAGTCGTGCCAGCCTGTGTATCCGAAGAAGCCGTTTAAGGCGATGAGCATGCTGTTGGCGCTGGACGGCATGTATTTGGCTTCGAGATGTTTTTTGTAGCGGATCACGCATTCTTTGGTGATGTCTTTCTGTTCCTGCGCTTCCAGCCAGGCGGTGAAGGTGCGGATGTCGCGGATGTATTTGTCGATGGTATTCTGGGATTTTTCCTGTGTATAAATATGATCTTGATAGGATTGTATGGTATTTTTGTCGATTGTCCTCATGTCGTTTCCTCTTATGCTGTTCTGATTTTCTGCCCACGGATCTCCGGGGAAACCGGGGGAAAGTTACAGTATAACGGGTGATTTTGATGAGGACAATCGGGATGGGGGAATTGGAAGAAATTGGCAGGAGGGGCTGGAGTGGAAAGAGCCAGCTCCTGACGGGCT
>OLSG01003046.1_pt1 | contig 12751 bp, 10 predicted proteins | sample 1673041 | NCBI WGS metagenome assembly OLSG01 (sample SAMEA3136749, study PRJEB25190) | human gut metagenome | reverse complement strand
ATACACTTCCTGTCCTTGCTATTTACCGGTGGCACAGCCGCCGGAAGAGAGTCTTTTGAAAAGAACCCTCTATAGATAAGGTATTCAGAGAAGAAAAATAGGACATCGCAGATCTGAGGTATGACGAAAGAAGGATTCTATGGTATAGTAAAATCTGAATGAGAAAAGAGGAAAAGAGGTCTTACCGATGTCACGGAAAAACCATGAAATGATAGATGGAAAATTACTGCAGACTGACAAGAAATATGCTCAGTTGAAATTAAAGCAGAAAGAGAAGATTGCAGAATGGATGTTCCAGGCAACCAGGGATTATTATATGAAAAAATACACTTTCCCAAACGACAAACATCTGGAAGAAGTGGTGGATATTGTGTATGAAAAAATTGAAGATGCAGAAATCTGGATTCCGTATGGAGAGGTATTCAAGCATTACAAATCCAAACGATCGGATATCAATAAACGTATCAGAAGATCTCTGAATGAAAAAGAAGAGAGTCGGATTGAGAAGGTTTGCTTTATGAATATGTGTATGATCCAAGATGACAAAGGAAATGTGCTGGCATTGGATAAAGTGAATGACAGCTATACAGGGACAACTTTTCCAGGTGGTCATGTGGAGCAGAACGAGATATTTCAAAAATCTATGATCCGGGAAGTTTGGGAAGAAACAGGTCTTACGATTGAAACACCGAAGCTCTGCGGTTTATATCATTGGCATAAGGGTGGAGTACATTATGTGATTACGCTGTACAGAGCTGATAGATTTATCGGAGAATTGACAAGTTCGGAGGAAGGGCAGGTGTATTGGATTCCGCTGGAAGAATTAAAAACCAAAGAATTGGCTACAGGTATGGAATACGTTTTACAGATCTTGGAGTCTGAGCAGGTGAATGAGTGTTATATGCATCTGGAAGCAGATGGATATGTTGGAGATTTATATTAAACGAAGTATCTACTTGGGATAAAATAGTTGTTGTGATGAAAATGGGAGAACAATAATGAATGAAAAATTAGAAATGGCAAAAAATTCCTTATATAATGCAAATGAAATAAAGGATATTAAAGAAAATCCGGTTGTTGAATCAGTTTTATTGGCACCTATAAAGGCAATCCCTGTTTTGGGGGATTTAATTGATTCATCAACAAATAAGTTATTAAATGATTTTCAGCAAAAGAAAGAACAGGAATTGTTAGATGTTATTTTGCAAGATGATCATTCTATAACATCGGAAATGGTAAATGATGTAGAGTTTATCATCAATTTTGCACGAGCAAAAGAGGCAGTGCAAAGGTTGGCAACGACCGATAAAGTTGAGTATTTTGGAAATCTTATACGAAATGGTTATTTGCAGGGGAAACATATAGATGGTAGTATTTTTGATGAATATATTCACATATTGAATACTATGTCGTATAGAGAAATACAATATTTAGTTGAATACAAAAAATATTGTGAAGATTCATCTAAAAGAGGTAAATCAACGAAACACATAAATGGTAGAACATATAGCAACAAATACGAATCGTTTTGCAATGAATATTCAAAGCAAATAAAGGTATCTCCAGGAGAAGTTGATTACGTGTTCTTACATATTAAACAAACGGGATTCATTGAGGAAGAATTTGAAACAGAGTCTGGAGATGTAGATGAAAATGATAATACATTTGACTCATTGGATGTTGAAAGTAAGGGATATTATATAACAAAAGAGTTTCTGGATTTTTATGAAATGGTTTTGAAAAGAAATGAAAATAATGGATAAATAAAAAGCTACTTCTGTGAGGTTGACTTGCAGAAGTAGCTTTTTTTTAGATATTGGAGGGGGTAATAAATAAAGTTAATTGAATATCCAATCATCAAAAAGGGCACTGGAGAAAAAGGTAGTGTAAAATAGTTTGTGTTTTTGGTAAAAAATAACTCCTTTTTGGTAAGAATTCAGATATGACAATTCTTATCGAAAAGGAGTATTTTTTATGGCAGTTGCAAAGGAACAAATTCGACAGATTATCTCAGAAAACAACATTAATACTTAAATAGTAATCAAATTCCATATATATTTTTATAAAATAGAAACGACAGGTCCGAAACCCTTGATTTTCAAGGATTTTCGTCCTGCCGTTTTTCATTTTCATAGTCAGGCGGATAAAATCATTCGCTTTGCTATGCAGCTCTACACCGAATAACTGCTCCGCAGGGAACTTACTTGATTCGGTTAAATTTTGCGAAATTATAATCCCACTCGTTCCTATCAGGAAGCTGCTTACAGATTCTTAATTCGTTCAATTGCTTCCAGTGTATTCTCATGTGTTCCAAACGCAGTGAGACGGAAGAATCCCTCACCATGAGCACCAAATCCTGAGCCTGGAGTTCCTACAATGTTGGCTTTTTCAAGGAGATAGTCAAAGAACTCCCAGGAAGTCATCTTATCAGGTGTTTTCAGCCAGATATACGGAGCATTTACACCACCGGATACGGAATAGCCTGCTGATGCCAGACCTTCGTAGATAGCTTTTGCGTTGCTCATGTAGTAACCTACCTGTTCTTTCAGCTGTGCTTTTCCTTCAGGAGAGTATACAGCCTCTCCTGCACGCTGTACGATATATGGCGCACCATTAAATTTTGTGCCATGACGTCTTGCCCAGAGACTGTGGAGATCTACACCGTCACGAACCAGATCCTTTGGTACAACTGTAAAGCCGAGACGGACACCTGTGAAACCTGCATTTTTGGAGAAGCTGCGCAGTTCGATGGCGCAGGTTCTTGCTCCTTCGCACTCATAGATGCTGTGCGGTACATCTTCTTCGGAGATGTATGCTTCGTATGCTGCATCATAGATAATTACAGAACCGTTTTTATTTGCATAGTCTACCCATTCCTGAAGCTGCGGTTTGGTAATCGCACCACCGGTTGGGTTATTCGGGAAGCAAAGGTAGATAAGATCCGGTACTTCTTCCGGGAATTCCGGAAGGAAGCCGTTGGATGCTGTACATGGCATATAGATTACGTTATCAAAGTTGCCACGTTCTTTGTTGTATTCTCCTGTACGGCCTGCCATTACGTTTGTATCTACATATACTGGGTATACAGGGTCGCACACTGCAATCTTATTATCCAGTCCGAATATTTCCTGGATATTTCCGGAATCGCTCTTTGCACCGTCAGATACAAAGATTTCGTCTGCTTCAATGTCACAGCCTCTGTCTTTGTAGTCATTCTTTGCAATGGCAGATCTTAAAAATTCATAACCAAGATCAGGTGCATAACCATGAAATGTAGCTGCATCACCCATTTCATCTACAGATTTATGAAGTGCCTCAATGATCGCCGGAGCCAGAGGCTGGGTTACATCACCGATTCCCAGTGAGATCACGTTTGCCTGTGGGTTAGCTTCTTTATATGCTTTTACTTTTTTTCCAATTGTGGAAAACAGATAGCTTCCCGGTAATTTCAGATAGTTGTGGTTTACTGTTACCATGTTTGATTTCCTCCCTGGCATGTTTCGCAGTTTTTATATACCTGTCTACAGCAGGCTGCTGCTTTGCCTTTCCATTTCTATTTGTGTCTTTTCTTCAAATATGTTTTATTCGAATCTTATTATACTTAATTATTTAATAATGTAAAGTCTCAAAGTGTTTTCTGAGCATAATTTTTAATATTAACATTACTGTTCACTGGTAATATATTAACATTTTTTACCCCGGGCATAATGTCCGGGGTGATTTATTTTATTTGCGCTTCTCTACTTCTTTCATTAGTGTCTCGCGGACGCTTGCAGGATTTGCCTTGCCTTTCATCTCTTTCATAATCTGACCTACAAAGAAGCCCATGACTTTATCTTTACCTCCCAGAAGTTCTGAAAGTGGTCCTGGGTTAGCATCCAGGATCCTGTTGATGGTTTCTTCCAGAAGTCCTGTGTCTTCTACAATCTTCAGACCATGTTCCTCAATGTAGGCTACAGGATCAATGTCTTCCTCAAAGACTTTCTCAAAGACTTTTTTGGCATTCTGAGGGCTGACTTCGGATTTTTCTACCATTACCAGAAGATCTGCAAGATGCTTCGGTGAGAAAGATACCTGTTCCGGATCCATAGCTTTATCTTTCGTCAGACGGAGTACCTCACCCATAAACCAGTTTGCTGTCTTCTTTGCATTTCCGTAGATTGCTGCTGTTTCTTCAAAAAGACCTGCAAGATGGCGGGATTCTGTAAGGATTCCCGCATCGTATGCCGGAAGTCCGTACTCTTCCTGATAGCGGGCCTGTTTCACTTCGCGAAGCTCCGGCTGTTCTGCTTTGATCTTTTCAATCCATGCATCAGAGATATGGATTGGAGGCAGATCTGGATCAGGGAAATATCTGTAGTCTTTGGCATCTTCCTTGGAACGCATGGCGTAAGAATATTCTTTGTTGTCATCCCAGCGGCGTGTCTCCTGTGTAACTGCCTTGCCTTCTTCGATCAGTTCGATCTGACGTTCTCTTTCGCCTTCGATTGCTCTGGCAATGGCTTTGAAAGAGTTCAGGTTCTTCATCTCTGTTCTGGTACCGAATTCTTCTGCTCCCACTTCACGGACAGAAAGGTTAACGTCTGCACGCATGGAGCCTTCCTGAAGCTTACAGTCTGATACACCCAGATACTGCATCATACAACGGAGTTTTTCAAGATAGGCGATTACTTCCTCAGAGCTTCTCATATCCGGCTCGGATACGATCTCAATCAACGGGACACCGCTTCGGTTATAGTCTACCAGGGAGCAGTCTTCCCATTCATCATGGATCAGTTTACCTGCATCCTCTTCCATATGCATTTCATGGATGCGGATTTTCTTTTTGCCTGCAGAGGTTTCAATCTCTACCCATCCGTCATGACAGATTGGCAGATATAACTGAGAGATCTGATAGTTCTGTGGGTTGTCCGGATAGAAATAGTTCTTACGGTCAAATTTGCAGTACTGATGGATCTGGCAGTTTGCTGCAAGACCTGCTTTCAGGGCAAACTCTACTACTTTCTTATTTAATACAGGCAGGGAACCCGGCATACCTGTGCAGACCGGGCATGTATGTGTATTGGGTGCTCCTCCGAATTCAGTGGAGCATCCGCAGAAAATTTTTGTTTTTGTTGCAAGTTCTACATGGACTTCAAGTCCTATCACTGTTTCGTACTGTTTCATTATCTGGTGCCTCCTTCTCCTGGCACGGCAAAGGAGCCGCGGCTGGTTTCATAGGCGTGTGCTGCACGCAGGATTTTCTTTTCCATGAAGCAGTCCCCAATCATCTGGATACCGATTGGGAGACCTTTGCTGTCTTTTCCGCATGGAACTGTAATTCCCGGAAGACCGCAGAGATTGACTGCTACTGTGTAGATATCTCCAAGATACATGGCAAGGGGATTCTTTAAGCTTTCACCGATCTTCGGTGCTGTAAATGGAGATGCAGGTGCAAGGAGCACATCATATTTGCCAAATGCCTGGTCAAATTCTTTCTTGATCAGGGCTTTTGTGCGGAGTGCCTTCAGATAGTATGCATCATAATAACCGGAGCTTAACACGAAGGAACCAAGCATGATACGGCGTTTTACTTCCTCACCAAAACCTGCTGTTCTGGTCTTTTTGTACATGTCGTGAAGACCTTCATATTCTGCTGCACGGAAACCGTACTTCACTCCATCGAAACGTTCCAGGTTGGAACTTGCTTCTGCACTGGCGATAATATAATAAGCCGGAATCATGTATTCCATGGTTTTGATAGAGAAGAATTCTACTTCTGCTCCCAGTTCTTTCAGCGTATCAAGAACACCCACAAAAGATGCTTTTACTTCCGGATCAAGTCCCTCTGCCAGATATTCTTCAGGAACTCCGAATTTCATCCCCCTGATATCTCCTGTCAGTTCTTTGGAAAACTGAAGATCTTCTCTTTTCATGGATGTGCTGTCTTTTGTATCATGTCCTGCGATGATCTCCAGAAGAGCTGCACAGTCAGATACGTCTTTTCCTACAGGTCCGATCTGATCCAGGGAAGATGCATAAGCTACAAGACCATAACGGGATACTGTTCCATAGGTTGGTTTAATTCCGGTTACACCACAGTAGGAACTTGGCTGACGGATAGATCCGCCTGTATCTGAACCAAGTGCCAGATAAGTTTCTCCTGCTGCTACTGCTGCACAGGAACCACCTGAAGAACCGCCTGGTACATGTTCCAGATTCCATGGGTTTCTGGTGATGCCGTAAGCGGAGGTCTCTGTTGTACTTCCCATGGCAAATTCATCCATGTTTGTTTTTCCGATAATGACCAGTCCGGCTTTTTCCAGACGATCAATGACTTCTGCATTATACTGAGGCACAAAATTCTCAAGAATCTTTGATGCACAGGTAGTTTTCTTTCCATTAATACAGATATTATCTTTGATCGCAATCGGTACGCCTGCAAGAGGACTGGTATAAGTACCTTCCTCGATGCCTTTTTGTACTTCTTCTGCACGTTTGTATGCTTCTTCTTTATATGTGTCAAGATAAGCGTGTACTTCTGAATCCTGTTTCTCAATCTGTTCAAAAACAGTTTTTACTCCATCCAGGACGCTGACCTGACGCTGTTTTATTTTTTCCCCAAGCTGCAGGGCTGTTAATTTCTCCAACTCCATTGTCCTGTCTCCTATCCTATGGTTTTCGGAACCTGATACTGTCCTTCTTTTGCCTTCGGTGCATTTGCCAGCATTGCTTCTTTGTTATCTCCGTTTGTGACAACATCCTCACGAAATACGTTTTCGTCCTGGAAAATATGGGACATAGGCTCTACTTCCGATGTATCCAGTTCATCCAGTTTCTCTACATAATCAAGCATTTTCTGCATTTCAGCTTTTGCTTTTTCCTTTTCTTCTTCCGAGAGGGAAAGCTTGGCCAGGATGCAGACATTTTCCATTGTTTCATCATCTATGATCTTTGCCATGATTTTCTCCTTATATATACTGCCTGTAACATTCTATATTGCTTTTATTTCTTTCTGCCCGGAATCAACCTGCCGTTTCCGGTCAATATATAGGCAGCTTTCCAAGTTTCTGACTTATTTACGGTTCCAGACGGTTCATATCTCGCGGGAAGAGACAGGTTTCACGAACATTCTCTTCACCGATAAGCTGCATGGTCAGACGTTCCAGACCGATTCCCAGTCCACCGTGAGGCGGCATACCATGTTTGAAGGTATCCAGATACTGTTCCATGCCTTCCTGCGTCATACCTCTGTCTTCAATTTTCTGTACCAGCATGTTGTAATCATGGATACGCTGTCCGCCTGTTGTGATCTCAAGGCCTTTGAATAACAGGTCAAAGCTTAAGGTAAATCTTGCGTCTTCCGGATCATCCATTGCATAGAATGGACGTTTCTTTGACGGATAATGTGTGACAAATACGAAATCTGAGCCATATTCTTCTTTGAAATACTGTCCGATCAGTGCTTCTTCTTCCGGCTCCAGGTCAAATGGATTTCTGATCTTACGGTTATATTTCTGTGATACCAGTTCCTTGGCTACATCGAAACGGACTGCCGGGATTTTGGATACATCCGGGATCTCAAGCTTCAAAATCTGTACTTCTTTTGCATATTCTGTTTTCAGAAGGTTCATGGCATACTGGAGGAATCCTGTTTCCATTGCCATAATTTCTTCGAAGCTGTCAATATATCCCATCTCGAAGTCCAGACTGGTGTATTCATTTAAGTGACGTTTGGTATTATGTTTCTCAGCTCGGAATACAGGGCCTGTCTCAAATACTCTGTCAAATACGCCGACCATCATCTGTTTGTAGAACTGTGGGCTCTGCGCAAGTACTGCAGGTTTGTGGAAGTAGCTAAATTTGAAAAGGTTTGCCCCACCCTCTGCTCCTCTGGCTCCGATCTTTGGAGTATGGATTTCTGTGAATCCCTGTCCGTAAAGATAATCACGGAATGCTTTTGTCAGTGCCTCCTGGATTTTAAATTTGGAACACTCCTGAATGTTTCTCAGGGAAATCGGTCTGTAGTTTAATTTTGCTTCCAGGGAAGTGTTCAGTTTCCATTTGTCGATTGCCATTGGAAGTGGCTCTGCCGGTGTTGATAAAATATCAATATGACGAATACGAAGCTCTCTTCCGTGGGGTGCTCTCTCCTCTTCATGCAGGATTCCTTTCACCCTGATCGTCATTGCTTCCTTCAATTCATGAATGGAAACATTTGCCATTTCATTTTCATAGACTGTCTGAAATAAGCCTTCCCTTCTTCTAAGAATGATAAATGCCACATCACCCATATTACGGATGCTGTGAACAGCGCCTTCGATTACGGCTTCCTGGTTCAGGAGATTATTACCTACGAGTTCCTCCCAGGTATTGATTTCTTTTTTCCATGTTCCATCCATAAATTCCATTTCCTCATCCTCCATTTCTTCATTTCTGAAAACCTTTGTGATATCTTCACTGGTTTCAAGTTCAAAAGGCTTTTCGTGCAAGCACAACGACTTTTTGGCTTAAAACCCTGGAATATCAAAAAGGCGTAATCAGAAAATCCGGAGACACTTATCCCCTGGACTCTCTGATTACGCCTTTGTAATCATTCTTCCTGTTATTATCTATTTTATGTTTGTTTGTGTTCTTTCTATATATAATATAATGTTAGGGTTAAAATGTATTTTGCCTCTAACTTGATATGAACAAAAATATATTCTGTATATTACCACATATTCTGTCAAAATAATATCGTCATTTTTTACAAAATTTTTCTTATTATTTTACGGAATTGCTACAGTACATACGATAAATCAAATCTCATCATACATCAGCATGAGCAGCATCTGTGCAGTTTCTACCATATTAGTACCGGAATCCATACTGCATTTCTGGATATGTCTGTATGCTTCCTCTTCTGTCATCTGGTTTTTTTCCATAAGAAGACGTTTAGCATTCGAGATATAATTCTGTTCTTTTTCTGATCTGGGCTTTGGTTTCTTTTTTTCTTTTTTGATCCGGCGTTCCAGATGATAGAGCATGTCATTGACCGTATCTATCAGTACGCTTGCTTTCATCGGCATCTGTACAGTGCTGACGGAATTCGGTGCTTCATCTATAATACGCTGAGAAGCCAGAAGCAGCATTTCAAAATACTGTGGCAGGTTATCGAGAGCGTCTTTATAATAGGCATCTGTCAACTTATACCCACATATCAGAACACCACTGTCAAGCTCTGAGATACTGGCCAGCGCATTAGAGACAGAGCTGCAGACAGAAGCTACTGTGAGCCCATGTCTGTTAAGTATTGTGCGGATTTTCTTTGCGTCTTCAATTTTCGGTAACGCAATCACAATGCTGCTGCTCATAACTCTGCCACTCCTATTTCTGTTACAGCCTGAGTTTCCGTCCACTGCTTATTGCCTTTTACAACCTCCGCAGGGGACTTGTTTGATTTTGATCAAGCGGATGTTCGCAATCCGCTTCGCTACTTGCTCATAACCGAATAACTGCTTCGCAGTTTATCAGAAGGAGCTTCGCTCCTCCTGATACAAACAAGTCCCCACCCACTGCTTATTGCTTTTTACAATTTCTACAGGGGACTTGTTTGATTCGGTTAAATTCTGTATAAGTATTCCTCGATTTCCCAGGCTGAAATTTCTCTTGTATAGCGCAACCATTCTTTTTTCTTGGCTGCTGCGTATTCTTTACAAAATTCTGTTCCAAGTACTTCTTTGATCCAGTCACTCTGTTCGAAGTAATCAATTGCTTCGTTCAAATTTCCCGGAAGATTTTCAATCTTCATTGTTTTCTGGTCTGTTTCGGATAATTCTCTGCTGGAGGACTTAGTCGGATAAATCTTCTTATTGATTCCATCCAGTCCTGCTGCCAGACATACTGCAAAAACCAGATACGGGTTTGCTGCTGCATCCGGACTTCTCAGTTCGATCCTTGTTTCCATGCCTCTGGATCCCGGAATTCTTACCAGTGAATTCTGGTTGTTCTTTGTCCATGTCAGTTCTGTCGGTGCTTCATAGCCCGGAACCAGACGTTTGTAGGAATTTACGATAGGATTGGTGATCAGTGCCATCTCTTTGCTGTGAGCCAGAAGACCTCCTACGAAGTAATAAGCTTCTTCGCTTAATTCCTGTGGATTTCCCGGATTGACGAATACATTTCTTCCATCTTTAAATAAGGAGAAATGAATGTGCATTCCGGAGCCGTTTACTTCTGCCCTTGGTTTCGGCATAAATGTCGCATGAAGTCCATGGCGTTTGGCAATGGTACGGACCGTCATCTTAAATGACATGATCCGGTCTGCAATAGTACGGACTTCACCGTATTTGAAATCTACTTCGTGCTGTGCAGGAGCAGTTTCATGGTGAGAAGATTCTACCTCAATCCCCATGTCTTCTAGATTTAATACAATATCACGTCTTGCGTTTTCACCCAGATCCACAGGACTGACATCCAGATATCCGGCCTTTTCATGTGTTACAGTAGTCGGAACTCCGTTATCATCTGTATGAAAAAGGAAAAATTCACATTCCGGATCTACCAGACAGGTGTATCCCTCCTTCTTTGCCTCCCGGGCGGTTTTCTTCAGGATATATCTCGGACTTCTCTCATGAGGGGTTCCATCCGGACAATAGATATCGCATAACAGTCTGGCAACTTTGCCCTGCTGTGGTCTCCATGGGAGAATTGCAAAAGTGTCAAGATCCGGTCTTAAGTACATATCCGGTTCAGATTCTCCTGCAATTCCTGCGATAAAGGAACCATCTACGATACATCGGTTATCCAGCGCACGGGGAAGTTCCCGGGCAGTTATGGCGATGTTTTTCAGCGTTCCGAACATATCTGTGAACTGGAGACGGATAAATTCCACGTCTTCCTCCTCAGCCATCTGTAATATTTCTTCTCTGGTATAATTCCCCATTTTCATTCACTCCTTGTCAGCATAGTTTCTGCTGTTTTTGCTTTCTTAATGATTCTTCGATACAGTTTTGTCCTGTCTGGAAGTTTTATAGATTCTTTTTATAATGATATAAAAAATGGCGCACTTTCTACAGTTACTTTTCTATAGAAAGAACGCCTTTGTTCATGTAGGCAATTATAGCAACATGACTATTTTTTGTCAACTGCTTATTTTTATAAATAAATCACCGGCTCTTTCCATGTTACTGTGCGCTCCGATCTCGACAACACACTTTGTAGCTTACTTATAATCGCTATTTTGAGAATACCGCATCATTCCTTGAAAGAAGATATACGCAATACTGATTCATACTGATTCCCTCTCTCTGAGAATGTTCTGCCAGTAGTCTATGCAGGCTTCTTGGAATTCTCAGTTTAAACTGTCCGGAATAATCTTCAAGGCTATCCGGCTCATGGATTTCTACTCCTTCTTCTAATGCAGCTTCAAGCCATGCTTTTTTTGCATCCAGGGCATTTGAAATTGCACTTTCCACTGTTTCTCCGCAGGTAATGCAACCAGGGAGATCCGGATACGAAACTACGAATCCTCCTTCGGTTTTATCTTCTACAACTTCCATACGATAGGACATTGACATATAATCATTCAGCGTCTTCATGATTCTTCGCCTCACTTTCTACTATTTCCCTTACCATTTCTACATATACTTTCTTTATCGGCTCATGTTTTGGTATTGTAATAGGCATACATCCAGACTTTCTAAATGTATAATGACTGCTTCCACTTCTCGGAACATTCATTTCATATCCATAACTTTCCAATACTTTTCGCAATTCATCAAATCGAAGATCTTTTGATAAATTACATATACGTGTTATCAGTTTATCCCATTTTGACATTTGTATACCTCCTATTTTTATTATATGTGGTATCGTATATGGTGTCAATCATTTTATTTGATTATTTACATGCATCGGGTAAACTGGAATCTGGAAATTTTAATATTCTTTCGCATCAGCCATCCGTATAACCACATTTCCAGCACGAACAACGTCACTCGCAGTCCTGATAGCCTGTGCAAGTTCCGGCAATGGAAATTCATGTGTAATAATATTCTCTAAATTCCATTTTCCACAAGTCATAATATTCTGAACATCCCTCACATCTTCCGGCATATATCCACCGGAACCAATGATACTCTGCTGAGCATAGGTCATATACAACAGGTCGATATTTCGTGGCTTGTTGTTTACCGCCACAGATACAAATCGACTCTCAATTTTCCCAAGCTGCATGAAATCATCCAAAATATTTTCTGCCCCGGCAGCATCCAGCCAACAATCAATATTGGCAGTTTGTCCATTCAAGGATGGTGCAGTTCCAAAGTATTCTTTTGATTTTACAGCAAAATCTTCTTTTTGTGGATTGCAAATAGCAACCCCCAGTTCTTTTGCAAGATTTAATCGAAAATCCGAATAATCACAGACCATAACTTTTTTCATACCAAAATACTGAAAAGCAACTGCGGCAGCAATACCAATCGTTCCACTGCCAAATATAACAGCATTTTGTCCTGAAATATATTTATTTTTTCCATCTGGAATCATTCCTCTTCTGGCAGCACGGCAGCCAACTGTAAACGGTTCAATCAGACTTGCCAGACGATCTGAGATGCGTTCATCCACACTGTAAAGCGAATGATTTCTTTTTGCATTAGGGATAAGAATATATTCCGAAAAACCACCAATCGTGCCTGCCCGTTTCGTATCACCTGTGGCGAAACGTGGATAAGGATATACCCTTTCACCTACCGTAAAGTCCGTAACATTTTTTCCAACCTTAACAATG
>OLSG01003045.1_pt1 | contig 12757 bp, 10 predicted proteins | sample 1673041 | NCBI WGS metagenome assembly OLSG01 (sample SAMEA3136749, study PRJEB25190) | human gut metagenome | reverse complement strand
GGTATATCATGACAAAGCGGTCGAGGTTTTGATGACACTTCCTGAATCGGAAGCACGCGAAGGTTTGCTGCTGCTTGCCGATTACATCGTAGAACGCCGTAAATAGATTTTCGCGTATTTACTGTCACTCTATCACTTTTTTTCTTGCATCCTTTGTATATCAACATGTATTGAGTGTGATAGATGCTCTTTTCATCTATCACTCCTGTGTCACTCTCTATCACACTTTTCTTTTCGTTTAATACGTTATAGGTTGAAAATCAATTTGATAAATATGCCGAGGGAAAGTTAGGTTTGCTGCTTTATTGTCAGTATCTTTGCCAGATATTACTTAAAAACAGTGACTATGACAAAAAAAGAGGCGATTAAGCTCTTCGAAGAGCGTAAAGTCCGGACCGTTTGGGACGATGAACTGGAAAAATGGTACTTTTCTATTGTAGATGTAATAGGCGTGTTAACCGACAGTGTTGATTCACGTAAGTATTGGAATAAGCTAAAACAGCGGCTTAAAGAAGAAGGAAATGAAACGGTGACAAATTGTCACCAGTTGAAATTAGTAGCCGAAGATGGAAAGAAGCGACTTACCGATGTTGCCGATACCGAACAACTTTTCCGCCTGATTCAATCCGTCCCTTCTCCCAAAGCCGAACCTTTCAAAAGCTGGATGGCGCAGATTGCAAGTGAAAGAATCGCTGAATTGCAGGATCCTGAATTGACGATAGATCGTGCTATGTGGGAATATAAACGTTTGGGATACTCTGACAGCTGGATCAATCAACGATTAAAAAGCATTGAGATCCGTAAGAACCTGACGGACGAATGGAAGCGTTGTGGAATGGAAGAAGGGGTACAGTTCGCTTCTTTGACCGATATTATCACAAAGACTTGGTCTGATAAGACAACGAAAGAATATAAGGCGTATAAGGGGCTTAAGAAAGAAAACCTCCGGGATAATATGACTAATACGGAGTTAATCTTGAATATGCTTGCCGAAGCTTCTACAACGGAACTTTCGCAAGTAAAGAACCCTCAAAATTTCGATGAAAACGCCTCTGTAGCGATGGAAGGCGGCAAGGTCGCCAAAGTGGCCAGGCAGCAATTGGAAAGTCAGTTGGGACGTTCTGTTGTCTCTCCCTTGAATGCGCATAGCACCTTGGAAAAACTTCCGGAAGATACAGAGAAAGATGAATAAACTGCTTATATAAACACGACGACACCCGGATGTAGGCGATCCCTGCATCCGGGTGTTCGTTTAAGGTAGATCCGGGTGTAGCAGGTGGGAACATCCGGGTGTAGCCGAATTTATGTCGTTATCTTTGGAAGAAAAGACTATGGGTTTGTGAGAAATATCCCGTTGCTTTTCTTCTTATTTTCCCAGACGGTGTTCGATGTCTTCCACCAAACTGCTGGCTCCTATGCGGAACAGGTCTTTATTCAACCAATCGTTTCCTAATACTTCCTTGACGATGGTATAGTAGCGGACAGCTTCTTCTGCCGTGCGGACACCGCCTGCAACTTTAATACCGACACGCTTTCCCGTGATGGAATGGTACTTTTTCAAGACTTGGCACATCGTGTAAACGGCTTCCGGAGTGGCTCCCGGATAACCTTTCCCTGTCGATGTCTTGATGAAGTCCGCACCGGAATAGACTGCGAGGACAGCCGCCTTCTGAATGCTTTCGGGAGTCTGGAGAGCACCTGTCTCAAGGATGACCTTCAGTTTGGCATCACGGCAGCTTTCTTTGATCTCTTGAATTTCTTCGCTAAGTTCGTCATAATTTTCTTCGAGGAAATAGCCTAAGTTCATGACAACGTCGATTTCATCGGCTCCCTGCATGACGGCCATCGCTGTCTCGGCAATCTTTATTTCCATGAAGGTCTGCGAGGAAGGGAAACCGCCTGCTACGGACGCAATCTTTACCTCCTGTGCGGAGAGGGCCTCTTTTACCGTCTCAACAAACAGGGGATAGGTGCAGATGGCGGCAACGTTGGGTACGTCGGGGCGGGTTCCTTCGAAATCGTTCACCTTGTCGACCAGTTTCCAGATGCTCTCTTTCGTGTCGATACTGGTGAGGGAAGTCAGGTCGATGAAACCGTGAATCTGCTTCAAAACGTCGGGAGTGAAGTTGTCGTTCCCATGTTTTCCGAGCAGTGTTTTTACCCGTCCGGTCACTTCTTCCGTTGTGCCGGCCGCCTCGAATTTGGCGAATGCTTGCTGGTATTTATTGGTGTGGAGATGTTCGGTGTCTTCATCATGATGGTGATGTCCGCATCCACATTCGTGATCGTGTTCGTGTATCATAATCTTATAGTTTTTTATTGTTTATATGTCGTTCTTTATCTCGGTTCGTTTTCTTTTGTAGGTTCTTTTCGAAAGCAGCAGTCAGGTCAACGCCTGTCTGGTTGGCAAGGCAAAGCAATACCCATAGGACATCGGCCATTTCATCGCCTAAATCGCGGTGTTTGTCGCTCTCCTTGAAAGATTGTTCACCATATGTGCGGGCCATGATGCGGGCCAGTTCGCCGACTTCTTCGGTCAGAATGGTCATATTCGTCAGTTCGTTGAAGTAGCGGACACCATACGTTTTGATCCAGCTGTCCACCAGCTCCTGTGCCTGTTTAAGCGTAATTTCTGCCATATCTTTTCATTCTTTGTTTTGTGAGTCGATCCAGATCGTGACAGGACCGTCGTTCACCAGTTCCACTTTCATGTCGGCGCCGAACGTGCCGGTCTGCACTTCCTTTCCGATTTGCAAGCCCATCTCGGCGCAAAAAGCCTCGTACATCGGAATGGCTATGTTCGGTTTGGAGGCATGGATATAGGAAGGGCGGTTTCCCTTTTTTGTGGAGGCGTGCAGGGTAAACTGGCTGACCACCATCACTTCGCCTTCCGTTTCGACGACAGAACGGTTCATAACGCCGTTTTCATCGTCAAAGATGCGCAGGTTGGCAATCTTCTTGCACAACCATTCGATATCTTCCTGCGTGTCGCGGTCTTCAATACCGACCAGTACGAGCAGACCTTTCCCGATTTTGGATTTCAGCTGTCCGTCTATGGTTACGGAGGCATGCTGTACCCGTTGTATCAATGTTCTCATATCTTTATTTTAAACCATTTAATAATGCTTTTGTTTTGGCTTCTCCGATTACCTCTTTCAGTTCGTCGAAGCCGGCTTCACGTATTCGTTTTACACTCTTAAAATGACGTAAAAGTAATACTTTTGTCTTTTCTCCGATCCCTTTTATCGTATCCAATTCGGATTTTGTCTGGCTTTTGCTGCGCTTATCCTTATGGAAAGTGATGGCGAAACGATGCACCTCGTCCTGTATTTGCGTGAAGAATTTGAACATGAAACTTTGTATCGGCATGCCGATCGTTTCGGGAGGGAAGCCGAACAGGAGTTCCGAAGTCCGGTGTTTCCCGTCTTTTGCCAGCCCGGCAATCGGAATATCCAAGTGCAGTTCGTCCTGGATCACTTCGCGTACGACTTCCATTTGCCCCTTTCCACCGTCGGTGATGATCAGGTCGGGCAGGGGAGTCTCTTCGACGATGGCACGCTGGTAGCGGCGACGTACGACCTCTTTCATGGAGGCATAGTCGTCCGGGCCGACAACCGTTTTGATGTTGTATTTCCGGTAATCTTTTTTCGATGGTTTCGCCATTTTGAAGACGACACACGCAGCTACCGCGTCGCTTCCCTGTATATTGGAATTGTCGAAACACTCGATATGAACCGGTAATTTGGGGAGATGAAGCGTCTCCTGTATCTCTTTTAAAAGACGTGTGCTGCGTTGCTCCGGGTTCAGTTTCTCCGCTTGTTTCAGCTTGTCGACCTTATACTGCTTCACGTTCATTTCCGATAATTCCACCAGCTTCTTTTTATCTCCGCGCTGCGGAACGGTGATCGAAACATTTTCCAGTTCTATATCCAACGGAAAAGGAACGATGATTTCGCGTGCAGTGCTTTTAAAGCGGTTGCGCATTTCGATGATCCCCAAGCTGAGCAACTCCTCTTTCGATTCGTCCAAACGCTTTTTATATTCGAACGTATAGGCTTGCACGATCGCCCCGTTGCCGATATGCAGGTAATTGATGTAGGCGGAATTCTCGTTTTCGGCCAACGAGAATACGTCTATATTGTGGAGCATCGGGGTGACCACTGTCGATTTGGAGCGGTAATTCTCGATGACTTCATACTTTTCTTTGATCTTCTGTGCTTCTTCGAACCGCAATTCTCCTGCCAGTTTCTGCATCTCTTCATACAGATGTTTGCTTATTTGCGAGATATTCCCGCGTAGGATTTCCTTTATTTCGGAAATGTTTTGCTGGTATTCCTCCAATGTCTGCAATCCTTCACAAGGCCCTTTGCAGCGCTTGATATGGTATTCGAGGCATACCTTATACCGTCCTTTCGCGATGGATTCGGGAGTAAGAGGATATTTGCAGGTACGTAGCGGATACAGTTCTTTCAGCATTTGCAGCATGACCTTTGCCGTATAGATGGAAGGGTAGGGACCGTAATAGCGCGAACCGTCCCGTACGATATTCCGGGTTTGGAATACGCGCGGGAAATATTCGTTCTTGACAACGATGGACGGATAGGTTTTGTCGTCTTTCAGCAACACGTTGTACCGGGGACGATATTGCTTGATCAGGTTATTCTCCAAAAGAAGTGCATCCTCTTCCGTGTCGACAACAAAATATTTGATGTCTCGTATCTGCTTGACCAGGACACGTGTTTTGTTGCTGTCGTGTTCTTTGTTGAAATAGGAGCAAACGCGACGCTTCAGGTTCTTTGCTTTGCCTACATAGATGATCGTTCCCTTCTCGTCAAAGTATTGGTAGCAGCCTGGCGATTCCGGTATGACGGAAAGGATGTTTTTTATATGTTCCTCGGTCGCGTTCATTTCTTTTTGCATCTGTTTCTATCCTATTTTCAGTCTTTTACGCTATTGTTGTTAAAGTAAATGTTTCACGTGGAACATTCCACGCTCAGCGTCCCAGCATCACCAGAAGGATATTGATGTCGCTTGGGGAGATACCCGGAATACGGCTTGCCTGGGCTATCGTGTCTGGGTCTATCCGTGTCAGTTTCTGGCGGGCTTCCGTAGACAAAGACTGGATCGCATTGTAGTCAAACTTGCCTTTGATATGGATATTTTCCAGGCGGTTTATCTTGTCGGCGATGATCTGCTCGCGGCGGATGTAGCCGCTATACTTGATTAATATTTCTGTCGCTTCGATGATCTCTTCTTTTCGTGAAACAGGGACCTTGTCCAGCTCTGTCCGGAATGCCGGAACCAGTTCCGCGATATTCTCCAAGGTGATCTGAGGACGTGGAATCAGTTCGATCAACTTGCATCCGTGTGCGAGCGGGGTAGTGCCCAACGCCTCCAGGCCACTGTTTATATATTGCGGTTTGATGGAGTAGTTTTCTGCGAAAGAAATAATCGCATCCCGGCTTGCCTTTTTCTCTTTCAACAGATCGTAGCGGTCCTGCTTTGCCAAACCGAGATGATACGACTTTTCCGTCAAACGCATGTCTGCATCATCTTGGCGGAGCAGAATGCGATATTCTGCACGTGAGGTAAACATACGGTAAGGCTCGTCCACGCCTTTCGTAACAAGATCGTCGATCAGTACGCCGATATAGGCTTCGTCGCGTCCTAAAACGAACGGTTCTCCGCCGTGGCAATTGATATGTGCGTTTATGCCGGCCACCAATCCTTGTCCGCCGGCTTCCTCATATCCGGTCGTCCCGTTGATCTGTCCGGCAAAGAAGAGGTTGCGGATTAGTTTTGTTTCCAAATTATGGTGGAGCTGCGTCGGATCGAAGAAATCATATTCGATAGCATATCCCGGACGATAGATCTGTATGTCCCGGAATGCCGGTATCTGTTGTAAGGCACGTAGCTGGATATCCAACGGAAGGGAGGAGGAGAAGCCGTTCAGGTAATATTCCTGTGTGGTTTCGCCTTCCGGTTCCAGGAAAAGTTGGTGTTGTGGCTTGTCCGCAAACGTTACGATTTTTGTCTCGATGCTCGGACAGTAACGTGGGCCGATGCTTTGGATTTGTCCGTTATACAACGGGGAGTCGGGGAGACCTTCGCGCAGGACTGCATGACAGGCTTCGTTGGTGAACGTTGTCCAACAGCTAAGTTGTTTCAAAACGCGGTGCGAAGTGTCCATATAAGAGAACTTATGGAAGTCGTTTTCTCCGGGCTGTTCCGCCATTTCATCGAAGTGCACGCTGCGTGCATCGATACGCACAGGTGTTCCGGTCTTCATCCGTTCGGATTTGATGCCTAATGAGACCAGTTGTTCGGTCAGTCCGGTTGCCGCCGGCTCGGCTATGCGGCCGCCTCTGATTTGTGTCCGTCCGATATGCATAAGCCCGTTCAGGAAAGTACCGTTTGTCAAGACTACGCTTTTTGCATGGAACTCGACTCCCATATCCGTTTTTACGCCGCATACGGTATTTCCGTCGAGCAACAGTTCGCGTACGGTATCCTGCCAGATGTACAGGTTCGGAAGATTTTCCAGTATTCCCCGCCAACATTCGATGAAACGGGCGCGGTCGCTCTGGGAGCGCGGGCTCCACATGGCCGGTCCCTTGCTTTGGTTCAGCATACGGAACTGGATGGCTGTCCGGTCCGTCACGATCCCCATATATCCGCCTAAAGCATCGATTTCGCGGACGATCTGCCCTTTGGCGATACCTCCGACTGCCGGATTGCAACTCATCTGTGCAATCTTGTTCATATCCATTGTAATGAGAAGTGTCTTTGAACCCATATTGGCGGCTGCCGCTGCGGCTTCACAGCCTGCATGACCGGCACCTACCACGATTACATCGTAATTGAAAGTCATTGTCCTAATTGTCTTTGTTTCTTTTGCAAAGATAATAGTTTGTACGGGATTTTTGTTATATTTGTGAGTCTTGGAATATCTAAGTAATACTAAAGGAATAAGAGTATGGAAACCCGGATATCTTCTTCTTCGATGGACAATGCCAATAAAATAAAAACGTCTGTCATGCTTCTGCTTTTATATGGCATCTGTATATTTCCGGCTTGGGATGGCAATCTGTCTGTTTTGTTAGGTTTGTTTGCCGTCAGTTCGATCCTTTGTATGCTTACTCGAGGATTTATGCCAAACCGTTTTATTGTGGATGGAGAAAAACTGGTGATAGATGCGTAGAAGACGTATATAAACATAGAGGAAATCCTTTCGGCTCGCGAGGTCGACCGGCTGGATTTAGGAATAATGATCCGTTCATTTGGTGTCGGTTGGTTGTTTGGTGATCTCGGATATTTTTCTTCTACTGCTATCGGACGTGTAAAAGTTTTTGCCCGGCGTTCTGATAACCGTATTCTGATTACGACTTCCCGCCGTGGTAACTTTATCATTGCACCCGATGATCCTGAATTTATCCATTATCTGAACCAAGCGATACTTTGGAGATAGGGAGAAACAATACGACCCTATCCTATAATAACCGCCAGTGCAGCGTTTTACTGGTTCTGAGCATCTTATACTTATGATTATAAGTCTAAAAGAAATGATATGAAAAAGTATGTACTTTTGTTAGGGCTGTTGATACAGGTTGTGTCGGTTTTGGCTCAGGAGACGTCTGTCGGGAAGTCGATATTCTCCGTTCATGCAGGGCCTTCCTGGTATTTGGGGAAAATGATCGGGATCACGAACAACTCCGATGCTTATCGGAATGATTTGCGGAATGGGATCGCCTGGGATGCCAATTATTATTTCTTAGGAGACAAATATATCTTCGGTTCGTTTAAACTCGCTCCCGGACTTATCTATCAGGGTGGGCGTTATAAAAACACTCATGACGAAAGTTCCGACAAGATCCTGATGCATTATTTCGCGCCTCAGTTTGCCTTGTTTATGGTGAAGCAGAAATACAATCTGTCTTTATCGACCGGGGTGGGATATCAGCATTATAAAGATAAAAGTTTTGTGTATGGCAAGCCGCGGGATGTGTCAATGAATAAACTGGCCTATAATCTGTCGGCGGGAGGCGAGTATCGTCTTTCTCCGCTGGTGGGGATTTCTGCAAAATTGAATTGGATCGTTACCTCCTCCGAGAGCTATTCGGTCAGGTATCACGGTCAGAAATGGCAGGTCGAATCTCCTGAATTGAGCGGTGGCGGAGGATGTTTCTCCCAATTATCCTTATTGTTCGGTATGAATTTACACTTTTAATCAGATACGGTTATGAGACATCTGTTATTTATCTGTTTGTTGCTGTTTTGTGTGGCCTGTGAAGAGAACGAATCGGTCGATCCGACGATCATGCCCGAAGCTACTACGACCGGGGCGAATACATTTGGTTGCTTGGTTGACGGCTGGGTGTATACAAGTGGCCGGTGGGGGATGCCTTCTGCGGAATATTTGGAGCGGGAAGAGGGTTCCAGCGTGACGGTTTCGGCGCAGGTCGGTCTCGGTTCGTATATCCGTTTTACGATTGCCGACCCCAAGGAGGGAGAAACGCTTCCTTATGTGAATCTCTCTTTTGAAAATCAAAATATGGAAGATGGCAAGGTCTACATCTCCCGTATGTCGGACGGCGTGTTCAGCGGCACTTTCGAGGGAGGACGCATTACGGAAGGTCGTTTCGATTTGAAATATAAGGAATGAGCAGTTATTTAGATGGCTTGGTTTATAATTGTTTTAATACTTCCATCACATAGTTTCGCCGTTGGCGGGAAATGCTGACCGAGGCTCCGTCCTTCATGCGTATATATCCACCGTCGCTTTTGATGAAACTTTTGATTTCATCCAGGTTGATCAGATGTGATTGGTGGACGCGAAGGAAATGGTAAGGGGCCAGTAGTTCGTCGAACTCCTTGAGTGTCTTCGATACGATCAGTTTTTCTCCCGATTTCAAATAGAAAGTTGTATAGTTGCTTTCTGATTCGCAACGGATGATGGAACCGATTTCTACAAACTCTATCTTATCGGCGACTGACAGGGCTATTTTCTTTTGTTTGTCCAATGCTTGCGTGTTGTGCAGGAGGTTCTGCATCCGTCTGTTTTCCTGTTTCCGGAGGACGATGTGGACTGCCTTGTCTACGGCATGCGTCAGTTCTTCCGGGTTGATAGGCTTCAATAGATAGTCGAGCGCACTGAAGCGAATGGCCTGGATCGCATAGCTGTCGTAAGCGGTCACGAAGATTACCTCGAAAAGAATCTCAGGAAGACTTCTCAAGAGGGAGAAGCCGGTATCGTCGCCTAACCGAATATCCAGGAAAAGGATATCCGGTTTAGCTTCGGGCAGTACGGTGCGGGCTTCGGTGACGGAGCTGCAAATGGCCGATATTCTAATTTGTGGACAATGGTTCCCGATCATGCGAAGCAGGTTCTCCCGGTTCCCCTGCTCGTCATCTACGATTGCTGCGGTTATTTTGGTGTCCATATTTTGTCTTATAAAGGGATGGATAGCCGGACATGGCAACCGGAAACAGATTCTTTTTCTTGTCTGTTTTCAATTGTAATGCCGATTTCCGTATTGTATAAATCTTTTAATATCTCGAACTCGTTGCTGATGGCACGGATACCGAAGCCATCTTCCGTCTCTGTTTCCATTCCGGGACCGTCATCTATGATGTCGATGACCAACAACTGGTCTTGCAAAGATAATCGAATTATGATTTCTCCCGTACCCCGCGGAGCGATTCCGTGTTTGACGGCATTTTCGATGAAGGGTTGTATCAGCATTCCCGGAATCTCGATCGCATCCGGTTCGATATTTTTGCCTACCGCCAGCGAATAGGAGAAGGGGAAACGGAGTTGTTCGAGCTTCAGGTAGAGTTGTAGTTGCTCTATCTCATCGGAGAGGGAAACCAGTTTCTTTTCGGAAGTCGCCAGCACTTTCCGTAGTAGGCGTGAAAAGTCGATCAAGTATTCGTTCGCCTCCTGATTGGCCGATCGGTTGATCAGGTTCTGGATCGAACTGAGCGCATTAAAAATAAAATGCGGGTTCATCTGTGAACGGATGGCGCGTAGTTCGAGTTCACGGATACGGCGGCGGTTACGTTCCTTCTTTTGCTTCCCTTTCACCCTGGAATAATAAGCGATACCGATGATTGCAGCGATTAAAAGCGTACCTAATACTCCTTCTTTGAATCCTTTTAGAAAATCGTTGAAAGATTCGTCTTCCCGTTTCAGGTCGTTTTGAATGATTTCTAAGGCGGGTTTGGGATCAAATCTCCAATTCGTAAATTGCCGATGGAGGATGGTTCCGTCTTCACGCATCAAGAGGGTAAAGCTTATATTGCCTAATACCGCCTTCAGATTCTTCAATTGTTCTTCCGAGATTGCTTTGTAGGGCTTTACCCGTTTGGCATTATTGGGACGGAATCGGGAATATAATTCAAGGCGGACCACGGAGGATAGCCCTTCTTCTTTGAGTTGTTTCTGCAAGTCGAGTGCATTTTGGAGGTTACTGGGGGAAAGTCCGTTGTCAGATGATAGATGTAACAGGACATACTTTCGGTCGCTTCCTTTTTTCAACTGAAGGTTGTCGGTTATCAATCCGGTTTCCCGAATATTCTTTCCAGCTTCAAAAGGCAATAGTTTATCGTATGTTCTTTTTACCGGATTGGTCAAGGTGGTATCCGGGCAGGAGCGGATGAAATCGTTGTAATCCTCTTCTATTCCGGATAGCATATTGTTGTGCATTAACTGTTGTAGAGTTGATCCCGTTGCCATATATTTAGGAAAACCGGAAAAGAGTTGTTTATTTAGGCTATACTCTTCCTGCGGGGATAGTTTTTTTTGCTTGTTCAAGCATAGGTTGTCGGATTTGAACTCTTGTCTCTTATAGATTGAATATGCGTACAGGAAATAATAGTAGGTTGCTGCACCTGTCTTTTGCAGGCTGTATGCAAAGTCGATAAGTGGATTGACCGATGCGAAATGAGGAGCTTGCCAGTCAAGCAAACCGCTTTCTTGCCAAACCTGTTTGTCGGTGGCCCTCATATAAAACTCGAGGACAAACATCCCTTCGAAATATCGCTCCGAACGTTCGAACACCTTTCGCCAGTATGGATCCAAATGCTTGAAATCCTCCTCTAATGCAATTTGAAAAAGGGAATCACGGGTTTGAAATGCTTTTTTTACCTGGTCAGGAGTGATAGGGGCCAAACTGTGCATGTCAGGGTCATATATGTCCGCGAACCGTCGAATATTGTATTGGACATTGTTCTGTTCGCTTCCCCGTCCCTGATAATGTCTTTTGTGAGTCGTGGCAAATAATTCTTTGTCTTGCGTGATGGAATCCCCCGGAGTGAGCAGGAGCGTCATCCGTTCGCCCACTTTGTATTCTGTCGGGTAGGCGATGAATATCTTTTTGTGGACGGTCGAATCTTTGGACAAATCAAAATAGACATAGCTACACGTAAACTCCGTATTCGGAGGAAGGGAGAATGAAGCGTCGATGACCCGTGTGTTTTGTGTCAACAGGGGCATCCCGTCTTCCTGCCAGCCGATCAGGAGATTTTGTGCCGCTGGTGCAAGCAGTTTGTCCAAGAGTAAGGAGTCTGGGACGGTCGTTTCCGGATAGGCGGACAACCCTGCCTGTCTTACTCCGAAAGGAACATAGTTTTTCGAGTAAGAAAAGATTGTTTCTTGCCTGTCTAAAGTATGTGCTTTCCGGCTTTTCCGATCGTATGTGACGCGCAGGAACCGTTTGCCGATCATCTCGTGATCGAACGTAAAGTCCTGCTGATAACGGCTGTCAAAATAGTAGAAACCGGGCTTCTCGGTATCGTTCCGGCAATCGTATAGGTTCTTGAGCGTAAAATCAAGGGTGAGGGTATGTTCATTCAGATCCGTGACGGTCGCCCTGAAGATGACTCGTCGGATGTTTTCCGCCCGCCAGGGAACCTTTTCTTCGATGCCCGGAGCCACGTAGGGATAGTAGTGGACGGACTCGATTTCCATCCAATCGCTCTTTTTCAAAGAGTCGGGGGTATAGGGAACGGACGTTTCAGCCGAACCGCTGTTTACCAGGAAAAGGAGAAACAATAGGAGTGCTGTTTTCATACCTGTAAAAATAAGATGAATAATTGAATTACCCTTCAAATATATCCCGTAAAGACCGCTTATTATTGACTTAATGAGCGGATGGTTGTTTTGAATGAGTATTTGAAATAAAAGTTTGTTGTATATTGTTTATTTTATTTCTGACTTTGTGAAAAGGATGGATTTATGAAAACTGTAGCAGCCACTTCTTTCAATCAGCCCTTTAGCTTTTCCCCTTTATAATCTCGGATAAGATCCGATGTTTCTAAAAATTGGCAGGACGGGATTTTGCCGTTTAAAGGTTTTGATTTTAATATATCCTAAGGATTACTTTTTGTGTTTGACCAACATGATCACCCGATTGTCATCCTCTTCTAATGTCGCAGCGACTTCTTTTAGTTTGCCTTTCAACTTCCCTTTTTTATAGTCCTCGCAAAGGTCGAAAGCATTTATAGTTGCCCATAATTCACCTTTGGAATTGATAGGGGTCAGCATGACCATATAGAATTCTTTTTTATAAGAATAATCGCCATTGTATATGATATACCTGAAGAAATCCTTTTCCTCTGTATCGTACACAAAGTAGGTTCTCGGAAAGCCTTCTTCTTTGCTGAAATCATATACGTTCTTTATACTTTCCATGAAATAATAACGATCGGAAACCAACTTTAAAACCAAGAAAGATTCTGGATTCATAATGTGAACAGG
>OLSG01003044.1_pt1 | contig 12758 bp, 10 predicted proteins | sample 1673041 | NCBI WGS metagenome assembly OLSG01 (sample SAMEA3136749, study PRJEB25190) | human gut metagenome | reverse complement strand
TCTTCCCTGACATCAACGCGGGCAACATCGGCTACAAGATCGCCCAGCGTCTGGGCGGCTTTGAGGCCTACGGCCCCATCCTGCTGGGCCTGAATGCCCCCATCAACGACCTCAGCCGCGGCTGCAACGCCCAGGAGGTCTACTCCATGGCCATCATCACCGCCGCTCTGGCGGAGTAAACGGCCAGACGACCACAGACTGCGCCGGCGGGCCCCGTTGGGGCCCGTCGTTTTGCGTCTTGTGAGGGGACAGGGAAGAAACGGCAGGCACATGGGAGATGCGGTTTTATAAAATCGTTTCGGGGGCCTGTACCGCTTTTTAAGATGCCCACCTTGAAAGGACTGGGAAAAAAACGGCGGATTTTTTCCCTCTGTGTTGCATTTTCTCTGCGGGTAAGGTATGATAATAAAAGCGCATTCTCCCAGTTTTAGGAGTGTTGTCATGAGAAAAGATATCGCTTTGCCCGTGCTGGCCCTGGCGGGGGGCGGCGCCTGCCTCGCCCTGCGCCGCTGGCAGCTGGCCGCCGCGCTGGACCCAGAGACCGAACTGTTCCGCTCCGTCCCGGCCACGCCGGTGCTGATCGGTGTGCTGGCCCTGCTGGCGCTGCTGTTCCTGGTCCTGATCCAGGGGGGAGGGAAGCCGGAGGACTATCCCGCAGCCTTCCGCTGTCCCAGCTCCCTGTATATGACCCTGGTGACGGCGGGGAGCCTGCTCCTGCTGGCCGCCGCGGCGCTGGGTACCCTGGGCTTTTTCCGGGCGTTTCAGCTGTGGCGGGACGGACTGGGCCAGGGACTGCCCGTGATGGAGCTGCTGGCTGCCGTATTGTGCATCCCCTCCGCTGCAGCGCTGATGATCCTGGGGCGGGGCCATTACCGGGGAGGCCTGCCCGCCTGTTATCCCGGCCTGACCACCCTGCCCGGCTACGCCGCCCTGCCCTGGCTGGTGGGGATCTATCAGGAGTACTCCCGGGACCCGGTGGTGCTGCGGTTCGCAGATATGATCCTGGCGGTGGTGTGTGCGGTGCTGGCGCTGTACTTCGCCGCCTCCTTCGCTTTCCGCCATCCCAGGCCCAGGCTGTGCCTGTTTTTTTCCCTGATGGGGATCGTTCTGAACCTGGAGGCGCTGGCCAACGGACAGTCCCTCTTCTTTACCGCGCTGACCGCTGCTGCGGTGCTGGTCCTGCTGGCCCAGAGCTGGGCGCTGCTGCGCACCTGCTTCGGCCCGGCTTGGCCGGAGTGCCTGCTGGAGGATCGAATGCCCAGCGGGGCATTGGAACGGGCAGAAGGGGACAATGCCCCGGGAGGAGCCGGGGTCGAGAATCATCATCGGGAGGACGACTGAATATGGAACGCAAGAGATTTTATATCACCACCCCTATCTACTATCCCAGCGACAAGCTGCACATCGGCCACACCTACTGCACCGTGGCCACCGACGCTATGGCCCGGTATAAGCGTCTCACCGGCTGTGAGGTCATGTTCCTGACGGGCACCGACGAGCACGGCCAGAAGATCGAGGACAAGGCCAAGGAGGCCGGCGTTACCCCCAAGGAGTATGTGGACCGCATCGTGGAGGGGGAGCGGGGCGTGCTGGATCTGTGGAAGCTGATGAACATCAGCAACGACCGGTTCATCCGCACCACCGATGACTACCACGTGTCCGCCATCCAGAAGATATTTAAGAAGATGTATGAGAAGGGGGACATCTACAAGGGCAAGTATGTAGGGAAATACTGCAAGCCCTGTGAGTCCTTCTGGACCGAGAGCCAGCTGGTGGACGGCAAGTGCCCTGACTGCGGCCGGGATGTGGTGGACGCGGAGGAGGAGGCCTACTTCTTCCGCCTGTCCAAGTACGCCGACCGGGTACAGCACCTGCTGGAGGACACCGACTTTTTGGAGCCCCGCAGCCGGGTGAATGAGATGGTGAACAACTTCATCAAGCCCGGCCTGGAGGACCTGTGCGTCAGCCGCACCTCCTTCACCTGGGGCGTGCCGGTGGACTTTGACCCGGGCCACGTGGTCTATGTATGGGTGGACGCCCTGTTCAACTACACCACCGCCCTGGGCTTCCTCAACGACCGGTATGACGACTATGAGAAGTTCTGGCCCGCGGACGTCCACTTTGTGGGCAAGGAGATCGTCCGGTTCCACTCCATCATCTGGCCCGCCATGCTGATGAGCATGGAGATGCCCCTGCCCAAGAAGGTGTTCGGCCACGGCTGGCTGCTGCTGGACGGAGGAAAGATGTCCAAGTCCAAGGGCAACGTGGTAGATCCCTATATCCTGGCGGAGAAGTTCGGAGTGGATGCCCTGCGCTTCTTCCTGATGCGCACCTTCCCCTTCGGCTCTGACGGCAACTTCTCCAACGAGCTGCTGATCCAGACCATCAACACGGACCTGGCCAACGACCTGGGCAATCTCCTCTCACGCACCGTGTCCATGGTGGGCAAGTATTTCGGCGGCACCCTGCCTGAGGAGCAGGCGGCGGACGAGGAGAAGGATGGGGAGCTGGTGGAGCTGATCTCCTCCCTGCGCACCAGGTATGAAGAGCAGATGGAGCACTACGCCTTCCAGAACGCCCTGGCGGAGATCTTCAAGGTGATCGGCCGGGCCAACAAGTATATCGACGAGAACACCCCCTGGACCCTGGCCAAGGACATGGAGGCCAACGGCGCCCGGCTGGCCCGGGTGATGTACAACCTGCTGGAGGTGCTGCGGGTCTCCGCTATCCTGCTCACCCCCTTTATCCCCCAGTCTGCTGCCGAGGTGCTCCGGCAGATCGGTGCCTGCGAGACCTGCTCTACCTGGGAGAGCGCCGCCGGCTATGGGGCCCTTTCTCACACTGTCACTGTCTCCCGGGGCGAGAACCTGTTCCCCCGCATCGATGCAGAAAAGGCCCTGTCCGAGCTGGAGGAGGCTGCGGCGGCGGCCAAGAAGGCAGCTCTGCCCGATTTGGAGGTGGAGCCTCAGCTCACAGAGAAGGTGGACTTTGACACCTTTTGCAAGAGCGATTTCCGGGCCGTTAAAGTCAAGGCCTGCGAAACAGTGAAGAAGTCCAACAAGCTGCTGCGCTTCACCCTGGACGACGGCACCGGCACCGACCGGCAGATCCTCTCCGGCATCGCGATGTGGTACAAGCCCGAGGAACTGGTGGGCAAGACCCTGGTCGCCATCGTCAACCTGCCCCCCCGGAAGATGATGGGACTGGAGTCCAACGGTATGCTGATCTCCGCCGTCCACACCGAGAAGGGCGAGGAGCAGCTCAACCTGCTGATGATCGACGACAAGATCCCCGCTGGGGCCAAGATGTGCTGAACGGGACTGTGGGACAGATCGAAAAAGATCTGCGTCATTTTAATGGGGCGGGCCGTTGGCCCGCCCCATTTTTGTGCTATACTGAAAGCAGACGCCGGGGGGAGAAACTGGCTCCGGCCCCGCCTCCGGGTACCGGAACGGGAAAGCATCTTTGAGAAAGGAAGGATGGACATGTACCGATATGAATATGTGACCTATCGCACCGGGGGCGGCTTCTGGATGGATAACAGCGCCTGTGAGCACCGGGAGATCATAGACGAGTACGCGGCCAAGGGTTGGCGTTACGTGGGATATCTGCCCACCATGTTTTCCGGGGAGGGCGGCACTAAGGAAGTGGACCTGATCTTTGAACGGGAGGAGCCCTGAGCCATGTGGTCCAACTGTTTGTTCGTGGCCCTGGGGGGCGGCCTGGGCGCCGTGGGGAGGTATCTGCTCAGCCTGATTGCCGCCCCATGGTCCTTTCCGGTGATGACCCTGCTCACCAATTTTCTGGGGGCGGTGGTCATCGGCGCCGTGGCCCAGGCGGCGGGACAGCTGCCCATGTCCAAAAGTGCAGTTCTGTTTTTGAAGACCGGACTTTGCGGTGGTTTTACCACCTTTTCCACTTTTTCACTGGAGACGGTGGAGCTGCTGGAGCAGGGGAGATGGGCCGCCGGGGGCGGGTACATCCTGGCCAGCGTGGGTCTGTGCCTGGCGGGGGTGCTGCTGGGGCGGGCCCTGGTGTGGAAGATCCTTTGAGGATGGAGACCCGCATCTGAGGGCGGCGCCTCTATCCAAATGAGGGCTGCCGCGGGGAGAAAATCGTGCGGACGGGGTTGACAGAGAAAGGATCTTCTGCTATATTAGTTAAGCAAATTTATATAAATTCGCTTAATGAAATGAGGGGAACGGATGGACCTGCGGGATAGTCTGAACCGGTATTACTACGATGTAACGGTCAGTGATCTGAGGCAGATCAGCCGCACCGGCGGCGGAGAGCTGTCTTATAATAGCATCATGTATCTGGATGTGATCTCCTACCAGCGGGCCCAGGGGGAGTGTACGGTGAGCACCCTGGCCAATACCCTTCACATCACAAAGTCAGCGGTGACCATCAAGGTCAACGAGCTGGAGCGGCTGGGGATGGTGACCAAGACCCGCAGCGAGACCGACCGGAGGGTGATCCAGTTGGACGTATCTCCGCAGATGACACAGTCGCTCCGAGCCTATGAGGGCCCGTTTGAGCGGGCGATCCGACTGGTGGAAAGGAGCTTCACACCGGAACAGATCGCGGTGTTCTGTTCCATTTTGAATACGTTTACTTCGGAATATATAAAGGATTTTTAAAATGACACAGCATGAAAAATTATTTGAGAGCCTTCCGCCCACCCGGCTGTTTTTCCGGTGCGCCTTGCCCAGCATGATAAGCATGGCGATGCTCTCCCTGTACACAGTGGCGGACGGCATCTTTGTGGGGCGCTATGTGGGCCCCAACGCTCTGGCGGCGGTCAATCTGGTGATGCCGCTGATCATGATGAGTTTCGCACTGGTGGACCTGGTGGCGGTGGGGTCCTCCGTTCAGATCTCTATCCGCCTTGGGGAAAAAAATGAGAGGGCGGCCAACCGGATCTTCAGCTTCTGCACCGGGCTGATCGTGGCGCTGTCCTGCGTCATCGGGCTGGGCGGCTTTTTCCTGGCCGGGCCGATGGTGTCCCTGATGGGGGCGGAGGCGGAGGTCACCGCCATGGGGGCGGAGTATATGCAGGTATATGCCGTATTCGCGCCAGTCATTATGGTATTCTTTGCAGTGGACAACTATCTGCGCATCTGCGGCCGGGTGCGGTACAGCATGATACTCAATGTGGTTACAGCACTGTTGAACATCGTGCTGGATTTTCTATTTTTGGTAGTTTTCCGCTGGGGGGTGGCCGCGGCAGCGGCGGCCTCCTGTCTGAGCATTGCCCTGGGTACAGTGCTGGGCTTCCTGCCCTTTGTGATGGGCCGTCTCCCTCTGCGTTTTGTTCGGGGGACCATCTCTGCCCGTCAGCTGGGGAATATTTTGGCCAATGGCAGCTCGGAGTTCTTTTCCAGTATTGCGGGATCTGTGATGATGGTCATTCTCAACAGCGTACTGCTGAGGCTGTCCGGGTCTATGGCGGTGGCGGCTTTCTCTATCGTGATGTATGTGGACAGCATCGTGGGCTCTCTGCTGTTTGGTATGGCAGATTCCATTCAGCCCGCCATCAGCTACAACTACGGCGCCCGGCGCCGGGACAGGATGCTGGCCCTGGAAAAGAGGGTGCTTTTGACAGGCGCGGCGGTGTCGCTGGCGGCTTTGCTGTGGATGCAGCTGGGGGGACAGTATGTCATCCCTCTCTTTATCCAGGGGGATGACCCCGCCCTGCTGGAGATGAGCTTGCGGGCCATGAGGCTGTTCTCCCTGTCTTATCTGCTGGGCTGGGCAGGGACCTGTCTGAGCTCCTTCTTCACCGCATTGAACCGGCCGGGACGCTCCCTGATCCTGGCCTTCAGCAAGACGCTGGTCTTTCCGCTGGCCTGTCTGGCGGTGCTGCCAGCCGCGCTGGGGCTGGACGGCGTGTGGCTGACGGCGCCGGCGGCCGGAGTGCTGACCGCCGCTCTGGCAGTCTGGTTTTTGATCGCAGTGCTGCGGCAGGAGAGAGCCCAGGACCGGCAGGAGGGGGAGGGTACACCCCAGGCGTGAGACCCGGTCCCAACATCAGAAAAAACAGGTCCTGCGCTCAGAGGAGCGCAGGACCTGCTTTAATGAATCACGGCGGTTCACGCCTCCTGGGCCATGACGGCCAGGGCCTCATCCACGGCGGAGAGGAGGTACTGGATGTCCTCCTCTGTGTGGGCGGGGGAGAAGCAGAGGCGGCTGTTGTGCAGGATGCCGCGGTCCTTCAGCAGGGCCATAAAGCGGCTGTGCTTGGGGAAGCTGGCGTTGGCCAGGGCGTCCCGGTGGTTGATGATCTTCTCCTTCTTGGTGAACACAGGAAAGAGCGCCCCCGGCATCCCCTGGACGATCATGTCCACGCCGTGCTTTCTGGCCAGAGCCTCCATGCCATCCTTGGCCATCTGGGTGTACCGGCGGATCAGGCGGAACGCCTCTCCGTCGTTGGCCTCCAGCTGCCGGATAGTCTCCAGCACAGCCGCGGCGGCCAGGGGATGGCCATTGTAGGTGCCCACGGCCAGGACGCGGTTGTCCTCGATGACCTGCATGACCTCCCGCCGGCCGGCGAAGGCGGCCACAGGGAAGCCGCCGCCGATGGCCTTGGCAAAGGTGCACAGGTCGGGGGTGACGCCGAAGTACTCCTGGGCGCCTCCCAGCGCCAGGCGGAAGCCGGTGAGGGTCTCGTCAAAGACCATCAGCACGCCATACCGGGTACACAGCTCCCGCAGTCCCTCCAGAAAGCCGGGCTCAGGCATGCAGCCGGTCATATTCAGGGTCACGGGCTCCATGATGACGCAGGCGATCTGATCCCCCTGCTGCTGGAACAGGGCGGCCAGCCCCTCCAGATCGTTGTATTCTGCCAGGAGGCAGTCATCCAGGGCGTGGGGGGCGCGGCCCTCGGTGTAGCACATGGCGGAGTAGAAGTCGTCCGGGTCCACGCCGTCCCGGGCCTGAAGATCGCCGCGGTCGGTGCGGCCGCCCAGAACGAAGTCCATGCCCCCGTTGTACTGCCCCTTGAACTTTACATACAGGGGGCGTCCTGTATAAGCCCGGGCCACCCGGATGGCGTTGAAGACTGCGTCCACGCCGGAGACGGCGAAGCGGACCAGCTCGGCGCAGGGGACCACCTGCTGGATCTTTTCCGCGGCTTCGATGGCCGCCAGACAGTCCCGGTTCGTGTAGGCCTGGTCCAGCTGCTCCCTGAGGGCCCGGCGCAGCCCCTCGTTGCTGTGGCCCAGAATAGCGGGCCCGGCGGAGAGGGAGAAGTCGTAGTACACATTGCCGTCATAGTCGGTCATGCGGCAGCCCTCGGCGCTTTTGACATAGACCGGAGCGACGCCTTTGGCCTTCTTGAAATTGGACAGGACACCGCCGGCCAGGCAGCGGCTGGCGCGCTGGAACAGAGCTTCATTTTCCGTATGGACAGTCATGTGAGTGGCCTCCTTCTGGATCGTTGTGCTCTGAGTATAACAGATGTATACATCTTGGTCAATAGAAAAAGTCTAAATTAAAAAAGAAAATTAAAAGATGCATACAATAAGAGATCCCCCGGCAGTGTCGGGGGATCTCCAGATCAATATTGAATGTGGTTCTCCAGCAGCTCTGTCAGCCGCGCCAGATCCCGGCGGCGGATGCAGTCCAGGATGGCCAGGTGCTCCGTAAGGCTCTCCTCCACCCGGGAGAGCAGGCGGACCGACAGGTACTGATACCGGCGCAGCACGGCCCGCAGGTCGTTGGTGGCCTTCTGGGCATAGCGGTTGCCGCTCTTTTGCAGGATCTGGTCGTGGAGGGCCCAGTCCGCGTCGGCAAACTCCTCCACGCGGACAGTCTCCCCCTGTTCCAGCCGTACCTGGAGGGAGCGGAAGCGGGCCTCCAGGGCGTCCAGCTCCTCTGAGGAGAAAGCGCCAATGGCGGTCCGGGCGGCCAGCACCTCCAGGGCCTGGCGCACCGCGTAGGCATCCTCGATGTCCTTCTGGGTGGCAGATTTGACGAAGGTGCCCACGCCGTCCCGGATCTCCACCAGGTCGTCCCGCATCAGCATCTTCAGGGCCTCCCGGATGGGGGTGCGGCTCATGTTCAGCTTCTGGGCCAGGGCCACCTCGCTGAGCATGGCGCCGGGGGGGAGCTGATTGTCCAGGATACGGCGCTTCAGGGTGTCATAGGCGAACTCTGCGCGGCTGGTCTTTTTCTCTTTGACGGGCAAAGGGCCACCTCCTTCAAGACGGAATGACTGATTATAACACGGAAGGGGAGAGGGAACAAGAGGGGGATTCATAGGGAGAGGGGGGCGGGCTCTCCCATCCGGGCCACCACCTGGGCCAGCTCCGGGATGCTGGGGATGCCGCCGGGGTGCTGAGTGGAGAGGCTGGCGGCGGTGACGGCAAAGCGGGCGATCTCCTCCAGGCCGCCCCGGTCCAGCTCCTCCGGGGGGACGCGGAAGTCCAGCAGGCGGTGGAGGGCGCTCCCGCCGAAGATGTCGCCCGCGCCGGTGGTATCCACAGGGGAGACCTGGGGGGCGGTCAGGGCACAGCTCCCCCTCCGGTTCTGGAGGTAGCAGCCCCGGGGACCCAGGGTGACCATGGCCAGGGAGACGCCGCACTCCTCCAGCAGGCGGCGGGCCCCCTCCTGGGGGGAGCAGCCCCAGAGAAAGTCCACCTCCTCGTCGCTGAGCTTGACCACATCCGCCTGGCACAGGCTCCACAGGATCTGGGCCCGGGCCTCCGCGGGGGAGGGCCAGAGGGGGAGACGCAGGTTGGGATCAAAGGTGACGGTCCGGCCCAGCTCCCGGGCGTAGGCCACCGCGGTCCGGGTGGCGGATCGGGCGGGCTCGTCGGTGAGGCTGAGGGAGCCGAAGTGGAAGAGACAGCAGCGCTGGATGAGGGAGCGGTCCACCTCCTCCCACCGGAGCTGGGTGTCCGCCCCCGGCTTGCGTGCAAAGCTGAAGGAGCGGTCCCCCGCGGCATCCAGGGTGACAAAGGCCAGAGTGGTGAAGGCGGAGGAGGTGAGGCGGATGCCCCGGGTCTGGACTCCAGCCCGGCGCAGGGACTCCAGAAGGAGGTGGCCGAAGGCATCCTCTCCCACCTTGCCCAGAAAGGCGGTGCGCCGGCCATATCTGCTCAGGGCGGCCAGAAGATTGCCCGGCGCGCCCCCGGGATTGGCCTTGAGCGTGGGACAGCCCGCCCCATCGGTGGACACGGGGGTAAAATCAATGAGCAGCTCGCCCAGGGCCACAACGTCATAGACAGCTTCCTCACACATAAAAACACCTCCACAGCGGCCGTGGGGCCCACGGCCGGGATCATATTTCCATTATATCCGAGAGTAAGAAGAAAATCCAGAAAAAGCGGGGGCGCGCACGATGCGCCCCTCAAAAATGCCCATGGGTCCTGTGGAGGCGGGACAGAAATGGGCATAGTCCCGCTTGATTTCCATAATTTGTATTGAAACGTCTCACAAAAAGCTCTTTCCCTCCGGTTTTGAGCGGGTCCGGATCTGCCGGGCCCAGTCAGGACAGGAGGGATTTTTTATGGCAAGAGGACAGACTCAGTATTATGGACTGAATCAATGGGAGGCTGCGGACCAGGTGCTCCGGACGGAGTTTAACGCGGATAATCAAAAGATCGACGGGGCGCTGAAAGCCATGCGGGATCTGATCGTCAGTCCCAGCGTTCTCAATGCGGTACTGGATAAGCTGCGCAGTGATATCAACGCCCTGTCTGCCCGGGTGGATAAGCTGGAGGGGAAGTGAGAGAATCCCCCGGAGCAAATGCTCCGGGGGATATAAGGATTTAGCTGAGATATGAGCTAAAATTAAACATCCAGCTCAACAGTCACATTACCGGTGGGATTGCTGATGGTCCCGGTCCAGACAGCGGCCTGGCCCTCGACGGTGATCCAATACACAGTCATGCTAGGGGTGACAGCTCCGGCCACAGGATTCTCACAAGCGGCGTCGGAATAGATGGTGCCAAACTGGTTCTGGAGGACCTTCAGTTCAGCTTCAGTGCTGATGGTGGTGCTGTCGGTCTTCTGATCCACGCCGTTCACCTTCGTGAACTCGCCAGTGGCGCCGGTCACCTTCACCTGGGCGTTGGTCGCACCGATAAAATCAGTGGTCAGCTCAACAGTGATAGAACCGTCTCTCTCAATGGTGGTCTCGCCGCTGGTCTTGATCATATGACGACCGCTCCACCACTCGCTGGTCTCATCATAAGTCACAGTGTACACGTCAGGATCAGTATCCACGTCGATCACCACGTTCTCCAGACCGGCGGGAATGGTGACGGTCCAGTTCTTGGTGTCAATCTTGGCGGTAACATTACAATCAACGGAAGTGATGGTGTAGCCCTCCTTGGGGGTCAGTGTCACCACAACCTCCTCATCGGTCTTAGCGCTGTCCTTGTCGCCAGTAGCATTACCATTCACAGTGATGGTGCGGCCGTTGGCGGTGGCCTTCGCGTTGAGCGTCAAGGGGGCGTTAATAGTGTACTCGCCGCTCGGGTCCGCAGCAAAGGAGTAGCCGGGCTTGGCGGTGGCGGCCACGGTGATCTTGGTGCCGGCAACGATCTCCACAGGCCCGGTGTAGGGCTCGCCGTCGATGGTCACGTCGGCGTTCTCAACATCGACAGTCACGGTGTAAGAGATGATGGGGTCCACCACGGGCTTATAGATGATATATACCAGCTCGGCGTACTCCTCGTCCTTCTCCACCACGGTGACGTAGGTCAGATAGTCGATGCCGTCCTGCTCCTCGGGCTCATCCTCAAGGATCATGTCGCTGATGCCGCCCTCAGAGACGGAGTACTTCCAGCCGCCCGTATAAGCGGCATAGGAACCAGCAGCCTTAAACTCAGCGGGCTTCTTGGGCTCCATCTCCACGTAGACGAAGACGGTCCCCTCATCGCCGCTGTCGGTGTCGAACTTGACTTCCTTGGACTGGGTGGTGGTCAGCCAGAAGGCGTCATCGCCGGTGGCGTTGACCACGTTGTCCTCCAGCGCGACCTCCCGGTACTCGGTGATGTACTGCTCATCGGTGGTCTTCACAGCCTTGTACAGGGTGCCCTCTTCCAGCGCGTTCAGATCCTGGTCGATGAACACGGACTGCTTCTGGCCGTCCACATAGGCGTTGAAGTACTCCCAGTAGTAGTCGCCGTCGTACTTCAGGGACTCGCGCTTGGTGCTGGTCAGGTAGAAGTAGGTGCTGTCCTCGTCATAGATCTCGCCATCCAGGATGAAGACGATCTCAGCCACGCGGCCGTCCATGACATAAGCCAGCTGGGCCTTCTCCACGTTGGGCACCTCGTCATAGCCGATGTAGGCCACGTTGTTCATGGTGTCCACGAAGATGGTCTGCTTGTCAACGATGAACTCGTTGTCGCCCTGGGAGACATAGGCCTTGCCGTTCTTGATCTCGGCATCGGGATCAGCAACAAAGGCGTCATCCACCTTGGCGGGCAGGTACTTGTCGTTGACCTCCTTCAGGGAGTAGACATTGCTGCTCTCGCTGACGGTGTAGGCCCAGACGCGCTCGTCGATATTGGTGGCGTTCTTGATAACGTGCTCGGAGGCGTCCTTGTCCCAAGCAATATCAACACTGTCTCCATCGGTATTCTTGAAGGTGTCCTTCAGCTCCACCTTGGGGCTGGTGCCGTCGGCCAGGTCAACACGGGCGACCCAGTCGCGCAGCTCCTCGTCGGAGTCCTGAACGTACAGGTACTTGGTCTCGGACTCGCCGGCCAGCTTGAAGCCCAGAACGTAACCGTTGGGATCCAGGTACAGGTCGTAGTCCTCACCCAGCTCGGGGTGCTCATCGGTGTTGCTGTCCAGATCGTAGACGATGTGGTTTGCACCGGAGTAGGGGTACTTGGTGCCGTCGTCCAGCTTCAGATAGGTGTCGTCGTCGGTGCGGTCGTTCTCCACGCGGCTGACCTCACCGGTCGCGACCTCGGGAGTGATGACCTCGGCAATGTAGAAGTCGTCGTCCTCGTTCTGGTCGATGGTGAAGACGATGTAGTCGTCCTCCTCATAGCCCTCGACATAGAAGTCGCGGTCGTCCAGTTTGGCGTCGTCCTGGCTCAGATTGGACAGGGCCTTGACGTTGATGTACTCGCCGTCGTCGTCGGTCTTCACCTTGGAGACCTGGCCCATGTAGTAGTTGATGGCGACCACAGTGACGGTGGCGTCAGCGTCGTCCACATAGATCTCGGTGACGGTGCCCTTGCCGGTGTACTGATAGTCAGCATCTTCGCCCCGCTCAGGAACGTCGTTGCCCACGCTGTTGTCATAGACGGTGTCAGCGACATCGGTGCCCTCGTCATAGACCTTCTCGCCGTTGACATAGACGGTCCAGTCATAATCGGTCTCGTCGCAGACGGACTTGCCCAGATCCTTGTACACATCGTCCTCATCGGTGCCGGTGGTATAGGTGTAGGTGGGGGTGTTGGGAACGGTGATGATCTCGTCCTTGTCCAGCATGCGGACCATGGAGGCGATCAGGCCGCCGTCCTCGGTCAGAGTATCGGTCTTGCTGGTGTCGCCGGCATCGGTCTTGACATTGTAAGAGCCGGTGCCCCAGGTGGTGGCGGGACGGCCATAGATGGTCTCGGTGTCGGTCTTATAGACCAGGTCGAAGTTCTTGTAGCCCAGGGTCTGCAGGTAGTTGAACTCCAGGGAGTAGATGATGCCCTGGTTCTCGTTGTAGTACACACCCAGCAGCTCGTTGTACTGAACAGGCACGGCCTTGGTCAGGGCGTTGAACACCAGCTCAGCCACGT
>OLSG01003037.1_pt1 | contig 12775 bp, 13 predicted proteins | sample 1673041 | NCBI WGS metagenome assembly OLSG01 (sample SAMEA3136749, study PRJEB25190) | human gut metagenome | reverse complement strand
CAACCACAAGCGAGAGGCCCTTATAGGGCCTGTTCAAACCACCCGTTCAACGGGTGGTTTTGATTATTTGTCTGAAAACAGATAGATGATGTATCCTACAGAAGGTGAGGAGAAATGCGATGAGAAACTGATCTTCAGCGCCGCTGACAGCAAGGCTTTATAGGAAAATTATAAATTTTTTTACAACCACCTTGAGGTTCTCTGAGCGCAGTTCTTAGAAGGGGAGTGATGATCTGTATCCACTTTTTTATGAAAGAAGATGATATGCAGGAGTGGAAGCAGCGCTTACCGGGCGGAATGGCTCCACAGATTGTTTGACCGTATGATAGTGATACGGTTTACTATATTTAAAAGACTTATTTCCAAAAATATCCTCCAGTGAAGGGACTTTACTGGAGGAAGCTCTGTTTTCTTTTTCAGGGAAGGAGTCATCATATGAAGAAGACTGGAATATCTTTAATGGTATCCATACTGCTTATGAGTGGTATGTCTGTTATGGCAGAAGAAACAGCGCCGGCAGAGGCGGCAAAGACAAATCTTTCATCCCCCTATCCGGTGGTGGATGGCATGCTTCCTGCAGAGCCGGTGCCTCCGGAAGAGGGAATCAAAGATTATAAGAATTTCGTGAAATATGCGGATCAGGTGAATGCATATATCAAAGTGGCACAGCAGTATATCGATGGAGCCACCAACGATGCCAATGATATCATTAATAAGAGAAATGAAGCGGTGAAGAAGGCGCAGCATGTAGTAGATGTATACAATGCATGCCTTCCGAAAGAAGATAAAAAATAAAAGGGCGGCGGGGAGATATTTCATCTGTCCCGGAAACCGCCTTCATACAGGAGAATGAATTGAAACAAGCGGTAAGTCATTACATGATGCCGGGAGAACAAGAAGAAGACATAAAAGCTGTGCTTCAGGAACTCGGCATGGATGGCATAGAAAATCTGATATACGGAGAAAAACCTGCGGATGAGCCCCACCCTTCCCTTACTGTGGGATGTCATCTGGCCTATTGGCCGGACTGGATGAATTTCTATCTGGGGAAAAAAGAGGCCTATGAAATCGATTTCCCAACAGAACAGTCGCTCATAGATTGTTTTGGCGGAACAACAGTGGAAGACTGGGAAAAGAAGATCCGCCGCAATATTGAGGCGGCTTTGGTGGAAGAACCGGAGTATCTGGTATGGCATGTGGCTGATTGTTCTATCCGGGAAATATGGACCCGCCAGTTCCACTATACCAATAAGGATGTACTGAAAGGGACAGCAGAACTGTACAGCCGGATAAAAGATCTGGTACCTCCATCGGTATACATGCTTTTTGAAAATATATTCTGGCCGGGACTTTACCGGATGGAACCAGAGGATGTAGAATATTTTTTCAATCTCCTTCCAGGAAATAATGTGGGAATCATGCTGGATACAGGACATCTGATGAATACGAACTGGAATATACAGAGTGAAGCTGACGGAGCGGACTACATCTGTCAGGTGGTAGACCGTCTGGGCTCCCTGAAATCCCTCATCCGGGGTATCCATATGTCCTGCTCCATCTCTGGAGATTATCAGAAGAATCATCAGCAGATACCGGAGACAATCACCCCGGAAATCATAGGCCGTCACATCACCTCTATCGACAGGCATCATCCTTTCAAAACCGATGCGGCCAGACGGATTGTAGAAAAAGTGGAACCGGATTTCCTGACCCATGAGCTTTTTGGAGACGACTTCGGTATACCCATAGAAAAGATAATCCTTCAGAAAAATGCAGTGGCAGGTCTGGGAATGAAAGGAAAGTAAGAAGAATTTTCCTCTCATCTTCCGCTCTCCTTTCAACGGAGGCTGTGATGCTTTCCATGTGGATGGAAAAGAGACAGGCAATCAAAAAAAGACTGTGGAATAATGAAAACATTTTCCACAGTCTTTTTTTGATGGAATTTTTCGATTGCTCACCATTCGGGGCTCTTTAAAAGAGGTGTATTACTTCACAACTCTTCTTTTCGCATGCAGGAAATCATTTCAAGCGCTGTCTCACGACCGGACATTAGGTTTTTGAAAAATACTCCCCTGAAGCTGCACCAACCGTAAGCGTTTTTTGTGACATAAAAAAGCAGGCTGCATCCCGTTCTGCTTTTATTATTCATCGTCGCAGCCGATTGTGCTCATCGCTCTTAATAGTGGACCGCCAGCTCCATTTTGGTGTAGAAGGAAGGTTCTTCATTTCCTTCGTTCCAGCAGTTCCTTACCGATGAAATAAGGAGTGTATGATCTGCTTCCAGATGGATCTGTTTCATAAAGGAACGGAATCGGTCTATATATAATTTCCTGTTCTTATGGAACCGGTCCTTCAGAATCAGAGTCAGGTAGAGGGAAGGCGGAAGGACGATAGGATTGGTGAAACTGTCAGGATTTTGAGAAATCAGGACAATATGGTAATCATGAGGTTCTGCCAGATCTTCCAGATTTGTAAAGGAAGGAGCAAAGGAAAACTGCAGATGTTTTGAAAAAACTCCTTCAGAATACAGGGATACAAGAGAAGCATTCTGAATGAGGGCATCCCGGTGGGATGTATGGAAGGGAATGCAGCGGCTCTTCTGGCAGTACAGAGGCCCCTTGGGAATCACCATGAACTGCTCTGGCGGGATGGCATGCTCTTCATCCATGGCATGAAGGGTAGTTTTCAGATCCCGGATGGCAGAAGTCAGGGTATTCAGGGTATCTTCGTACTCTGTGATTTTGTCATGAAGGATTTCATGGAGAAAAGAGATGGCCGGCGATTGATTATAATCGGCAAGCCGGGAACCGGGGACCATGAGATTTCTTAATGACAGGAGCTCAGCAAAACGGAAGACCTGATTCAAAGAATAGTAACGGTATCCCTTTTCATTCTTCAGGGAAGGGGAAAAGATACCATGATTGTCGTAATAAATCAGGGTTTGCCGGTCAATATTAAACAGTTTTGCAAATTCCACTGGTGTATAGTATTTATTTCTATTCATCAGAGCGCTCCTTTTTTCAGTCTATAGTAACTATACACTTTTAATATTTGATTTGCAAATAATTAAAAAAACAATGTGAAATATAGAATAAATAAGGGAGAAAAGAGGAAAAACAGGCCTTGATTCTCCTTTTTTTATGCATGATTTCTATTGACCTTATAAGAACTATAGGGTGTAGAGTACAGGAGTGAAATCCTATCATCTGGTTATAAGGGAGAGGCTTATGAAATATCTGAAGAAAATCAACCTCGATGACCTGTGGCAGAAAGAACAGGGGTGGAATGAGGAAAAGAAATCAGGAAGGAAATTTGATGATGTAAAAGAGTTGTCATTCTGGAGACAGCTGGCTCCTTATTATTCTGACCAGTTCAATTTGTATCGGGATATCCCGGGACTGAAAGAAAAAATCTTTTCCATCATAGGGGAAGGGGAATCAGTCATTGACCTGGGATGCGGCACAGGGAATTTCACCATTCCCCTGGCGGCTCAGTGCAATCGCCTTCTGGCTCTTGATTTTTCGCCGGCCATGCTGTTCCAGCTGACAAAGAAAATCAATGAATATCAGATTTCCAATGTTTCTATCCGCTGCACAAAATGGGAGGATTTCAATGAACCCTGGGAGGCGGACTACGTCCTTTCCGTCAATTCTCTGTATCGTGTCTGCTACATGGGGAAAGCACTCAAGAAAATCTCCGAGTATGGAAAAAAGGGATTCATTATCGTCCGCACCCTTCAACAGCCCCTTTTCAGTGATATCTACGAAGGACTTCATCTGAATTACCGGCGGAACAATGATTACATGCTCATCCCTCTTTTCCTTTGGGATATGGGATTTAATGCCCACGTAGAATATCTGAACTATACCAGAACTGATATCTATGAAAATATGAAACAGATAAAGAGAGAAATGATCGATGACCTGGGAGAAATGTCCTATATGAACTTCAGCCATGAACTGAAAGAAAGATTTCTTCAGAAGAGTGAAAATCTTCATAAATATAAAGAAGAAGGTTTTCTCTATCGATCCAGAAGGATCGTGCAGGTGATCTGGTGTAAATTCTGAGGATGAAATGAAGGAATTGATAGAAATAAGAAGTCCGGCGTAGCTCCGGCGGTAATGCAAAGGATTACCCATGTCCTGCCATCAGGGAAAGGACAGGACATGGGTAAACTTAAAAATCTCCCTTTTCACTGGACAGGGCAGAAACGATAGCTTCATGGCTTTGTTTCCTGCCTTTTTCCCGTGAGGAGAAGGTGAGTTGAATGGGATTTTATTTTTCCTTCCATCGAAACAGGGAAAGACTGGAAGGAAAGGTAAATATATTTTATTTTTTTGTCGTACGGAAGGAAGGAGGGAAATTATGAAGAAATGGTTCCTGACGGCAATGGCAGTTTTGACTTTTTTCTTTATTCCTTTCGGAGTCAATGGAGCAGAACTTTCGTCGGATACGATGATTCTGGGATGGTCTACCAGTAAAGTGTGGCTGGATAAGGGAAATCTCTGCGTTCGGGGGAGTTTTTATAACAAACGCAGCGATCTGACCATTACGAAACTGAATGACTTTTCTATGAGGATCACGTTTACCAGAGCCGATGGAACAAAGGAAGTGTTTACAGGGAGACCGAAGAAGATTCCCATGTTAAAGCTACCGGCAGGGGGAATGAAGTCGGTGACTCTGAATTTCGGTCCTTATGAAGGGACGTGGTCTGATTGGAATACGGTAGAAGAATATAGTTTTACCTATGTTCATGGAATGAGATGGTAAAACGTTAAGAGAGGGTAAATATGAAAAAATCTTATGTTTTAGCAAGTGCAGCGGCTTTAGTGCTGACCGGAGGAGTCTTTTTTCCTGCGTATGCTGCTTTCGATGAGAATCTGAATACCTATATGCTGGGGGCAGTGGTAGTAGAAGCGGACCGGACAAAGAATCAGTTCGGCGATACTATTACAGAACAGTCCTATTATCGTACCGGCGGAGATGTGAAGGTCATTACCAGAGAAGAGATCGATAAACGCCATTACACCGATATGACGGAAGCGATTAAACGTATTCCCGGCGTTACTTTTACCAATGCAGGGTATCGCGGCGGGGAATATGGCTATAATTCCTACAATAACAGCATGTCCATCAATGGGGATTCCAGAGTCATCGTTCTGGTAGATGGCCGCCGTGTGGATAATGCCACCAGTACCCGTTTCGGAACGAGTGCTGCTTCTGCAGGCCGGACCATGGTGGATCTGAATCAGGTGGTCAATATGGCAGATGTAGATAAAATTGAGGTCATCAAGGGACCGGGTGCTTCTGCCTATGGTGCCGATGCGACCGGCGGCGTCATCAATATTATTACGAGAAAAGGAACGACGGAAAATCAGGGAACCATTGATATTTCTACCGGCTCATGGAAGAAACATATCTATACACTGACCTATTCAGGGGCTGCAGGAAGCGACAAATCCTGGAAATACTTTGCATCTATGACCCGGAATATGGCAGGAAACAGCAGATATCATGATGGATTGACAGGAGAAGACCATACTTATACAGGGACCAACTATAAAGAAGAAGGGGTTTCCATCCGTGTGGATAAGGATTTCAGTGATAAAGAAAATCTGAAAATCTGGTACAACCATCAGAATGGCAAGGATGGATATCCGATTACTGCCAGAGACTGGCGCTACTGGAATGAAGCAGACTGGAACCGGATCATCGAAAGAACGACCAGACCGGGAGGCTTTGGAAATACGGATAACCCAGGGTATAGAAACCTTTTCTCTCTCGATGCACTGAGCGGCTCTTATAATGCGTACCGCAATAATGATCTGGATATTTCCTATACCTTTAATAAAGATAACGGTATGGAAAGCTTTGTCCGTTTCTATAATCAGCAGCATCATTACTGGGGTGTAGACCGTTATCCTGACTGGGTACTCCCTGATGGAAGCTATGTACCATTCCCTGACAGTGCAGCATGGCCGGAGTTCATTAAGAATTATAAATTCCCTGAAGGGCTTTCTCCTACCACTGTATACGATGAAACGAATCGGGGCGTACAGCTGCAGTACGGCAAGTCTTTTGGTATAAATGATGTGCTTGCTTCCATTACTTACGATAAGGCATATATGAGAAAGGTCAGCCTGAATCGCAAGACGAATCAGTATGAAACCACGACAGTCAATCGTAAGAGCCTTTATGGATTCCTGCAGGATAAGATTCATCTGAATGATCACTGGGATCTGACGCCTGCTATCCGTTTCTCCCATTATTCCGATTATACCGGCGGCACAACCAATGCAACCGGAGGAGATACTATCTGGACACCTGCTATTTCTACAGAGTATGCATTCAGCGATTCTCTCAGCGCCTATGCAGGATGGACGAAGATATACAGACCGCTGAAGGCAAAGGATTATACCATTAATACACCGAATGGGGATCCGCTGGAAGATGAAAAAGGCAATGTCTACACGCTGGGTGTAAGGAAGGATATTGGAGAAAATACAAACATTTCTGCCCATTATGACTGGACGGATATGAGCAATGCGGTTACCTATTATTCTGTCTGGGATTCCAGTAAGGATGATTACACCAGCAAAGCTGTCAATGCCAAAGAAAAGAAACAGTCTTTCAACATCACTCTGGACCACAAGATCAATGACAAATGGAATGTAAGCTTTGCCTATACCTATCTCCATGATAAGTGGGAAGCAAAGGAAGGGGAACAGTTTGATCCGGATATTTCTTTAAACAGTAATTCCAATGTAAATACTATGATCAATAAGCTCCGTCCAGCGAATCACTATACCATGAACGTTTCTTATGAACAGGGCAAGTGGTATACCGGGCTTCTGGCAAACTGGTACACCGGCTGCTCGGAAGAAGCGTTTACCCATAAGAGAGCACTGGTACTTGACTGGAATCTGAACTATGAAGTGAATAAGACTCTTTCTACTTACATCACCATCACCAATCTGACGAATCAGGCTTATGAAAATGCATATTCTGCTTACAATGGCAAAGGAGCAGCTCCACAGCCGGGACGGGCATTTATGATTGGTGCGAAATACAAGTTCTAATACATTATTGACAGTTGCGCCTGCAGGGACAGGCGCTTTCTGTCCGTGTACGGGAGAGAAATGTGAAGAGACGAAAGGGAATTATCAGACCTGAGATTGAATCGTTTCTAATCTCACCCTGTGATTCTCATGGGATTAGAAACAGGAGGTGATGGGATGAATCGTTTATTTTATAAAATCGTCCTGCTTCTTACAGTACTTTTGGCCGGTCTTTCTCTTTCCGCCTGCTCTCCGGTTGTCCATAGAGGAGAAAATGCAGCGAAAATAGTAAATAAGGCGGAGAATCATTATCCGGTGACCATCACTTCCATGGATTCCAGCGGAGACATGAAAGTGGAAACATTTGAGAAAGCGCCGGAACGGGTGGTGGCAGTGTGGCAGAATTCCATTGAAACAATTCTGGCGCTGGGAGAAGGAGATCGGATCATTGCCGGAATGGGAATACCGGATGCCAGATATCTCCGGCCGGAATATAGAGAGGCCTATGAAAAGATTCCCTACACCAGCCTTCAGAATCTGGATATGGAGACTGTGACTATGATGGATCCCGATTTCATCGCAGGCTGGTACTCCACCTTTTCCCCAAAGGTACTCCGGAATACGGATTACTGGCACGAGAGAGGGGTCCGTACTTACATTTCTGCCGGTTCCTCGTCCAAAGAACCGTGTAAAACCGTAGAAAATGAATATCGGGATATCCTGAATATGGGAAAGATTTTCAACCGGGAAGAAAGGGCAGAAGAAATCGTCAATGAAATGAAGGAGAAAATCCGTCGTGCCCAGAAGGAAGTAAGGGAAACAGGAAAACATCCCCGGGGGCTTATAGTAGAACTTCAGGGGAAGTCACTCCGAGTATATGGAAAGAAAACTCTGGCCGGTAACATTCTGGAATCTATGGGAGGAACGCTTCTGGCTGCAGATTCCAAAGAAATCAGTAAGGAACAACTCATTGAAATAAATCCTGATGCCCTATTTCTGGTGGTGAGTGAATCCCGCTATGATCAGGTGAATTCACTCCTTGCGTGGTTCTACAATGACAGGGCTTTTGACAGTGTGGAATGTATACGGAACCGCCGGATCACTGTGCTTCCACTATATGCGGTCTACAGTGCAGGAGTAAGGCTGTCTGACGGTATCGGATATGTAGGAAAAGGGCTCTATCCTGATTTGTTCAGGGATCAGAAAGATTTTGTATAACCTCAGGTGAAATTCATGAAACGTTTGATTGCAGGTATCCAGTTTAATTTATTTTTATTACTGCTCTTCTTTATTCTGGCTCTTGCCCTTTTCTGGGCGCTGTCCATCGGGACGGTACATATCAGCCAGTCCCAGATTTATGAGGCTCTCTGGCAGCAGCTGGAAAGTGGAACTCCTGTTGAAGCGCCTGGGCAGGGTCCGGTTCATGATATTATCTGGATTCTCCGATTTCCCCGGCTGATACTGGCAGCACTGGTGGGCGCCGGGCTTTCGGTGTGCGGCGTGGTCATGCAGGCCATTGTAAAGAATCCTCTGGCAGATCCATATATCCTTGGGATTTCTTCCGGTGCTTCTCTGGGAGCCACGGCGGCCATTCTTCTGGGAATCGGTGTTTTTCTGGGACCAAACTTTGTGGGCATTGCAGCTTTCACCGGTGCGATGGCGGTTTCCATGGCAGTTCTCTTTATTTCCAATCTTGGTGGCCGTTCCACTTCAGTGAAGCTCCTTCTGGCGGGCATGGCGCTTTCTGCCGTATGCTCTGCCTTTTCCAGTTTCATCGTGTACTTTGCCAATGATAAGGAAGGGATACAGACTATTACTTACTGGCTCATGGGAAGTCTTGCGGGTGCGAGATGGAATGAGCTCATGGTCATTGGGCCGGTCATCATCCTGTCGGTCCTTTTCTTCTGGACTCAGAGCCGTATGCTGAATCTCATGCTTCTGGGAGATGAAGCGGCCATTACCATGGGGACAGATCTTCATCTATACAGGCAGGCCTATCTCCTTGTAAGCTCCCTTATCGTCGGTTTTGCAGTGTATTCTGCAGGGGTTATTGGTTTTGTCGGCCTTATCATTCCCCATGTCATTCGCATGGTGACAGGACCGGATCATAAGAAACTGATTCCTGTCTCAGCGCTGGTGGGATCTATCTTCCTTGTAATCTGTGACGGTCTCTGCCGCATTCTTATTCCTGATACAGAGCTTCCTATCGGACTTCTTATTTCCCTTATCGGCGCGCCCTGTTTCATTTATCTCATGATCAGCAGAAGTTATGGATTTGGAGGTGAAAGGTAATGGAAATCCTTGCAGAAGTGGTGAAATATTTCATCGGCAGAAAGGAAATCCTGAAAGGAATCGACCTTCACCTGAAACCAAAAGAGTTCCTGGGTATCATCGGCCCTAACGGCAGCGGTAAGAGTACTTTCCTGAAATGTGTGTACCGGGTGCAGAAGCCATCGAAAGGGAAGATTTTCTTCAATGGACGCTCTCTGGATGAACTGTCATACAGACAATCGGCTCTTATGCTGGCAGTGGTGGCTCAGCACAATGCCTATAATTTCGATTTCTCTGTCCTTGATGTGGTACTTATGGGCCGTTCTCCCCATAAAAAAATGCTGGAGAGGGACAATGAGGAAGATTACCGGATTGCCCGGAAATCGCTGGAAATCGTAGGCCTTAAAGGTTTTGAAGAGAGGAATTTTTCCACTCTTTCCGGCGGAGAACAGCAGAGGGTCATCCTGGCAAGAGCTCTCACTCAGGGCTCTGAATGTCTGATACTTGATGAACCGACCAATCATCTGGATATCAGATACCAGCTGGAAATCATGGATATTGTGAAATCTCTGAACCGCACGGTCATTGCGGCTGTTCACGACCTGAATATCGCCTGCATGTACTGTGACCGTCTCATCGCCATCCGAAAGGGAGAAGTGGTGGGTATGGGAACACCGGAAGAACTTTTGACGAAAGATTTCATCAAAGAGCTCTATGGCGTAGATTGTGAAATCCATCATGAGACTCGGGGAAGGATGAATATTGTTTATATTCCCCGACATTGGAAAAAATCTGACCTGTGCCGGCGCATGGAATAAAGGAGGGCCTATGAAGAGAATCGTCATCATCACCTGTCCCAAAGCGGACGAAGTATGTACGGCAGCCGGCTGTTTCTCAGCGCTGAACCAGAGGAAGTCAGCTTTTGCAAGATATTACGGGGAAGAAGTGGAGCTGGAAGCGTTCATGAAATGCAGCGGATGTGGCCATTATCCGGAAAATGATAAAGGACTTCAGGAAAAAATCCAAAGAATCCTCTTCCTTCATCCCGATGCCATCCATCTGGGGATCTGCTGCTGCCATGACGGTAAATCGAGAGAATTGTGTAAAGAAATAGAAGTGCTGGTTTCCTTATTTCAATCCCATGATATTCGTGTCATACGGGGAACTCATTCTGAATTTTAAAAAGCAGATAACTTGAAAAAAGATAATGAGGCCATGTGGTGGGGATTTCCGTAGAAAAAGGAAATCAATTTACTCTATATGTTATATTTATAATGGAATTAAATAGAAATGATTGGATTTAGTTATAAGGGGGATTAGAATGGATTTTTTACATTTGTTCCAGGCCGGCGGATTCATGATGTATCCGCTGGTGATTGCTTCTATTGTGGTGGTGGCGATTTTTATTGAAAGATTCCGTTTCTATCGGGGAAATCAGTCGAATGTGGATGAACTTACAGAGAAGATTCCTGAATATCTCCATGCAGGAGACAGGGAAGGCTTGAAGGAACTTCTTGAAAAAGACGGCGGCATTCCGGCATCTATGGTGCTGGCCGGCGTAGAACAGCTGGGGGATAAGGCAAGCCAGACCGCCATTCTGGAAGGGTCTGCCGCTTTGTATACCGGACTTCTGAAGAATTATCTGAACTACCTGGATCTCATCGTCACCCTTTCTCCGCTTATGGGACTTCTGGGAACCGTTATCGGCATGATTGGTTCCTTTGACGTACTCTCTGTTTCCAACGGACAGCCCTTTGCAGTCACTGCTGGCGTCGCAGAAGCACTCATCTGCACTGCTACTGGCCTTTTTGTAGCTATTATCTCTCTCATTGCTTACACCTACCTCACCCAGCAGGTGAGCAATTATGTTTCCCAGATGGAAAAGCTGGGCTCTCTCTATCTGGCCATTGCAGAGGCGGATAAAAAATGAAATTGAAATCTATGTATGAGGAGAAGAAACCGAAAATTATGATCATCCCGATGATCGATATCATTTTCTTCCTCCTCGTCTTCTTCATGATGAGCATGCTCTCCATGGTGGTGCAGAAATCTATCAATCTGAACCTGCCGCAGACTGCATCTGCTCAAATCACTACGGAGCAGAAAATTCCCATCAGTATAACTGCTGACGGCACTATCTATGTAGAAAAAGAAAAGATTGCGAAAGAAGATTTCCGCCGCCGCATGGAAATCGAAAAGAAGAGAAATCCCAATCTTTCCATCATCCTCCGAGCTGATTCTCAGTCAGAACATGGGGATTTTGTATTCGTACTGGACCAGTTGAAATCTGTAGGAATCAACCGCATCGGTATTGCTACAGAATCGAAACCCGGGACAGGCAATTAAAGGGGTGGGCCTATGCGTACCACTGAAAAACAATGGATAAAAGCATTCGGAGGGTCCCTTCTCTGCCATGGCATCTTCCTTGGCGCAGCCACTCTGATGATGATCCTCTTTCCGGCGGCTCCCCTGGAGCAGAAACCCATCGAAGTGGATCTGGTAGCTGAAGCCGGCGGCGGAGGCGGTGGAGGTGGTGGCGGAAATACCGGCGAATCAGAAGAACTTCCAAAGATTCATAAAGCTCAGGCCACACCCACCCTGCCCCCTCCACCGCCTTCTATTCCGGAAGACAGTGAAAATGCAGAAGAAGATATTCATAGTATGGCTGATACAGCAGAAACCACTTCTGAAGAAACGGCAGACGCAGGGACTCCGGAAGGGAGAGAAAGTACTTCCAGTGATGGAGGAAGCGGAAGCGGCAGTGGCGGCGGAAATGGGAGCGGTATAGGCACCGGCACAGGAAGCGGCTATGGCCCGGGAAGTGGAAGCGGCAGCGGCGGTGGAAACGGGAGTGGCATCGGAACCGGTGATGGAAGCGGATACGGCCCAGGCATCGGAAGTGAGGGAGGCAGCTCAAGCGGCCCGCAGATCCTTTCCCAGACTGAACCCCGATACCCGGATTCCGCCCGACGGGCAGGCATCGAAGGAACAACACTGGTTGGCATGACCATCAGTACTGATGGATCCGTCACCAGTGCATGGGTAGAAAGCTCTTCAGGAAATGGAGAACTGGACGGCGCTGCTGTAAATGCGGTCTACTCCTGGCGCTTCGTTCCGGCGAAAATCAACGGCATGGCAGTCACTGCAAACTCCAGAGTACCAATCAAATTCCGTCTCCATTAATAGGTATAAAATAAATTTAGTGAACAAAAACGCACTTGTATTTCTGCAAGTGCGTTTTCCTTAATCAGCAGCTTGTTCCTCACAGCCGCAACTAAAGAAGCTATGAGCGATAAGAGTTGGAAAAGTGATAGAGTTGAGTTACGAGAGTTGAGAGTTGAGCGAAGGTGTCGGCAGAGCCGACGAGTATGAAAAGCCCCGGCTTCGGCCGGGGGCTTTTTAGTAGAAGATACTGCGCTATGATCCGCTGGCAGCGAGATTGAACA
>OLSG01003035.1_pt1 | contig 12794 bp, 9 predicted proteins | sample 1673041 | NCBI WGS metagenome assembly OLSG01 (sample SAMEA3136749, study PRJEB25190) | human gut metagenome | reverse complement strand
CCGAAGAGCGCGAGCGCGGTATCCCCATCAACACCGCTCATGTCGAGTATGAGACTGAAGCGCGCCACTATGCTCACGTGGACTGCCCGGGCCATGCCGACTACATTAAGAACATGATCACCGGCGCTGCTCAGATGGATGGCGCTATCCTGGTCATTGCTGCAACTGACGGCCCCATGGCTCAGACCAAAGAGCACATTCTGCTGGCCCGTCAGGTGGGCGTGCCCGCTATGGTCGTTTTCTTGAACAAGGCTGACTTGGTGGACGATGAGGAACTGCTGGAGCTGGTTGAGATGGAAGTCCGCGAGACCCTGTCCAGCTATGAGTTCCCCGGCGACGATATTCCGATCATCAAGGGCAGCGCACTGCAGGCTCTGGTGTCTGAGTCCAACGATCCCAATGCTCCTGAGTATGCATGCATCAAGGAGCTGATGGACGCTGTTGACTCCTATATCCCCACTCCTGATCGTAAGGCGGATCAGCCCTTCCTGATGCCCGTTGAGGACGTCTTCACCATCTCCGGCCGTGGCACCGTGGCGACCGGCCGTGTGGAGCGTGGCCAGCTGAAGGCAGGCGAGGAAGTTGAAATCGTCGGCCTGACCGAGGAGAAGAAGAAGACCGTCGTCACCTCCATGGAAATGTTCCACAAGACTCTGGATTATGTTGAGGCTGGCGATAACGCTGGCTGCCTGCTGCGTGGCGTTGATCGTAACGGCATTGAGCGTGGTCAGGTTCTGTCCAAGCCCGGCTCCATCCATCCTTACACCAAGTTCACCGGTCAGGTGTACGTGCTGAGCAAGGATGAAGGCGGCCGTCATACCCCCTTCTTCAACAACTATCGTCCTCAGTTCTACTTCCGTACCACCGACGTGACCGGCATCATCACTCTGCCCGAGGGCACTGAGATGTGCATGCCCGGCGACAACGTGGACATGAAGGTGGAGCTGATCACCCCCATCGCCATCGAGAAGGGCCTGCGTTTCGCTATCCGTGAGGGCGGCCGCACCGTGGGTTCCGGCGTTGTCATTGCCATCGAGGAGTAATTCAAGCTCCTTTTGGAAAAATCCCTGCCTTTGGCAGGGATTTTTCTTTTTCTCGAAGGAGCCCGGCAGCCCTGAGATCCATCCGGCTTTGCCCTACTTCTGATCTGTACCCATTCCGATAAGAAAAGGCCGGACGTACCGGTCGTTCCTTGATTTCTGGCCCGGACCGGGATACAATAGAGATACTGTCCGAGTGGAGCGGAGGTGCGAGAATGAAGCTGCTGTTGGTAGAGGATGACAGGGAGATTCAGGAGATGCTGGGGGACTATCTGCGGACGGAGGCCTATGAAGTGGTCTGTGCGTCCAACGGGCGGGATGCATGCCGGCTGTTCGACGAGGGCGGGATCGGTCTGGTGCTGCTGGATCTGATGATCCCTCAGGTCAGCGGGATGGACGTGATGGAACACATCCGAAAGAAGAGCGTGGTGCCTATCATCATCCTGTCTGCCCGGGACACGGAGGCGGACAAGACCTTGGGGCTGGGTATGGGGGCAGATGACTATATCACAAAGCCATTCTCCGTAGCGGAGGTGCTGGCCCGGGTCAGGGCCAATATCCGGCGGGTGACCCAGTATGCGGAGCCGCCGGAGAAGAGCATGGTCCTTACAGCCGGAGCGCTGCGCCTGGATGGGAAGGAGCGGACAGTGACCAAGGCGGGGGAGCGGATCGAGCTGACCGCCAAGGAATTTGACATCCTGAAGCTGCTGATGGCGAATCCTAAACGTGTGTACACCAAGGCCCAGCTCTACACCCAGGTGTGGAACGACGCCTACTGCGGAGACGAGAACGCGGTCAGCGTCCACATCAGCAGGCTGCGCGGCAAGATCGAGGACGACCCACGGGACCCGAGGTATGTGGCGACAGTGTGGGGCATCGGCTACAAATTGGGGGAGAAATGATGGACGATACAGTGCTGACCGCCCTGCTGTGTGCCGCTGTGGCGGCGCTGAGCGGGGCGGTCCTCTATCAGCGGATCGTTCTCCAGGCACAGATGCGACAAAGTCTGGAGGAGATGACCGCCGTCCTGGGCAGGGTACTGGACGGGGAGAGCGGGGAGCAGGTCATGGTCTTCACCCAGGACCAGGCTCTGACCGGTTTGATCGCCCAGATCAACCGGCTGCTGGAGGAACGGCAGAGAAGGCGGGCGGAGTACCGCCGGACGGAGCAGGCAGTCCGGCGTATGCTCGCCAACATCTCCCACGATATCCGAACCCCCATGACGGTGGTGCTGGGGTACCTGGAGATCATGCGGCTGCGGAAGGAGTGCCGGGAGGAGCTGCTGGAAAAGGTGGAAGCCCGGGCGGGGGAGGTCATGGAGCTGATGGATCGTTTTTTCACCTTAGCCAAGCTGGAGGCAGGGGATATGGAGCTGGAGCGGTCCAGGGTAGACGTAGGTGAGGTCTGTCGGGAGACTGTGCTGGACTTCTACCAGATCCTGACCCGCCAGGAGATCCGCGTGGAAGCAGAGATCCCGGAGGGAGCGGTGTGGGGGTGCTGTGATCGGGAGGCGCTGCGCCGCATCCTGAACAACCTGATCTCCAACGCGGTGCGCTACGGCGGCGACGGCGGATATCTGGGCGTGTCCCTGAGAGAAGGGGAGGACGCCCTGTTCCTGGAGGTGGCGGATCGCGGAAAGGGAGTCGCACCCGGAGCGGGGGAGCAGGTGTTCCAGCGCCTGGTCACCTTGGAAGACAGCCGAAGCAGCGGAGAGGGGAGCGGACTGGGGCTGTCCATCGCCAGAGAGCTGGCCCGGCGAATGGGAGGAGACATTGACCTGGAGAGTGTCCCCGGACTCCGCACTGTCTTTACGGTCAGACTGCCCAAATGGCAAGACGAAAGAGATTCGTAAGAATTGCGCAAATCTTCTGAAAAGTCCTGGGACTACAATGGGAAGGTGAAAGGAGGCAGAAGACACATGCCGTATATTCTGCAAACGGACCGCCTGACCAAGATCATTGGAGAAAAAGAGCTGGTCCGGGACGTGGACCTCCATGTAAGGAAGGGAGAGATCTACGGATTCCTGGGCCCTAACGGGGCGGGAAAGACCACAGTGATGAAGCTGGTGACCAACCTGTGGAAGCCCACCGGGGGCCGCGTGCTGCTGTTCGGAGAGCCCCTCGCGCCCACCTCCTACGGGGTGCTGAAGCGGATGGGCAGCATCATCGAATTTCCCACCTTCTATCCCCACATGACAGGCCGGGAGAATCTTCAGATCCACTGTGACTATATGGGGTACAGCCGTCCCAAGGGCGTGGAAGAGGCGCTGGAGCAGCTGGAGCTGGATGACGCTGCCGACCGGCCGGTGGGGAGCTACTCCCTGGGTATGAAGCAGAGGCTGGGGATCGCCCGGGCCCTGCTGTGCAGGCCTGAGCTGCTGATCCTGGACGAGCCCACCAACGGCCTGGACCCGGCGGGCATCAAGCAGGTGCGGGATCTGCTGAAGCGGATGAGAGAAGAATATGAGATGACCGTGATGGTCTCCAGCCACATCCTCGGAGAGATGGAGGCCATGGCGGACACCGTGGGGATCATCCACCGGGGGAGGATGCGGGAGGAGATCTCTCTCCGTGAGCTGGAGGGAAGGGGCACCTCTTATCTCCATCTGACCGTGGACGACCCGGGGAGGGCCAGTGTCCTGCTCAGTGACGTGATGCACTTGGGCAGTTTCCGGGTCATGAAGGGCGGCATCATCCGGATCTATGACCGGCAGGCGTCCCCCCAGGAGGTGGCTGGCGTCCTGGCCCGGCACCATGTGGCGGTGGAGGAGATCGGAAGAAGATCGGAGACGCTGGAGGAGCACTTTTTGAAGCTGACATCGGAGGAGGGCAGCACATGGGAAAGCTGATCGAACTGGAATGGCGGAAAAACCGGATCGGGAACTGGGTGAGATGGGCGGCTCTCCTTGGGGCGGCGCTTGGCCTGCTGATCTTTGCCATGGCTTTCCTGGGGATCGCCAACGACCCGGAGACCGGTGTGCCTGACGCGGCGCCGGGGCATGGAGGGATCTCGTCCCTCATCGAACTGCTGACCAGTATGTGTTTTTTGGTGTTCACCGGGGTGATGCTCTCTGTTTTCATCGTGGGAGCCTATCAAAACGGGACCATGTCTCTTGTGTTCTCCTACCCCGTCCGGCGGCAGAAGCTGCTGGCGGCCCAGATGCTGGCGGTGTGGATCTTCTGCTTCGGCGCCCTGGCGGCGGCGAAGCTGCTGCTCTACGGCTGTGTGCTGGCAGGGAGACGGTTTCTCCCCTCCGCCTTCCCTCTGGACTTTGACATGACCCGGGGAGCCTTCTATGGGCAGCTGCTCCTGCGCTCTGCCGTGACGGTCACAGAGGGCTTTATCGCCTTGTTCGCGGGGCTGGCCCTGCACTCGGCCAGAGCTGCCATTGTGACCTCCTTCCTGCTGGTTTTGCTGACCCAGGCCAACATTGGGAGCTTTACCATGGCGGACAGCGCGGTATTTCCCGCGGTGCTGACCGGCATCTCGCTCCTGTGCGTCCTGCTCAGCCTGCGGGGGGCGGAGACGCGGGACCTGATGTAAGGAAGGTGGAAGGACCGGGAGCGGCCGCAGATCAGAACAGAAGAGGAGGAGCCGCCCATTCCTGTGGGCGGCTCCTCCTTTGCACGTATGAGGAGAAAATGGGACTTGCAGCGGTCCGGCTCAGCAGCCGGCCATGGCCAGGGCCCGGTCCAGGATGGTGCCGGCGGCCTCCTCCTTGGACATGAGGGGCAGTTCCTCCGCACCGTCCGCGGTGATGAGGGTGAGCACGTTGGTATCCACCCCGAAGCCGGCCCCTGCCACCTTCAGGTTGTTGGCGCAGATCATGTCCACCTTTTTTTTCTCCAGCTTGGCCCGGCTGTTCTCTACCATGTCCCGGGTCTCCATGGAGAAGCCGCAGATGAACTGGCCAGGGCGGCGGTGCTCCCCCAGATAGGAGAGGATGTCATGGGTGCGGGACAGAGGGATGGACAGCTCCCCGTCCTTCTTTTTCATCTTGTCCCCGCTGTACTGGGCCGGGGTGTAGTCCGCCACGGCGGCGGCCTTAAAGATAAAGTCGGCCTGCTGGCAGGTGCGGGACACCGCCTGGAACATGTCCTCCGCGGAGATTACAGGGACCACTGTGACGAAGGGAGGGGGCTCCAGGGCGGTGGGACCAGAGATCAGGGTGACCTCCGCTCCCCGGAGCATGGCCATCCTGGCGATGGCGTAACCCATTTTTCCAGTGGAGTGGTTGGTGAGGTAGCGCACCGGGTCCAGGGACTCCTGGGTGGGACCGGCGGTGACCAGGACCCGCCGGCCCGCCAAGTCGTGGGGAAGGGCCAGGACGCGGAGGATGTGCTGGAGCAGAGTGTCCGGCTCCGGCATCTTGCCGGGCCCCACAGCGCCGCAGGCCAGCCGGCCGGAGGCGGGGGCGATGACCTCCCACCCATAGCGGCGCAGCAGATCCAGGTTGTCCTGGGTCACCGGGTTCTCATACATCTTGGTGTTCATGGCCGGAGCGATCAGCTTAGGGCAGGGACAGGCCAGCACTGTGGTGGTGAGCATATCGTCGGCCAGCCCGTGGGCCAGCTTGGCGCACACATTGGCGGTGGCGGGGGCGACGATCACCAGGTCGGTGCGGTCGGCCAGGGCGATGTGCTCCACCTGATGGGAGAAGTTGCGGTCAAAGGTGTCCACCATGGTCCGGTTCCCGGTGAGCTGTTCAAAAGTGAGGGGGGTGATGAACTGGGTGGCGTTCCGGGTCATCACCACCTCCACTGAGGCGTGGAGCTTCACCAGCGCGGAAGCCAGTGCCGCGGCCTTATAGGCGGCGATGCCGCCGGTGACGCCCAAAAGGATGGTTTTTCCGCTGAGCATTGCAAATCGCTCCTTTGCATAGAGCGGCGCGGGGCGCCGCTGTCGTTTTTTTCATTATAGCCGACCAGGCGGCAGATTGTAAAGGGCAGGGGGATATTTTGCGCGAGAGGAAAAGAATTGCAAAGTTTCGGTTAATTCCTGCCTTGTATTCCCACCGGCGGTCGGGTATAATGTGGCAGAATAAGGACCCGTGGGCGCGTCTCCGGCAAAGGGGGGGCTGGCGGGTCAGAGAAAAAACGGGGGCCCTCCCCGCTGAGGGGAACAGATCATGCTGATCGCCATTGATATCGGCAATACCAATATCGTTATCGGAGGCATCCAGGGCGACGCCATCCAGTTCGAGGCCAGGATCGCCACCGACCGCATCAAGACCTCCGACCAGTACGGGGTGGAGATCAAGAACATCCTGGCCCTGTTCGGGGTGAAGCCCTGCGATGTGGACGACTGCATCATCTCCTCGGTGGTGCCGCCGGTCTTCAACTCGGTCTACACCGGACTGGTGAAGATGACGGGAAAGCACCCCCTGGTGGTGGGGCCGGGCATCAAGACCGGCCTGAACATCCAGATGGACGTCCCCTCCCAGGTGGGCAGCGACCGCATCGTCATCGCCGTGGCCGCGCTGGCGGAGTATGAGCCCCCCCTGATCCTGATGGATCTGGGGACAGCCACGACCATCGAGGTGGTGGACCGGGGCAGCACCTACCTGGGGGGCTGCATCATCCCGGGGGTGCGCACCTCCCTGGATGCCCTCACCTCCCGGGCGGCCCAGCTGCCCGGCATCCGCCTGGACCGGCCGGGCCGGGTGATCGGCAAGAACACGGTGGACTGCATGCGCAGCGGCATCATGTACGGCACCGCCGCCATGCTGGACGGCATGCTGGACCGGGTGGAGGAGGAGCTGGGCAGCCGGGCCACGGTGGTGGCCACGGGGGGGATGGCCCAGTTCATCGTGCCCCTGTGCCGCCGGGAGATCAAGCTGGAGAAGGACCTGCTGCTCAAGGGCCTGAACATCATTTACCAGAAGAACGCCGCCAAGCGGGGGGGGCGGTGAGACAAGGAAGAAAAAACTTGCAGCTGATCATAAAAATGGGATATGCCAGGAAGGCATATCCCATTTTTAATGGAATTATCTGTATCAAGATGCTGTCGTCACGGAGCGAAGGAAGTCCAAAAGTTCATCAAATCGTTCTTGATCCACCGCCTCATATTTGCTCTCGCCCAGATAAATATATCCGTTTTCGAAAACAGATATATTTCCGATCTCTTCAAGCTGATCATTTACCTTGTAAAACCAGATCTCATATATATGCTGTCCGGTTTCAAATCGACGCACACCGAAAGAGGGGCCGCAGTATCGAATGTTCAGTGCATCGATCATTTCGATCAGCGGGGTGTCGTCCAGGCTGCACGGCTTTGATGAAACTGCGTTTGGCATCTCCGTGACAGTGTAGTCTGTGGCTTCAGATGGCTGGAAATCCAGGACATTGGACAGTTCTTTGGGAGAGAACACATAATAGATCCAGCCAACTAAAATCAATACCAAAACCAGAGCAGCCAATAGACCCTCCGCTTTATGGCGCTTATTGCTTTCAACCGCTGTCATATGGGAGTCCATCAACAACCGACTTCCTTCAATTTATTTTGGTCAATTTCAATAATAGTATAGATTGTCAATGCGTGTCAATATGTTGGTATAAGACGAATTTGTTTTGCGGCTCCCCTGCTAGGCCATTTGTGAGCAAAGAGCACCGTGATCAGAAGAACGCTTCCGGCCGGAAGGCCGGCGTTTTTTTCTATAGGCGGAAAAATTTTTCTCCCTGGCGGCGCGACCTGCCGGGGCGGGACATGCTCTATATAAAGTGAAGAGACAACGGAAAAGAGGTGAGGCCATGACGGATCAGGAATTGGTAGAGCTGTTCTGGCAGCGGCGGGAGGAGGCCCTGGCCGGGCTCCAGGACAAGTACGGGGGCTGGTGCCGCTCCATCGCCGGCCGCATCCTGGGGGAGGAGCGGGACGTGGAGGAGTGTCTGGGGGACTGCTGGCTCCAGCTGTGGAACGCCATCCCGCCCGCCCGGCCCCAGCACTTCCGGGGCTATCTGGGGGCGGTGGTGCGCAACCGGGCCCTGCTCATCCGCCGGCGGCGGGGACGGCAGGGGGACACGGTCTCTCTGGCCGCTCTGGAGCTGGCTGAGTGCCTCCCCAGCCGGGAGGGGCCCGAGGAACAGGCCGAGGCGGCGGAGCTGGGGCGGGCCATTTCCGCCTTCCTGAGAGAGCTGGGGGAGGGGCCGCGTACCGCCTTCCTGCGGCGGTACTGGTACGCAGACACCGTGGAGGAGACCGCCGGGCACCTGGGCTGGTCGCTGTCCAGGACCAAGAGCGTCCTGTTTCGGACGCGGAAGAAGCTGAAAGCTTATTTGGAACAGGAGGGAATGTTGTGAACCGAGGAGAACGCATGATGGAGGCTGTGGGCCTTGTGGACCCGGCCTTGGTAGAACAGGCCGCCGGTCCGGCCCGGCGGCACAGCGCCCGCCGGCCCCTGCGGACCGGCCTGATCGCCGCCTGCCTGTGTGCGGCCCTGCTGGGGTCGGCGTGGGCGGCCAACCAGATCGGAGGGTTCCGGTCCCTGAAATTTTTTGAGGACCTGCTGCTCCCGGCTGAGCTCTCAGATGACGGTGAGGCGTTGGGGGAGGCGCACTACGACGGCTATACCCTGGAGGGAGGGATAGACTTCCTGGCGCTGGAGGATCTGCCCCAGGAGGCGCTGGACATGGCGGCGGAGCACCCCGCCTCTACGGTGGGGCTGGACCTGACAAGCTGGGAGGAGGCGGAGGCATACTTTGGCCTGGAGCTGCCGGAAAACACCTATCTGCAAGAACAGCTCCAGTCCGGTTTTCGGGCGGCCCTGAGCAGCGACAGCGAAGGCCCCACCGCCCTGGAGTGGACGGCGGAGTATCTGGATTCCGGCGTCCGGCTGGAGGTGTGGGTGACGGCGTACACCCAGCGGATGGAGCTGCCGGATCATCCGGTCAGCCAGAGCCATCTGCTCCCTTCGGATACCCAGTACACCACGGAGGAGCACACCGCCCCCAACGGCCTGTCCGCAGTGATGACCACGGTGGAGCAGGGCCCTGAAGACCCCTATTACGACAAATGGGGCGCCCGGATGTTCCGCGCCGACTTCGCGCTGGGCGGGGTGTGGTACCGTGTGGACGCCTATGACCGGGCGGAGCCTCAGCGGGCACGGGAGGCGCTGGAGGAGCTGCTGAACGGCTTCATGCTGTAAGTTGCCTGGGGCGCAGCCTCCGGGGCGGGCGGCCGCGCAGGAAATTTTACCGGTCCTCCCGGCCCGGCGTCCCTTGACAGGACCGGAGAAACTGGATATAATACCACCTGTATCACAGGCGCTGAGGGGGAGGAGTAACCGCAGTTCCCATGGCAGAGAGTGGCCGGACGGTGCAAGGCCATATGGGGAAGCGGCGAAGTGGCCCCGGAGCTCCGTTTTCGAGGCCCCAGCGGGGCGGTAGACAGCGGCGGGTCCTCCCGTTACAGAGGATAGGAGCGCCCCGCGAGGGGAATTCAGGTGGTACCGCGGACGATGACAGGTTCGCTCTGAGCCATGACCGGCTCAGGGCGTTTTTTATGGAGGGAGCGCAATGGAATTTGTAAATGAGACAGACTATGACTGGCGCGCCCTGCGAGCCCTGAACCGGGCGGCCATCCGCCTGGACAGGCGCTGGAGGAGCCTGCTGCTCCGGGCCATGGGGGTGCTCTGCGGCCTGATCCTGCTGCGGGGGGCCTGGACCTCCGGAGGAGGGGCGGGTCTCCTGTATGGGCTGCTGGGGGCGCTGATGCTGGTCTGGGCCCTGTTCCTCAACGAGATCCGGGCCTGGCTGGTGGGGCGGTTCGTGATGAAGGGCATCGCCCGGCACACCGCCCGGTTCACCGATGAAGGGTATGTCATCGCCAACCAGCGGGGGGAGCAGTCCTTTGACTACTCTTCCGTCCAGGCCCTGTGTGAGGACGGGCGCTACTTCTTCCTCATGCTCAGCCGCCAGCAGGGCAACCTGTTCGACAAGCAGGGCTTTCACACCGGGACCGCGGACCAGTTCCGGGCTTTCCTGGAGCGGAAGACCGGACAGACCATGAAAAAGCTGTGAGACCCGGGGCCGGAGGGCTCCAATCGGAATGAAAATACATTGGAAATAGGACGTGAACGACATGAGAAAAGAACTGCCAAAGGTCTATGAGCCCCAGGAAGTGGAGTCCCGGATCTATGAGACCTGGGAGAAGAACGGCTGCTTCCGGGGCCACCGGGACCCTAAGAAGAAGCCCTTTACCATCGTCATGCCGCCCCCCAACGTGACAGGGCAGCTGCATATGGGCCACGCCATGGACTCCACCCTCCAGGACATCCTCATCCGCTTTAAGCGGATGCAGGGCTACGCCGCCCTGTGGGTCCCCGGCACCGACCACGCGGGCATCGCCACCCAGATCAAGGTGGAGGAGGAGCTGCGCACCAAGGAGGGGCTGACCCGCTATGACCTGGGCCGGGAGAAGTTCCTGGAGCGGGTGTGGGATTGGAAACGCCAGTACGGCGGCCGCATCGTCCAGCAGCAGAAGAAGCTGGGCGCCTCCTGTGACTGGGACCGGGCCCGGTTCACCATGGACGAGGGCTGCTCCAAGGCGGTGCGGGAGACCTTCTGCGAGCTGTATGAGAAGGGCCTCATCTACAAGGGCAGCCGCATCATCAACTGGTGCCCCCACTGTGTCACGGCCCTGTCTGACGCGGAGGTGGAGTATCAGGACAAGCCCGGCCACCTGTGGCATATGCGCTACCCTCTGACTGACGGTTCCGGCTATCTGGTGGTGGCCACCACCCGGCCGGAGACCATGATGGGCGACACCGGCGTGGCGGTCAACCCCAACGACGAGCGGTACAAGCACCTGGTGGGCAAGACCTGCATCCTGCCCCTGATGGACCGGGAGATCCCCATCGTGGCCGATGAGTACGTGGAGATGGACTTCGGCACCGGCTGCGTGAAGATGACCCCCGCCCACGACCCCAACGACTTCGAGGTGGGCCTGCGCCACAACCTGGACACCATCCGGGTGCTGGATGACAACGGCAAGGTCAACGCCAACGGCGGCAAGTACGAGGGCATGGACCGCTATGAGGCACGGAAGGCTGTGGTGGCCGACCTGGAGGCCCTGGGGCTCATGGAGAAGATCGAGGACTACTCCCACAACGTGGGCACCTGCTACCGCTGCCACAACGACGTGGAGCCCATCATCTCCGCCCAGTGGTTCGTGAAGATGAAGCCCCTGGCCGAGGCGGCCATCAAAGTGGTGGAGGACGGGGAGACCCGCTTCGTCCCCGACCGATTTGCCAAGACCTATCTGAACTGGATGGAGAACGTCCACGACTGGTGCATCTCCCGGCAGCTGTGGTGGGGCCACCAGATCCCCGTCTGGTACTGCGATGACTGCGGACACATGACGGTCACCCGTGATGACCCGGACTGCTGTGAGAAGTGCGGCAGCAGGAAGATCCACCGGGACCCGGACGTGCTGGACACCTGGTTCTCCTCCGCACTGTGGCCTTTCTCCACCCTGGGCTGGCCGGAAAAGACGGAGGACCTGGACTACTTCTACCCCACCGACGTGCTGGTCACCGGCTACGACATCATCTTCTTCTGGGTGGCCCGGATGATCTTCTCCGCCTGCGAGCAGACCAAGAAGCCCCCCTTCCACACCGTGTTCATCCACGGCCTGGTGCGGGACGACAAGGGAAGGAAGATGTCCAAGAGCCTGGGCAACGGCATCGACCCCCTGGAGATCGCCGACAAGTACGGCGCCGACGCCCTGCGCTTCAACCTGGTCACCGGCAACAGCCCCGGCAACGACATGCGCTTCTACACCGAGCGGTGTGAGGCTATGCGCAACTTCGCCAACAAGATCTGGAACGCCAGCCGCTTCCTGATGATGAACCTGACCATCGACGCATGCCAGCTGCCCGGGAAGCTGGAGCTGGAGGACAAGTGGATCTTGTCCAAGCTGAACACTGCCATCCGTGAGATCACCGAGAACATGGACCGGTATGAGCTGGGCGTGGCGGCCCAGAAGATCTATGACTTCATCTGGGACGACTACTGCGACTGGTATATCGAGCTGACCAAGACCCGTCTCCAGGGGGAGGACGAGGACAGCAAGGTGAGGGCCCAGCAGGTGCTGTGCCATGTGCTCACCCAGATGCTCAAGCTGCTCCATCCCTTCATGCCCTTCATCACCGAGGAGATCTGGCAGGCCCTGCCCCACGAGGGGGACTTCCTCATGCTGTCCGACTGGCCGGTGGCAGACGCCGCTCTGGACTTCCCGGAGGAGGAGAAGGCCATGGAGCTGATCATGGATGCCATCCGTGGGGTGCGCACCCGCCGGTCTGAGATGAACGTGCCCCCCAGCAAGAAGGCCCACCTGACAGTGGCCACCGGGGAGCGGGACATCTTTGTCCTGGGCGTGCCCTTCCTGAAGAAGCTGGCCTATGCCAGCGAGGTGACCTTCGCCCAGCCGGGCACCGCCCCGGAGGCGGGCTCCGTCACCGTGGTCACCCATGCGGCCCAGATCTCCATGCCTCTGGCGGAGCTGGTGGACCTGGAGAAGGAGAAGGCCCGCATGGAGAAGGAGCTGAAAAAGAACAGCGACGAGCTCCAGAAGCTGAACACCAAGCTGGCCAATCCGGGCTTTGTCAATAAGGCCCCCGAGCATGTGGTCAAGGCGGAGCAGGAGCGGGCCGTGAAGCTCACCGAGCTGGTGGCCAAGCTGGAGGAGCAGCTCAAGACCATGTGATTCGGCACAGGAGCTGTGAACGCCGGAGGATAAGAGAAAACGATCTGACGA
>OLSG01003033.1_pt1 | contig 12801 bp, 10 predicted proteins | sample 1673041 | NCBI WGS metagenome assembly OLSG01 (sample SAMEA3136749, study PRJEB25190) | human gut metagenome | reverse complement strand
AGGGCATCCTCCACGGCATCCGGACAATGGAAATCGCGGGCGACCACGCCGTGATCACCACGCACTGCGGCAGGACCTTCACCGTGCGCGATTCCCGCACCTCAAGGGCCAGCCGATGGCTCCGCAACAAGATATTCGCGGATCCGTGTCCGATTTGTGCCATCCCCGAATGGAAACTCAAGAAATATCAGGGAACCGTGTTCCGCAAAAAATCCGGCGCGATCCTGCGTGCGGAGGGAGGCGGGCAATGATCTTCAGCGAAGAACAGCAACGGCGGCTTGGCGAACTCGGCGCGGCGTCCGAAGATCTGCAAGCCGGGTTTGCGGACAGCGCAGAGCGTAACCGTGCCTTCCAGCGCCTTGAGTCCCGGCTCGTCACGGAGCAGCACGAACGCCTCGACGCCCTGTGCGAAGGCCCACGCAGGCCGTTTATTCTGGAACTGGAGGAACGCCTTTCCGCCGTTCTGCGCACGGCGGGTTTCCTTCAGGTGCATACTCCGATCATCCTGTCCCGCGCACGCCTCGAAAAAATGGGCGTATTTGATGGTTCGATCATGGAAAAACAGGTGTTCTGGATCGACTCCAAACGCTGCCTGAGGCCCATGCTGGCACCACATCTGTATGAATACATGCGCGAAGTCGGAAGACTGCGCCCCCGCCCGGTACGGCTGTTCGAGGTCGGCCCGTGCTTCCGCCGCGAGACGCAGGGACAACGCCACGCCAACGAATTCACCATGCTGAACCTTGTGGAAATGGGCTTGCCCGAAGGTACGGACCTCAATGCACGCCTGCGTGAACTCGGCGCGATGGTGCTTGATGCCGCCGGGATCGAGGGCTGGCGCATGACGGACGAGGATTCCGCCGTTTATGGCGAAACTTCGGATTTTGTGGACAAAAACGGCATGGAGCTGGCGTCCTCCGCCCTTGGCCCTCACCCGCTTGATGCGGCTTGGGGCATCATGGAGAACTGGGTGGGCATCGGGTTCGGCCTTGAGCGCCTTACGATGGCCGCGACCGGGGAAAGCACGATGGCGAAAACCGGACGGAGCCTCTCCTACCTTCACGGGATACGGTTACGGATATGAAAGCAGCAATATGCCAGCCCCAGATGGGTAAAGAGGCCTTGCTCGGCCTCCTGTCCGCGAAATCGGAGGGGGAGCGGGCGTTTGTCTTTGACGCGGCACGGGAAGCGCGGCACAGGGCGTTCGGCAACAAGGTGTTTTTGTACGGCTTCCTGTATCTGAGCACCCATTGCCGGAATGACTGCGCTTTTTGCCAGTACCGGAGGAGCAATTCATCCCTTGAACGTTACCGCAAGCCGCTCGGGGAAATGCTCGAAGCGGCCGGGCGCCTTGCGGCGGATGGGGTACACCTGCTCGATCTGACCTTGGGTGAAGATCCTTATTATGTGGAGCCCGCCGGATTCCATCGGCTGTTGGAGCTGGTATCAGCCCTCAAGGAAACCACCGGGCTGCCGATCATGGTGTCTCCGGGCGTGCTTTCGGCGGAACAGCTCGTACGGCTCCGTGAGGCCGGGGCGGACTGGTACGCCTGCTATCAGGAGACGCACAACCGGGATTTGTTCACGCGTTTGCGTCTGGAGCAGGATTATGATCGCCGGAAGCGCACGCGTCTTGAGGCGGCGGGGTGCGGCCTGCTTGCCGAGGACGGCCTGCTCACGGGCGTAGGTGAATCGGCGGAGGATTTGGCGGATTCGATTCTCGATATGGCGCGTGAACCGCTGGATCAGGTTCGGGCCATGAGCTATGTGCCGCACGAATCGACGTTCCCATCCACAGCCGGGGACACGCTTGAAGAGCGCCGCGCGCACGAATTGCTGGCCATTGCCGCGATGCGGCTGGTTATGGAAGATCGGTTGATCCCGGCCTCTCTGGATGTGGATGGCCTCGAAGGTTTGGCGATGCGGCTCAAGGCTGGGGCGAACGTGGTGACGTCCATCGTGCCTTCCGGTTGCGGCCTTGCGGGTGTGGCCTCCAAAGACCTCGATATCGAGAATCAGCGCAGGAGCGTTGCCGCTGTCGTCAGACAGCTTGGGGTACTCGGGCTCGAACCCGCCTTGCCCGGCGAGTATCGCGCATGGGTCGAGCAGCGGAGGCGGGGAGAAGAGCGGTAAACGGACTTTTTGGGGGACGCCGGAAGATCGCTCCGGCGCAGGCTTAAAGGTTGGTGCTGCGGAAATGACGTATGCGTGAGCCGGGACGACCCCAAGTCCGAGGCCAACCGGGAACAGGAATGGGGTGTGATCCCGGGGACGGAAAGTTTCTTGAGGGCGGTGGTCGAATGCGGGTAACGATAGTCGGCGGCGGATTGCAGGGCGTGGAGTTGTGCTGGCTGGCGCGGAAGGCCGGTTGGGAGACGTTGCTTGTGGATGAAAGGCCCGCGCCTCCGGCGTTGCGGCTGGCGGATGTTTTCGCCCAATGCGACGTGACGAAGCTGGGCGGTTCCGGCGTCTTGACACGGAAAGTGGAACACCAGATTTTGGGGACTGACATCGTGATCCCCGCACTGGAAAATGCCGCCGCGCTTGCCGCGCTCGACGGCTGGTGTGCCCGTGAAGGCATGTTGTTCGCCTTTGATCCCTTCGCCTACGAGGTTACCTCCTCCAAACTGAGGAGCCGCGACCTTTTCCTGCGCTGCGGTACGCCGATCCCGCAACCTGCGGCAAGAGCGGATACAAGGGTATTTCCGATCATAGCCAAGCCCTCGGAAGGCAGCGGCAGCCGGGGCGTCCGTCTGCTCAGCGATGAAGCCGAACTGCGTGCCTATATTCCTGAGGGATTCGATGCCGAGGGATGGGTTTTGGAATCGTACTGCCCCGGTCCGTCCTTTTCATTGGAGATATGTGGAACACCCGGAAACTACAGAATTTTTCAGGTGACGGACCTGCTCATGGACGAAGCCTTCGATTGCCGGGGCGTGGTTGCGCCCACCGGCTCTTCACCGTCCTTCGTGCGAGAGATGGAAGCCGCATTGCTTAATCTTGCTGAAATGTTGCGGTTGCACGGGCTGATGGATTTGGAAGTGATCCAGACTCCAGAAGGTATGCGCGTACTGGAAATAGATGCCCGTTTCCCGAGCCAGACGCCCACGGCTGTATGGCTGTCCACGGGCATCAACCTCGCGGAACATCTGGCGGCCTGCTTTTTTCCCTATGCTCCGGGGTCCGGCCTTGGCGCACCACGCTTCGCCCGGTATGAACATGTCCTTTGTAAAGACGGCGGGCTGCATTTTCTCGGTGAGCACATCATGGGGCAGTTCGGCCCTCTGGAGCCGGTAAACGGTTTTTGTGGGGCCGATGAAGCGCTTGTCGGGGGAAGCCTGCTTTCGGGTTCGTGGGCTGCAACCCTTATGTTCGCGGGACAGGACGCGGAAGACGTGGCATCACGCCGCAGCGACTGCATAGAGCATCTGCGAGAATTGGCGGAGAGGCAGACTGGAAAAACGATTTTTAAAGGATAACTTGAAGATTGGAGAACCGCACCGGAATACATAACCATGCTTGCCGGTTGCAACGGTTGGTTCGCCCATGCCATCATGCCGTCTGTCTCTAATCCGGTGCCCTTCATGATGCAGCGTGCCGTCGCTCTTCTTCCTGTTGTGAGGCACGGTTTCCCCTGCATCTTCTCAGCACCGGAGAAAACCTTTGCTGAAATTCCGCTCCCGGCATATTCTTTTCTCCATCTATATGTGTAGTGTGATTTCCTCTGCGTCGCCTTTCCACTCGCCGAAAGTTTTGGAGAAAAGAAAGGAGGGCGTGGGGAATTTAAGCTTTTCTTCAGAGGAGGGCACTTTCCCTTTTCTGTTTCACGTTATCCCAAGGAGCATTTATGACCCGGCTGACGGAAAACGATATTGCCGGCATAGAAGCGGAATGGGCCACCTATGAAAGGCGGCTTGAGGAACTGACGGGCGACGATCTGCTGACACTGGCGGCCCGGACACTTGGCATCGATCCCGAAACCGCCCGCTCAGGCGTGCGGGAATTGCGGGTAGGCGCGATTCCGATTTCATCCGGGGAAGGGCTTATCGGGGGGTTCGCGGACTCGCTGGCTTCCATTGCCGGGCATCTTGGCTTCGAGGCCGATGTGCTTCCGGCTGATGTGCCCGGTTTTCAGCTCGCCAAGAGCGGCGGATTTGATCTGTTCATCTGGGCCGATGACGATACGTATCTCGCTGAGAACATCCTTACTGGCACCGTGGGCGAAAACGGTCGGGCCACGGGGCGCGGGTTCGCCACCGCCCTGATCCTCATGGCGGCGCGAAAGAGGCTGGACAAGCGGGCTCTCGTGCTTGGAGCCGGACCTGTGGGCTGTGCGGGGGCGGAGACGCTGGCCTTGGCGGGCTATGAGGTTTTTCTCTGCGACATGGATGGGGAAAAGGCCCGCGTTGCTTGCGGGGCGCTCTCCGGCTGTACTCCCTGCACACCGGATGACCTGTCCGGATTGCCGTTGTTCGAGTGCCTGCTTGACGCGGCGCCGACCAACGACTTTTTCCCCTTGGATCGGCTTGCCGCCGGAGCGTGCATTTCGGCTCCCTGCGTGCCCTGCATATGGACTCTCCGGGCGCCGGAAGGCGCAAGCGTCTGGCACGATCCCCTTCAGCTTGGCACGGCTGTCATGCTTCTCGCCGCCGCATTCGGAAGGCCCTGACAGGCCCTTCTCAGTGATTGCCATTTCCCGTGAAGCCGATTAGACCGGGGGCTTACGAGGAGGCGATTATGAGAGAAGAGACGCTAGCCATTGTCCGCAGGATGCAGGACAACGAGGCCACTGACCAGCGCGTGTACGCGGCGCTGGCAAAACAGGCCAGTTTGCAGAAAAACAGCGAAATCCTTGAAAAGATGTCGCACGATGAAGGTCTGCATTGTGCGGTATGGGGCCGCTATACGGGGATTGAGGCCAAAGCCGACATGTTCCGGGTGTGGCTGTTCGTGGTGCTTGGGAAGATTTTTGGTCTCGTGTTCGTGATCAATCTGATGGAAGGAGGAGAAGACGACTCCGCGGAAAATTACCGGAAGCTCATGGAGGAACTGCCCGAAGCCCGGAGCATCATGGAAGACGAGACCCGCCACGAGGCGCAGCTCGCGGCCATGATCCATGAGGAAAAGCTCAGCTATATCAGCTCGATGGTGCTTGGCCTCAACGACGCACTGGTGGAGCTGACCGGTGCTCTGGCCGGGTTCACGCTGGCCCTTAATGATAACCGCATGGTCGGCATGGCCGGGTTCATTACTGGGGTGGCGGCGACGCTGTCGATGGCGGCTTCCGAGTATCTCTCTAAAAAGGCTGACACGTCGGAAAAGCACCCGCTCAAGGCGGCGGTGTATACCGGCGTGGCCTACATGATCACCGTGGCGTTCCTGCTGCTGCCCTACATCGTGTTCGAGAGCCCACTGGTGGCTCTGGGATTCTGTCTGTTCGACGCGGCACTGATCATTTTGGGCTTTACCTATTTCGTGTCCGTGGTGCGGAAGGAATCGTTCGTGCGCGGTTTCACTGAGATGATTACCATCAGTTTCAGCGTGGCGGGTATTTCTTTCCTGATAGGCTGGGCGGCTCGGAGCTGGTTGAACATTGACATGTGAGCGACTTAATCTGAGATTGATTTTTAAGGTGTCACAGAAAAGGCTCCCTTATGGGAGAGGGGCGGCGGCAGGTTTTGGAAAATGCCGTTTGAGACATGAACCAAGGTTCCCTTGACGGTTCATGCTGAAACTGCGGAGCCTCTCGCCACTTCCAAAAGCATTACATCTCTTTAGAATGACACAATTTTTATACGACACTTGATTTTTGGAAGGTTCTGTTTCGAAGCAATAAACGCAAACAGCCCGCGACTCAGATACGTCTCGGGCTGTTTGTTTCAGCAATGATGCTGAGAAATTTACAGCTTTTCAGCTAGGGCGGAGAGGCACGAGCAAGTGTCCACCTTGAGATCAAGTCTCTTCAACGCCATCTTGATGCTGTTGATGAAAATGACGACGTCCTCATAAGGAATGGTATAGGACGGCTGCTTGGCTTCAATGGCCTTGATGCAGGCGTCGAACAGTTCGTTCGTTTCCCAGCGGGGGTGGAAGCCGTCAATCGGATCGACGATACTCTTCATGCGGGCAACGACGTCGATCTGATGTTCATAGGTCGTATGGGGATAGAGGGCCTGCGCCATCTTGACGAGGGCTGCGAACGCGTCGCGGTCAAACGGCGTCCCTTGCTCCTTACGAGCGTCAATTGCGTTACAAACAATAACTTCAAGTTCCTTGTTCGTCATGACCAAATCCTCCTTTGGCGGAATCTCTTTGACCTTCACTACATAAGACTGAATAGCCCAGAGTCAACCGGATGGAGGCGGAAAAAAGGCCTTTTGTTCCGAACTTTTTTCGTTTGTGTCGGATGTTCAAGTAAAGAAAACACATCTCAACGGGTTGCGTATATGAAAATGATCCCAGATATACATATTACAAAAACTATATCCAGTTACAACAGCTGTTCCATAGCCTGAATATCTCATGATGGTTCTGCATATGCCTGAGTTGCAGATGGGGGAGGTTACATGGGGACACTTTGCGGCTACGGTACAGGCGATGAAGAGAAAGCCGGATAGGGGAACTCTTCATTTCCGAAGCCGCCCACGGCGACGTGACCCCATGCCGTAAACCCGAAGGGGGCCCGGCTTCACGTCCGCCGTAGGGATCGGACGGTAGTGTTCCTTCGATGCCAAGTGATAGTCAGTGACAGCTTGTGCACATCTAACTATTTAATGTAGTATTTAATTACTGTCATCAACTGCAATTACAATGAAGGCCACTGCCATTACGCCGCACCAAGGGCGCATCGTTTTCCCCGGCGGCGTCCGACTTTTCCGGCGATATCCCGCGTCGCCAGTGGGAGGTTCTCAAGGGATTCGATCTGCTCCGCGATGGATTGCAGGTTGCTGCACACCAGACGCAGCAACGGTGCGTTGTCGAGGTTCAGTCCCTGCATGAGTGTCGCCTGTACGCTCCGCAAATCTTCGCTTATAGCCATGAGATTTCTCCTTGTCGTCTCGCTCCACGAAATTCGCCGTTTTCCCGGCGCGTTTTGAAAGTGCCCGAGTCCGGCTTGTTTGTCAATTAAAAATTGATAAATTGAATAAAAATTGATTTACACCTCTTGTAAAAAGAAAGCTGAGATTGACAAGACAATCAAGAATCGGGTATAGGCTGGCTCATGAACACAATACCATCCGAATCCGATTCCAATGCCATTCTGGACCGCCTCCTCTCCGGTGCGGGGCTGCATCGTGACGCCCAGTTGGCGGCACTTCTCGGCGTTTCGCCGCAGGCCGTCAGCCAGGCCCGGCGAAAACGCAAGATTCCGGAAGGATGGGTGGTCAAAGTCTCGCAACAGTGTGGCCTGTCGATGGACTGGCTGATGTTCGGGAAGGGAGACGAATCCACTCCTGTAGCTTCCCATGCTCCGGTTGCTTCATCAACTTCCCAGGCGTCGACGCCTGCGGGCGCGGCGGTTCCGGATCTCGACCTGTTGTGCATCCCTCTGGTGGCGGCGAGCCTTTCCGCCGGAGTGGGAAGCCTGCAAACCGAAGCCGATGTACTGGATTATTTTGCCTTTCGTTCCGATTGGCTGTGCCGGAAGGGCAATCCCGACAAGATGGTGCTCATGAAGGTTTACGGTGACAGCATGGAGCCGGAGATCTGCCACGGGGACATGGCCCTTATAGATCAGAGTAAACAGCAGATTTATCCCCATACGATCTACGCCGTGGGTGTCAACGAGGAAATCTACATCAAGCAGATCGAGACGTTGCCCGGTCATCGGATGCTTCTCCGCAGCCTCAACGAGCGCTACGAGCCCATCGAAGTGGATCTGCGCGGCGACATGGCCGAGTTCGTCCGCATCATCGGCAAGGTCATCTGGTGGTGTCGCGAAGCGTAAGGAATAAAGAAGATTGGGGGAAGGGAGGAGAGAACTTTCTGAAGAAAGTTCTCCCCGCCCCCTCCAATCTTCTACAGCTTCCTCAGCTTCTTCTCAAACCGCTCGTATTCGCTGAAAATACACGCACAGTAGTTCTGGCGGTACAGGCCCATTTCCTTGGAGCGGTCGATCCCGGCCTGCCACAAGGGGCGGAAGTCCCGGTACAGGAACTCGGAACCGAATCCGGCGTCGCTCCTGTAGTCACCGGACGCCGCGACGCGGGTTCCGATTCCCCGGATGGCGTCGTGCTGCTGGTGCCGGGAATACAACAGGCTTGTGGTAAAGCAGTCGAAACCGTTCTCCGAGGCGATGGCACAGGTCAGGGCAAGACGGCTCTCGTAGCAGTAGCCGCAGCGGGCATACCCTTGATTGTCCGCGATACCCAAATCGTGCACCATCTTGAGCCAGCCGGGCAGATCATACACATCGTCCTGCCACAACATGGGCAGATCCATCTGTTCCGCCACCTGTTCCATCGCCTCCCGCCGCCGAAAATATTCGGAGACGGGATGGATGTTCGGGTTGGCGAAGTATCCCGTGACGTCATAGCCCTCGTCGCGCAACGACTGGATGCACATGATGCTGCACGGCCCGCAACAGGCGTGCAGGAGCACTTTCTTGCCGTTACCTGCCATTGTTCTGCCCGTTGTGCTGATGGCCCTGCTGCTGTGCTGGAGCTGCCGGCGCGGAAGAAATGCCCTCGATGCGGATATCCAGACGGATGTGGAATTCCTTTTCCATGAGCGAGAGCCGTTCGCGCTTGTGATTCAGAAGATACAGCCCGAGCTCGGCGTCCACGCTGTGGGCGTACTCGGTCTGCCCCGCCGCCGCAGCGCTGCGCATGGCGCGGTGCAGGTCGCGAAGCGTCTGTACGGACTGCCACTCCATATTGCGGCGCTGGCCCGTCCCCTTGCAGTGGGGACAGGTCTCCATGCTGATAGAGATCGCCGAGGAGCCGGTCCGCTGGCGTACGATCTGGAGCAGGCCAAAAGAACTCATCTTGCCGATGTCGTGACGGGCGCGATCGCCCTTCATGGCGTTGCGGAGTTCTTTTTCAACCTCACGGCAATGCTCGGGATCGCGCATTTCAATGAAGTCGATGACGATCTGCCCGCCGATGTCGCGCAGGCGAAGCTGGCGGGCGATGGCCGTCGCCGCTTCCATATTCGTACGGAAGGCCATAGCCTCAAAATTCGTCTTGCCGCCGATCTTGCCGGAGTTGATGTCGATAGCCATAAGCGCCTCGGTCTGGTCGAACACCAGACGCCCGCCGGACGGCATGAGCACTTCGCGGGAATGTACCTGCTCGATCTGGCTGAGAAGGCCGAAGTGTTCCCAAAGGGTCTTGTCATGCTTCTCATAGAGATGCACGAGGTCGCCCTTGCGCGGGAACAGCAGGGAAGCCATCTCCCGGATGGCTTCGGCGGTTTCCGCGTTGTCCACCCAGACTTCGGACACGTCGTCGGACAGATAGTCGCGAACGCTCCGGCTGGCGAGGCCCGGTTCCTGATAGATCAGGGAGGGGACCTTTTCCGTGGTGGCGCGCTTGCGGATATCCTTCCAGACGCGCTTGAGGAAAGAGAGGTCCTTCTGGAGCGTGGTCTTGCTCGTGCCCGCGCTCACGGTGCGGACGATGGCCCCAAGCCCTTCGCCGGGCTCAAGGCCCCGGATGAGCTCGCGCAAACGGTTGCGCTCCTCGCCGTCCTCCACCTTGCGGGAAATGCCGATCTGCTCCTGCCCCGGCGTCAGCACGAGGAAACGCCCGGCGAGCGACAGCCATGTGGTCAGGAACGCGCCTTTGGAGCCGTTGGGCTCCTTCACGACCTGCACGAGGACTTCCTGCCCGGGCTTGAGCACTTTCTGGATGGGCGGGTATTTGCGGCCCTTGGTGGGTTCGTGGGGCTGGAGGTAATATTCGGGGTGCACTTCGTCGATCTGCAGGAACCCGTTCTTCACGTTCCCGTAATTGACGAAGGCGGCTTGCAAATTGGTGTCGATGTTGTTGATGACGCCTTTGTAGATGTTGCCCCGGATCTTGGCCTGATGGGTCATCTCCACGTAGTACTCGCGCACGGAGCCGTCTTCGGTGAGCACCACCTCGACCATATCGCCGGGCAGGACGCTGACCAGCATCTTGCGGTCCACGCCGGACGCGGCGGCCTTGGCGGACTTGCGGCCCTTCTTGGCGTCCTGTTCCTCTTCGCCTTCCTCGGCGGACTCGTCCTCGGCTTCCTGCAGCGCGGCGGCAGCCGAGGCCTTCTTGTTCCGGCGGCGGCGCGGCTTGCGCGGCACGCGAGGCGCGCGCGCCTCCTCACCCTCGGCTTCGGCGGGAGCGGCAGCGGGTCCGTCGTCGTCATCATCATCAAAAACGAACACCTCATCCTCGGGCACGGCGGCCTGCTGGTCCTTCAGCGTCTCCTCAGCCTGTTCGGCGGCGGGACGCGCGGGTTTGCGGCGGCGGGAACGGGAGCGGGGTTTGCGGGGAGCCTCTTCGCCCGTGGCGGCGGATTCCTGCCCGGATTCAGCCCCTGCGGGCTCATCTTCGACGACGGGCGCGGATTCGGCAAAGCCCTCAGCCGGAGCGTCGGCGGCTACGGGCTCATCAAAAATGGGCGTTTCACCCGCTTCCGGCGCGGCTGCGTCAACGGCGGCATCGCCTTCGGCGGTTTCGGAAGCATCGGCGGCAGCGGATTCCTCCGGCGAGGCGACGGCAGGGACGGCGGCGGGTTCGGACACGGCGGGAACGGCGGACGCAACCGCCTCGGCGGGCAGAACGGAAGCGGCGACGGCGGGAATCTGAACGGGATGTTCGGTCAACACGGGCTGTTCAGGCTGCTTCGGCTCCACAGGCGCCTCAACAGGCTGTTTCGGCTGCTCGGACTGTTTCCGGGCTGTTTTCGCCGCAGACTGCTTCGGCGCGGGGCGTTTCCGTGCGGGAGCCTCGGGCGTGGGCGGGGCCGACACGGACTGTTCCTCCACGGGTTGCGCCGGCACGGCGTTCTCCGGAGCGGAAAGTTCCAGCGTGGCCTGCTCCACGGCAGACTTCTTGCGGCGCGGGCGGCGGGGCTTCTTTTCGGGAGCGGGCTCGGAAGGGGTTTCAACGGCATCCGCAGCGGCGGACATGGGCTTTTCGGACGCAGCCGGCTGTTCCGCCGGGGCTGCGATCTTTTCAGAATCGGTCATATGTTTCCTCAAAAAAACAAAAAAGTATCGGGGTGCCGTCCGGCTGGCGCGGGCGGCCGCAAAAATCGCGGGCTCGGACGCGCCGGTCGCTCGGCGTCTCCGAAGGAGCCCCATGCATACGGGCCTCGCCGGGAGAAAGCCTTTCCGGAGAATACGGAAGGCGGGCAAGGCCGCAAGACGCGGGTTTCCAAAAAATTTTTCCGGCGGTGACAAATGCCCCTGCGCACGGACAGGCCAGCGGTCCGGGCGGGGAAGCGACGATCCGGGCGAACCGGTCAGTCCAGCATGTGAAGCGTCACCGACAGGTCGTCCCCCGCAAGCCGCAGGACGGCATAGCCGCCCGTCGCAAACGCGCCGGGATTGACCAGCACGGTGCGTCCGAGGCGATCCACGGCGCGGGATTCATGGATGTGTCCGCACAGGCACACATCAGGCTGCGCGTCCAGAATGAAGTCACGTACGGCGGAGGAACCAACGTGGATTCCGTCCCCGACGATGTCGCACAGCGTGTCATGCGGAGGCGTATGCACGGAAAGCACCACATGACGATACGTCCGGGCCTCCCTCCACATGTGTTCGAGCCAGTCCGCAAAGCGGGACTCGGGAAATTCGCTCGGCGTACCGAACGGCGTGAACGTGGAGCCGCCAAGCCCCATGAGCGCGACGCCGGGAGCCAGCTCACGTACGCATAAATGGGTATTCCATCCCTGCTTGGCAAGCCAGCCCGTGACTTCGGCGCGATCCATGTTGCCGATCTGCGCGTAAATGACGGGATTGTAGCGGGTGAGCTTCTCAAGCACATTACGGGCCTGCGCCGCGCCGCCGGTGACGGTCAGATCGCCGGTGACGATGATGCCGTCGGCCTCTTCCAGCCCCTGGATTTCGCCAAGCCGGGCTGCCTTGTCGTGAAGATCGCCCATGACGATCCATGTGCGGACCCCGGAGGACGGGGCCGCCGCACCGGAAGTTCCGGAAGCGGGGACCGCAAAGGACGAAAGAGGCTGGGCGCTTGGCATGTCGGCAACTTCCTTGTACTGTTGGGGTTGCAGGGTATACCGGCTTGCCTTTCCCTGCAAGGGATTCCTCTTCACTGATCTTTCGTACCCTAACCTATTGTTTCAGGTTTGACAAAGGTGCGCCATGTCCCTTCCCCCGACCTCCCCTTCCGCGACGGGTACGCCCTCCGGCCTCGCCGCCCCGGACAGAAATGTCTTGCGTTCCGAGCTGATACGCGCCCGTAAAGCCCTTGACCCCGCCGAGTGGGAACGCCATTCCGCCGCCGTCCAGCGGCGTGTCCTCGCCCTCCCCGAGTGGCGCGACGCCCGTACTGTCGCCATGTATATCGCCGTGCGGAACGAAATCTCCACCGATGAAATTATCAGACGCGCGTGGGCCGAAGGCAAACAGGTGCTCCTGCCCCGCTGCCTCCCGCCGAGCGCGGGCGAAGGAATCATGGAATTCGTCCTGTGCCGGGGCTATGATGAACTGGCGCCCGGCGCCTTCGGCCTCTCCGAGCCCGGCCCCGCGTGCGTACCCCTGCCCCGCACGGGATGGGGGCAGGACGCCGCCGGAACCTTCGTCCCGCCTTCCGGGACGGATGCGTCTCTCCGGCTGCCGGATCTGATTCTGGT
>OLSG01003025.1_pt1 | contig 12841 bp, 7 predicted proteins | sample 1673041 | NCBI WGS metagenome assembly OLSG01 (sample SAMEA3136749, study PRJEB25190) | human gut metagenome | reverse complement strand
CGACATACGATGATTTGACGGCTGTTCCGGTGGCGATTGCTGCGAAACAGAAAGGAGCGCCGGGCGCTACGAAGCATCTGAAAAAACTGGTCAATTTATATGCCGTGAGCAAGGGTGTGAAAGATCCTGTCGAAACCGTATCCTTGCCATTCGAAAGCGTTGCTGCGGTCATCGAACTCCGACTTGCCGCCGACCGGACATTATCGGATGTCAAGAACATAACGTTGCGCAGTATCGACGGCGGGATATTGGCTTTCGAAACGGGGTCGCTGAATCTGCGGAACGGGGCGGTAACACCCGGAGAGCAGACGGCAGCCGAGATAAACTATGAAATCGAAGGACAAGCGACGATTTCACGCACGCCGACGAGCTTTTTCCTGGCTGTGAATCCCGTAGAAGCTGGAAAAACGCTGGAAGTGCTGGTCGATTACGGAGAAAAGCATCTGTCGCTGGGATCGGTGACCGTTCCCGAAACCGGAATTCCTGCCGGACGGTTGACCATATTCTCATTGGGTTACGAATTTCCACAGCGCATCGCGGAGGACTTGAGCGCTAACGGTACGGCGAACACTTATCTGATAACCAAACCCGGTACGACCTATAAGTTCCGTGCAACGACCAAGGGCAACGGGGTGCCGCGCACCTACTCGTACTCGGTAGACGGCCATCCGGTAACCAAATCCTACTCCGAGACTGATCTGGCTATCAAGCCTATGGCGGCAAAACTCGTGTGGTACAATTCGCCGAAAACGGCCGACGGCTGGGTACGCGAAAGCCCCGTGACTATCGAATCCGTAGAGTATGACGACTGGGAAGGTAACGTCTACTTCACTACCCCGGCCGAGTTCGTTCCCGGCAATGCCCTGATTGCAGCTTATGATGCCGGCGGCGAAGTCCTTTGGAGCTGGAATATCTGGGCTGTCGAGAATTACGATTGCGACGCCGAAGCGCGACAGGTCGGCCGTTATATGATGATGGACCGTAATCTGGGCGCCATGGCGGGACGCGAGGCGATGAACTCCTCGGATACGCGTTGCGGCTTGGGCTTTAGGCAACTATTATCAGTGGGGGCGCAAGGACCCGTTCCCGGCAGCTGCGGAGTACGACGACACGGGATTCGGCAGCGAGATGTACTGGGGACTTCCAACTTATACGCCTATTGAAGAATTGCAGCAGGATTATTCCTCCGAGAGTTGGGGCGCTCGGAACATGATGTTCGGCAAGATCGGGGCAAATAACGCCTATGCCGTGGGTGACAAGGCTGTTGACGACGCCGTTGCCCTGTCTGTGAAATATCCCTACCGTTGGATGGCCAAAGAGGTCAGCGGCGTTCAGGCCGACAACTGGCACACCCCCTCCTATTCGTGGTTCAATAATACAGGTTCGGCTGAGAATCAGACCGGATGGTTCTGGTTGTGGGGAAGCGAATACGTCGGCGACAATCTGAAGAGCATTTACGACCCGTGTCCCGCGGGCTGGAAAGTGGCGCCGCCCGAAGCCCTCGATTTCGCCCTCGGCAACGTTGCGGAACTCGATGAAAAACCGTTCGGGCGTTACTCCCGTGCATACGATCTCTATTTCCCCTATACCGGACAGCGGCAGTCAGCCTTCAACGGCAGCCATATCCGTTCGCTCACCAACAAGATGCTCGTGCTGACCAGTTCCAGCGCCAGCGGCAACTATTACCCGGTCCAGGGTGGCCTGGGCGGATATTCGTCCTACAACTCGTATACGGGAGCCGGCTACCAGCTGCGCTGCGTTCGCGAGCAGACGACGGCAATGCCCAAAGGGCGTCTGGAGGGTCCGCGAGCCGTACTGATCGGCAACTCCATTACGGAAGTATGGCAGGGACGTACCGACAACAAGACCTTCTTTTCCGACAACGACTACCTGCCCAAGGGCATCAGCGGTCAGACCTCGCTCCAGATCAGCGCGCGTTTTTACAACGACGTAATTGTCAACGATCCGGCGTGCGTGGTTATCGCCTGCGGGGTTAACGACCTGGCTGAAAACGACGGCCAGCCCTGCTCGATAGAACGAGTTTTCGCAGACATCCGGCTGATGGCCGAAACAGGCGCTGCAAGAGGTTTCAAGGTAGTCATTGGCTCGACGCCCCCGGCCAACCGGATCTGGTGGCAGAGCGAGGAATGGAATGCCGCTCATGCCGATCTTGGACAGCGTGTTGTCGAGTTAAACAGGCTGCTGAAACAGTATGCCGAAGAGAGGGGCTTCGTTTATGCCGACTACCATTCTGCGCTCAAAGACGATCAGAACGGACTGAAACTCGAATACTCCTGGACACCGGACGACCGTGTGCATCCCAGTGCGGCAGGTTATGCCGTAATGGAGAAAATCCTTAAGAAAGCCGTCGACAAAGCACTCTTCGATCCAAATGCAACTGACGGCGACGGACAGATTGATGACCTCGACAAATGGGAAGGCTGGGAGTAACCTTAAAATATTTAGAACACGATGAAACGAAACTATATAATTCTGTTGGCCGCCTTGCTGACGGTCGCATGCGCCGGAAACGGCGACATCATGTCGCCGACACCGCAGGAGGGCGAGATCCTTTTCTCGGGATCAACTGTCGGTCCCAAAGTCCGGACCTCCTATGAGGATACGGAAACAGCGCTCCGGGTGAACTGGGTCAAAAACGATCTGATCGGCCTTTTCGCCGAGTCCGGCGGCAAGAACCTGGGAGCCAATTTCGCCTACAAGGCGGCTGTGTCGGGAGCGACGAGCGATTTTACAGCTGCTTCCCGGCTCAATGTGATCCGCTGGGCTGATGAAACGTCCGATCACGATTTCTATGCCTACTATCCCTATACGGACAGAGCCGCAGTCGATGTAACGGCCGTCCCGGTGTCGGTGCCCGCTGTGCAGACTCGTTCGGAAAGCGATCCGTTGGCGACTTTGGCAGCCCATGATTTTCTCTATGCCGTTACGTGCGGGATCAAAAAGGGTGACAACGCCGTCAACCTGCAATTCAAGCATCTTTTTTCAGCACTCGAAATCCGGCTGACGACCGACCTGCGGGCAAAACTCGAGGGCGTGATTTTCCGTTGCGTCTCGAACGAAAATGCCGCCGTATCGATGGAAAACGCCACGGTCGATCTGCGCACGGGTGAAGTGAACGTCTCCGAAGCTGTGGTTTCCAATGCCGTGCGACTCGACTGTTCAGGCAATACGTCCGACACCGAGGCACTGGTGCTGCATTTGGTCGTAACACCCGGACATGCCGGTGAAACATTCGAAGCCGTCGCTCTCGTCAATGGCAAAGAGTACATCTTCGCCACCGTGAAGGCTCCGTCCGACGGAGGTATTCCCGCAGGCAAAACGGTGGTTGTCGAAGGGGAAGCTACGCTCGACCCTGAGGATGCGCTTCCCGTCATCGATTTGAGCGCAGACGGTACAGCCAACACCTATTATGTCAATGCGGCCAATACATTCTATCGCTTCCGTGCCGACGTGAAAGGTAACGGCAAGGCGCTGACTTGCGGCGACCTCTCCTACACGGAGGAGGATCTCAAAATCGAACCGAAAGCCGCCCTCGTACTGTGGTACAATTGTTTGCAGACGAGCTATCTGCCGTGGATACAGGCGTCTCCCGTGGTGCTCAACAGTGTGAAACTCAAGAAGGACGGCTATATCCATTTCGATACGCCCGAAACATTCGTCAACGGCAATGTGGTGATTGTGGCCATTGACAAAGAACTTAACTACGACCAGATCGAGGCCGACGCGGATAACCGCATCTTGAATGCAGAAGTTCTTTGGAGCTGGAATATCGTGTTCTCAGAGGGCTATGACCCCGATGCAGCGGAGAATTGCATCGTAAAGGGCGGCTATACCTTCATGGGCCGCAATTTGGGCGCCGTGATCGATTGGTCGCAGGCCGACATCAAGCCTAACCAGCAGCAGGAGTCCGTCAACCTGGCCTGGACCTCGGGCAACTGTTACCAGTGGGGCCGGAAAGATCCGTTCCCGGGTCTGCCGGATTATATGAGCGGCAATGCCTATTACATGACCGGATTGTGGTTCGCTCCGGCCTATACGCCAATTCCCGCGTTGGACAGAGGGACTTTCGAAGCATGGGGCCGAAAGGCACATCATCAGATTATCGGCAATACGAAGGCGACGGTCACTATCGACATCAACACCGCGCTCGGAACGGGTTATGTGTCGCAGGATGCATTCGACCTGGGCCGGGCCAACCCCCACCTCTGGCTTTACAAGAATGAAAATTACCTGACCGATAAGGCCGGATTGGCTGCCTGGGGTAATCCGTCGAAGGATGCGCACGGGGTAAAGACGATTTACGACCCGTGTCCCCGGGGCTGGAAGGTGATGAGCAAGCAGGCCTGGATGGCGCTGACCGACAATGAAAAGCCTAACGCTGTGGTCGACGTTTCGAAGACCGGACGCGGTATCTGGCTGGATGGCAAGTGGTTCTTCCCACTGACGGGAGGTGCGCAGCACTGGCACAATTCGGACGGCTCCTGCAACGGAAATACGTGGGGAGGTTCCTGTGCTACCTATTATGTCGATGGACCGGATTATAACCCATGGGGGCACGTCGGAGCTTTCGTAACGGATGTCGGATTCCCGAGCGATGAGACCAAACGGAGTGTTACCTGCAAGTCACAGAACACCTATTCCGACCGAGGTGCGGCGATCCGCTGCATCCGGATTGACGAGTAGCAGACCTGCAACGAAAAAAGAAGCAGCATCGGAAGATGCTGCTTCTTTCGTATGGATGCCGACCGCCGTTTACAACAGAAATCCGACCGAAAAGAGAAACGTGTCGTTGAGCGGGTTGAATCTATCGCTGCCCAAGCGCCATGCGGCGTCGCACCGCACGGGGCCTGCAATGAATCCGCAACCCAACGAAGCGTAATTGCCGGCGCCTTTGTTCTTATGACCGAAGTGGTATCCGCCACGCACGACACCGTGCCGAAAAAAGGTGTATTCGGCTCCTGCGGCCAAACCGGTGATCCCTCCCCGGAACTGGTGGCTCAAATCGAGGGCGACGCAGAGCATGTGGTTCGAGCGAAAAGGCAGATGGAGCGAACCTCCGAGCGACCCGCGTATCGGCAGGCCACAGCGCTCTCCGTCGGAGGCTTTCACATCGGGGCCGATGTCAGCCAGCCGCAGTCCGACGATCCAGTGGATGCCCTCCACAACGCGGAGCGTCCCGCGGTAGGCCGCACCGATATCGAACGAGACGCCTTGCATCGGTTTCTCCCCGAATCCCGGATCGGAACGGACGTAACGGGCCGTCAGCGAAAACGCCAGATTCCGGCCGATCCGACGGCCGTAGCCGACCTCCGCCGAAAGGTCTTGCGGACGGGCTGTTCCGGCGGGAAATCCCTGTTCGTCGGTCAACCCGACCGAAGGTCCGCGGAAATAACGCACTCCGGCCAACAGGGCATTCCGCGAGTCGGGAGTATAAAATCCCCCCGCGCCGTAAAGCACATTGGCGCTGTCGAAAGCCGTATTCCAAGGTCCGGAGAACAGAGTGCCTCCGGCATGTCGTTCGCCGATGAGACTTAACGCGGCATTGGCGTAAACGGCCAACGGATTGTCCGTAACTGCTGTCGCGGCCCCTGCCATACCGGCTGTACGGGCATTGGTTTCCAGGCCGAGGAACGGCATGATCCCGGCATCAGAGGTCTGGGCTTGCGCCGCATAACCGCCTGTCGCGAAAAGAAATGTCGCGGAAAAGTATCTGATTGATTGACAGATAGACATGGTGTTTGCGGTTATCGTTTGATGATATGGCTGTTGAGTTTGCGGCCGCGGCACTCGACCGTGCAGCTGTAAGTCCCGGGAGAAAGCCCGGATACATCGATGCGCCCCGTGTTACCGTTGTCGCTGGCGCGGATCGAAACCTGCGTAGCGAGCACCTGCTGCCCCGCCGCATTGTGGAACCGGATGGGAAAATCGCCCTCGGCGTCCGGAATGCGTACGTTGAGTACATCACGGCATGGGTTGGGGAAAAGCTCCATCGCAACGCCCGTACCGTCGACGATCACCTGGAATTCCGAAGTCGCCGCGGCGCCGTCGAGGTCTCTTGCCGTTACGGTCAGCGTCGTGCAGCCCGCGGCGCAGGGCCGTACGAGCAGTTCCGAATCTTGTACGCGGCACTCCACGACCTTTTCCGCGGAAGGCGAAACGAAGTAGGAGAGCCGATCGCCCGGAGCATCGGCATCGGTAAAATAAAGTTGAAGATCGATGCTCCTGCCCGCTTTGTCGTCACTTTGCAGAAAGAGGTTCGGAATGGGAACGGTTGCCTCGGGCGGGGTATTTTCCCCGGTCCGGACGGAGATGACGGCCGGGCGGGACGGAACGCCCGACGGACTTCGGCCGACGATTGCCAAGCAATAAATTTGCCGCGGTTCCAGCCCCTCGATTCGGCAGGCAAAAGTTTCACCGAGACCCGCATCGGAAGCAAAAGTGTGTCTGACGGCCGTAGCAGGAATGTCGTCGACCGTAGCGGCCGAAAATGTCCGGGTGTCGATGTAAACGTCGAATGATGAGACCGGACGCTCCAGATAGCATCGCGGAACACGCCACGACAGTTCCGCATGGGTGCGGTATCCCGAAACTGCAATCGTACGTTCGTCAATCGGATCCGGCCGGGTATCATGGAAAAGAACGTATTCGGCATCGACCAGTCCGTTACCGAGCATTCCGGCATACTCGGGGTTGATCGTTTCCGTAAACTGCTTTCGGCCCGAACCCACGAGTATTTCCCGCAATTTCTCGCTGGTGAACCCCGGTCTTTGCACACCGAATGCGGCGACAGCCAAGGCCGCAATGCCCGAAACCTGTGGCGCGGCCATCGAGGTTCCTGCGGAGTAACCGTAACCGCCGTTCGTCGTGGTGCTGAAAACGCGAAATCGTTCGTCGCCGGTAGCATGGCCGCCCAAAGCCGCGAGATCGATCCACGAACCGTAGTTGGACCCGGCGACCTTACGGCCGTCGATGCCCAGCGACGCTACGGCCACCACTTTCTCGTAGGCTCCCGGGAACACCGGGTCGGAAATGCCGTCGTTGCCCGCGGCAAAAATGACGATGCCGCCTTTCATGGGACCTGTCTGATTGCCGTTCTCATCGCACCCGGCATACTTGATAAAATAGTCAATGGCTGCTTTGCCCGACTGCGACAAGTCCGGAAGACCGGGGACATAAGTCCAGCTGTTTTGGCTGATGACGGCCCCATGGTCGGCCGTCCAGACCATGATCTCCTCGATCGTCGCGGCATCGCGTCCCGGTTCGTCGAAAATCTGGCAACTCATCAGCCGCACACCGCTTCCGGGCGTTCCGTCGCCCCCCGCGATGCCGCAGACGCCGATGCCGTTGTTGTTGACGGCGCCGATCGTACCTGCGACATGCGTGCCGTGGCTGCTGGGAGTGATCTCCGTATTATGGCGGCAGAAGTTGTAGCCGCAGGCGCCCTGTCCGTCGCGCCAGATATTCGCTGCCAGATCGGGATGCGTATAGTCGATGCCGCCGTCCACCACGGCGACGACGACGTCTTTATGTCCGGTGCTGACGCTCCATGCCGGAAAAATGTTGAGGTCGGCCACGGCCGTCGATCCGACCGCAGCGCCCACCCGGTGGTAAATCCACTGATTGACCAGCAGCGGATCATCGAATCCGGGGATTGCGACATTGTCCGAACCTGAGGTGCGGCTGAAATCAGCTTGCGAGACCGTCGCCCCGGCGGGAACCATACGCGGAACAGGTTCGATGCACTCGACTTCGTCCACCCGGCCGAAGCGTTCCATGGCCTCGGCGACAGAAATCGCCCCGGAGAAATGAACGTCGTACCACAGATGAAGTCCGGCCCTGCGGCGGCGTTCGCGGAAACGGTCGCCATCGGAAAAGACACGCTGTACGGCAGTTGCCCCGGCACGGGTGGCGGCGGCATCGAATGCAGCGATTCCCGAGCCGGAACCGCTGCGGGTAAAGGCACGGGTGTCGAGTTCGGCTGCCGTTTCGCGCAGCTTAATACGGAATACGCCGGGTATGTAAAACTCCTGCATCGGGGTTTGTCCGACGCCGGGAGCCGGGCCGGATTCCGGGTCTCTGGTACAGGCCGTCAGCAGGAGGAGCGTCAGAAAGAAAGAGAAGTGTTTCATCGGTTTTAAAGGAAAAAGGTCCGGAGCCGGCAGACGGCATCCGGACCGAATAAACATTTCTTAAGGATCACGGAACCAATTTGATGTCGAGAAACGAGTCGGTGCAAACGTAACAATCCGATGCCGAGGTAGGCCCCAATTGCCATTTGAAGGTTTGCACCGTCTGGTTCGGAAGTCCGAACAATTCACCCCGAAACGTGTAGGGGGCATAAAACTGCATGATGCCGTCTGGCAGGTAGATGACGCTGACGGGATCATTGGCTTCGACCGTTTCGTAGACCGGTTTCCCATGTTCGTCCACCTTCGGCCGTCCATAATCGTCGAAGGCCTGTTGGCGATAACTGTAGCGGAACGACCAAACTTTGCTGGCGGCATATTGCCGGAAATTGGTCGTCAGCGTCGCGTTGGGCCGCGTGAGTGTCCCGATTTGTTCGCCATTGGCCATTACCTTGAATTCGGTCTCGGTGATCGCCAATTGGCTGCTGCGGATGGTTTCGAGGTAACTCTCCGGAGTGTATTGTCCCGAAAGCGGCGTCATGCGAATCCGGTTGCCGGTTTTAATGCCCCGCAGAATGATTTCATCGAAAGCCGGAGAGAGCGACATGAACGTGAATTCGTAATCTCCTTTCCATCCTTGGTAGCCGGCGCCGTTGTCTCCGGGAAACGAGAAGAAATGCAGGTAATCGTTATGGGTCGCAAATTTCAGCATGGGACCGGTCGAGAATTCGACCCGATATTCCGATTCCGTCCGCAGCGGGTCGGCTTCGACGAAAGTGCTCCCCTCGAACCAGGCCTTAACCATACGGTCATCCTGGAATTCGACGATATAAATCCAACCGCCATAACCGAGATTTTCGTCAGGGAAATACTCCATCACCCATGTCTTCCCGGCCTGCAATGCGAATTTGTAGCGTTCAAGCGTCTGCTCGATCCGGGTCGAGGTCGACTCGCTGAAGTTATTTTCCGAATCGTCGCATGCAACGGCTGAGAATAACAGCCCAGCCAGCAGTAATATATTGATTCTCTTTTTCATACATTCAGTTTAATCTTCAAGATTTGTCCAGTCGATGTCTCCGAGTTCGGAAAGACGGCGCAGGTAGATGTCGCTCCACTTCGCAACGTCCACGCCAAAATCGTCGCGGAGCCATGCGATGAGAATCGAGCGCTTCTTCTCGATTTTGGCGCGGCCGTCCGCGCTTTCGATCGAGGAGAGCATCGCCTCCCACTCCTCCTCGCTCATGCTGATCAGGCGTCCGCCCGTTTCGGCGATGTCCTCTGCGGGACTCGAACGTGCATACTTCGAAACGAAGCCCAGCTCCATGTAGTCATTACCGCTTTGGGCATACTTGTCACCCACGTAATCGCTTTGCGTAATGGTATCGTAGTCGCTCGGTACGGGATATGTACCATCGAGGATATGCATGAACTCGTGAAGCATCGTTCCGGCGATTCGTTCGCTGTCCTTTTCCCGGTCGAAAAATTTTACGCCGAGAACATTGATTTGAAGGCCATTTTCAGCCGATGCCAGCACGGTGTTCCCGGTGCTGCTGATCTCAAAACTGCCCACCAAATAGAGTACCCGCGGGAAATAACTCTTTGCGAAGAGCAATGGATCTTTCTGATCGGACATCAGTTCCGCCATGGCGTCAAGCGTCGAGTATTTGATCAGTTTGGCCACCTCGATCGATTTGTCCACGGGCGGCGGCGAGACCCAGTAGTTGAAGTGGGTTTCGCGGTCAGGCATGCGGTATTCGAAACGAATGTTGTAAGGTTCCGTATAGTGCCGGTCGAGCCAGAAATCGAACTCGGTCTTTTCCTCGGCGGGATCGACAAAGATGCTTTTGCCGTCCGGTTCGTCCTTGTCGCATGAGGTCGTAGCGCCTGAGACAAGCAGAAGCAAGAACAGGGATATGATTGTCGGTTTCATAATTCAATATAAATATTTAGTGAATTGGTTATTGGCAGAACGGATGGTCAGGACGATTCTCATTGCGGGGATTCGCCTCCAATCCGGCTGTGATAACCTCTTGAGGCAGTTGGAGCGCACGTCGAAGATCTTTCTCGCCGAGCGTGGCCGCAACAGTGAATCCGGTTGTATTGTCATCGTTGTAGGCCGAGTCGTCGAAACGATCAATCACGATGCCGTAGCGTTTGATGTCCCCCCAACGCAGTCCGTCGGCGATGGTCTCAATGCGGCGGCAAAAGAGCGTGGTCTGAATAAGGTGCTCCTGTTCGCCAGCCTCGACTGTAAAGCCGTGGGGATGGAGCGGCTTGCGCGATGTCGGCTCCAAAGCGGTGTATTCGGCGATGTAGCGGTCCGATGACGGATCACCGTAGACCTCGGCGATGCGTTCGCGGGTCAGAGATTCGATGCCGTTCTGTCCGACCAGATAGAAAGAGCCGATCCAGGCATTGAGGTCGGCAACTGCCTTGTCGTACTCCTTGAGATGGACATAGGCCTCTGCACGGCTCAACACCGTTTCATTGGTTGTGAACGCCACCATCGTCGAACGACCGATTCCTACGCCGGTTACCGGGTCGGTTACCTCCCACTGGTTGGGCCATTTGGGCATGTAGATCTTGTTGACATCGTTGTCCTGCCAAATGAAAGGAGGATGCTGGTAGACCTTTTCGATGCAGTTGTCCTTCCACCGGTCCCACGGACCGCCCATCGGCCGCTTCGCGCGGTAGGTCTCCCTCTTGGCGACGCGGTAGTTGTGAGTGAAGCGCGCGCCGGAGTTGCTCCAGGCGTTAAAAAGCGATCCGTTACCGGTCACCATGGGAATCATCAGCAGGTTGAACGAGTGTCCGACGCTGATGTAGTCGAGGGTACGGACCGAGCCGTCCCAGGCCAGCTGCTTGACTGCCGCCCAGTCGCGCATGACGGTCGAAGGGGCACTGCCGAGGACCTCGGAGGCGTATTCGACCACCTTTTCCCACTTCAGATAATAGAGGTTGAAGCGCGTGGCAAAGGCATAGGCGGCGCTGCGGTTGAAGTGGTACTTCGGAACCGCATAGTTGACATCGCTGACCAGAGGAAGCGCCTCCTCGATATCCCGGTCGATTTTCTCATATACCTCCTTGAGATTGTCCCGGTGATAAACCGGATTGAGCGTCGTTTCGGGAGCTTCCATGTAAGGGACTCCCAGGTATTCGCCACTTTTTTCAGGATGATAAGGGAGACAATAGAGCATCGTGAGGCAAAAATGCGAATAGGCCCGGCAAAGCAGGGCCTCGGCTTTGGCCGGAAGCAATTCTTTGGGCGTACCCTGTTTTTCGATCGCTTCCAGAGCGGTGTTGGCTGCGGCAATCGCGGAGTAGTAGGCCTGCCAGGTATTTTTGTTGCTATCGTTCTCGGCCTCGTTCATGTCCATCCAGTAGCTGTTGTGCTCCAGCAGCAGGCTGGTGTTAGGATTGTTCGCTCCCATGTCGTCGCAGTTGTCCGATGCGATTTCGCACATGCGGGTGAAACTGCGTGAAGGATAGGCCGACACGAGCAGCCGGTTGATTTTGTCCGGCGTATCGAGCTCAGTACGGTTGTCGGGCAGTTCGTCGAGGAAATCGTTGCAGGCAGCGAGTGTGAGCGAACCGGCGCCGAGAAGCATTATGCGTGATATCAGTTGTTTGATTTTCATGGCGGAGCGGGTTTAGAAGCTGACACGAAGCGTCAGCGTGAATTGTTTGGGCATCGGTACTGCAACACCTCCCGTATTGAAAAACTCGGGATCCTGGCCTTGCAGCTTTTTGTCCGAATAGATCAAAAACGGGTTGGTTGCCTGGAATTTGAGCGACAATCCGCTCATGCGCAATTTCGAAGAGACCGATTGCGGAAAATCGTACGAGAGCGAAATCTCTTTCATGCGGATGAAATCGCCTTTGGCGACCCGTACATCAGAGTAATTGTAGGCGCTGTACGCGACATAGAGATTGGAAATATCGTTATTCTGTCGCGTGCTGGCGATAACCGGGACATTGGTCCGTCGTTCATCGCCGGGATTGAGGTAGCGATTGGCGAATTCCCGGGGCATGGCCGTCAGATCGGAATAACCGTTCGAGAAAATCGGATCGAGACGGACGACGTTTCCAAAGGAGTAGGTCATGAAGACGTTGAGCGTGAATCCCTTCCACTTAAAGATATTACCCAGGCTGCCCGTGATGGTAGGATCGACAGGACCTTCATAGACGAGGTTGCTCATATTCACAGTCTCCTGGAACTGGATGTTCGTCGAGGTAATGCTGCCGTCAGCGGCGAGGAACGTCGGGATGCCCATCTCGTTAAGTCCCTTGAATTTCAGGGAAAAGAGCGAACCGCGCGGCGTACCTTCCATCGAGTAACCTGTGCCGGTGATATAATCGATCATGCGCGTCATGGTTTTGAGTTTGGTTACCTCGTTGTCCATCCAGGCAAAGATGAAATTGGTCTGCCATTTGAAGTCTTTACGTTCGATATTGCGGGTGAAAAGCGAAAGTTCCACACCCTGCGATTTCATCTCCGCGACGTTACCCTGCTTATCCACGGCACCGCCCAAACCCATTGTTACAACGTTGCCGATCAGGTCGAAATTATTGCGCCGGTAGGCGTCCATCGAAAGAGTGATGCGGTCGTCGAGGAATCCCATGTCGAGGCCGACATTCAACTCATGCTTTTTTTCATAGGTCAGTTCCGAATTCTCAGGAGCTGAAATACTCAA
>OLSG01003020.1_pt1 | contig 12855 bp, 10 predicted proteins | sample 1673041 | NCBI WGS metagenome assembly OLSG01 (sample SAMEA3136749, study PRJEB25190) | human gut metagenome | reverse complement strand
TTGCCATGGTGATGGGAGTCTCGATCTCCACCTCTTCCAGAGGCAGGTCACGGGTAGCCTCATAGCACAGCAGAGTGGCGATCTCGCCCACGAGGTCACGGAACTCCTTGGTGCCGGTCTGCTTGTTGCGCAGAATGCTCAGTTTGTGCTGCAGCAGCGGATGCTCAACGATCATAGGGGTCATAATACACTCTCCTTATATTGTGAATAGATATTGGAATCCTAAGGTTTACCGATTCTCAATCGCCATCAGCTTTGCGATGCGCTTCTCGTGGCGGCCGCCCTCAAACTCGGTGTTGAGGAAGATGTCCACCAGCTGGCAGGCGAGGCCGGGGCCGACGACGCGGCCGCCCATGCACAGGGCGTTGGCGTCGTTGTGGCGGCGGGTATACTCGCAGCTGAAGCTGTCAGAGCAGCAGCAGGCACGGATGCCCTTGACCTTGTTTGCGGCCATGCTGATGCCCACACCGGTGCCGCAGAACAGCAGCGCCTTGCTGCACTGGCCGCTCACCACGGCGTCGCAGGCAGGCAGAGCCATGTCAGGGTAGTCCACGCTGGCGGTGCTGTGGGTGCCGAAGTCGATGTACTCCAACCCCAGCTCGTCCAGATGAGCCTTAACGGCCTCTTTCAGTTCAAATCCGCCGTGGTCGGCGGCAAGTGCGATGGGTTTCGTCATTGGTGTTGATCCTTTCCCTTTGCAGTATCTTCCGGTATTTCGGTACGGGCAGCTTCTGCGGCCAGACGCTCGGCCCGCTCTCGCTCGGCCTGGCTCAGCCGGTGATAATCCGGCAGCAGAGCCTCGGGCAGAACGGCTTCGCCCCGCTGGGCCATCTGCCCTGCCACATAGGCCACCGCAGCGGCACGGCCATTGCGGAGAGCTGGCGGTACACAGAGCACGCCCGGGACATTGTCATATTTATTATAGCACAGAGCCGCGCCATCACCAACAAAAAACAGAGGCTTTTTGCAATTTTCTACAAACTCGGCCAGGTCGGCCACGGCACGGGCATCGTCGTCCATCAGACGCTCGTGGGTCTCAAGGTCGAAAGCCGCGCTGTACACCTGCGCACGGCGGGCATCCAGCGCGCAGAGCACGGTACCGCAGCCGGTGTGGGCCGCCGCCAGCGCTTCCAGCGTGGACACCGGGGCGCAGAGCGTCTCCCGGGGGAAGGCCAGACCCTTCACCGCCGCCAGCCCGATGCGCAGGCCGGTAAAGCTGCCGGGACCGGCATTGACGCCGTAGAGGTCGATGTCCTTGCAGCCCATGCCGCAGAGTTTGAGACAGTTGTCGATGAGGGGCATCAGGGTCTCGCTGTGGGTCATGCCCGCATCGAGATAGCACTCGTAAAGCAGGCGGTCATCCTGCAGAAGGGCCACGCCCACGGTCTTGCCCGCCGTATCCACGGCTAAGATGTTCATACTTCCACCCCCTCGATGGTGATGCGGCGGGTGGTGTCGTCCACCCGCTCGATGTTGATGTGGATGGGGTCTTCCAGCGCCAGCAGGTCAGCGAAGTTCTCGCTCCACTCTGCCGCCACCACAGCGCCCTCATCCAGATAGTCGTAGAACCCTGCCGCGCACAAATCGTTCTCCGTGGAGATGCGGTACAAATCAAAGTGCGCGAAAGGCCGCGGCCCGCGGTAATAGTTCACGATGGCGAACGTCGGGCTGCTGACCGGGTCGGTGCAGCCGAGACCTCTGGCAATGCCCTCGCAGAAGGCCGTCTTGCCCGCGCCAAGCCCGCCGGTAAAGGCGATGAGCGCCCCGGGCGCAAGATGCTGCGCCACCTGCGCCCCCAGCGCCACCGTCTCCTCACGGGAGTGGGTGATAAATTCAGACATGGGTATCCCACCTCATATGCGTTTCTATAAAAAAGGGACGGCAGAGTCCTGCCGTCCTGTTCTGCCGTCCCTTAGTATAAACTATTTCCGCCAAAAGTGCAACGCTCAAGCCGCGCTTTCAAGCACATCGGCCAGCATATCTTCCGCGGCCTCCGCGCGTTCCTCGGGCGAGAAGTTTTCCGGCACATTCAGCCGGGCGTTCTCGTCACCGTAGAGCACCAGACACGCTGCTGCGGCGTGGGGGCGGCGTCCGCCCTGCTCCGTATACCAGATGATGTCGTTCTCGCCGTAGGTGTCCTTCGCATGGGCCAGCGCCCTGCCGATGGTCTGTCCCATCGCAAGATGGTTGATGGTATCCCAGAGCATACTGCGGGAGTAGACCGTGTAGACGTTGTTCACATAGCCCAGCACAGTCCGTGCGCCGCCCGCCAGCAGCGCTTCGGCCATCGACTCATCCACGCTGTTCGTGACGCCCAGGAACTCACAGGTCTCGGAGTAGATGATGGTATTGCTGAGCTGGCCCGAGCGGTACGCATTGCGGAAGAAATCCGCTGTGACGCAGTAAAGGCCGTTGAGCTTGATGATGCGGTGAGCCAGCAGGTCAAAGCCGTAGATGATGTCTTTATACAGCGTGGACGCTTCTGTCAGCAGGATGATGGGCTCGGTCCGGGTGTGCTTCCGGAAAGTACCGTAGCTGTAAGTATAGTAGGCACCGTGGGCGCTCAGGATGCACAAATCGTATTTGTTCATCCGGCGCAGGTCCGACAGGGTCACCCGGGTGTTCATCGTCGTGCGCAGGCCCATGCCTTCCCAGAAGCCCTGCATATAGGAATAATACGGAAAGCGGGAGCTGTTCACCGTATTATCGAAGGCATAATAAATAGCGGCACGGCCGATCGCCTCAGGCAGAGCGTTCTCCCGGTACTGCCGGGCCTCCGCAGCCTGCCGGACATCGTCGGTCAGGGGCATCTCGGCGGTGCGGGGAGTGCATTGAGCAATGTCCCTCGGGGCGCGCAGGCCGTTGTCTCCGGCGTCAAAGGTCATCTCGTCCAGCTCGTCGGGCAGAGTGAGCAGGATGCCGCCCAGCACGCCGCAGCGGTAGGTAAAGCTGACGATCCCGTTCTCCTCGTCGGTGCGGATGGAGTCCCGGCGCACCAGCCCCTTCCGGGCCAGCTCATCCAGCTCCGAAAGGGCCGAGGTGAGCCTTTCTTCCCGGGACATCTGCTCGTATTCGTCGCTGCCGGTCAGGGCAGTCACAGCGGCGTCTGCCTGCTGCATCTCGGCGGCATCGTCCGTGGTGAGGGTAGACTTTGCCGTATCCTGCACCTCGACCGCTCCGTCTGCCGCCCATGCGGCAGGAGCCAGCACAGCCGTCAGCACCAGTGCCAGTGCGCAGACCGCGCACAAAATTCGATGGCGTTGTTCCTTCATGTAAAAACTGTTCCTCCAAGAACGCCGGGGACCGGCCATTTACCGCCCCGGTACGTTTCATTTTAGAGGGCATATCGGCCTTTGTCAAGCGTTCTGCGCCGATTTTGCAAAGCTGTCACAACCGACCATCTTGCGCGCCTCTCTCCCCTGCTGTATAATAAGGTATATTGGGGGATCATGCCCGGCTGTGAGGCGGGGTTTCGAGGAAGCTGTTTTCGTAAGCGGAGTGCAATGCTTAGAAAACGGCTTCCCAAGGATACAGAAAGGTGGTGCTTTTTTGGAAAGCATTCAGCGATATTGGAAACGGACAGACAAGATGTACCTGCTGCTCTGCCTGTTCAGCAGCGCGATGGCGGTACTGGCGCTGTCGTCGTGGGCGGCGAAGCAGGGCAGCGGCTTTGCCGTGGATGAGCTCACCGGCCAGCTCACTGGCATCGGCGACTACCGCCGGGCCGTGGTGCAGGCGGGCGCAGCGGCCATCGGCATCCTGGTGGCCATCCTTCTGTCCAACATCGACTACCGCAGCCTCGTCAATGTCTGGCCTGTCCATGTGGTGCTCACATGGGGCCTCGTGCTGCCCACGCTGGTCATCCGCAATGTGACCATCGGCCCGCTGACCATCGGCTACAACGCGGGCGACACCGACAACTATTCCTGGTACAAACTGGGCGGCTTCACCTTCCAGCCTACCGAGCTGGCAAAGATAAGCTTCATCCTTACCTTCGCCATGCATCTGAACAATGTCCGCAGCCGCCTCAACGAGCCGAAAGAGCTGGGCAAGCTGTTGCTCCATCTCTTCGTGCCGATCGGCATCATCCACATCCAGGGTGACGACGGTACGGCCATCATCTACGGCATCATCGGCTGCTGTATGCTCTTTGCCGCCGGGCTAAGCTGGAAGTATATCATCGGGGCCTTCGCTGCCCTCGCAGCGGCGGCAGCGGTGGCCTTCGCCTTCTTCAGCGACAAGATCGGCAAGGGCTACCAGTGGTACCGCATCCTTGCGGTCATCGACCCCAACAATGAGACGGGCTGGGCGCCCAGCGAGACGGTCTGGAAGAACATCATCTACCAGCAGCAGCGGGGCGAGATCGCCATCGGCTCGGGCGGCATCTTCGGCAACGGCTTCTTCGGCGGCCGCTACTACAGCGTCCCCAACGCCCACAATGACTTCATCTTCAGCTGGATCGGCAACGCGGCGGGCTTCGTGGGCTGCTGCGTGGTGCTGGGCGTGCTGCTGGCCATCATCATCAAGACCTTCGCCACCGGAGCGTGCAGCGAGGATATGCTGGGCTCCTTCATCTGCGCCGGCATCGGCGGCGCGTTCATGGCCCAGATATTCGTCAATGTCGGCATGAACCTCCGCCTCCTGCCGGTCATCGGCGTCACCCTGCCCTTCTACTCGGCAGGCGGCAGCTCGGTGCTCATGCTGTATATCTGCGTGGGGCTGGTGCTGTCGGTGTATATGCACAATACGAAAAAACTGTTTGGTTAAGTCTCTCTCAGAACAGGCGCTGTCGTTCAGCGCCTGTTTTTATTTTCCGGCCAAATCTCCAAAAGTCTTGTAACACGACAGAAGTCGTGATAGAATATTCAAGTATTTTATCTATATTCTTTTGACTTTTTCAGGAGGTCCCATGAAGCATCATTCTCTCTCCAAAGTCCTCAAGCGCCTTGCCTGCGTGCTGGCGGCGCTGGTCATCGCGCTGGCCGTTGCCGTGTTCGCCCTCTGGCACAACGAGCTGGCCACCCTCTCGTCCCTCAAAAAGCTCTCCGACCGCGACGAAGCCCACCGCGACGGTGCAGTTTACCAGCTCAACGTCTCGGGCGGCTACTATTTCGACGATTTCCTGGCCCAGGGCGGCGCATCCACTGACCCTGAGCTCATCTCCTTCATCACCCAAAGCATCACCAAGGGCATCATCCCCATGAACATCAAGACCAGCACCATCGCCTGCTCGGCCTTTACCGCAGACACCCAGAGCGGCGACCGGGTCTTTGGCCGCAACTACGACTTCTCGGCCACCAACACCGCCATCGTCTACACGAACCCCGGTAAGGGTCGTCACGCCTCCTACTCCACCATCGACCTGAGCTTCCTCGGCCTCGACAAGGACAAGGACGTAGAGAGCCTCGGCCAGAAGATCCTGACCCTCGCGGCCCCCTATGTGCCGCTGGACGGCGTCAACGACGCCGGTGTGGCCTGCGGCATCTTCATGTCCTATCAGGGCGAAGGAAAAGGCACCCCCACCGACACCCAGACCGACAAGCCCGACCTCACCTCCACCACCCTGCTCCGGCTCATCCTCGACTACGCCGACTCGGTGGAGGACGCTGTGGCGCTGGCCCAGCAGTACGACCTTCACGACTCGGCAAGCAGCTGCTTCCACTACATGGTGGCCGACTCCACCGGCCGCAGCGCCATCCTCGAGTGGGTGGGTGCTGATGCCGACCACGACGCCGACGGCTCTCAGCGTCAGCTGAACGTCCTCTGGAACGACACCGACGCCCTCTCCGATTCCTCCGACTGGCAGGTGGTGACCAACTTTATCAAGGCGCCCGGCTACTACGACGGCACTGCCGTCGAGATGAAGGGCCTCGACCGCTACGAGCACCTTGCGGCTGCCCTGCGCCAGACCAACGGCGTCGTGGCTGACAAGAACGCTGCCATGGACCTGCTGGCCTCGGTGGGCCGCCGCACCTGGAACAACGACGACTCCAACACCAACACCATCCACAGCGTGGTCTACGATTTGACCGATCGGTCTGTTCTCTGGGTAGGCAATGAGCACTACGGCGAAGATGGGTATACATTTGAGTTTCAGCTTGGGGCGTAAAATGTAATTTTCTTGCGGTAAGCTTGACTTTTTTTGAATTTCGCATATACTGAAAGCGGAAATGCAAAGATTCCATTTGGACTCACCAAAAAGAACAGGAGCTGCGTCCCGAAAGGATGCAGCTCCTGTTCTTTATATTATCTTACTTCAGCACTGCGCCGAGGTTTGCGCTGGTGACCATGCGGGCGTAGCGGCTCAGCCAGCCGGTCTTGATGTTGGGCTCGGGAGCGACATACTTTGCCTTGCGCTGGGCCAGCACCTCATCGGGCACTTCCAGCGTGATGCTGGCGTTGGGGATGTCGATGTGGATGGTATCGCCTTCCTCAACAAGGCCAATGGGGCCGCCGGAAGCAGCCTCCGGGCTGACGTGGCCAATGGCAGCGCCGCGGGAAGCGCCGGAGAAGCGGCCATCGGTGATGAGGGCCACGGTCTTGTCCAGCTTCATGCCGGCCAGAGCGGAGGTGGGGTTGAGCATCTCACGCATACCGGGGCCGCCCTTGGGGCCTTCGTAGCGGATGACCACCACGTCGCCCGGGACGATCTTGCCCGCATAGATGGCGGCGATGGCCGTTTCCTCGCTGTTGAAGACGCGGGCCGGGCCGGAGTGCTCCTGCATCTCGGGGGCCACGGCGCTGCGCTTGACGACGCAGCCATCGGGAGCGATGTTGCCCCACAAAATCTGCAGGCCGCCGGTCTGAGAGTACGGGTTGTCGATGGGGCGGATGGCCTTGTCGTTCAGGATGTGAGCGCCCTTGATGTTCTCGCCGAGGGTCTTGCCGGTGACGGTGGGGACATCGAGGTCCAGCAGGCCCTTCTTGGCCAGCTCTGCCTGCACGGCGGGGATGCCGCCGGCGGCGTAGAGGTCGGGCATGTGGGTGGGGCCTGCAGGGGCCAGATGGCAGAGGTTCGGGGTCTTGGCGCTGATCTCATTGAAAAGCTTCAGGTCGATGGGCACACCGGCCTCGTAGGCGATGGCCAGCAGGTGGAGGACGGTATTGGTGGAGCAGCCCAGCGCCATATCGCAGGTCAGAGCGTTGCGGATGGAGCGCTCGTTGATGATCTGGCGGGCGGTGATCCCCTTCTTTACCATATCCATGACGGCCATACCGGCGTGCTTTGCCAGCAGCAGGCGCTTGGAGTAGACGGCGGGGATGGTGCCGTTGCCGGGCAGTGCGATGCCGATGGCCTCGCACAGGCAGTTCATGCTGTTGGCGGTGTACATGCCGGAGCAGCTGCCGCAGCTGGGGCAGCAGTTGCAGGTGCAGTCTTCCAGCTGCTCGTCGGTGATCATACCGGCCTTATAAGCGCCCACGGCCTCGAACATCTTGGAAAGGCTGACTTCCTCGCCGCCGTAGGTGCCGGCCAGCATGGGGCCGCCGGAGCAGACCACGGCAGGCACATCCATGCGGACAGCGGCCATGACCATGCCGGGAACGATCTTATCGCAGTTAGGCACCAGCACCAGACCGTCCAGCTGATGAGCCATCAGCATGGTCTCCACGCTGTCGCAGATGAGCTCGCGGGAAGCGAGGCTGTACTTCATGCCCACATGGCCCATGGCGATGCCGTCGCAGACGCCGATGGCCGGGATGAGGATGGGGGTGCCGCCTGCCATCTGGACACCTGCCTTGACGGCGTCGGCGATCTTATCCAGATTCATGTGGCCGGGGACGATCTCACTGTAGGCACTCACCACACCGATGAGGGGGCGGTCCAGCTCTTCCGGGGTGTAGCCCAGGGCGTAAAACAGGCTTCGGTTGGGCGCGCGCTCCGAGCCTTTGGTCACATTGTCACTTCTCATTTTATCCTCCTGATGCAAAAAAGCGCCAGAATCAGCAGTTTTTCTGCTAAAACCGACGCTCTGGGATTCAACCTCTCAGTCTGCTTCGCAGACAGCTCCCCTACCGAGGGGAGCCTCTGGCGAAGAGACGAGGCTTTACGATATGCCAAGGCCTCCCCTCGTTAGGGAAGGTGGCAGCGCGTCAGCGCTGACGGAGAGGTTTTTCTGATTTTCTTACTTCTTCAGCCAGCTCATCATGCTGCGCAGCTCTGCGCCCACCTTCTCGATGGGGTGCTCGGCCTCCATGCGGCGCTGAGCGAGGAAGTGGACCTTGCGGCCGCCGTTGGGGCTCATCTCGGTCAGGAACTCGGAAGCGAAGGTGCCGTCCTGGATCTCGGTCAGGACCTTCTTCATCTCCTTGCGGGTCTCAGCGGTGATGAGGCGCTTGCCGGTGCGGTAGTCGCCGTACTCAGCGGTGTTGGAGATGGAGTAACGCATCTTGGAGAAGCCGCCCTCGTTGATGAGGTCAACGATGAGCTTCATCTCGTGGCAGGTCTCGAAGTAGGCCATCTCGGGCTCGTAGCCAGCCTCGACCAGAGTGTCGAAACCAGCGTGGATGAGCTCGCAGACGCCGCCGCACAGGACAGCCTGCTCGCCGAACAGGTCGGTCTCGGTCTCCTCCTTGAAGGTGGTCTCGAGGATGCCGGCACGGCCGGCACCGATGCCGGAAGCGTATGCCAGAGCGATGTCCTTAGCCTTGCCGGTGAAGTCCTGCTCGACACAGATCAGAGAGGGGCAGCCCTCGCCCTCGGTGTACAGGCGGCGGACGATGTGGCCGGGACCCTTGGGAGCGATCATGATGACATCAACATTCTTGGGAGCGGTGATGGTCTTGAAGTGGATGTTGAAGCCGTGTGCGAAAGCCAGAGCCTTGCCCTCGGTCATGTAGGGAGCGACCTGCTTGTTGTAGATGTCAGCGCACAGCTCATCGGGGACCAGCATCATGACGACGTCGCCGGCCTTGGCAGCCTCCTCGACCTCCATGACCTTGAAGTTGGGATGAGTTGCAGCGAACTCAGAAGCCTTTTCCCAGTGAGCAGAACCCTTGCGCAGGCCGACGACGACATTGACGCCGCTCTCGGCGAGGTTCTCGGAATGTGCGTGGCCCTGGCTGCCGAAGCCGATGACAGCGACGGTCTTGCCGTCCAGCACGCCGAGGTTGCAGTCGGAATCGTAGTATTTCTTGATCGCCATGGTAGTTGTTCTCCTTTTGTTTTTTACTTATTTCAGTATCGGATGAATGATAAGCATCGTATATTTTTCGCTCACTGGGGAGCGGAAAAGCAACTTAGCGGCACCGTGTGCCGGGCAGCGGGAACTGTGCCTCTCTTACCTCCTGCGCGGGCTTCTGCATATGCTGATGCATCCCGCCGCGCTCGAGGGCGGTGACGCCGGTGCGGCACTGCTCCAAGATCTGATAGTCTGACATGAGCTTCAAGAAGGCGTCGATCTTCTCGGGACGGCCCGTCAGCTCAAAGACCATGCTGTCGGGCGACAGGTCGATGATCTTTGCCTTGTAGATACCGGCGATCTCCCGCAGCTCTGCGCGATTGGTGACATTTGCCATCACCTTGAGCAGAAGCAGCTCCCGCTCGAGAGCGGTGGACTCGTTGAGTACGAAGACCTGACGGGTGACTTCCAGACGCTCGGTCTGGAGGATGAGCTGCTGGAGCTCCTTTTCGGTGCCCGAGACGGAAACGGTGATGCGGCTGACTGTGGGGTCGTTGGTGGCCGAAACGGTCAGGCTGTCGATATTGAAGCCTCTGCGGCAGAACAGGTTGGACACCCGGGCCAGAACGCCGCTCTGGTTGTCCACCAGCAGGCTGATGACCCTGCGCTGATTGGATTCCATGTCGCTGTGTCCTCCTTATTTCATGATGATGTCGTTGATGTCGCCGCCGCCGGGAATCATGGGCAGGACCTTTTCGTCCTTGTCGATCATGCACTCGATCCAGGTGGGGCCTTTCTGCTTCAGAGCGTCGGCGAATGCCTCCTGGAACTGAGCCAGGTTCTCGCAGTGGTAGCCCTTGAGGCCGAAGCCCTCGGCCAGCTTGACGAAGTTGGTCTTGCGGTGGGGGTCGGTCTGGGAGAAGCGCTTGCCATAGAAAGCGGTCTGCCACTGGCGCACCATGCCAAGCACCTGATTGTTGAAGATGACCGTGATGATGGGCAGCTCGTAGCTGACAGCAGTGCAGGCTTCGTTGAGGTTCATGTGGAAGGAGCCGTCGCCGGTGAACATGACCACCCGCTGGTCGCGGCCCAGCGCCATCTGTGCGCCGATGGCTGCACCGTAGCCGAAGCCCATGGTGCCCAGACCGCCGCTGGTGATGAAGCCGCGGCTCTTGGTGTGGCGGATGTACTGTGCCGCCCACATCTGGTGCTGGCCCACATCGGTGACGTAGACCGCCTCGGGGCCGCACTGGTTGCAGACCTCGCCGATGACCTGATGGGGCATCAGGCGGGAGGCGTCGGATACCGGGTGGTAATCCTGTGCCTGCCACTCGTGGATCATCTTTATCCAGTCGGGATGCTTCTTGTCCTCGATCATCGGGAGCATGGCGTTCAACACATAGGCGGCGTCACCCACGATGGCAAGGTCAACATCCACGTTCTTGCCCAGCTCGCTGGCGTCGATGTCGATCTGGATGATGGTCGCATTCTTGGCGAAGGTCTTGGGGTTCAGGGCCACGCGGTCGGAGAAGCGGGCACCCACCGCAATAAGGACATCGCAGTCGGCCACCGCCCGGTTCGAGGTGTAGCAGCCGTGCATACCCACCATGCCGATGTTCATCGGGTCGCCGTAAGGCACGACGCCTGCGGCCATCAGAGTATAGGTGGCCGGGATCTCAGCCTTTTTCAGAAGGTCACGCAGGGGCTGGCAGCTGGCCGCCGAGCGGACGCCGCCGCCGAAGTAGACCAGCGGGCGCTGTGCGCCGTTGATGATCTCTGCCGCCCACTTGACCTGCTCTTCGTTGAAGGTGGTCACGGTGCGGATGGGCTCCGGCTTTTTCGGGGTGAACTCACACACCGCAGCGGTGACATCCTTCGGGATGTCCACCAGCACCGGGCCTTTGCGGCCGCTCTGGGCGATGCGGAAAGCCGCACGCATGGTGTCGGCCAGGTCTTCGACCCGGCGCACCGTGAAGTTGTGCTTGGTGATGGGCATCGTGATGCCCTCGATGTAGGCTTCCTGGAAGCCGTCCTTGCCCAGGCCCTCCGTGGCCACGTTGCCGGTGAAAGCCACCATCGGCACAGAGTCCATATAGGCGGTGGCGATGCCGGTGACGAGGTTCGTTGCGCCCGGGCCGCTGGTGGCCAGCACCACGCCGGTGCGGCCCGTTGCACGGGCGTAGCCGTCCGCCGCGTGGGATGCGCCCTGCTCGTGGGCGGTCAGCACATGGGTGATGCGGTCGGCGTTTTTGTACAGCTCGTCGTAGAGGTTCAGCACTGCGCCGCCGGGGTAGCCGAAGAGGGTGTCCACTCCCTGCTCACAGAGCACCTCTACAAAGATTTGAGAACCGTTCAACTGCATGGTGAGTTTCTCCTGTTTCCGTTTCCATTTTCCACTTTATACACTTTTTTCCCAACACTCTCAGGGAGCAGCGCCTGATAAACAAAAGGTCTCTGTCCCCTTATCCAAGAGACAAAGACCTGGAATCAATCCAAAACTCTCTGCGGTACCACTCTCGTTGACGCTTTCCGCGCCCTCTCACGGGCTTCCAACAAAGCCCTGCGCTCTAACGGCCGCCACCGGCTCTGCTTAGCAGACGTCCCATATATCGTCCTTCAGCAGGCTGCTCCGGGAGGATTCCGCGCCGGGCCGCCTGCTGCCTTGCATCGTCCGGCAGCTCTCTGAAAAGCGGGTATCCTGCGTTACTTTTTCCCATCTGTGCATTTGTTGGGTCAATTATACTATAAATCGGGCCGTTGTCAATCGACGATTTGTAACGTGAATCATGGCAAACATGAAGATAATTAAACACCATCTTGCGCAGGGCCTTACATCGCTGTATACTTTGGGAGTACGCGCTTAATTTTTAACCTCTCTGTCACGCCTGCGGTTCATGGGCAGGCCCGTCTTCGTACAACCTCTCAGTCTGCTTCGCAGCCAGCTCCCCTTGTAGGGGAGCCTCTGGCGAAGAGATGAAGTTTTCCGCCATGCCAAGGCCTCCCCTCGTTAGGAGCAACAACGACGACCGCCGCCAGTGGCGGAAACAGGGAGTCGCTGTTGGGGCCGCGGCCAGCAAGACGCAAGCAAAGCGCTGCGGATGCTGGGTGCCGCAACCCGGGCAGTGGCACGCCGTCAGGCGTGACGGAGGGGTTTTCCAAAAAAGAGTATAAAGGAACAAGATTATGAACCTCACAGAATGGAACGCCCGGCTCCACGGGCTGGTCATCTTCCGCGCCCTGCTGGACGATGACGTCATTGCAAAATTTGTTGACCTCACCGACCGGATGGCCGCTGCCCCCCAGAGCACGGGAGCTGTGTGCGACGCTGCCGCTTCCTTCGAAGCAGCCCTCTTCGAGCACACCACCAATTTCGGCAAATACCTTTCCGCTGCCGTTCTCGAAGCCGAGACGGTCTGTGTCCGGCAGGCAGCTGTCAGCGAAGTGCCGCCCGTCTTGCAGACTGCACTGGACAATGAGCTGGACTTCCTGCGGCAGCTGTGCAGCCTGACGCTAGACGAGCTTCTGGACGCCGCCGGTGCCGCCGACAAGCTGCCTTTCCTGCCCCGGTGGGAGACGAAGGCCATCGACCTCCACGCCGCCTACGCCCAGCGGATGAGCGAGGTGGGCAAAAAGGGCTACGGCATGTTCGCCAAGCACCACGTCTTCACGGTCGAGAACGGCCAGCTGGTGCCGGTGCGCTACCCCGACCCCCAGCGCCTCGACGAGCTGCCGGGCT
>OLSG01003010.1_pt1 | contig 12907 bp, 8 predicted proteins | sample 1673041 | NCBI WGS metagenome assembly OLSG01 (sample SAMEA3136749, study PRJEB25190) | human gut metagenome | reverse complement strand
AAAACTGGATGAAGCATTGATGAACCAGGCGGATGCGGCAGACGATGACAAAGTAGATATTTTCCTGTCAGAGACAGACTATGTAAATAAATATACAGACAAAGATGCAGATGTGGCAATTCCGCTTAAAGACCTCGGAATTGATCCTGACAAAGATCTTGCAGATCAGTATGATTTTACAAAAACAACAGCATCTGACACTGATGGAGTACAGAGAGGTTCTACATGGCAGTGCTGCCCGGGAACTCTGGTATATCGTCGTGACATCGCAAAAGATGTATTTGGAACAGATGATCCGGAAGCAGTAGGCGAGAAATTAAAGGACTGGGATACAACAAAAGCAACAGCAGAAGAACTGAAAGCAAAAGGATACTACACATTTGCCTCTTATGCAGATACATTCCGTCTGTATGGAAACAGCATCGAAAGTTCATGGGTAGAACCAGGAAGCACAACGATCAAAGTTGACCAGAAGATCATGGACTGGGTAAGTGATTCAAAAGAATGGCTGGATGCAGGATATCTGAACAAAACTGTAAAAGGTCAGTGGAACGATGACTGGAACAAAGCTATGAGCTCTGACTCCAAAGTATTCGCATTCCTGTTCCCGGCATGGGGAATTGACTTTACCCTGAAACCAAACTGGGATGGCGAAGACGGTGCCTGGGCTGTTACAAACCCACCGCAGGAATACAACTGGGGCGGATCTTATATCCATGTAGCAACAGGAACAGACAACACGGAACATGCAAAAGATATTATCCTTGCTCTGACTGGAAACAAAGACAACCTGTTAAAGATTTCCAAAGACTATGCTGACTTTACAAATACAAAATCCGGTATGCAGGAGGCTGCTTCTGACAATGCATTCGCTTCTGATTTCCTCGGTGGACAGAATCCATTTGAATATTTTGCACCGGTTGCAGAAAACATCAAAATTGCCCCGCTTTCCCCTTATGATCAGGGCTGTGTAGAGCTGATCCAGAATGCTTTCAGCGATTATTTCCAGGGAAATGTTGAGTTTGACAAAGCAAAATCAAACTTTGAAACAGCAATCATGGAACGTTATCCGGAAATCACAGAAGTACAGTGGCCGGAATAAATGATCAGATCAGCAGGGTACAGAGTGCCCTGCTGTTTATTGGAAAGGAAAGGCATTTATGAAAAAAAAGAAAAAAAATATTGATTACGGAAAATGGGGCTTGTTATTTATTCTTCCATTTTTTATCGCGTATCTGATATTTTCTCTTATTCCTTTGATCGATACTGTAAGATACAGCTTTTTCGAATATTATCGTTCGGGTATCAAGGTAGTAGGTCCGAATTTTGTCGGCATGAAAAACTACATCAGTCTTTTGAAATCAGATATGTTCCTGTATGGAAAAAACACATTGATCCTGTGGCTGATCGGTTTTGTTCCGCAGATTGTGGTTGCACTTGTACTTGCCTGCTGGTTTACAGATCTTCGAATGAAGATCCACGGCAAACAGTTCTTTAAAGTAGTTATTTATCTGCCGAACCTGATCATGGCGTCTGCATTTGCCTTATTATTCTTTACGATGTTCTCTACCAATGGTCCGGTCAACTCTATTCTGTTGTCTCTGGGTGTTCTGAAAGCACCGATTGATTTCCTGGGTTCTGTTCTGGGAACAAGAGGACTGATTGGATTTATGAACTTTATGATGTGGTTTGGAAATACAACGATCATGCTGATGGCGGCAGTTATGGGTGTAAGTGTGGAGGTCTATGAGGCTGCTGATCTGGATGGATGCAATGGAATTCAGAGATTTTTCTATATTACACTGCCAATGATCCGTCCGATCCTTGCATACACACTGATCACATCTATCATCGGTGGTCTTCAGATGTTTGATGTTCCTCAGATCCTGACAAACGGACAGGGTAACCCGGACAGAACATCCATGACACTGATCATGTTCCTGAACAGTCATCTGAAGAGCAAGAATTATGGAATGGCAGGTGCATTATCTGTTTACCTGTTCATCATCAGTGGTATCCTCTGCTTCTTTGTTTACAGAATGACCAATGACAACGATCCAGATGGTTCAAAAAAGGCAGCTAAGAAACGTGCAAAAGAAGAAAGGAGAAGAGCAAGATCATGAAAACAAATTCAGGAAAACGTGTGATGAGCATTTTCGCACATATTGTACTCATTCTCTTATCTTTTATGTGTCTGTTTTTCTTTGCGATTCTGCTTATCAATGCAACGCATTCACATGCAGAACTGCAGAAAGGCTTTTCTATCATTCCGGGTAAACATTTTCTGGATAACCTGAAAAGTGTGGCAAATGATGGAAGCTTTCCAATGTTCAGAGGAATCATTAACAGTGTGATCGTGTCCGGATGCTCTGCAGCATTATGTACATACTTTTCTTCCCTGACTGCATATGGCATTTATGCTTATGATTTCAAGGGAAAGAAAGTTGCTTTTACTTTCATCATGGCAATCCTTGTTATGCCGACACAGGTAACTGCAATGGGATTCCTGAGATTGATCACAAAGATGGGAATGTATGATTCACTTCTTCCGCTGATTATTCCGTCCATTGCTTCACCGGCAGTATTTTACTTTATGTACAGTTATTTACAATCTTCTCTTCCGCTGTCACTGGTGGAAGCTGCCAGAATTGACGGATCTGGAGAGTTCCATACATTCAACCGTATTGTACTTCCAATCATGAAACCGGCGATCGCAGTTCAGGCAATCTTTACCTTTGTTGGATCATGGAACAACTACTTCGTACCGGCATTGGTTATCCAGTCCAAGAACAAGATGACGGTTCCGATCCTGATTGCAACATTACGAGGTGCTGATTACATGAACTTTGACATGGGTAAGATTTACATGATGATCACTGTTGCTATCGTACCGATCATTATTGTTTATCTGCTTCTGTCAAAATATATCATCGCAGGTGTTACGCTGGGTGGCGTAAAAGAGTAAAAAATAAAAGTTATCATCAATCAGAAGAACGCGGCAGGATATTCTTGCATAAAGGATAAAGAATGCTGTCGTTCTTTTGTTGTATAAAATGAATTCAAACGTTAGCAGGAGGATTATATATGAAAGATGTATGGGGACACAGTGGAAGTATGGAGCAGAGTCTGTCTGAACTTGAAATCAGACACCGGACTCTGGCAAGAGAAGCGGCGGTGGAAGGTATTGTACTTCTGAAAAACGAAGGAGTACTTCCTCTTTCCACAGCTTCAGCTATTGCACTGCTTGGAAGTGGGGCAGAAAAGACTATTAAAGGCGGAATTGGTTCCGGTGATGTAAATAACAGAGAAAATATTTCCATTTATCAGGGAATGAAAGAAGCAGGTGTGACTATTACCAGCGAGGACTGGCTGGAGGATTATGAAGAACGTTATAAAAACGCACGAAATGTCTGGAAAGAAAAAATCCTTGAGGATGCAAAGCACGTAGATAATCCATTTGATGCATACGCAAGCAACCCTTTTATTCTTCCGGAAGGACGGGCTGTTGAAGCAAAGGATATCGCAGATGCAAAAGCAGCTGTGTATGTGCTCAGCCGTATTTCCGGAGAGGGCAAAGACCGCCGCAGGGTAAAAGGAGACTATTATCTGAGTGAAAGAGAAGCAGCAGATCTTTTTTTCCTGAATGAAAAAAAGATTCCGGTCATCCTGCTTCTGAATGCGGGTGGTCCGATCGAACTGACTGACATTCTGGAAAATACAGAGAACATAAAGGCAATCCTTAATATTTCCCAGCCGGGGCAGGAGAGTGGATATGCGGTTGCAGACATCCTGCTGGGAAACTGTGTACCAAGTGCGAAACTGACGACAACCTGGGCGAGAAGATATGAAGACTGCCCTTTTGCAGAGGATTACAGTTATCTGAATGGAAATCTGGATACCGAAGAGTACAAAGAAGGGATTTTTGTCGGATACCGTTATTTTGACAGCTTTGGCAAAAAGCCACTGTTTCCGTTTGGATTCGGACTGTCCTATACAGAGTTTAAAATAGAATTCAAAGGGATTGAGACTTCGGAGAAAGAACTTACAGTTGAAATGAAAGTTACTAATATCGGAGATACTTATGCAGGAAAAGAAGTTGTGCAGATTTATGCATCTCTTCCTCAGACAGAGGTAAAGAAAGAATATCGCCGTCTCGTTGGGTATGCAAAAACAAAGCTTTTGCAGCCGGGAGAAGCTGAAACATTGAAGATTACAGTTGGACAGAAAGAACTGGCATATTTTTCTGAGGAAAAACATCAGTGGATCGTAGAAAAAGGAACCTATGGTATCTGGACCGGAAACAGTTCTGTATCTCTCGAATACAGTAGCACTGTGAAAGTAGAGCAAAGTGTATCGTTGGAGGATACCTGTGTCCTGGAAAACACAGCAGAGATAGAAGAAGAACTGTGGAAAACGTACGAATGCAGAAAAACAACGGCAGATAACAGCCATTGTATTGTTTTTACACCGCATCCAGAAGAGAAAAAAATATACAGATCAGCTTATGCCACGGAACAGATGGCAGAAGATCTGATTCCTCTTCTCTACGGAAATATTGCAGAAACAACAAGTACTCTGGGGGCAGCAGGAATCCGCGTTCCGGGAACCGCAGGTGAGACAACAGAAGGACTTCTTGACAAGTATGGTGTTCCATCGCTGATCATGGCAGACGGGCCGGCAGGTATCCGATTGCAGCAGCACTATGAAGTGGACAGGGCAACAGATACCGTTTATGGAATTGGTGTACTGGGGGCACTGGAGAATGGCTTCCTGGTAGACAGAGAAGAGCATGAGGGTGCTGACCAGTATTATCAGTACTGCACTGCATTCCCGGTAGGAACTGTAATGGCTCAGACCTGGAACAGAGATCTGATGCAGAGATTTGGAGAAGCGGTTGCACTTGAGATGGAAGCATTTCACGTCAATCTGTGGCTGGCACCGGGTCTGAATATCCACAGAAATCCTCTTTGTGGACGAAATTTTGAGTATTATTCAGAAGATCCGTTCCTCTCAGGAACGCTGGCAGCATCTGTAACAAAAGGTGTGCAGTGCCATAAGGGATGCGGCGTTACAATTAAGCATTTTGCATGCAATAATCAGGAAGATAACCGTATGGGGGTGGATGTAAAGATTTCAGAGAGGACGCTCAGAGAAATTTATCTTCGTGGATTTGAAATTGCAGTGAAAGAGGGACAGCCGACAGCAATCATGTCTTCTTACAATCTTGTCAATGGAGTGCATGCGGCGAACAGCAAAGATCTGTGTACCAGGATTGCCCGGAAAGAGTGGGGATTTGATGGAGTTATCATGTCTGACTGGAATACAACCGTACCGGAAGATGGAAGTGTTGCATGGAAATGTGCTGCGGCAGGAAATGACATTATCATGCCTGGAAATGCAGAAGATGCCGAGAGTATTCGTGAAGCATACAGAAACGGAGATCTTACAGAAGAAGAAATCCGTTCCTGTGCAGGCAGGATTCTTAAACTGATCAGTCAGCTGGCATAGAATTGTTACATCTTCAGTGCCAGATACAGCCGCACAGCATCCTGAAACTCCCGCGGGTTGTATCCGCATTTCTTATGGATATGATTGAGCCGATACTGGATCGTATTCTTATGCAGATACGTTTCCTCGCAGGTCTTTTTGAGGGACATGTCACAGGAAAAGTAAATACGAAGTAATTCAAGGTCTTCCGGAGAAAGCTTATCGAGGGTTTTCTCCAGGAAGGCTTTTTTGTTACGGGAATTTATGGAGGCGAGGATCAGTTCCAGATCCAGAGAGGAAGCCTCTGCATAGTTAGATCCGGCAGGTATGGATTTCAGTGCAATCTCGGCAGAAAAAGCAGAATCTGCGATTTCATGGATTGAGGACGGGTTTCCCACAGCTATGCACAGAGTGCCTTCATATTTCTGTGCGAAATCCAGCAGAATCTGTCTTTGCCGGTGGAAAACCTTGTCTTCGATGACAGCAAGATACTCATCCGGGTACACAAAAGTAAAAAGCTGATTGTCAAGCTTCTGAAAAAGCCGGGAGATGGCAGTGTCCAGAGAAGCGGAGAGTGCAGGTCCATTGTCAGAATGGATTTTCAGGCGAAGAAGCTGCCAGGACTTTTTTTCACTGATGTTCCACCGGGTTAGATTTTCTCTGAGATAATCCGGGTGGATATCCTCATGGTCGATCAGCCCGCGCAGGATATAGCTTTTTTTGTCAGATTCTGTGCGGTTAAAAGCGTCCAGTTCCTTCTCACGGATCAAAAGCCGGGTGATCCGTTCAGCCAGTTTGGCATATTTGCGTACTTCATCGGGATTTCCGGTGATACCGATGACGGCGATCATCTTGTGATTATGGTAGACAGGAAGATTGACACCCTGCTGTGTGCCGGTAAAGCGGTCATTTTCCCGGACTTCGATCACAGTGCCGCGTTCGGCTGCCTGCTGTCCGATCTCGTGGAAGGTCCCGATACGTGCCGCATCCGTGCTGGCAAAAATCGTCCCGGAACAGTCGATGAAATTCACATTCTGTCCGCACAGATCCCGGACGGTATCTACGATCTGCTGTGCAAGGGCTCTGGTGATGTAAGGTGTCATGGCGTTCCTCCTGTTTTAGTTTTTTGCTTCTTCACGTGCTGCTTTGCGCGCCTTCTTTGAGGCGTACATTTTCTGGTCGGCGAGATTGATGTAGTCGTTAAGAGAGAAGACGGCATCATCCGCAATGACGCTGCCGATGCTTGCCTCAAGCGGAAATGGGAATCTGCTTACGTCGGAAATTTCTTCAAGCGCATGAAGGATCGTTTTTTCTAATTGATGCATTCTGGGGAGGTCAAAGTCAGGGATGACACATACGAATTCGTCTCCGCCGTAACGCATGCATACAGAACCGACCGGGCAGCTCTTGTGTATGGCAGAAGCGATGGAACGGATCGCGAGGTTTCCCATATCGTGGCCAAAGTTATCATTGATATATTTCAGATGATCTGCGTCAACAAAAAGAATGCCGAGGTGTTTCTTTTTCTGCATATATTTCTGGAACAGCGGAAGAGCCAGTTTCTCATAGGCCATCCTGTTATAAAGTCCTGTCAGAGAATCGTGGATATAGAGCTGTGAAAGCTGCTTGTTCTTTTTGCACAGAACCAGTTTGTTATAAAGGGATTCCAGGGCAGTGCGGAAAGAATTGAGCATCTTAAACAGGAACTGATAATCCAGAAGATAATCGCAGTTCTGAAGAACAACATAGCCCACCTCGCGTTCACGGAAATGAAGCGGTGCGAAGACAAAAATGTTCTGATCTCCGGTACGCGTTATATCAGGAAGAAGATGTCCGTCAGTAATGGAAAGCTGCATAACAGCCTCAGTATCAGACACCGGATGAACAACGGTCATTTTGTCCGGATAACCGACACAGCGGTAAATGTCATCTGGAATCTCGGGAAGGATATCTACCTTTTCAAGATGAAAAATATCCGGGTTCATGAGAAGATACAGATTTCCGAATTGATGCTCATGAAGCCACATCTGCATATGAGAAGTCAGGTTCGTATAACTTGTACAGTCCAGCAGGAAACGATTGAGGTCGATCATCCAGTTCTGCATATCGCTCTGGCGGGTTTCGGAGAGAATACGCTTAATGATGTACTGACCTCTGTCAGGAGGACATTCTGACATGCAGCGGCAGCTTTCCTGAAAAATATGTACTGCCTGTGTGTAAGTACACCGGCGGTCTGTTTGACCGTTCCAGATATCGACAAGCAGTTCCATGGCATGATACATGATCTCGGTTTTTGAAAAATCAGCAGTTGTGATGCGCGGATTGCAGTAAGATGCCTTGTCCTCGTTGTCAAAACCAGTCACCAGAAAGTCTTCCGGTATGGAAAAACCAGCTTCTCTGGCAGTGAGGCAGACTCCAACTGCGATGTTGTCATTGGCGCAGACAAAAGCTTCCGGGAGCAGGTCTTTTTGCTGAAATTCTGTGAAAGCACGGATTCCTGTCTTAATCTCGAAGCTTCTTTCAATGACGCGTTCAGGTTCAAAGAGAATCCCATGTTTTTCAAGTGTTTTCCGGTAGGCGAGAAGACGCTTCTGATTTTCCTGATTCCGAGGAGAACCGCCAACATAATTGAGTTTCCGGCAGCCATGTTCGGTGATCAGATGTTCCACCAGTATGCTAAAATCCGTCAGGCTGTCAAGCCCGGAATAATAGAGTCCCGGAAGGTCTTCCAGAAGGGAAATGGCAGGAACACCGGATTCGCGGACTCTGGCGAGAAAACTTTCTTTGAGAGAAGCATCGGAGACATTGGAAAGATCCAGGATGATTCCGTCAAAGGTACGAAGATCAGGAAGTCTGGTGATATTGTATTCACCGGAATTATAGCCTTCATCGGTGTTGAAATTCCCGAAACTCTGAAAGACATACAGATCTGTATCGAGATGGTACTGGGAGGCATAGCGGCGGTATCCCTGAACCCAGGCGTAGGTCACATAGCGTTTCCAGCCATCTGTTATAAGCGCGATTTTTTTCATTATAAAATTACCCCATCCATTATATAGTAAAACCCATTAGTAATATTATAACGAATCAGGAGACAAAATACCAGTTTTTGTGTACAAAAAACCCGCTGGTCAGGGGGGAAGACCAACGGGTAAAAAAAGGGAAAGGATTGGTTAAATTAAAACAGGCGGAATACCTGCTCAGCGGCAGCTGTCATATTTGCCTTTGCATTGTCAGGATCCATGGCTTCTTCCAGAGTGGAGATTCCACGGACGATCGGAAAGAATGCGTCAATACCGGCCTCATTGCAGGCAACGGCTTCTTTTGTGACACTTCCTGCAAAAGCGACGGTTTTTGCACCATATTTTTTGCCGAGTTTTGCGACGCCTACAGGAGCTTTTCCCATGGCGGTCTGATGATCCAGACGTCCCTCGCCGGTTACGACAACATCGGCGTTTTTCATTTCATCCTCAAGATGGACAGCATTCAGGATGAGCTGGATGCCAGGAGTCAGTTCTCCGTTTAAGTAGCTTAAGAATGCAAAACCAAGTCCGCCTGCGGCACCTGCACCGGATGCGTTCATGTTGTCTTTTCCGATGGTCTGTGAGGTGACTTTTGCATAATTTTCCATTCCGGCATCGAGGACCGGAAGCATTTCGGAAGTAACGCCTTTCTGCGGACCATAGATGTAAGTGGCACCCTGGAAGCCGCAGAGCGGGTTTGTGACATCACATGCGATCTTGAAATTACACTGGGAGAGAAGCTCAGCATTGTCGGAAAGTCTGACGGAAGCGACTTTGGCAAGAGCCTGTCCGCCTTCGCCGGTGTCCTGACCGTCTTTGTCAAGGAAAGTAAATCCAAGAGCCTTAAGCATTCCGATCCCACCGTCATTGGTAGCACTGCCGCCGATTCCGATGATGAAATTGCGGATTCCCTTGTTGATGGCGTGAAGGATCATTTCGCCGACACCGTAAGTGGTGGCAGTCATAGGATCTTTCTGCTCGGAAATTGTGATTCCGGCGGCAGATGCCATTTCCATGACAGCAGTGTTGGTATCTTTGAGATAGCCATAATATGCGTTGACCGGTTCATGATAAGGTCCGGTAACTGTGACATCGACACGTTCTCCATTCAGCCCTTCAATCAGGGCATCCGTAGTTCCCTCGCCGCCGTCAGCCAGTGGTTTGACGATCACTTCTGCATCTTTATGTGCGGCAAGAACGCCGGCTTTGACAGCCATGCCGGCTTCCATGGAAGTCATGCTTCCTTTAAATGAATCAACAGCAACTACAACTTTCATAACAAAACCCCCTGTTGGTAATGTGAATGTTTTTTTTGAAAAAGCTGCTCAGGCAGTAAACGCAAATGTGTAAGGTGATTGGAGAAACTGAACAGCTTTGATGATGTTACTATAGCATGTGCGGGATGAAAAAGATATGTCTTTGATACTGAAAAATAAAGATAAATTTACGAAATATATATACTATATAACAAAATATTTGAAATGAAGCGGATGAAAGAATTGTAAAGTGCAGATCTGCATGATAATATGTTTTTATACAAAAGAATAAATCCCGGTTCCCCGGAGAGGAGAAATCATGCGTGATGAGACGAAACTGGATGTGTATACATCTGGAATAACCGGTGCAGAGTATGATGCAGGAATGAAACATCTTATGAGCAATAAAGAGATTATCATTCCTATCCTGCAGATGACAGTACCGGAGTTTAAAACGTGCTCACAGGAAGAAATTCTACAATGTCTGGATATTTCTTCTATTACAAAAGATGATTTCGTCAGTGATATACCGAAGATAGAAAAGAATCTGAGATTAACCAGAGAAGATAGTGAACTGTCGTCACTGACAGAGAAACTGGTACGGTTTGATATCCGGTTTAGAATCAAAAATCCCCGGTTGTCTACAGAAGAGATACGAGTCAATTTACATATTGATATGGAAGCACAGAAAAGCTATCGTCCAAGTAACCCCTCATATCCTGTATTAAAACGTGCAGTATATTATGCAGCAAGAGACCTTTCATCTCAGCTAAGTAGCATTACAGAAACTACAGATTATTCAAAACTGGAAAAATGTTATTCTATATGGATCTGTGCGGAGGATATACCAAAGAAACTGCAAAATACGTTAACAGAATATTCACTGTCAAAAAAGGATATCATAGGGGTGGCAGATGAGCCTGATGAGGATTATGACCTTTTAACAGTAATTGTGATTCGACAGGGAGAGAAAACAGAAGAAAAAGGAATATTTGACTATCTGAATGGAATTTTTACTTGTGATATAAACAGGATAGATAAATATTCGCATATAAAGTGGTCAGAACCATTTCAGAGGGAGGTGAGTAAAGTGACTGGATTTGGAGATATGATTTACGAAAGAGGAATGCGTGCCGGAGAACAGAAAGGAATGATTCTGGGTGCTCTTATGAGCGGAAAAACGCCGGAAGAGGTTGCTGACATGCTGAATCTGCCGCTGGAAGAAATAAAAAAGGTTCAGGAAGAACAGATGACTGTAAACAAATAGTAAAGGCAAATTACTGAATGAAGCAATAGGGAACTGGGAAAAGTATAATGCGATAGTCTGAACGTGGTGTCTGCTTGTAAAAACAGATACCACGTTTGTCTATTCTTTATTTTGGTTCTTTTCCAGCAGCAAATACCATCATCATCTCGTTGGTAAGACTGCTGTTGGTGTCCTGACCGATAATTTGATCGCGTTCAAACCACTGTGCTATGGAAAGCTCTTCGTGATCCACCGTGAGAGTATCATCTCCGTCTACATCACAGAAAAATCCGAAAAGTAAAGTGCCGGAGAAGGACCATGGCTGGCTCTTGTAATAACGAAGATTTTTGACTTTAAGGCCGACCTCTTCCATGACCTCACGCTGGACGGTCTCTTCAATGGTTTCCCCAATTTCTGCAAATCCGGCGATCAGTGCATATTGTTTAAAACTCCGGCCTTCATATTTGGAACAAATGATCTTGTCACCATTTGTGATGCCGACGATGACAGCCGGCATAAGCACCGGGTATTCCTGACGGCCACAGGAAGGACAGTACATCATACGCTCTTTTGTGTCATGCTTCATTGGTTTTCCGCAGCATCCGCAGAAATGCCGATTTTTGTACCAGAACCAGAGCTGATATCCAGTGACTGTGGCGAAAGCAAGATACTGTGGCTGGACATAACGAAGCTCTCTTGTTTCATGGAATTCATAGCCCGGCAGCAAGGATGTATCAAGTCCCGGGATCAGATAAAAACGTTCCTGATCAATGGAGAAAAGATAGATATAATTTTCGTACAGATCGCTTACATTTCCTTCCAGTTCGCGAAAACGTGGAAGAGAGATGGAAACGTCATCTTCTCTTTTATGGAAGAAACACTTTCCATTTTCGTAAGCGAGAATGATGCTGTTGCCATCCGGTGTGACTGGTTTATATTCATTGTGATAAGTATGCGGTGCGATATCCTGAATCATAAAAAATCCTCCTTTTGGTGATAATTACGTAGTGGTCATGCAGGACCGGAAAATATAATTCAGTATAGGACACACGCAGAAAAAATGCAACACAGAGAAAAAACGGGTGTGAAAAGAGATTATAACTTTTTACTTATGAATTTGTGAAAAAAGTATCAGACACTATTGACAATGACTAAAGGGTATGTTACTATAATGTCAGTATAATTCCATATTGAACATATGAAGTGCTGGCTGTGTCCGCGTAGCAGTCAGAAGAGGGAATCAGGTGAGAGTCCTGAGCGATCCGGTCACTGTAACAGAGGAGCGAACCTTCATTATCCCATTGTACATAGTATGAGAAGGGGAAGGCAAGCGATGATCCTGAAGTCAGGAAACCTGCTTTGTATGGCGAGGTTAAACTTCCGTGTAAAGTGTAACAACCAACTTAGGGATATCCGCAGTCCCAGAGTGTTGTCTGCTTATTGGAAGCAGGCATTTTTTTATGGAATTCGCCTGTTCGTATGAATTATACCTCATGCTTGTAATTGCGGTGGCCGCCGCAGAGCATGGTAACCCATTAAGGGTATGATTAAATGGCAGGCGATACTGCTTCGGATGCATTCGTTCCCTCCGCATATTTGAACGGATTCATTGTCTACCCCGGAGCAGCATCGCAAATCCTCTATAAGAATGTTTGAATGACAGCATGACATTGGTCATAGCTGCTTTTTTTATATCTTCTTATAGGATATAATAGGATGAAAAGGGGATGGAGGTGAATATTATGGAGAAACCGTATTGGGAAGGTATGCATTATTCCTACTTCAGCAATAAGGAGTGCGAATATTTTCCATGCCATAAAGGGGCAGACCCGGAGAATTTTAATTGTCTGTTTTGTTATTGCCCGTTGTATGCACTGGGTGATAAATGTGGCGGG
>OLSG01002995.1_pt1 | contig 13004 bp, 6 predicted proteins | sample 1673041 | NCBI WGS metagenome assembly OLSG01 (sample SAMEA3136749, study PRJEB25190) | human gut metagenome | reverse complement strand
CGCGATGCCAAGATCATCCAGATCTATGAGGGAACGAGCGAAGTCCAGCGCATGGTCATCGCGTCCGGCGTCCTCGGGTGATGGAAACGGGACAGGTCAACGAACGGTTTCATGCCGAAAAGGAGATGGTTATGGAGACCCTTTTTGTGATAGGTGCAGGGACCATGGGCGGCGGCATCGCTCAGGTGGCCGCGCTGAACGGTTTCACCGTGTATCTCTACGATATAAAGCAGGAATTCGTCGACAGGGGGCTGAAGGGCATCGCTGGCGCCTGGGACAAGCTCGTGGCCCGGGGCAAGATGGCCGCCGAAGACCGCGATGCGGCCCTCCCCCGCATCATCGGCACGTTGGACATGCAGGATGCCGCCAAGGCCGACGTGGTCATCGAGGCCGCCGTGGAGGATCTGGACGTCAAGCGTTCCATTTTCTCGAAGCTGGACGGCATCGTTTCCCCCGGCTGCATCCTCGCCACCAATACGTCCAGCCTGAGCGTCACCGCCGTGGCCTCCGCCGTGGGCAGCCCCGACAAGGTGGTGGGCCTGCATTTCTTCAATCCCGTGCCCCGCATGGCCCTCATCGAGATCATCCGCGGCGCCGCCACTTCCGACGAAACCTACGAAGCCGCCAAGGCGCTTTCCGAACGGCTGGGCAAAACGGCGGTCACCGTGAATGAATACCCCGGTTTCGTGGTCAACCGCATCCTCATCCCCATGATCAACGAAGCGGTCTTCATGCTGCAGGAAGGCGTGGCCTCCGCTGAGGACATCGATACCGCCATGAAGCTCGGAGCCAATCACCCTATGGGCCCGCTGGCTCTGGCCGACCTCATCGGCCTCGACGTGTGCCTCGCCATCATGGAGCTGCTCCGCGACGAGATGGGCGAGGGCAAGTACCGCCCCGCGCCCCTGCTCCGCAAGATGGTCCGGGCGGGCAAGCTGGGCCGCAAAAGCGGTGAAGGGTTCTTCCGCTACTAAGCCGTCGGGAACATATCGCTCGCAAAGAGCGTAGCATCGGGCGAAAGCCCTTGGAGAGCCGGCACTGTGCCGGACAGGAGTCATTATGTGTGAAGTGGTCATCGTAAGCGCGGCCCGTACCGCACTGGGAAGCTTCGGCGGTTCTCTCGCCTCTGTCCCTGCCGTCGAGCTGGGGGCCGTGGTCATCCGCGCGGCCCTTTCCCGGGGTGGCGTGGATGCCGGCATGGTGGAAGAAGTCATCATGGGCAACGTCCTTCAAGCGGGGCTGGGCCAGAACCCCGCGCGTCAGGCCGCCGTCAAGGCCGGTATCCCCGTGGAGATCCCGGCGTGGACGGTGAACAAGGTCTGCGGTTCCGGCCTCAAGGCCGTGGCGGAAGCCGCGCTGGCCATCCGCGCCGGAGAGGCCCGCTGTGTGGTGGCAGGCGGCATGGAGAACATGTCTCTGGCTTCCTATGTCCTGCCCTCCGCACGCTGGGGGGGCCGCATGGGCGATGTCAAGCTTGTGGACGAGATGATCAGGGACGGCCTCTGGGACGCTTTCAACGACTATCACATGGGCATCACCGCCGAGAACGTGGCGGCCCGCTACCATCTTTCCCGTGAAGAACTGGACGCCCATGCCGTGCTTTCCCAGCAGAGGGCCGCAGCCGCGCTGGAATCGGGCGTGTTCGATGAAGAAATCGTGCCCGTACACGTGGAGCAGAAGAAAAAATCCTTCGACTTCGCTCGTGATGAGTTCCCCCGTCCCGGCACCACCATGGACGTGCTCGGCAAGTTGCGCCCCGCCTTCAAGAAGGACGGCGTGGTGACGGCGGGCAACGCTTCCGGCGTGAACGACGGCGCGGCGGCTCTGGTGCTCATGGATGCCGGACTGGCCGCTGAACGGGGCCTTTCGCCTCTCGCCCGCATTGTGGGCTGGGCCAGTGCCGGTGTGGAACCCGACGTGATGGGCCTTGGCCCCATCCCCGCCACCCGCAAGGTTTTGGAAAAGGCTGGTTGGACAGTGGCCGATCTCGATCAGATCGAAGCCAACGAAGCCTTTGCCGCCCAGTTCCTCGCCGTGGGCCGCGAGCTGGGCTTCAGCCTTGATAACGTGAACGTCAACGGTGGTGCCATTGCCCTTGGGCATCCTATCGGTGCCTCCGGTGCGCGTATCCTCGTTACGCTTTTGCATACGCTGAAGCGGAAGGGGCAGAGCAGGGGATTGGCAACGCTGTGCATCGGCGGCGGGCAGGGGATCGCCATGTTGGTGGAAAGGGGCTGACGGGCCATGCCTTCCCTCCATGTGAAGTATTGCGGGGGATGCCGCTCCGGATACGATCGCGCGGCATGGTTCAGGGGGGTGCTGTCCGCCATGCGCGCTCTCGATGGGAGCATTGTGCTCACGGACAACGAGGCCGGAGCCGATATCCGGGTGGCTGTGTGCGGCTGCCCCGCACAGTGCGTTTCCGTTCTGCCGGGGACGCACATGCTCCATGCCCCGTACATGGATGGGGAGCGTATGGAACCCTGCGATATGGCCGCATATTTGCTGGACATGGCCTCCCAGCGGAACGGGAGGGACGAATAGCATTGCTTATCAACTTGTTACAAAGGAGATGAGCGTTAAGGAGCGCAGAGGTGCTATGGCGTCAGCGATATCCCCCAGCCTCAGCGCTGTCATCTTATGCTAGCACGGTTTCCGATGTGCCTGTGGTGATTCGCCGGGATCTTGTCCTGCCTGCGCGGCATGGTGTACCTCAGCACACGCAAACGTAACTTCCTCATCAGCCACGCCGAGAACATAACCTTATGTGGAAGAATGGGATGTGGAAGAATGGGGCCGGCGTTATGATGGAAAGCGCCACTGTTTCCGCCGTGGTGTTCCCCTCCATCGGTGCTTCCATGATCCTGCGGCGCGTCATCGGTAAGGAACATCCGGCTCCCGCATCTGCCGTGTTGAATAAGCATTTCCGCCATCCTGCGTGAAGGAACCGTACAATCATGACGGCGTCCGCCTCGGCTTTTCCCTGGCGGTGCGGATCTGCTTTTCCTGCTCCAGCATAGGGCTTCCTTCCGTGAAGCCTATGGGATCGAGGTTCCCATCGGCTTGGGCTTCAAACGTAGGTGATGCGGTCGCGGCCTTCGGCTTTGGAGCGGTACATGCCGTCGTCCACGCGCATGAGTATGGCGTCCATGTCGTCTTCGGGGTTGATGCGGGTCGCGCCGATGCTGATGGTGACGTGGTTATCGAGATCGCGCACGCTTTCCAGAAGGGATCTCAAGGTTTCCTCGGCGTCGCCCGGCGCATCGATGAAGCCGATGAATTCGTCCCCGCCCCAGCGGGCCACGCAACCGGCCTTACCGACGATTTCCTCAGCCTTATGCCCCACACGGGCAAGGACTTCATTGCCCCAAAGGTGGCCGCGGGTATCGTTGATGTGTTTGAAGTGGTCCACGTCGAACATGAATACGAGAGGCCGCTCCCAGAGTTTCCGGCTCAGGATGGCATTGAAGCGTTCCCGGTTCATGAGCCCGGTGAGTTTGTCCGTGGTGGCAAACAGGGTCATGAATTTGTCGTAGCGCGATACGGTCCCCGAAACGAGCAGCAGGATCAGGATGATGATGCACGCCACGACGAGGATGTCCTTCCAAAGCTGCGAGAGAAGCGATTCCTTAATGATGGCGGTATCTTTTTCCACAATGAGATACCAGTCGAGATCGTCGATGTAACGGGTGACGAGGCAGGTTTCCTGCCCGTTGTACTTGTACCACGAGCTTTCCACACGGCTCTTGGTGAAGATCTTTTTGCGGTATTCGGATACGGGCAACAGATCGTCGATGGTGGCGTTGGCAATCATGGCGTCGGACGTGTGGACCTGTACCACACCCTCGCGGTTGACGAGGAACGCCGTCAGATCGAAATCGAGCTCGAACGAGGCGAGAATCTGCTGCAATTCACGCATTTTGACCCCGACGCCCACCACGCCCATGAGTTCGCCGTGATCGTCTTCGATACGGCAATCCACGAACACGGTCAGCTCATTGCGGGCCATTTCGTCGGTGTCGACCTCAAGCCGGTGGGGGATCCCGGAAGCGACGAAGTTGTAGTACCAGACGTCGTGGGAGTCATCCCTGCTGACAACCTTATTTATCCCATTATAATGATAATAAATATTCGTCTTTGCCGAAACAAGGAACACCGAACTGTAGTCGTATTTCCTCTTCAGGCCGTTGAGGTAGTCTTGCAGTTCCGCAATTTGTTCCGGTGAATCATTCTCTCCCCGGAGCCAGCTCTTGAGGAAGCTGTCGTTGGCCATTGTCAGGGAGACGAAAATCGGCTTGGTCAGTTCGTTACTGATGGAAGAAAAGATGTTCAGGGAGGTAAGGCGGGAGATATTCCTGATGTCATCCCTGATGACGACGCTGTATGTGCAGTAGTTAATGATTGTTATACAAATGAACCCAATAAGCACGATACCCGTGATGAAGGCGTGGGTCCTGAAGAGTTTCTTTTTCATAGGAGGCCTGATTACGGGGAGCCGGCGCGGAATGGCGGAGACCGACGTTCTGTCGGTGGGATATTATGACACTGTTCGTCCAAGCAATAGATTCTAATGGGATCCTATGGCTCTGGCAATAGAAAAATGGCGGCATTCTTATAGTGTTGCGCTATGGGCTTAGGCCTCCTCCGGAGGTATTGTTTCCGCAGGAGGCATTCCATCATGTGCTGCCTTTTTCCAGTTTTTCGGCAAGGGCTTTGATGCTCGGGGCGACGGGGAAAGGATGTTCTGTCCCAAAGGCCAACGCCTCAAACTGCGGGATGGGCAGGGGGCGCGAATAGAAATAGCCCTGCGCATAGGCGCATCCGGCCTGAAGCAGGAAAGCGGCCTGTTCCTCGGTTTCCACGCCTTCGGCAATGACCTTGATGCTCATTTCTCGGGCGAGGGAAATGCTGAACCGGATGACCGTCTTGCCGCGTTCGGTCGTGACGACCTCGTTGAGGAATCCCCGGTCGATCTTGATGAAGTCCACGGGCATACTCTTGAGCATGTTCAGGGACGAGTAGCCTGATCCGAAATCGTCCATGGAGAACTGGAACCCGAAGGCCTGCAAGGCCTTCATGGATTCGAAGAGTCCGCTTTCGTTCTCGAGGAAGGCGCTTTCGGTGAGTTCCAGTTCGAGGAGATGCGGCGGCAGCTCGTAGCGGCGCATCAGGTCGAGCAGCTTTTCACGCAGGCGCGGATCGTGGATATGCATACGCGACATGTTCACGGAGATGGGCGTGGGCGTGAGGCCGTGGTCAATCCAGCGGCGCAAGGTGATGCAGGCCTGCTCCCAGATGTATTCATCCAGCCGGATGATGAAGCCGTTCTTCTCGAACAAGGGGATGAAACGGTCCGGCGGCATCAGCCCCTCGGTGGGGTGTATCCAGCGCACCAGCCCTTCCGAGCCGATGATGCGCGATGTCGGGATGTGCACCTTGGGCTGAAGGTACAGAACGAATTGCCCCTGCAGAAGGGCGTCGTGCATCTGGTTTTCGATCTTCTTTTCCTCAAGGATCCTCTCGCGCAGCTTGCCGTCGTAGAAGGCGTAGCTGTTCAGGTAATTCCCCTTGATCGTCTTGAGGGCGAGGTTGGCCCAGTCGCAGAGCACGTTGATGGGCGTGTCTATGTTGTCGACCTCGCAGATGCCGAACGAAGGCACGACCTTGTACGGCAAGGGGTAGTCGGCGAGCCTGTCCGTCAATTCCTTGATGAGGGCGAGGATACGCTCACGGGAGTAGTCCACGCACAGGCAGAACACATCCCCGCCGAGGCGCCCGTAGACGCTGTGGGTCCCGGCCATCTTTTCCCGCAGCAGATCCGCGATGGCGATGAGGAGCTTGTCGCCTTCCTTAAGGCCGTACAGGTCGTTGATGACCTTGAAGCGGTCTATGTCCATGCGGACGATGCTGTAGCGGCGCTCGGGGTAGGCGTGCACGGCCTGTGCCGCCTGCGAGTAGAAGGTGTGCATGTTGTACAGATCGGTCAGGAGATCGAACTCGGCCCGGTACTTGAGCGCGAGCACGGAACGGGTCGCGCTGTCGACGTCGTTGAGCGTGCCGATATAGCGCTTGGGATTGCCCTTGTCGTCGTGCAGGCAGGTGAGGGCCGCCTTGCACCAGATGTACACGCCGTCGCGCTTGCGGAAGCGGGCGGTCATCTCGGTATAGCGCTGGATGCGCGAATCCTTGAGGAAGGCGGTGAGCAGGGGCAGATCGTCAGGATGGATCACGAGGTCTTCCCGCCAGACGTGCATCAGATCACGGTGGTCGTAGTTCCCGGCGAAACGGGCGACGATCTCCGGCGAGATGTAACGGGTATCGGTTTCGAGGTTCCACTCGAAGACGATGGTCCGGTAGCGTTCGTCGTCGAGGCGCTGGCGCTCAAGGAGGATGTTCTGCTGAGCGACTTCCTCCGCCTGCTTCTTGTCCCCGATATCCATGATGAAGGCGAGATAGATCTCGTCGCCGCCGTCGGGCTGGGCCACGGGGAACATGGTGATCGACGCCCAGTGGTACTCCTGGTCGTGCCAGAGCTTGCGGAATTCGCCGATAAGGTATTCCCGGCCTGCCGCGAAGTTCTGCCGCAGCGCATCGAGATTAAAGAATTCGAGGAAGCGGGTGCGGTCTTCAGGAAAGAGCATGTTGCGCGATACGAGATCGATGCACTCGCTGAGGCGGCCCTGCTCGGGCGGGGTCACATACTTGCCCTTCACGTGGTACACGATACGGTAGCTGTCCTGCGTGATGTTCAGTTCGTACAGCTCGTCGTAGATGTTGCGCAAGGCGTGATCGTACTGCTCGCTGATGCGGCGGCGCTGTTCCTCTTCACGCTGTTCGGAGATGTCGCGGACGAGGAGTATCCCCTTGTCGGTGCGGCAGGAGTCGTGCCCGCACAGAGGAACGATGAAGGCGGAAACCCAGTACCATTTGCCGTCGCTGCCAAGGCGGCGGTATTCGGCGGGGACTTCCATGCGGCCTTCGCTGAACTCCTTGCGGATGTTGCTCCCGATGAAAGCGGTGAGGAAGCGTTCCCGGTCCTCAGGGTGGATGAGGGTGGCGGCTATGGTGTGGATATTGCCGTTCTTGTCGTGATCCACGGGGATCATGGGCGTGTCGGCGGCGTAGACAAGGTGGGGCGTATCGGCGCTGAGGTCGATTTCGTAGATTTCGGTATACGTGTTGCGCAGGGCGATGTTGTAGCGCTCTTCCTCAAGGGCGCGTTCCTCTTCGACGCGCTTCTGCTCCGTGATGTCCCGGATGATGAAAAAGGCGGTCATATCGTCGCCTTCTTCAAGGAAAAACACGCGGTTTTCGAGCCACAACTGTTCGTTTTCGCCAAAGAGCACCCGATACTGATCGACGAGGGTGCGGGAATGCGCTCGGCAGGCCTCGAGCAGGGCTTTGGGCGTGGTGGTGCGGTTGATGCGTTCGCGGTCGGCGGGATGGACCATCGCTATTGTTTCGGCGTGGAATGTGCGGTAGTCGCCGGAACGGGGTTCGCTGGGCAGGCTCGGCGCGGAGGCGTTGCGGTGGAACTGCCACGTGCGCAGGTTGATTTCGATGATGCAGTCCCCGGACTGGCGGAACACGGTGCTTTGACGGCGTTCGAGCCGGGCGGCGGTTTCTTCCATCCTTTTGCGTTCGTTGATGTCCTGCCAGAGGAGGAGCAGGCGCCCCGACGATCCGGGCATGGGCAGCACCAGTATCGAGATCCAGTGATAGGTCCCGTCGACGGCAAGGACGCGGTATTCTGTGGACAGCCGGGGATCGTCGGCCACTTTCCTGCTGACGTTCTCCGGGGAGAAAAGCTCAAGGAAGGACTCCCGGTCATCGGGGTGGATGTACCGGTTGGCGATGGTGCGGGTGTCCCGCGAATACGAATGGGTCAGCTCGGGTTTCGCCAACGTGGAATCTTCGTCCCGGTGCACGATGCGCATGGAATCCGTATCGAGCATGACCTCGTAGATTTCGGAATAGCTGTGCTGGAGGGCCTTGTAGAAATCGGCTTCCTCGTTGAGCCGTTCGGTGATGTCGCTCAGCAGGAGCAGGGCATGGTGGTACGCTCCGGGGATGGCCCGGATGGTGGCGTTGACCCACCGGTAGGGTTTTCCGGCGTCCTGCCGTTTGCGGTATTCGAGCTGTGGGGCCTCGCCCAGGTCGAGCCGGGCCATGATGTTCGGCACGTCGTAAAAGGTGCGGACGCTTTTGAGGTTTTCTGGGTGCACGCGGTTTTTGCCACGATCGAGGACGAATTCCTCGATGGGCATCAGGGTCGGCGAAATGGTGACTTGTTCGCTGTTGTAATAGAGGGGAGCGATAAGCCCGGCTTCAAGATCGAGGCGGAAAATTTCCGTATAGTTGCTTTGCAGGGCGAGGAGGTAGTTGTTTTCCTCTTCTTTCTTCTTGGTGACGTCGCGCAGCAGGATAAGGGCGTGCCCCTCGTTGCCGGGGACAGGCTGCGCCGAGGCCGCGATCCAGCGGTAAGGGCCGTTTTCCGACGAACGCTTGCGGTATTCACATTCCGGGCGGCCGCCGCGTTCCAGTTCCTCGAAAAGGCGGCGCTCGTAGAAATCGAGCACGCTTTCGAGGGATTCTGGGGCCACGCGGTCGACGGCGCGCCGCTTGACGAACGCGGAAAAATTGGCTTCCTCCTTGACGATGGGCACCTGCTCGCTGTTGTAGAACAGCGGCGTGACCGTGCGGCTCCTGACGTCGAGGGAGAAGATCTCGGAATAATTGTTTTGCAGGGCGAGGAGGTAGTTGTTTTCCTCTTCCTTCTTCTCGGTGACGTCGCGCACGAGGAGGACGGTCTCTCCCCGGTTGCCGGTCGGCAAGGGCACGATGAGCGCCAGCATCCAGTGATAGGTCCCGTCAAGGCCGAGCTTGCGGTATTCGACGGAAAGCTCTTCCCCGGCGTCGAGTTTCCTGAGGATGGTTTCGGCGGTGAAGAAATTCCGGAAGACCACCCGATCCCGCGGATGGACGCGGGTTTTCATGACCGTGATGATGTCCTTGTCGAATTCGCCGCTGACATCGATGGGCGCGAGCAGCTTGGTGTTGCAGAACAGGCAGGTCAGCTGGTTGGCGGCGAGGTTCATCCGGTAGATCTTGGCGTAGCTGTTCTGAAGGGCTACTTGAAGGTTTTCTTCGTCCCGCCTGTGGGTGAATTCCGCGCATTTCTGCTCGTTGATATCCCGGATGCATTGGAGGACGTGGCACGAGCCGTCGTCCTGCGTATAGGCGAAGGCGATGCGGGTACGCCAGCGGGGCCCGGCCTCCTCGGCAAACTGGTATTCGAGATGGATATTCCTGTCGTTTACGCCTGCCGCGAAGGCTGCCCGCAGCCCTTCGAGGGAGAAGTGTTCGCGGAAGGCGTCACGGTACTGTGGGAGGATATGGCCGAAGAACAGCTCGAAATGGGCGGCGTAATCGCCCGAAGTGTCGGTGGCGAGGTCATTGCGGTTGGCCAGAAGCTCAAAATGGCCGGTGCCGAGATCCACGTCCACGACATAATGATAGCTCTCGCAGAGGGCGCGGGCGAAGGAATCGCGCTTGGCCTTGGCCTTGCGCTCCTCGGGCGTCAGAAGGCGCTCTGAAATGAGCACGACGTGTGCGGGCTCCTTGTTTTCCCAAAGGATACCGGAAACCGAAATTTCACAGATGCCCTTGAAGGGCGGGTGCTCATGCAGGGTGGTGAACGCCTCCCCGCCGCCGTGTTTTGTCACGGGACAGAAGGAGCAGATATCGGATTTGCCCCAAAACACCTCGAAGCAGGTCACCCCGAGCTTGACATTGGGATACGCGCGGGCGACCGTATCGTTGAAGTAGACGATGCGGTGGTTGGCGTCGATGACGTAGACCGCCGTATTGGGCAGGCTGTTGAGGATGTTGCGGGTGGATTCGTAACTTTCGCGCAAAAGGCTGGCGGAGCGGCGCTGCCGGATGTACTCCCCGATGATTTTGGACATGAGGATGAGGGCGTCCACTTCCTGCTGCGTCCATATGCGGCGGTTGCCGCGCTCCTCGAAGCCGATATGGCCGACCACGTGCCCGTCGCGCACGATGTCGCACTGGAGGAGCGAGGAGATGGTGTCGTCGAGGATGAACGTTTTTTCTTCCGGGGGGACTTCCGAAAAATCGCTGCAATAATAGATGCCGTTGGAGTCCCGTGTTTTGGGCAGCTCGATTTTGTCGATGGGGACGTTTTGGAACTGCTCCTTGGTGCTCCATTTCGGATCGGAGCACCATTCATGCGCGATGCTGACGGCCTTCCCGTCGAGCGAGTATTCAAAGATGAGAATCTTGTCCACGCGCAAGGTGTTTCCGATGAAATGCAACGCTTTGTCGATCCCTTCGTGCATGTCGTACATGCTGAAGAGGATATCGATGATGTCCACCATGATGCTGTTGCGGACGGTGTTGACGGCGAGGGGCGCGGATGTCTGGACGCCGTCGGCGTCTCCGCCGGAGGACTGGCCGAAGAATTCGTAACGGTTTTTGCCGTTCCCTTTGGCGTGGTACAGGGCGACGTCGGCCTGCCGGAACAGATCCTCATAGGCGATGGGGCGCTCGGTAACGGCGATGCCCACGCTGACGGAGACGGCGTTGTCGATATTGCTGTTTTTGAACAGGTTGCGGATGGAGGAGCAGAGGGACTGCGCGCGTGTGCGGATACCCGCGATTTCAGAAACGTCGCGCATGTAGACGTGGAATTCGTCGCCGCCCACGCGCCCGATGATGTCGTCCTGCCGGAAGGTGCGCCGAAGCTGGCGGGCGATTTCCATGATGATGGAGTCCCCGGCGAGGTGCCCCATGCTGTCGTTGACGTCCTTGAAATTGTCGATGTCGATCATGAACAGCACGCCGGAACTGCCGGGCCTTGCGTCGCGCAGGGCGATGCGGATTTCCTCTTCGGTCGTGACCTTGTTGTAAAGCCCGGTCATGGAGTCGGTGCGGCTCTTATCAAGGAGCCTGAGCTGTTCGCGCTTCTGCCGGTCGATGTCGCGCAGCGCGCCCACGGATTTGACGGGCTTGCCGAGGGTGTCCAGGATGTTGGTGCTGTAGAGGGCGAACCAGCGCTTGCGGCCTGAGTGGGTGGGCAGGAACCGTTCGGGTGCGGCCTCGGTGGAGGCTTTTTCGGCGTCGAGGGCGAGAAAAGGTTCACGGAACCCCTCGCTTACGGGATCGATGGCCTCGCCTCTGCCCAGCCGTTCGCGGAAACGGGGAATAACGGGTTCGTGCCCGAAGACCTTATGGTACTTTTGGGTGTAGGCGATGGTATCCGTCTCAAAGTCGTATTCAAAGGGCAGATCTTCGGAAATGTCGGCGATGAGGGCGTATTTACGGCGCTCGTATTCGGCGCTGCGCAGCATCTCCTCCACGCAGGCGAGATCGGTAAAGGCGGAAAGGTAAACGGGGTACTGGCCTTCGTGGAGGACGCCTTCCATGCGCGTGCCGGAGAGGCGGATGCGGACGGAGGTGGCGTCTTTGCGGACGAGCACCCCTTCCCAGTCGAAAAGGGGAGGGTGCCCGGCGAGGAGCCCGGTGAGGCGCACGGCGGAAGATTGTTCGATCCAATGAAGGAGGGAGTTGCCCTGTTGGCGGCACGACTCGGCGGTTTCCCCGACAAGCGTATAGAGGGCCTTGTTCGCCGCGATCAAGGTAAGTTGCGGATCCGCGGCAACGGTGGCAGTTCCGGTGATTATGTGCGGGTTGTCGAGGAATTCCTGGAGCCTGTTCATTCCACTGTTCTCTTGGATAGGGTGTGGAGACACTCCGGGGGATGCCCCCCCCGCATGTCGGAAAAAGTCCGGCACGCATCGTATCAAAGAATATAAAAGCCGGCAAAACATCCGATAGCATAGAGTATAGGCTTACGGGTGCCATTCATCAAGCGGAAATGCCGCTTGATGCCGGAAGTTATTCCACAACCGTTCCCGTTGCGGAGGGATACGGTTCTTGGGCGGAGGCAGCAGGGCGGTATCCTCAAGATGCCGCCCGCTTGTTGTGGTCAAGAGACGCTTGGCTTGCTGATGTGCCCGCTCTGCGCGGTAGAGCCGGGTGCTCTGGGGGTATGATCGGCCCGATTGAAAAGGTTTCTCCGCCGGGCGAAACAGGGTGGCGGGTTTCCGCGTATGGGGTGGCGTCGGGAGCTGCACAATGCATCCAGCCGAAAGAGGTGTCCCCTTCGGGGGGGCGGGCCGCCCTTTCCGCTTCCCGATTCTGAATAACATACCATCATCTCCGCAAGTTGTTTCGTTCTTTTGCCATGTGAAGAAAAGATCCTTGCTGAATGCCTCCATTCCACTCAAAATCTTTGTGGCTCAAGGGTTTTCGGCCAATCGGAGCGTTCATTTTTTTTATCATAAAAAAGCTAATGAACATATAGTATTATACTTTATAAACGGCCCTGTTCCGGCTTCTCGATTCCTCCGGAGCTTTCGTGAAAAAATCGGAAAAGGTGAAAAGTGTCTCTTGGGAGACAGAAAATGTCCCTGAAATCCGTATTGTGAATGCAAGAACAAGGTCGCACAGCGACCCTCCAACCCTCTCTACGGAAGGAACCGCCATGAAAGAAGACCGCAAGATCAAGAACGTCGTGCTGATCATGCTCGACACGCTCCAGTTCAACTATCTTGGCTGCTACGGCAACAAGGTTGTGAAGACCCCCAATATCGATCGCCTCGCCCGTCAGGGCTTCCTCTTCGAAAACGCCTACAGTGAAGGCCTGCCCACGGTGCCCGTGCGCCGCGCCCTCATGACCGGCCGCTTCACCCTGCCTTACGGCGGCTGGCAGCCTCTCGCTCCTGACGACACCACCGTCGCCGACATCATGTGGGGCAAGAACATGCAGACGGCCCTCGTCTACGACACCCCGCCCATGCGCCTGCCCAAGTACGGCTATTCCCGCGGTTTCGACTTCGTGAGCTTCAACCCCGGCCAGGAGCTCGACCACACCAGCTTTGCCGATGTGCCGCTGGATCCCGCGCTGAAGCCGGAAGACT
>OLSG01002976.1_pt1 | contig 13064 bp, 24 predicted proteins | sample 1673041 | NCBI WGS metagenome assembly OLSG01 (sample SAMEA3136749, study PRJEB25190) | human gut metagenome | reverse complement strand
TTCGTCTTCCGCTGGACGTCGGTCCGGTTTCTGTAATAGGCTTCGGCCTGGATCATGTTCGCGTACTGCTCGGACGCCTTGAACTCCCTGATCTCTTCGGTCACGATCTGGGCCAGGGTCATTGTCGCGTGGTCCGGATCGGAAATAATCATGTTGATCCGGTCCATGACGGAATATTCGGCCATGTGGTGTCACTCCCTTATTTCAAAACTTCAATAGCGGAACCGCGGCGGAGTCGTTCGACGGAATAGCGAAGGGCCGCCATAGCGTCGTCCATGAACTCCACGGGTTTGTCGATGTAAAGGCCCGTGGTCGGGTCCTTTTTCCACTTCCATTGTTGAACTTCCTTCAGGACGTTCACACAGGAAGGGTGAATGTGGATTTTCCGGCCCTTCAGCCAGTCGATTTGTGCCTTCACGCTTCCAGGCTCTTTCTTCACGGGGTAGGCGCGGAAGCCGGCCTTCTGCCAGGTCTTGATCCGGTCCGGCTCCGCAGAATCACAGAACATTTCCACACGCCGGTCGACCTTCGCCTGATTTGCAAGGCCGATGATCTCTTCGGTGTCCTTCTCGAAGACATAGATTTCGGAACAGATATAGACTTCTCCGTCCTTCCAGCCGACGCCCAGGATCGCGTTCGCATGGTTATAGCCGAAGTCCTGGCCGTAGTAAAAGGCGTCGAAGGCGTCCCTGTTGACCTTGAAGTCGTGGACTTCGAAGTTCGTCAGGATCAGGCCGCCCAGTTCGCCCCATTCGCCCAGGCCATAGACGCGATAGCCTTCAGGGTCTTCTTCCTTGCGGCGCTCCATGCGGCGGTAATAGGCGGGGTCTATGAACCGGTTCGTCTTATAGGTGGAATGATGGGCCAGGACGTCCGGATCGGCCTTGTCGAAGTATCTGGCCTTGATCCAATGCGTCGCGCTGACGGGGTTGAAGGTCATTGTGATCTGGTAATACAGATTCGGGTTCATGCCGTCCAGCTTGCCGCGAAGACGGTCGTCCAGAATGTCGACGTCTTCGGAAAGAAGTTCTGTCGCTTCTTCGCACCATATCCAGACCAGTTTTCCGTTCTTGAAGGTGATCGACTTCACCTTCTCGCGCTGGCGCTGGTCCTTCACACCGCGGAATATGATCCGGTTTCCCGTGATCTTACATTCCAGGGACAGGGGGTTCAGGTTGACCTTCCAGAAGCGTTCGGCGTATGGGCCGAACATTCGATAGATCGCGGCCTGAAGTTCCGCGAATGTGGAATCGCGGTTCGTTTCCTCGATCTTTCGGACGACCAGAAGGTTCGCGCCGGTATAGGCGGGGTCAGACATCTTCGCTATGTAGTCCTGGGCGATGTTCACGGACTTTCCGGAACCGGCCGATCCCTTCAGAATACGATAGCGGCCGCGCCACTCATTGACAGGGCGGAAGACGGGGTTGAACTGGGCGGACGCCTTGAACTCAATCTTCGCCGCCGTAGTCATAGTTGATCACCACCGTCACAGGCGCGTTCCCTTCGGGATTGTCCTTGAACATTCCCAGGTGGCGACCGCACAGTTCCAGGGCCTTCAGCTTGTCGGCCATCTTCACTTCGCGTTCGACGCTCGTTCCGAACTCCGTCGGGGTCTGCTTCACCTTGACGCCGGCGATCACCGCCAGGTCGTCTTCGACAGCGGTCCCCAGGACTTCGGCTGTGTTCAGGTCGATCACGTCCTTCGGGTTCAGGAAGGCGATCCTTCCCAGTTCGCGAAGGACGCGGTCAGCGTTGATCCCCGTCCGCTTCGACCTTTCGGCCATCGCCTGATCAATGCGCGCGCGAATTTCAGGTTTCTTCAGTAATTCGGAACCAATACTTCCCGCGGAATCCGGAGAATATCCGGCGCGGATCGCGGCCTGGGTCGCGTTCAGGTCGATCAGATATTCTTCACAGAAGACTTCATTCTTCTTCGTGATCTTCGCCATGATTCACACCGTCCTTTCTTCGTGATCCTCTGAAAGCGGGTACAAAAAAGACGCCCCCGAAAGGACGTCTTTCTGTGCCCTATTCAAAAGGAGGGGGAACACGCTGTTCCCGACTATAATTCTACCACACGGATTTGCAGATTGAAAGTCTCATGTGTATTCACCTGTATTCATCTTTCAGCGGAAGGAATCGGATTTATACATGGTAGCGAATAGGGAGTCCAGGGCCGTTTTCCTCTGGCGGTAGATCGTGGCCTTCGCCATGTGGAGGAAGTCGGCCGCTTCTTTGTAGGATCGGAAGGGGTAATACAGGGCCAGAAGGACGCACTTCGACTGACTGTCCATGTCCAGGATCGCGGACAGGACGTCTTCGATCTGCTGGGCCTGACGTTCCAGGGCGCCGATCCGGCGGTCGGCGGTGTTCCGGCGCTTCTCCGTCCGTGTGACCATGTTCACCATTCGGGCGTCTGGGTCTGGGGAGGACTGGACGCGGACGCCGGCGTCGGAAAGCTGGCTGGAAGGGAAGGCGGATTCCAGGATTTCCTTCAGGTCTTCAGCCAGGGCGGCCCGCTCCGCCGCGATCTGGGATTCTATGACGCGCGCTTCCTGGTCGTGGTTGCGAAGGACGTCCATGACGCGGAAGCGTACCCAGGCTTTCCGCTTATCTTCCTTTTCATTCTGATCCATGCGTTTCACCGCCTTTCTTCTGGGGTGTGTCAGAACGGAAGTTCTCCGTCGTCGTCTTCGACCTCTGTGAACTGCTGGTCCGCGGCGGCGGCCATCTGGTCGGCGGCGTAGGAACCGGCGCCCTGGTCCTTGCCGTCGGCGAACTCCACGGAGTCGGCGACCACTTCGACCGTCTTCCGGTCGTTGCCTTCCTTGTCCTTCCACTTCCGGACCTGGATCGAACCGGTCAGGGCGACGCGCTTCCCCTTTCGGAAATACTTGTTCACGAACTCCGCCGTCCCGCGCCATGCCACGCAGTCCACAAAATCCACGGTGTCACGCTGGAAGCGGCGGTCGACGGCCAGGGCGAAGGACACGACGGGCGTCCCCTTCTCCGTGCGCCTTAATTCCGGTTCACGGGCCATTCGGCCGATCAGTTGAACTTGATTCATGGTGTCGCCGCCTTTCAGAACCGCTTCCCGTGCTTATAGGGGCGGTCGGCGTTGTAGGCCATCTTCTCCGCGATCACGGAGTCCAGGTCGATTCCCAGGTGGCCGCACAGGTCCGCGATCCGGATCACAGCGTCGGCCAGTTCCACGGCCACGCCTTCGGGCTTTTTGCTTCTGGCGGAACAGGGGGCGTCAGGGTGATCGGGGTCATAGATTCGGCTTCCACAGGTGACACCTTCTTCGTGGCGGTCGTCCTCGCATACGCCGCCGGCGTTGCAAGGATAATACACAAGGGGGTTTCCGGCGCGTTCCTCTTCCAGGGCTTCGGAAAGTTCGCTATGGATCAGCGCGATCGCCGTCCCGAAGGGAAGGGGCGGGTCCCAAAAGCCGTGTTTGACGGCGTTGTCGTGTGCCTTCTGAACGATGTCTTTGATCTCCATGTCTGTTCTGTTTCCTTTCTGCACGATAGCAAGTCGGACTTCGTCCGCTTGCCCGTGCTATCATTTGATTTCAGCTTCTTTCAGTCGTTCACTATGTAGAACCGGACGTTCTGGCGGCCGAACTGAAGGGCGTCGTCGTGGCTCTCGAAGTAGACGTCGATCTTCTGTCCCTGGATCGCTCCGCCGCGGTCCTGAACGACCATTTCGCCCAGGCCTTCCACGAACAGGACGGTCCCTGGCGGGTAGATCGACCAGTCAGCGGCGATCGTCACGCCCTGGACAGCTTCGGTGCCGCTGGCGGTGTAGACGATCCCGTCCGGCCGGTTCAGCGCCCAGGAACCACAGCACCGTTCACATGGACAGTATGCGGTCGCCACGGCTTCGATCCATTCCGGTTCCGGCTCCGGAACTGTTTCCGTTTCGAAAAGGGTTCCAGAAGGCCCACGGAAGGCCGCTGACGGCGTTTCCTGGGCGGGTGGTCCGTTTACACTTCCGGTGTCTTCGGAACACGCACCGGCGAAGGACGTCAGCACCAGGGCCGTTCCCGCGATGATGGACAGGACGCCGGTCAGAAAACGCTTCATCATGTGGGTTCACCTTCTTTCTGTTCTTCCTCTTCAGGTTCGGGGATCGGCCGAAAGCAATCGCACCGGACGACGCGGTCGTCGTCGGCGTGGATCGGGTTCGGCCGTCCCTGGTCGAAGGCTTCCACACACGCCACGCAGTAGTCGCCCAGGCGGCCGCGCGCGGGGTCGTCGATGAACTGGATATTGTCGCACTTCCGACAGTTGAAGTCGTAGCGCCACTTCGGCAAGTTCTTACGCCTTCTTCCGATCATGGCTTTGCTTCCTTTCTATGGGTTGTCCGCACTCCGGACACTTGCGCGGGATTCCGGCTTCGGTCCGTGCAAGGTCGGCACAGCAGAAGGGGCAGACGAAGACGTCGCCGCCTTCAAATATGGAATACTGGATCGCCGGCGGGACGCCCTGGCGCTTCTTCTGGGCCATTCCAGGATCAGGGCTTCCAGTCCGGCCACGGCTTTTGTCCGAAGTAGGGCGGATAGTTCGGAAGGATCAGTTTGTCATGGGCGACACAGCCGATCAGCGTCCCGCCTATGCGGACCAGGTTCCCACACGTCGCACACGCCTTTTCTTCCTTCTCGACCTTCCGGCGGACTTCTTCAAGGAACGTCATGGTCTTCACCGCCTTTCACAAGTCGGGCTTGCTCCCAGAAGCCACGTTCGCCCTTCGTTCTGGCCCGTGCGGTTTCCAGGGCCTTTCCGTAGTCGTGATACCGGCCGCGTTTTTCTGTGACGCCCTTCACGATGTCGGCGATCGCCTGGTCTACCATGTCGGGCGGATAATAAAAGCGGGGGTATTCTCCGGACGTGTCTATTCCCAGGCTCTTCATGGTCGTGATGATATTGAAGCGGTAGTTCAGGCCGGCTTTCCCTGTATGGTCAGACAGTCGAAGACTGTTTCCCAGGCCGTAGTCGAACTTCAAGTAGACGCTGTTCGTGGAATAGGCGTCATATCTATGAATCAGGACTTTTCCGGCCAGTTTGTCGCAGACATACGCGGCAAGGTCCTTTACTGTTGCCATGCTCCGCCGCCTTCCAGGGCCGCTTCGGCCGCTTCCTTCGTCAGGAAGACCGTCTTCCCGATGTCGTGTTCGGTGAACTGCTCGGACGACCAGGCCGTCGTCCCAAGGCGTCCGCGAAGGACGCTGAAGGACGTCAGGCCGTCCGCTCCCGCTCCGACGAACATGACGGTCGCCGACACGACGCGGCGGCGCCGGATCAGCCAGACGGTCCCGTTCGGCTTCACAGGGAGGATCACACCGCCGGCGTCGCGGAAGTCGGCCAGAAGGTCCAGGACCAGGGCGTCCATGACGCCCTTTCCGATCTCGTAGGTGTGCCGGTGTTCGTTGGCGTGGAACGCGATCCGGTCCTTCAGCCGCTGGGCCAGGTCCGCGTTCTTGCCGAAAATGCCTTCACTCATGGTCATTTTCTCCTTCCACTTCGTCGCCCCAGGCGTCCCAGCCAGGGGCGGTCTTTCTTGCAAATAGTTCGATCATTGATCCCCCCCCCGCAAGCTGAACGAAGGCGTGCGGGCGTCGCGGCTGTTCTTCTCGGTGACAGCCATCTTCTGCCGGTCTTTCTCATCCCGGCCGATCGGCGCGTCGATCACGCTATGGACGTGTGCGTCTGCGCGCTTCGGTTTCCCCCTGGTCGCCAGAAGGCACACTTCGGGGTTTGATCGCGTCCAGTTACCCAGGCCCCAGAACCAGGAAGGGGTTTTCCGGTTTCGCTTCACCCAGACAAAGGCGGCGGTCTTATACCGAAAGCCCCAGCGCCGGATCGTTTCCAGGGCGATGTCCAAGTTCGGGAACGTGGCCCACAGGAACAGAAGGCAGTCGTCCGCGGCGATGTTCTGGACTGGAAGGGAATAGATGTCTTCCGGCTTCATGGTGTGGTAATGCCTTGTCACGTTCCGCGTAGCACCGCCGCCGGAGTAGGACCAGGGCGGGTCCGCGTAAATCACGGAATACTTCTTGTCTGGGAACGGGATCACTTCGCCGCCTCCTTTCCGAAGCGTTCTTCCAGGTCGAAGACGCTTTTCCCTGGGCCTTTCATAGGCCGGTCCGTTCTGCTCTGAAGGTCCTTCAGGCGGTTCCAATATTTCGGAAGGTGTGTCCGAATGTTGCGAAGTTCCTTCAGGTTCTTATTCGCACAGCACCAACAGGACACGCGGTCCAGAACATCATAAAGCCGGATTCCGTTTTCCTCCCAGAAGAAGCCGCGGTCATAGCAATAGGCCAGGGCGTCGGCTTCGGTGAAGCCGAACTTCGCCAGGGGTGCGACCTTATACAGCGGAAGGCGCTGAAGGCGCTTCTGTTCGTCTGCGGCGATCCCTATGTACTGAATGACGTTCTTTCCGGCCGCCTTCGCGTGTTTGTCCAGGGCGCTTGTTTTGTTGGCGGTTCCCCAGCGCGCACAGCCGCCGCACCAGGAATAACCGTAGTGAAGGCCGTTCTTCTTGCTGGACACGGGCTTTTCCAGCATATCGAACAGGAAGGGCCGCGGGGGGCGAAGTTCGGTGTATTTGACGCCGTGGTCGTACAGGATCGGAAGGACTCTGTCGCGGGTGTCATAAATCGCCTTGAACTCCATTCCGGTGTCGTAGAAGACCACTTCGTCCAGGGGAAGACCTCTTTCCAGGATCAGAAGGACCATCGCCAGACTGTCCTTCCCGAAGCTGACAGAAGCGATATATCTGTCAAAACTCACGCCGTCGCCCTCCTTCCGTCATACCTGGCCGCCAGGGCCATTTCACGGATCACGTCAGGGATCAGAAGTTCCAGGTATTCGCCGCCACGGTCCAGGCCCAGGGCTTCGTTCTGGAAGGCCATCTTCCGTCTGGCGTATGCTTCCGCTTCGTCGAAGACCGCCTTCGGCACCTTCACGCCCAGGGTCCGGTCGACGGACGCCCGAAGGCGCCGCCGGCCGATCCACTCACTGGTCGTCGCGGGATTATTCATGGCCTTCCACCGCTTCGCCGCCGTCGGATTCCAGAATGATTCCAGATTCCGCGAAGAAAGCCGGCCGGACGCCGTCGCGGCCGAGGCACGCGTCGCGGTTGACCAGACGGCCGCCCGCGTGGACAAGGCGCGCGCCGCGCGCGTAGCCGGCGTTCGGGGTCGCAAGCCACCACCAGTCGTCCAGGGCCAGAAGGGACTTGTACTTCAGGAACAGGGCTTCGGGAAGAAGGCTGATCTTCGCCTTCGTGTTGCCGTAGCCGAAGCCGCCGCGGTGATCTGCCAGGGACCAGTTCGCTTCCACGATGTTCGCGGAACGGATCGGGCCGCCGGCGGTGTCGAAGGCCGCCAGGAAGGGACCGTTCAGTTCGTCCTTCAGATAGGACAGGCTGAAGTCGTTCGGGTAAGGGGTAGGCGCTTCCTCCGGACGGGTCTTCAGGGGTTCCAGGGAGAAGGGACGCCACGCGACCGCCTTGTCGGCGATCAGAAGGGTCGTCCCGTTGGTCATGTGATCCAGGACGCGGACGTCGATCGGGCCGGCGTCGAAGACGGTCCCAGGGGTCAGGTCCTTCAAAGTCTTAATATTTGCCATGTCGTTTTCCTCCTTCGAATATCTCGATAGTCACTTCCACGCGGGGGTTCTTCGGGTCCACGGCGAAGTCGTCCGTGAAGCCCTCGATCTGGTTCCAGCCGTCGTTCACCAGGACGCCGGCGTGGACCAGGCTGTCCTGAATGAACTTCTTCGCGAAGGCGACGTTGTCCTTGTCGCGGTGGCGGTTCGGCTCGATCCAGCGGTAATGAATGATCACCGGCCGGTCGAAGCGGACACCGCGAAGCTGGGTCTTCACCATGAAGCCGATCACATTTTCGGCCTGTTTCTTCATGGCGGCGGCCTTGTACTTGCCCTTGACGGCGCGTTCCGCGTCTATGTACTCATTCAGGCCAGGTAAAAGGCCAGGGATCGTCACTTTCCAGGTTTCCACTTGCGGCCCTCCTTCACATTCCCAGGATTTCCTTCGCCCTGTCGCGGCGCGCGGCCGCGTTGACAGTCCTTCGGGAGTCGCCGGCCAGTTTCAACTTGATCGGACACATTTCCAGGACGCGGTCATAAATACGGGCGTAGCCCATAGACGACGGGTTCCGAAGGTCGTCCAGGGACAGGTTCGTCGTCACGATCAGGGGCTTCCCTGAACGGGACCTGGCGTCGACGACGTTGTAAATCTGCTCGACGGAATAGGACGTGTCCCGCTCGACGCCCAGGTCGTCGATCACCAGGCAGTCATAGCGGTTCAGCTTGTCCAGGAAGCCTTGTTTGTCCTCTCCGAATCCCTGAAGGCGGTTCATAATGCGGGGGAAGTTCGTCACGCTGGCCTTCACACAGCGGTCGATCAGGGCGTTCGCGATACAACAGGCCAGGAAGGACTTTCCAGTCCCGACGCCGCCATAGAACAGGATTCCGATGTTGTCGGCCTTCATTTCCTCCCAATGGTCGACGTACTTCCGGCACACGTCCGAAACGGCGGGGTTCCGGTTGTCGTCCTGGGCGAAGGTGTTGACCAGATAGGACGGGTCTGTGATCCCGTCGCGGCGAAGCCGTTCGCAGTCCTGGCGGAACTTGATCCGCTCTTCTTCCTTGCGCTGGGCTTCCTGGCGCTCTTCCTCGCACTTGCACATGACCGGCACCGTGACCACCTTCGGCGGGTCGGTGTCCAGTTCCAGGCGGTGTTCCTTCCTGGCGCGGCACCGGCCGCAATACAGAAGACCGTCTTCGCCGTGGTAGTCGCCGGCGCGCTCATGGCCGCGTCTGGCGTTCTGGGCGATGGTTTCCAGGACGTCGGTGAAGTCATTCATGGTCGTCACCGCCCAGGAAGTCGTCCCCGTCGCCGTAGTCCTTCGCCGCCGGCGGAACGGCGGCCGGCTTCACGCCGTCGGACTCGTTCCAGCGTTCGCCGCGAAGGAAGGTCGCGGGGTAGGGAATGAAGCGGCCTTCGTCCTTCGTCCATTGTTCGGACCGCTTCCAGCGTTCCACGCCGGCCACGATCCGGTCGACCAGGGCGTCGTCAGGGCTGATCTTCTTCCAGACGGCCACGGCGTCCTTCTTCCCGACGCGTCGGGGATAGGAAGCCCAGAACCGGTCAAAACCGTCCGCCGCCCCGCGCCCCGAATGGGCGCTTCTCGTTTTCGTTTTCGTTATCGTTTCCGTTTTCGTTCTCGTTTACGTTTACGGGGACATTTGCAAGCATTTGATTTCCATTCGCCTGTTTGCATTTGCTATCAAACGAAGACGGTTCAGGGTATTTGCTGGACTTCGCCCTGGTCTGTTGGCATTTGCCCCAGTTCAGAAGTTTCAGGTACTTCTTCCCGTCTTCGGGGGCCGTGTAGGTCCCCACCATGTCTTCCCGAACCAGTTCGTTCAGCCAGGACCGGATTTTCTGTTCGGAAGGGGGCTTCTGGGGGAAGCACAAGGAAGCCAGAATACGGGGGTCGCCATAGTACAGGCCGAAGTCGTCGGCCTTCACGACCAGGCGCCAGAAGAACCGTTCGGCTTCGGCGCTGATCGCGGTCAAAGACTCGCTGATGATGATCGTTTCCTTAATGATACGGCTGGGCATTGTCTACACCACCTTTCACGCGTTGCGCTGGCACTTGCGGCACAGTTCGCGGCCGTACTTCCGAAGGGAATAGTCGCGTTCGGCGTCGCTGATCGGGCCGCCGCACACGGGGCAGACAGCGCCGCCGGCGGGGATAGCGGGAGAAGGGGCGCCCTGGGGCGCTCTCTGGGCCGCCTGGGACGTCTGCGCCGCGGGGGGCGGGGTCTGTGCCTGTCGGCCGCTCTGCGCGCCCTGGCGGCTTCCCTGGCCGCCCTGGTTTACCTTCTTCTGGACGCCGCCTTCGCACAGGAAACGGACGTTTCCGAAGCGGTCGACGATCGTCAGGTCCACGATCTCGCGGCGGTCGTTGTAGCCGATCTTCGTGACGGAGAACTTGACGTTCGGATAGGTTCGATACACGTCGCGGCCCTGGACCTTCTCGACCTTCCATTCACCGTCGTTCAGTTCGACATAGGTGAAAGGGGCGGAATACAGTTCGCGGCCGATCCCGACGTTGAAGCCGGCACGTTTGAAGGCGTCGGACGCCTGTCCCTTTTCCTTCTCCGTGTTGCTCTCGACGCCGACGTCCTGTTTCTTCACCCAGGCCGCCTTTTCGTCGTCCCAGATTTCGATCGTACAGAACAGGTTCCCGTTGATCAGTTCGTGGGTCCTCTGCCAGTTGCCAGGGCCGAAGACCTGGTCCAGGATTCGCATATCGACACGGGCGTCCTTGTAGAGAAGAAGGACCGCGCCGACCGTGCCGTTCTTCGCCTTGCTGACGGACTGGACGCGACAGTCGATGTCTTCAGCCGTCAGAAGGGGAATATTGAAGTCCTTCACGCTGATTCCTCCTTACTTGATCTGAAGGTTCTGGTTCTCGACCAGGACAGCGCCGGCGACGGCCTGTCCGGCCTGGATTGCCTTCTTGATCGCCGTTTTGTCCGGCTTCGTGGTGACGGTGGTCGTCACGAAGTCAGAGGGAAGGGCGCCTTCGTCGTCGATCTGAACCTGGGTGGATTTGCGGAAGCCGATCTTCGTCCTGGCCGTTTCGACCTTGTCGCGACCGACGGACAGCATGGAGGACGCCAGAAGGTCCTTCAGGCGCTCGACGCGCTTTTCGGCGGTCTTGCGGCGCTCCGCCAGGGCGGCTTCCTCCGCCTTCACGTTGCCGACGAAGGCGGTCAGGTTCTTGATGTAAAGGGCGGTCGCTTCGGCCTTTTCGTCGAAGGCGGCGGAAAGGGCGTCAAGCTGGTCAGCGTTCAGCAGTTCGCCGGTGTCGGGGTCGACCTCCATCGCGTCCAGGGCGGCCAGGAAGTCGGCGCTGATCTCGTACAGGGTGTTCGTCATTTCGCGGCGCCCCCTTCCGTCTTCAGGCTCCCAGTCAGAAGGGCCAGGGCGTCGGCGATCACCTGGTTGACGTCTTCGGCGGTGACGGTGCCGGTGGAATGTGCGGGCATGGGGGTGGTCAGAACGGACACCGCGGCGGCGATCTTCGCTTCAGCGGCTTCGGCGCGCCCCTTCTGGGCCTGGTACTGGGTGAACCAGGTCTGGGACTGCCGGCGCTCGAAGTCGACGTCTTCGCGGACTTCCTTGTTCTCGACCAGGGTGTTCAGCAGAAACGCCTTCACGGCGTCCGTATCATAAAAATTCAATTTAGGCATTGAAAACCGTTCCTTTCCGTGATATGATTCACTTAACCTTTTTGGAATGGGCCGTTTCGGTTGTTGTGGTGACGACGAAACGGTCCTTTTCTGTTTCTTCGATCGTGATCTTTTTTTCGCCCAGAAGGACCAGGGCCTTCACGGCCTGTCCGACCTGAACGGGCGACAGGGTCGCCGTGTACTTCATCTTCTCCGTTCCCTCCTTCCTTCGGTGGTGTCGAAGGCTCCGGCGACGGCCAGAAGGCCGGCCCAGATCAGAAGGAAGCCGAACATTCGGATCGCGCCAGGGAGAAGGGGGACCAGGTCCTGTTCGACAGCTCCGACGCTTCCCAGAAGCGCCAGGAAGGCCACCAGGGAAAGAAGACTGGCCGCGTTGCGGATTCTCCGGCGCGTTCGCCGTTGCCTTGCTCTGGGGGTCATTCTGCCGGCCCTCCTTTCCTCCGGCCGCGTCGGCGAAGGCTTTCCTGGGCGCGCTTCTGGGCCAGGTCTGCGTCGTAGGACGGCCGGAAGTTCTTGTCCAGCTTGTCCCCTTCGCGGCCGCGCTTCAGTTCGGCGTAGATGGTGCGGGGTGCGACGCCGATTTCCTTCGCGATCTGTCCGGCCTTCGCGCCGGCGGCGTAAAGGGCCGCGATCGCCTTTCGGTCCGGATATTCGATCGTTTTGTAACATTCAGCCACGTTTTCACCGTCCTTTCTCTGGGAGAAAATAAAAAAAGTGTAACTGCAAAAAGCCTGTCGACTTAATGCAATTACACTATACACGGGGGCAACATTTGATTTTTCGAAAATTTTTGTTGACAAACATAGTCCGTTTTGCTATGATACATAGGCCGGTGTTGTGCTGGTATAGCTCAGTTGGTAGAGCAGCTGATTTGTAATCAGCAGGTCGGGGGTTCGAGTCCGTCCACCAGCTCCAAGTAAATACGGAGGAGTTCCCGAGTGGCCAAAGGGGGCAGACTGTAAATCTGTTGTCTTCGACTTCGATGGTTCGAATCCATCCTCCTCCACCAACGCAAAGAACGGTTTTTACCGTTCTTTGTTTTTTTGCGTTCATATCGAACGTATGTTCTATTTTTACCATAAATCGCCGCGTCTGTCAAGTAGTTTTCCTTGTCACCCACCTTCTTTTTTTCCGGGGGCAAAAAAGCGTTCCCTCCGACCTGGAAGGAACGCTTTTCGTTTGGACTTGGTTGGGCATGCGCGTTGTTATTTCGTCAGATAGTCTTTCAAATACAGGATGGCCTGCCGATACCCCTCCAGCCCCAGACCCATATAGGTCTTGATGCAGGCCAGACGGGCGTAGGACACCTGCCGGAACTCCTCCCGCTTGGACACGTCGGAGATATGCACCTCCACCGCCGGCAGGGCCACGGCCTTCAGGGCATCTAAAATGGCAACGCTCGTGTGGGTGTAGGCAGCGGGGTTGATGACGATGCCGTCAAACTTCCCCAGGGCGGCTTGAATTTTGTCCACGATGTCTCCCTCGTGGTTGGACTGGTAGACCTCCACCCCCAGGCCCTCCTGGGCGCAGGTCTCCTCCACCAGGGCAACCAATGCGGCGTAATCCTGCTTGCCGTACAGGTCCGGCTCCCGAACCCCCAAAAGGTTCAGGTTAGGCCCGTTGATCACTAATACGTTCATAGGCTTCCTCCACAGCTTTGGCTACTTTCTCCGGGGCCCCGTCGTTGGGCACGGTGACGTCGGCAAAGCGCCGGTACATGGGCAGGCGGATGGTGTACATATCCTGCAAGCTCCCCCGCAGGGAGAGGGG
>OLSG01002972.1_pt1 | contig 13083 bp, 6 predicted proteins | sample 1673041 | NCBI WGS metagenome assembly OLSG01 (sample SAMEA3136749, study PRJEB25190) | human gut metagenome | reverse complement strand
TGGAGATCGTTTCTGTGAATGAGAACGGCCAGGCCGTTTGCAGCACCGACCTGCCTTTCGGCAGCTTCTACCTGAAGGAGCTTTCCACTGACAGCCATTACCTGCTGAATGGCGAAACCTTCCCGTTCACCTTTGAGTACGGCGGGCCTTCCGTTGCCGTGGTAGAGATTTCCGCTAATGATGGCGAGGCTGTCACAAACGAGCTGATCCGCGGCGAAATCAAGGGCCTCAAAACCGATGAGAACGGCACGGGCCTGGGCGGGGCTGTAATCGGTCTGTTTAAGTCCGATGAAACCGAGTTTACCGCCGAAAACGCCCTTGCCACCACTACCTCAGCGGACGACGGCAGCTTTTCTTTCACCAATGTGCCTTACGGTGATTGGGTGCTGAAAGAACTGGAAAGCCCGGAAGGGTTCATCCTCTCCGATGAAGTGATTCCCGTTACTGTGGAGGAAGATGGACAGGTTGTAGAGATTTCCCTTGCCAATGAGCGTGTGTATGGTGATCTGCGGCTCACCAAGGTGGATAAGGACTATCCCGACAACAAATTGACGGGCGCTGAATTTGAAGTGTACCGCGATACCAATGGCAACAAAGAGCTGGACGAGGGCGACGAGTTGCTGGGCAAGCTGGAGGAAACCAGCACCGGCATTTACGAGATGTCCCACATCCTCTACGGCGGCGTGTTCGTAAGGGAAACCAAAGCGCCGGAGGGCTTCCTGCTGGATGAAAACGCCTATTATGTGGAGATCACCGAGAACGGCAAGATTTACGAGGTAGAGAACGAGGCCGGGATTGGCTTCACCAACATGGCCCAGACTGGCTCCCTACGGATTGAAAAAACGTCCAGCGACGGCAAGGTGGAGGGCTTCTCCTTCCGCGTGACCGGGGCCAACGGCTACGACCAGACCTTCAAAACGGATAAAAACGGCGAAATCTTCATCGAGGGCCTGCGCGTAGGCGATTACACCGTGTCCGAGGTGTCGGATGGGGCCAGCGCCAACTATGTGCTGCCTGCGGATAAAAAGGTGACGATTCTGGCGGATAAGACCACTGTGGCGCAAATGCACAATGAGCTGCGCGACACCCCGAAAACTGGTGACGACAGCAAGCCGTGGCTGTGGGCGGCCCTGATGGGCGTATCCGCTATGGGCGCTGCCGCCCTGGGCGTTGCGGCCTATGTGGGCAAGCGCAAAAAGGACAACCATACCGCAAAATAACGGCGGTTTGAATCTGTGTAAGGAGGAATGATTTTATGGAACTGAAAGCGATTATTGCCATTGCGCTGGTGGTATTCATCATCGGCGGCCTGATTTTCCTGAAAGTCAGAAGCCGGAAGAAGTAACCAGCCAGGGGCGGCCATGCGGGGCCGTCCCTTTTACATACCAAAAAAGAAAGGAGCTTTGCAGATGAGAGAACGATTTGAACAACGGCTGTTCCGCATATTCGCCCAGGCTGGTTACTCCCCGGTGCAGCTTCTCACCATCTCTCCGGAGGAGATGGTGGAAATCCCCGGCATTACCGTCCCCAACATCCGGGCGGTGCTGTGCGTCCAGAACAAGGTGCTGGCAGACCGGAATAAAGTCCGCAGCGGCAGGCTGGTGGAGGAACTGCTGAGAGAAGCCGGGGAAAGCAGGTGCGGCCATGAGTGAACAGCACCTGCTGGATATACTGGCGGCCCGGCATGGCTGCTTTATCTCCGATTTAAACCTCACCCCCTTCCTGCGCAGGGCAGCCCTGGCCGATTTGTGCGGGATGGATGAGAACGGCTACCCGCTGTCCCAATGGCAGGACGCGGTGCGCTACCTTACCGGGGATGAACGGGATTTTGCCAGCATAAAGGAAGTCAAGGACTTTATTTTGAATGAAACGGAGGTTCGATGATGGATTACAGAGAGAACGCAGGATATATCATTACGGATTCCTGCCATGTGGGCGACAGCGAGTTTGTGCTGGGCGTCCATTTGACAGCGCCCCAGCAATTCGTTACCTGGAAATGCACAGGCAGGACGGATTATTATTGGGGCCACTATTTCAGCGACCTGTTTTCCGCCCAAAAGGATTTGGTGGCGCGGGCGCAGGAAGAAGTACAGTGCCTGGAAGAACAGCGGCAGAACGCCATTGCGCCGGAGGCCCCGCCTTATTCCCCATGGGGGAACGTACAGGAGTGCGAAACGCTCTGCCCCGGCGTTTATTCCGTTTCCACCCCAGGACATGGCGGCATTATGGTGCGCCGGGAACTGGCGGAAAAGGTATTCCGAAAAGAAGCACTGAACTGCGGATTTACCGAAGGCGCGTATCTTTGTTTTGAGGAGGACTGCGACGAGCCGGTGGCGCTGCGGGAGCTGATGGATAAAGGGATGTACCAAGCGCCTGTCAACGAACGCTTTGCCCCCGGCGCGTATGAGGCTGTTATCAATGACAGCCTGCAAACCTTTCACGCCGCATATTGGCAGGCGCGGGAAAAAACGCTGGCGGAGAAAGCGCAGCTTCCCAAAAGGAAAGACCGGGGTGAGGCGCGATGAAGGAAGAACGGCACATTATCTGGACAGACTACGGCCTGGACTATGAGGACTGGCGGGACGATCTGGAGGCGGATTACCCGGATTTATCCGAAGATGAGCGCATTTCCCTGATGTATGAGATCAATGGGGATTACCTGGATGATGAACGCGCCAATCTCAATGTGCAGCTTTCCCAGCCCATTTTGGTTGTAGGCGACCTGGGCCTGTGGAATGGGCGGCGCATGGGATATAAGGAAATCCCCAGCGGCAACATCCGGGACTGCCTTTACGGAGATACGGACTACTCCACATGGTATGTAGACCGCCTGGGCGATCTGCGGTGCGACGCCATCCACCACGACGGCACAAACCACTACCTCTACCGCGTTTACAAGGACAGCGCCAGCCCTTCCCAAATTAAACTGCTGAAAGAAAAATTGTACCGCGGCATTGCGACCCGCGCCGATATTACGAGAGTGACCCGCAGGCTGGGCGACGACATCGCCAAGGTCTACGGTTTTTCGATTCCCCGGCAGCGGCAGGCTGCGGCATTGGAAAGATAACAAGAAAAAGGAGGTGCGCCGGATGGCGATATTATATAAAGCCCTAACGGAGCTGTACCGGGAAACGCAGCGCAAAGTGACGGCTCCGTCAGAGTGGCAGGCGTTTTTGGCTGCTGCCTGCCGCAATTACCGGCTTTCATTCTATGAACAACTGCTTGTCTACGCCCAGCGCCCAGACGCTACCGCCGTCCTGGAGATCGAGCGATGGAACCGGCAATTTGGGCGCTGGGTAAACCGGGGCGCAAACGGCATTGCCGTTTTTGACGGGGAACACAATGGCAAGCCCCGGCTGAAATACTACTTTGATATTTCCGATACCCATGAGGCCCGGTTCCCCCGGCCCGTCCCCCTTTGGACGGTGCGGGAAGAATACGCGCCGGACATCATTGAAACGCTGGAAAACAGCTTTGGGGAGCTGGAGCATAAGGAGGATTTGGGCGAAGCCCTGCTCTCTGCGGCAAAGAACGCCGTAGAGGACAATATGCCCGACTATCTTTCTGAATTGAAAACCCTTACAGAAGGCAGCTTTCTGGAAGAACTGGACGAGCTGAACCTGGAGGTGGAATACCGCAGGGCGGTGCAAAACAGCATTGGATATATGCTGCTGGTGCGCTGCGGCCTCGACCCGTCTGATTACTTTGAGGATGAGGATTTTCGGGATGTGCTGAATTTCAACACACCGCAGACGCTGAACGCTTTGGGCGTGGCTGCCGGGGACATCTCCCAGATGTGCCTTTCCGCCATTTCCCGCACGGTCCTTGCCCTGCAAAGACAGCCTCAAAAAGAAAATCGCACATTTGAACCCCAGCAGAAAAACCAGTATGCTGTAGCTGAACAGGAACACACACAGCCGGAAAGGAGTTTTGAATATGACCGAGATCACTTACACCAGGCAGGGCGACTACAATCTGCCGAACCTTCTGCCGCCCCAGGAGGAGCCGGTTCCCCATGGGAAATACGCATTGCTTCGGAAGAAGTTCCTCAAGGAGCACCGCAGGGTGACGTACACCAACCTGCTGACCAGCGGCAAGCTGAACAGCCATCTGGCGGAGATCCAGCAGACCGCCCAGCGCCGGATGGAGCAGATCGTGGCGCAGATGGCCAAGGCTCAGGGCGTGACGGAGGAACTGAAAGCCAGCGACCAGATGAAATGGGTGGGTCTGATGAACAATCTGCAGAACGCGGCGGAGGAAATGGTGCTGGCAGAACTGATTTACAGTTAATTGAGGAACCGGAAGAAAGCGCAGGCGGCGAACAGCTCCCTGCGCTTTTGGATGAAAAGCAGATCATGGCCATCATCGCCAACAAGGATGATGACCTGAAATATAAGAAAAATCAGATCGAGCTTTTCTTCTCGGTTCACAGCGATGTTCAGGAACGGGCGGAATATCTGAAATCCGCTTATCAGGACCGGTACACTGAGATCATCGCTGACGGGCAGCGCCTGGGATATAAGCCCCAGGAGGACGGGCTGCTCATGTGGGAAGGCTCTTACCCATCCCGCACCAGGGAATCCGTATTTTCCTGGGAAGTGGTGGCAGGCTGGACCGCCCAGCTCATCGACAAAAAAGAATATTTCATTCAAACGGACATCCCGCAGCTCCCTACCCAGGAGAGCCAGCAGATGTCCCTTTTTGATTTTGCGGCGTTTCAGCAGCCAGCCCAGGCCGAGGGTACGGCCCAACCATCCATTTTCCCTCACCCGGCTCTGCCTCAGCAGGTAATCGACGAGGCGCTGTGCATTGGTGCTAACGACCAGAACAGCCGCCTCATCATCTGCGCCTATTTCAAAAAGGATAAGCCGGACAATGCCAGGTTCCTGGCAGAGCACTATGGAGAGAACGGCGCTGGCTTTTATCTGGATGGCCGACAGTATGCCATCTGGTACAACGCCGAGGGAATCCGCATTGCCCAGGGCGAAAGCGCCCAGCGTTCCAGCGCCACCCTCATCCCCTGGGAACAGGCGGCGGCCCGTATCCGGGAACTGCTGGACTTGGGCCGGTATATGCCCCAGAGCGAGCTGGACCGGGTGGACGGGTATGAACGCCAGCAACGGGCCGCGCAGCTATGGTATCTCCGGCAGGATTTTGCAGAAGGCACCGCCGATGCGGGCTATCTTCCCACGGTGAATGCCATTTACGGCAAAAATCATGGGTTTCCAGAGGAAAGCGCCGCCATAAGCGATTTGTTACGCCATCCGGAGGGGCTGCAGAACCTGCGGGATGAGCTGGAGCAGTTTGTCCAGGCATACAGAGAGAACCGGGAACTGCTGCGATTCCATTTCCACCGTCCGCAAAAATTGCTGGAGCAGCTTTCCGACCTGCAGCGGGAACCGCTGCACTTTACCGCCGCCGAAGGGTACGCCCCCCAGCGGCGTTTTTTCATCTCCGGGGACGAGATCGACAACCTTCTCCGGGGTGGAAAACGCAGCACCGATTACCGGCTGGCCGTGTATTCTTTCTATCGCAACCACACAGAGCGCAAGGAACGGGAGAATTTCTTAAAGCACTACCACGGCGAGTACAGCGGCCATTCCGGTGGGAATGACGATGTGACCTACCAGCTCAGTAAAGGTGTTTCTTTCAGCCACGGCAGTATTACCGCCCCCTACGCCAAGGTGGAGCTGAAATGGAACGCCGTGGAAAAGCGCGTCAGCGCCATGATCGCCCAGGGGCGGTTCCTCACCGATGAGGACCGCGCCGCCATGCCGCAGTATGAGAAGCACCAGCTTGCCCGGAATATCCGCACTTTCTTTGAGAATGTGCCGCAGGAGCAGCCCCACCCCTATCCCTTTGGCTTTGACTATTGGGACGCGGTGAAGCTCATCGAGCCGCAGCTTGACGACCCGGCCCGTGTGGAAGAAATCTATCAGATGATGGTCCCCGTTTGGGAGGCCACCCCGCAGGATGACAGGATGTATGCCCTGCGCCAGCAGGCATTTGAAAACCTCACCGCCTTCCGGCAGGGAACCTTCACGCTCTTTGCAGAGCACAAGGAGCCTGCGGCTCCTGCTATGCCGCAAGCCAAAGCCTACGACCTGGGCTATGGCCATTTGGGAAATGGGATTACTGTGTGGAACCGGCTGGAGGAAGAACACGGGGACTACAAAACGGTTGCCCACATCGCGCCGGACCGCACGGTAACGATTTATGATGAGGAAATGCCCCAGGCAGTGCGGGAGGAAATCCAGCGGATTGCTGACACTTCGGAAATGACCATTTCCGTGACCCAGGACGCGCCGGTGTTCGCCGTGCCACCCAGGGCGCAGGAACCGCCTCAAAAAGAAGAACCGGCAGACCCCTACCCGGAGCTGGCCGCCCAGGTGCTGCGCTTTGTGGGAGAGTTTGACGGTTCCCGCATGGGCTATGGTGAGGATGACGCCCAAGCGTTGGAAAATATTGCCCAGCAGCTTCACGACCCCGTTCAGCGGGAGGAAATCCGCAGACTGCTTCAATCCTTCCTGGATCATGCGGACCCGGAAGAAGAAATCGCGGTGGACATCACCCTCTGTATGGAGCAGATCGGGGAGCTGCCCCTGGCCCTTACCCCGGAACAGGCGCAGATAGAAGAAATCGCCGGTTATCTGGAGGAGGCCGGATATGCGGCTTCCAGAGAACTGGTCGAAGAAGGCTTGATGGATTACCGTGCTCATGGCGGCAAAGGTAACAGCCAGGATGTTGCCGACTTCATTGAGCGCGAGTTTTTGTCCGAGGAGACGGAACCTGCTTCACTGGAGATCGCCAAAGAGTTTATCAACGATTTCTGCGAGGCCGAGTATGGCAGCCCAGCCGACTTCAGTGATCTGGAAAAGGTGGGCATTGCCTACACCACTGTCACGGATGAGGAAATCCCCATCCAGGTCAATGCCGATCTGGTCCATTACCGTATTGAGCGTTATCTGGGCGGGCAGTTTTTGGAGCGCAGGCAGTATGAGAGCCTGGATGAACTCATCCAAAATGAGCTGGCCGAACTGGACTTTGACGACCTCGTTTCCGTTTCCGATGAGGAGCTGGAATCCATCAGTACCACGCCGGAGCAGGATTCGGATGACTACCGCTTACTCAGCCGCCTGAAAGCCGACTGCGACTACTTCCTGGGCGCTGGCGGACGTGCGGAAAAGCATTTGTGGGCCGGGAACGTGCGGGAACAGATCGCCAAAATGCGGGAACTCTATGCCGCCCTGCCGGAAAAACCGGAATGGCTTACCCCGGAGGACATCGACCGCTACGCCCAGCGCATGGAGCCGCCCTACGAAGTTGCGGTGTACCACCACTTTGAAAATGGATTTGACGAACGGCTGGATTACCAAACGCTGGCAGAGGCGGAACAGGCGGCGCAACAATATGTGGCCGGAACGATGGAGGGCGAGGACGGCTTTGCCTATGACGGCGCTGGTATCTACGATTTGAATGAGCGCCGGTGGCTGCGGGTTTACGGGGACTTCCCCGATGAACGGGCCATCGAGCAGGCGGCGCTTGCCGCAGAGGAACTGCAAACCAGCCAGGAGCAGGAACAGGCACAGCCCCAAAAAGAAGAACCGGCCATGCTGCCGCCCAAACGCCCCCGGCGTGAGCGCATTACTTTCACAACCCTGCACCCGGAAATCCTCAGGGATCAGCGCCATGATTTCCATATCACCGATGACGCCCTGGGCCATGGCCCCCCCAGCGAGAAATACGCGGCCAATGTCGCCGCTATCCGCACCTTGAAGCAGATCGAAGCGGAGGAACGGCTGGCTACGCCGGAAGAACAGGAAATCCTATCCCGGTATGTGGGCTGGGGCGGCCTTGCGGACTGCTTTGAGGAAACCAGCCCCCATTATGGGGAGCTGAAATCCCTGCTGGATTCAGAGGAATACGCGGCGGCCAGGGCCAGCACCCTCACCGCCTTTTACACGCCGCCCGTGGTCATCCGGGGAATCTACAAGGCCCTGTCCCAGATGGGCTTTACCCAGGGCAACATCCTGGAACCGTCCTGCGGCACTGGCAATTTCCTGGGCCTGCTCCCTGCGGATATGGCGGGCAGCAAAGCCTACGGTGTGGAGCTGGATTCCATTTCCGGGCGGATTGCGGGCCAGCTTTACCAGAACGCCAGCATTTCCGTAAACGGCTTTGAAACCGTGCAAATGCCCGACAGCTTTTTTGATGTAGCCGTGGGCAACGTCCCCTTTGGGGATTTCAAGGTTCTGGATAGGCGATACGACAAGCACCATTGGCTCATCCACGACTATTTTTTTGGAAAGACGCTGGACAAAGTGCGGCCCGGAGGCGTGATTGCCTTTGTCACTTCAAAAGGCACCATGGATAAGGAAAACTCCGCCGTCCGCAGGTATCTTGCCCAGCGCGCCGACCTCATCGGGGCCATCCGCCTGCCGGACAACACCTTCAAGCGGAACGCCGGAACGGAAGTGACCAGCGACGTCATTTTCCTGCAAAAGCGCGACCACATCACCGATCTGGAACCGGATTGGGTGCATTTGGACACGGATGAAAACGGAATCCGCATGAACCGCTATTTCGTGCAGCACCCGGAGATGATTCTGGGCGACATGGTGATGGAATCCACCCGGTTCGGGCCGGACAGCGCCTGCAAAGCCCGCGAGGGCGAAGATTTGTCAGAGCAGCTTGCCAATGCCGTCCAGTTTTTGCAGGCGGAAATCAAGCCCTACGAGCTGGAGGAGCTGGACGAGGAGGAAGATAAATCCATCCCCGCCGACCCCAATGTAAAGAACTTTAGTTATACGATTGCGGACGGCCAGGTGTACTACCGGGAAAACAGCCTCATGCACCCGGTGGAAGTCTCCGTCACGGCGGAAAACCGTATCCGTGGCATGATCGAGCTGCGGGAATGTACCCGCAGGCTTATTGAGTACCAGACCGAAGGCTACCCGGACGAGGAGATTGCAGCCGAGCAGCAAAAGCTCAACGCCCTTTACGACAGCTTTATCGCCAAATACGGCCTTATCAACAGCCGGGGCAACAAGCTGGCCTTTTCGGAGGACTCCAGCTACTGCCTGCTCTGCTCTTTGGAGGTGTTGGATGAGCAGGGCAACCTAAAAAGAAAAGCCGATATGTTCACCCGGCGCACCATCCGGCCCCATGTGGCTGTCACCAGCGTGGATACGGCCAGCGAGGCGCTGGCGGTGTCCATTTCAGAAAAAGCCCGCGTGGACATGGACTATATGGCGGAGCTGTCGGGGAAATCCCCGGAGGAATTGGAACGGGAGCTTGCCGGGGTGATCTACCGAGATATTCGCTGCGCGGAGAACCCGGAGGACATCCTGCCTTCTTTGGTGGATTTGAGCCGCTATCCTCTTGTCACGGCGGACGAGTACCTTTCCGGGAAAGTGCGCCAAAAGCTTCGCATGGCAAAAGCCTTTCTGGAAGTGGCCCCTGACAATCAGAAGGAAACCGCCCGCAGGAATGTGGAGGCTTTGGAGGCCGTCCAGCCCCAGGACCTGGGCGCTGGAGAAATTGGCGTGCGCATTGGTGCGAACTGGGTGCCCATCGAGGTGTACCAGCAATTCATGGTGGAGCTGCTCACCCCCAATTACTATGTGCGGGATCGTATCAAAATCCTGCGCTCCGAAGCCACCGGCCAATGGAGTATCCGGGAGAAAAACGCCGACCGCAGCAATGTAAAAGCCAATACCACCTACGGCACCAAGCGGATGAGCGCCTACCACATTCTGGAGCAGACTCTAAATCAAAGGGATGTGCGGGTATTTGACTATATTGAGGACGAGAACGGCAAGAAAAAGCCTGTCCTCAACAAAAAAGAAACCGCGATTGCCCAGGACCGGCAGGAACTCATCAAGCAGAAGTTTGCCGAGTGGATCTGGAAAGACATCGACCGCCGGGAACTGCTGTGCCGTGTTTACAACGAAACCTTCAACGGCGTCCGCCCCCGTGAGTATGATGGGCGGCACATCCGGTTTGAGGGCATGAACCCGGAAATTTCCCTACGGCCTCATCAGATCAACGCGATTGCCCATATCCTTTACGGCGGGAATACCCTGCTGGCCCACGAGGTGGGGGCGGGCAAGACCTACGAGATGGTGGCCGCTGCCATGGAGATGAAGCGTTTGGGCCTTTGCACCAAGTCGCTGATCGTGGTGCCAAACCACATCACCGAGCAGTGGGCGGCGGAATGGCTCCAGCTCTATCCCAGCGCCAACATTTTAGTTGCCACGAAGAAAGATTTTGAAACCCAGAACCGGAAGAAGTTTTGCAGCCGCATTGCCACCGGAGACTACGACGCCATCATTATCGGCCATTCGCAGTTCGAGAAAATCCCCATGAGCGTGGAGCGCCAGCAGGCCATTTTGGAACGCCAGATCGAGGAAATCCTGGAAGGAATCGAGCAGGCCAAGGCGCAGAAGGCGGAACGCTACACGGTTAAGCAGATGGAGCGCACCCGGAAATCCCTGGAGGCAAGGCTTGCCAAGCTCAACGACCAGAGCCGCAAGGACGATACGGTCACTTTTGAGCAGCTCGGCATTGACCGGCTCTTTATTGATGAGAGCCATTATTTTAAGAACTTGTTTTTGGCAACAAAAATGCGAAACGTGGGCGGCATTGCCCAGACCGAAGCCCAGAAATCCAGCGACCTGTTCATGAAAACGCAGTATCTGGACGAGTTGACCGGCGTGCGCGGCGTGATTTTTGCCACCGGCACCCCTATCTCCAACTCCATGGTAGAGCTTTACACCATCCAGAGGTATTTGCAGTACAGGCTTCTGCAGGAGATGGGCCTTGTCCATTTCGATGACTGGGCGGGGAGCTTCGGAGAAACGGTTACAGCCATCGAGTTATCGCCGGAGGGCACCGGCTACCGAGCCAAAACCCGGTTTGCCAAGTTTTATAACCTGCCAGAGCTGATGGCTGCTTTCAAGGAGGTTGCCGACATCCAAACAGCGGATATGCTTTGTCTGCCTGTTCCCAAGGCAAACTTCCACACGGAAGTGATCCAGCCCTCGGAGCTTCAGAAGGAGATGATAAAGGGGCTGGCGGAACGGGCTGAGAAGATTCGCGGCGGCGGTGTTGATCCTCATGTGGACAATATGCTCCGCATTACCAATGACGGGCGGAAATTGGCGCTGGATATGCGGCTCATCAACCCTCTCGCTGCCGACGACCCCAATGGCAAGGTGGCTGTCTGCGCCCGGAATGTGTTCCGCATCTGGGAACAGACTAAAGAAAAACGCTCTGCCCAGCTTGTATTCTGCGACCTGTCCACACCTTCGTCGTCGCGGGCTTCGCTAAGCTCCGTCGAACGCGTGCGTCCGACGTCCGCCCACTCCGCCGCTCCTCCTCTCCCCACAAAGTCTGACGACTTCGCGGGGACCCCTGCGACCGGCTCGTTCAGTGTTTATGACGACCTAAAAAAGAAACTGATGGACGCCGGAATCCCGGAGGAGGAAATCGCCTTTATCCACACGGCAGACAGCGAAGCCAAAAAGAAGGAACTGTTTTCCAAAGTGCGCGCCGGGCAGGTGCGGGTGCTGCTGGGGTCCACGGCCAAAATGGGCGCAGGCACCAATGTGCAGGACCGCTTGATTGCCCTGCATGATTTAGACTGCCCCTGGCGGCCCTCTGATCTGCAGCAGCGGCTGGGGCGTATCGTCCGCCAGGGCAATGAAAATGAGGAGGGGGAAATCTATCGGTATGTAACGGAAGGCACTTTTGACGCTTATTTGTACCAACTGGTCGAAAACAAACAGAAGTTTATCGCACAGATTATGACCAGCAAAGCCCCCGTCCGTGTGGCAGATGATGTGGATGAAACCGCCCTGAGCTATTCGGAGATCAAGGCGCTGGCCACCGGCAATCCGTTAATTATCGAGAAGTGCAACCTGGATATGGAGGTGGCGCGGCTGAATATGCTGAAAGCCAGCCACTTGAACCAGGTATATGCGCTGGAGGAGCTGGTGTACCGCAAGTACCCGGAGGAGATCACCCGGCTCACGGAACGGATCGCGGGCTATGAGCAGGATGTGGCGCTGGCGGCGGCCCACCCCAAGGCTCAGGAGGGCTTCTGCGGCATGGAGGTGGATGGCAAACACTACACCGAAAAAGAGGACGCAGGCAAGGCTATCATTGACGTTTGCACCCGTATGACAGGTTCCGACGCTGTTCTTTTGGGGCAGTACCGGGGCTTTTCCATGGTGCTGGCCTATGATGGCAGGAGCAACGAGTACCGGATCACACTCAAAGGCACGCTTTCCCATACGGTGACGCTGGGCGCAGATGTGTTCGGCAATATCACCCGCCTGGACAACGCGCTGGAGAACTTGGCGGGCAGCCTGCAGGCCGAGCAGAACAGCCTGGAGGAAACCAAGACCCAGCTTGAAAACGCCCGCGCCGAGCTGCAAACGCCCTTTGCCCGCGAGGCGGAGCTGGCGGAGAAAACCAAACGGCTCAAAGAACTGAACATCCTGCTCAACATGGATGAGAAAGACAAAACGCTGATGGACGACGGCCCCGACGAAGGGGAAGAAATGCCGGAAAGGAAGGTGGTGGGACTGGAGCGTTGACACCTGTGCCGGCTGGAGCAATCCAGCCGGCTTTCTACATATCTGAAAAGGACATCGCCCCCTTTACATAGCCAGCCGCCCCATGCGGGCGGTAAATCTGCGGCTATGGAAAGGGGGCTGTATTTTTTTATGCCTTTTTATAACCAGGAGGAGATTGAAAAAGCGCGTCAGGTGGACTTATTCACTTACCTGCAAACCTGCGAGCCGCAGGAGCTTGTCCACGTTTCCGGCAATGTCTACTGTACCAGGGAACATGACAGCCTGCGGATTTCCAACGGCAAATGGTGCTGGTTTTCCCGTGGGATCGGCGGGTACAGCGCGCTGGATTACCTCATCAAAGTCAAGGGCTGCTCTTTTATGGAGGCCATGGAGGCCGTCATCGGCAGGGCGGCCATCCCGCCGCCGTCCCGTGCGCCCGCCCCAAAGGCGGAAAAGCCCAAGCACCTGCTTTTGCCGCCGCCCACCCCGAATAACCGGGCTA
>OLSG01002959.1_pt1 | contig 13148 bp, 13 predicted proteins | sample 1673041 | NCBI WGS metagenome assembly OLSG01 (sample SAMEA3136749, study PRJEB25190) | human gut metagenome | reverse complement strand
ATCTGCCGCACCTCGCTCGCCGTATCGGCACTTAGAATTATGCGGTATTGCCTCAGGAAGTCTTGCGCAAAAACCGGAAACAGAATATAATGTATCTGTATTATTATGTTATTCTGCGGGCAAAGCCCGAACGATAAAAGGAGAATATGAAAAAATGGGTAAGTTTAATTTTATTGAAACCGAAATTCCCGGCGTTGTTGTGATCGAACCGACCGTGTTTGGCGATGACCGCGGTTATTTTATGGAGACTTATCAGATCGACGATTTCGCCGCCGCCGGGATTGACAAGCCCTTTGTACAGGATAACCAGAGCCGCTCCACCAAGGGCGTGCTGCGCGGCCTGCATTTCCAGAAGAACCATACCCAGGGCAAGCTGGTGCGTGTGACCATGGGCGAAGTGTACGACGTTGCCGTGGACTGCCGCCCCAACAGCAAAACCTTTGGCAAGTGGGTGGGTGTGACCCTTTCCGCCGAGAACAAAAAGATGTTCTATATCCCGGAAGGCTTTGCCCATGGCTTTCTGGTGCTGTCTGATGTGGCGGAATTCTGCTATAAGTGTACCGACGTATATGATCCGACCGCAGAGGGCGGCATCCCCTATGATGACCCGACCGTCAACGTTCAGTGGCCGGACTGCGGCTGCGAGCATAAGACCAGCGCCAAGGACAAAGAGCACACGCCCTTTGCCGAGCAGAAGTTTGAATACTTTGAAAAATACTGATTCAGGGGAACCGATGTGCAGAATTTAAAAAACTCGTTTGCAAGTTTCTGGAAATACCGCTACCTGCTGCAAAACCTCATCACGCGGGATTTTAAGCTCAAGTACCGCCGCAGCGTGCTGGGCGTTGCCTGGAGCGTGCTCAACCCGCTGCTGACCTGCCTTGTCATGTGGGCTGTGTTCGGTGCGCTGTTCAACCAGCGCGGGGATGGCATTGAGGATTTCCCGCTGTTTTTGATCATTGGCCAGTTGATGTTCAACTTCTTCCGTGAATCCACCAGCATGGCGATGGAAAGCGTGCTGAAAAATGGCCCGCTGCTGCGCAAGGTCTATATCCCCAAGTACATTTTTCCACTGGAAAAATGCTGCTTTGCGCTGGTCAACTTCTTTTTCAGCCTGGTGGCGCTCTTCTTTGTAGCGCTGGTTACCTGGTCCCATATTTCGCTGCGCACGGTGCTGCTGGCGGTGTATCCCATTGTTATGCTGTTCGTTTTCAGCCTGGGCGTTGGGCTGATTCTGTCCACGATGTATGTCTTTGTGCGCGATATCATGCACATCTGGGAGGTCTTCTGCACCCTGCTGGTATACGGCAGTGCCATTTTCTATGACCCCAGTCAGATGGCATCCTGGATGCAGGCTGTCATCAACCTGAACCCCATCTACTGGTATATCACGGCGGTGCGTTCCTGCGTGATGTGGGGCACCGGCCTGACCCTGAACATGGTACTGATTCCTTTCCTGTGTTCTGCGCTCAGTCTGGGGATCGGTGTGTATGTATTCAAAAAGAACCAGGACAAATTTGTCCTGTATATGTAAGGGGGCTGCAAGATGAGCGAACAAAAGCAGCAGCCCATTATTTCCATCGACCATGTTTCGATGCGTTTTAACCTGGCAAAAGAAAAGCACGAAAGCCTGAAAGAATATTTTGTGGCCCTTTTGCACGGCGGTGTGCGATTTGATGAATTCTTCGCCCTTTCGGATGTTAGCTTTGACATTATGCCGGGGGATTTTTACGGCTTGATCGGCCTGAACGGCTCCGGCAAAAGTACGCTGCTGAAAGTGATTTCCGGCGTCTACAAGCCCAGCGCCGGTAAAGTGACGGTGAACGGCACCATTGCGCCGCTGATCGAACTGGGGGCCGGTTTTGACATGGATTTGACCGCGCGGGAAAACATCTACCTGAACGGCACGGTCCTGGGCTATACCCCCAAGTATATTGATTCCAAGTTTGACGATATTGTGGAGTTCAGCGAGCTGCAGGAATTTTTGGATGTGCCGCTGAAAAACTATTCCTCCGGCATGGTGGCGCGCCTGGCCTTTGCCGTGGCAACCATGACCAAGCCGGATATCCTGATTGCGGATGAGATCCTTTCGGTCGGTGATTTTCTGTTCCAGGAAAAGTGCGAGAAGCGCATGGCGGAGCTGCTTTCCGGCGGCACGACCGTGATTCTGGTCAGCCATTCTATTGAGCAGATTGAGCGCATGTGCAATAAGGTGGCCTGGCTGGACCACGGCCACCTGCGCCGCCTTGGCCCCACCAAAGAGGTGACGGCGGAATACCGCAAGTTTGAAAAGAAGGACGCCATGAAGGCGGACAAAGTGGAGGGATAAGGCGCATGGCACAGGACCCGAACCAGAACCGCCCGGCGGATGTGGCCCAGGCGGACAGTGTGGGCGGCATGGCCAAACGCCTGCTGAACCCCGCCCATTTGTCAGACCTTGCCCGCCGCAGCGCCGCCACCCTGAAAGAGCAGGGTGCCGAGCAGCTGTGGCGCGATGTGACCTTCCGCGTGGGGCTGGCGTTCCACCATGATTCCTGGCAGCACCGGGCAGACCTGCCCCTGCGCCGGGAGCTGAAAGCCCAGCGCGCCGAGTACGCAGACGGCAAGCCGGGACCGGTGGTAAGCGTTGTAGTGCCACTGTACAACACGCCGGAAAAGTTCTTTGGCCAGATGCTGGCCAGCGTGCAAAAGCAGACCTACCCCCACTGGCAGCTGGTGCTGGTGGATGCTTCGGACGCAGCCCATGCCGCGTTCAGCACCCATGCCAGCAAGGCCGCGGCAAAGGATCCGCGCATCCTGTATAAGAAAGTGGAAAATGGCGGCATTGCGGCCAACACCACGGCAGGCTTTGCGCTGGCAACGGGGACGTATATCGCCCTGCTGGACCATGACGATGTGCTGTACCCCAACGCGCTGTATGAGAGCGTGAAAACCCTGCAAAGCCAGGGAGCCGAGCTGGTGTACAGCGATGAGATCGTGCTTTCGGCGGATTTGAAACAGCTGGGCGGCTACCACTTTAAGCCGGACTTTGCGCCGGACTATCTGCGCGGGGTCAACTTCATCACCCATCTGGCGGTGTTCTCCCGCGCATTGCTGGACCGTGCCGGTGCATATGAATCCAGTGAGTACGATGGTGCACAGGACCATGACCTGATGCTGCGCCTGACCGAACAGACCACGCGGGATAAAATTGCCCATATCAAAAAGGTGCTCTATATCTGGCGCGGCCATGCGGGTTCCACCGCAGCGGGCATGGAGGCGAAGCCCTATGCCCTGGCGGCCGGTGTGCGCGCGATCGATGCCCAGCTCCAGCGGCTGAACCTGCCCGGCAAAGCCATGCAGGTGGAGGGTGCACCCGGCGCGTTCCAGGTGCGGTACGAGCTGACCGGCCACCCGCTGGTCAGCGTTATGATCCCCAACAAAGACCATATTGACGATTTGGACCGCTGCCTGAAAAGCCTGTATGCCAACGCAGGCTATGATAACTTTGAAGTCCTGGTCATTGAGAATAACTCTGAACAGCAGGAAACATTCGCCTACTACAAAACCATGCCGGAGCGTTACCCCAACAGCCGGGTGGTGACCTATGTGGGGCCGTTTAACTTTTCTGCCGTCAACAACCTTGGTGCGCGCTTTGCCAAGGGCGAGCATCTGCTACTGCTGAACAACGATATCGAGGTACTCAGCCATGATTTTCTGCGGGAACTGCTGAGCTATTCCCAGCGGCCGGATGTGGGTGCTGTGGGCGCAAAGCTCTATTACCCGGATGATACCATCCAGCATGCGGGCGTGATTATGGGCATCAACGGCAGTGCAGGCCACAGCCACAAGAGCTACCCGCGCAAGGCTGTGGGCGATTTGTACCGCCTTGTCACCACGCAGGACTATATGGCCGTGACGGGTGCCTGCCTGATGACCAAAACGGAGCTGTACCGCGCGGCGGGCGGCCTGGACGAAGCCAAGTTCGCCGTGGCCTATAACGATGTGGATTACTGCCTGAAGCTGTGGCAGAAGGGCCTGCTGAATGTGTACACCCCCCGTGCCGAAGCCTACCATTACGAGAGCAAGAGCCGCGGTCTGGACACCGCCCCGGAAAACGCCGCCCGCTATGCCTGCGAAAAGGCAAACTTTTACACGAAGTATCACGAATATATTGATCATTATGACCCGTACTATAACCCGCATTTCAACAACCTGTTTGAAAACTTTGGGCTGAAATAAAACGGGGCAGAGGATAAAACAATGGTAAATAAGTTTGATACCCAGTTTTTGATCGAAGGCAGCAACCTGGACGAGGATGACATCCGCGTCGGAATCATGGCCAGCGCCGAGGGCGACTGCCTGATCGTGGTAGGGGATGAGGAAGTGGTGAAAGTGCATTACCACACCGATACTCCCTGGAAGGTGCTGGAATACGCCGCCAGCCAGGGCGATTTGCACAAGATCATTGTAGAAAACATGGAGCGCCAGGCAAACGGGCTGGATGGGTAAAGTATATCAGGATTTTTATGTTTGGTGAACGGCATGCAGTATCATACAAGAGTGCCAAACCGTTTGCAGGGATATGATTACAGCCAAAATGGTGCATATTTCATAACCTTCTGTACACAGGGCAGAGTGCATTTATTTTGGAAAGAACCCACCCGATTGCGGCAGAATTCCCAGGCCGTAGGGGTGCGCAATGCGCGCCCGTTACCTTGCCCGGAATTCTCTGCGATAGGGAATGTGGTTGAACAGGCTATTTTGCAAATCCCTGATAAATATTCGACGGTGCATCTGGAAAAATACGCGGTCATGCCCAACCATGTGCATTTGCTGCTTTTGATCCAGGGCGAGGGGCACGCAATGCGCGCCCCTACGGTTTCCAACATCGTCCAACAATTAAAGAGCTGCGTAACCAAACACCTCCATCACCCCATCTGGCTGTACATCGATTCCAACCCCCAAACATGGCAGACGGACTGCCTGAACCCGAACCGGAACAACCCCCAACAATCTGACACCCGAAAGGACGTAACGTTATGAACCAGCAGGCCAAGCGCATCAAAGAACTATTTGGCTATGCCCGTACCTTGACGAAGGAACAGGGCATTGGCATCATGTGCGTGCGCGCGGCGGGCTTTTTCAAACGGCGCTTTTTCGGCAAGCGGGCGCGGTACTGGCCGTCCAACATGGCGCTGGAAGCCCAGCGCAGCGACCCCGCGGCGGAAACCTTCCCCATCATTTCTATTTTAACGCCGCTGTACAATACGCCGCAAAACTTTTTAACAGAATTTCTCGGTAGTGTGGAAAACCAGACCGCCCACAACTGGCAGCTCTGCCTGGCGGATGCTTCGGACGATGCCCACACCTATGTGGGGGAGCTGGTGCAAAAGCACGTGGCGGCCAACCCGCGCATTCGCTATGTGAAAATTGAAAACAAGGGCATTGCGGCCAACACCAACGCGGCAGCCCGGCTGGCACAGGGGGAATATCTGGCTCTGGCAGACCATGATGACATCCTGGCCCCGCACGCTATCTACTGCATGGGCAAAGAACTGCAAAAAACGGGGGCCGATTTCGCCTACAGCGATGAAGCCCTTTTCCGCAAAAGCCCCAAAACCGCCCATGTGGCCCACTTTAAGCCGGACTATGCGCCGGAATACCTGATGGCCTGCAACTACATCTGCCACCTGGCCGTGTTCCGCAAAAGTCTGTTTGATGCCATCGGCGGGGAGCGCCCGGAGTGTGACGGCGCACAGGATCATGATCTGTTCCTGCGGCTGATCGACGCCATGCAGGCGAAAGACGCCAACGCCGCACCGCTGCATATCCCGCAGGTGCTGTATTACTGGCGGGTTCATGCGGCGTCCACATCCGGCGGCACCGAGGCCAAGCCCTATGTGGTAAAAGCCGCGCAGAAAGCCGTGGCGGACCACCTGGCGGCAACCGGCCGCAGCGGCAGGGTAGAGGAGGGCATCTTCCCCGGTACCTGCCATGTGCAGTGGGAACTGCCGGAGCCGGAACCGCTGGTGTCCATCCTGATCCCCAACAAGGACCATGTGGACGACCTGGAAAAATGTCTGTTCAGCCTGTACTCCAAAACGCTGTACGAAGCGTTTGAAGTGATCGTCATCGAAAATAACTCCACCGACCCCGCCACAAAGGCTTATTATGAAAAGCTGCCGGACCGCTATGCCAACTGCCGCGTGGTGGCTTACAGCGGCGGGTTCAATTTCAGCCGCATCAATAACTTTGGCCGCAAGTTTGCCAACGGCAAGTTCTTACTGCTGCTCAACAACGATATTGAAATCATCAGCGGAAACTGGCTGACCCAGATGGTGGCCGAAGCCGGCCAGCCCGGCGTGGCGGCCTGCGGCGCCATGCTGTATTACCCGGACGATACCATCCAGCACGCGGGCATTATCACCGGTTTGGGTGGGTATGCGGGCCACAGCCACAAGTACCACAAGCGCGGCGGTAGCGGGTACATGTTCCGCCTGGCCACCGTGCAGGATTATTCCGCCTGCACTGCGGCCTGCCTGCTGGTGCGCACATCGGCTTATGATGCCGTTGGCGGGTTGGATGAAGCCTTTACTGTTGCATTCAACGATGTGGATTTCTGCCTGCGCCTGCGGGAAAAAGGCTGGCGTATTGTGTGGACCCCCTATGCGGAGCTATACCACCACGAAAGCAAATCCCGCGGTTCGGACGAGGAAGACCCCGCCAAAAAGGCCCGCTTTGCCAAGGAGCAGGCCCGCCTGTATGAGGTACACGGTAAGCAGAATATCCTGCATGACCCCTATTACAACCCGAACCTGAGCCTGGATTATGAGGATTTCCGCGAAAGCGGGGATCTGCGCAATCTGAAAAACGTGACCCTGTGACCCCTGCCGGAAAAGCAGGGCAAAATCTGTGCAGTTTTTTTGCTGTTACGGCTTGCCACGCTATGCCGGATATGCTATAATCTAAATGTTACCGCGGCCCGGCTTTGGGCGTATGCCCTGCATCAGGGAACCTTGATTGCCCTTTGCTGCGCCGTAGGCAAATATTATAAAGCGAGGTATTACTACTATGAGCCAGAAGTCTGCTATCGAAAAACAGCCCATCATTGCAAAAGCCGCCATCCATGAGGGTGACACCGGTTCTCCGGAAGTTCAGGTTGCGCTGCTGACCGCACGCATCAACCACCTGACTGAGCACCTGAAGACCAACAAGAACGACAACCACAGCCGTCGTGGTCTGTTCAAGATGGTCGGCCGCCGCCGTAACCTGCTGGCCTATCTGCAGAAGAAGGACATCAACCGTTACCGTGCTCTGATCGCTGAACTGGGTCTGCGCAAGTAATTCGCAAAACGGGCAGGGCGCTGTATGTGCGCCCTGCCCATTTTCTATATTTCAGCAGGTGTTCCGGCATTCATTTTTATTATGCTCTGCCGCTGGCCTGTAATCATATTGAATAAAGTTAGGGCAATACCGCATAATTCTAAGTGCCGATACGGCGAGCGAGGTGCGGCAGATGCTAAGCCAAAAGTGCAGATAATACTGGATGTCTTATCGAGCATTTTGGCAACGCAGATGCCGTGCCGCAGCCGCCGGAGCGGTGCTTAAGCCGTAAGGCGGGAATTGTGCGGTGTTGCCTTAGGACCCCGAGGGAGAAGAACGGTACTTTGGCACTCCGGCCACCGTTGCCAGTCCATTATATCCCACTGCCTTTTACAATGTAATGTGCGGTACCTTTGGTCAGTGCTGTAACTCCTAACTCCTCCCTCTTACCTCCTAACTTAATGTTTTTGGCCGCCCGCATGGTTTGTGCAGTAAATCGAACGCCGGAGCAAAACAACCGTTCCGCCGCTGGATTTATTGCTCAAAGCATGGGGCTGCCTGAACCGCATATTCCCACCAGGTATCAAAAATTATATCAGAAGGAGAATTACTATGGCACTGGAATTTGCATCCCGTAAGGCAACTTTCCCCAACTACCGCAAGTTTGAAACAACTTTTGCCGGCCGCCCGTTTGTGGTGGAAACCGGCAAGCTCTGCGGCCTTGCCAATGGCAGCGCAATGATCCGCTATGGCGAAACCTGCGTGCTGTGCAATGTTACCATGAGCGAAAAGCCGCGTGAAGGGGTGGATTTCTTCCCCCTGAGCGTGGAATTTGAAGAAAAGCTGTACGCCGCCGGCCGCATTCCCGGCTCCTTTATGCGCCGCGAAGGCCGCCCCGGTGAACACGCCATCCTGTCCTCCCGCGTGGTTGACCGCCCCATCCGCCCGCTGTTCCCCAAGGATATGCGCAACGATGTCTGCGTGACCATGACTGTGATGAGCCTTGACCCGGACTGTTCCCCTGAGATTGCCGGTATGAACGGCGCATCTCTCGCCATTGCCATGTCGGATATCCCCTGGAATGGCCCCATCGGCGGCGTGGCAGTCGGCTATGTGGACGGCGAGATCGTGCTGAACCCCACCAAGGAGCAGCGCGAGCGCTCTGACCTGGCCCTGACCCTGGCTGCCAGCATGGAAAAGATCGTCATGATTGAAGCCGGCGCCAACGAAGTGACCGAAGAGGTCATGATGGACGCCATCAAGGCTGGCCATGAGGAAATCAAAAAGCTGCTCACCTTTATGAACGGCATTGTTGCAGAGATCGGCAAGCCGAAGAAGAGCTTTACCCCGGTGGAACTGGACCACGCTCTGTTGGCGGATGTGTACGCCAAGCACCTGGAAGATGTCAAGGCTGCCATGAACACCGACGACAAAAACGTCCGCGATGCCGCCATGCTGCCCATCATGGATGCTATTGCCGAGGAACACCCCGAACTGAGCGCCGCCGACCTGGATCTGATCAGCTATAAGCTGCAGAAGAAGGTTGTGCGCACCTGGCTGCTGGAAGAAGGCAAGCGTGTTGACGGCCGCGGCATCAATGAGATCCGCCCGCTGGCCGCCGAAGTCGGTGTGCTGCCCCGTGTGCACGGCTCCGGCCTGTTCACCCGCGGCCAGACCCAGGCCCTGACCATCTGCACCTTGGGCTCCACCAAAGATGCCCAGATGATGGACGACCTGTCCGACACCCCGCTCAAGCGCTACATCCATCACTATAACATGCCGCCGTACTCCACCGGCGAAGCCCGCGCACCCCGCAGCCCCGGCCGCCGCGAGATCGGCCACGGCAACCTGGCGGAGCGTGCCCTGATCCCCGTGCTGCCCAGCATGGAAGAGTTCCCGTACACCATCCGTACCGTTTCTGAAATCATGAGCTCCAACGGCTCCACCTCTCAGGCTTCTATTTGCGCTTCCACCCTGGCCCTGATGGATGCTGGTGTGCCCATCAAGGCACCGGTTGCCGGTATCTCCTGCGGCCTGATCACCGATGGCGACCCGCTGCACGGCGGCCGCTGGATGACCATGCTGGATATCCAGGGCGTGGAGGACTTCCACGGCGATATGGACTTTAAGGTTGGCGGCACCCGCCGCGGTATTACCGCTATCCAGATGGATATTAAGGTGGACGGCCTGACCTATGATATTGTGGCCGAAGCACTGGAAAAGTGCCGCAAGGGCCGCCTGTTCATCCTGGACGAGATCATCAAGCCCTGCATTGCCGAGCCGCGCGCAGAGCTTTCCAAGTATGCACCCAAGATGTTCAGCATGCAAATCCCCGTTGACAAGATCAAGGACGTCATCGGTAAGGGCGGCAAGGTCATTCAGGAAATGTGCGCCAACTTCAACTGCAAGATCGACATTGAGGAGGACGGCCACGTCTTTATCTCCGCTGTGGATCAGGACGACGCCAAGCGCGCGATTTCCACCATCAAGACCATTGTGGAAGATCCCGAAGTGGGCGCTATCTACAAGGGCCGCGTGACCCGCCTGATGAACTTTGGCGCATTTGTTGAGATTGCCCCGGGCAAGGAAGGTCTGGTTCACATCTCCAAGCTGGACGACCACCGTGTAGAGCATGTGGAAGATGTTGTTGCCGTGGGCGATCCCATCATCGTTATGGTAACCGACATCGACCAGCAGGGTCGCATCAACCTGTCCCGCAAGGATGCCCTGGCCGCCATCGCCAAAAAGCGCGCGGAACAGCAGCAGTAAAGTTACGGGAGTTTTGTTCCTTCTTTGAAAAGAAGGAAACCGAAGAAACTTTAATAGAATAAAAACAGGCAGTGCCGCTCCCGGAAAGGGAAGAAGGACACTGCCTGTTTTGGTATTGGGTAAAAAAGAAAGTGGGTACTTGAACAGAAAAACAGCGCAGAATCTTTCGCTTCTGCGCTGTTTTTATATGGAGCGGGTGAAGGGAGTCGAACCCTCGTCCCCAGCTTGGAAGGCTGATGTACTAGCCGTTGTACGACACCCGCATTGAATACTTAATTATTTTACCGCACGGGTGCCGGTTTGTCAATAGCGGATTGCCGGTTTTTAGCTGCTCCGGCCTGATCCGGCGTGTTTTCACTCAGCGTTTTTACCGCCGAGCAAAAGAACCAGGAATTCCCTCAAAACTCTTTGCGCTGATAAATTTGTACACTCAAGGCCCAGCTGCCAAGGTAGAGCAGCAGCACGGCCGCGCAGGGCAGCAACAAAAGCACCGGCTGCGCGGTGAGGGCATTGCCCAAAGCGTCCAGCTGGGAAATGACGGAAGAACGCTGCAGATAGGGCAGATGCTCCATGGCAAAAATTATGAGGAAAACACCAAAGAATGCGACCAGGTACACCCAGGTGCGGGCACGCACCGCGCCGAATTTGTAGGAAAACGGCATGTTGACGGCAAACAGCAGCAGGGAAAACGCGGCAATGAGCAGAATCGAGAATGCCGCTTCCAACACATCTGTGTATTGGCCGGCAAGGAAAATCCCCACCGCGGCGCAAACGCTGCCAAACAGGGTGAACAGCAGCCCCAGCAGGTACTTGCAGCCAACAACCTGCCCCGGTGTGACCGGCAGGGTGCGGGCATAGGTATCCCAGTGGGCGTAATCATCAAAATTCATGGTGCTGGATGCGTAAACGCCGCACACGGCAACCAGCGCATAACACAGGTAATCCATATGCAGGCAGACCGCCATGCCAAGATAAAGCACAACCATAATAAGGAAATTTTTATTGTAGCTGTTCACCAAAATGGCCCAGTCTTTGCACAAAAGACCTTTCATTGTTATCCCTCCTTGCTGGTCAGACGCATGATGTCATCAATGCTGGCGGCATCGCATACCACACCGGGCAATGCGCGCAGGACGCTGACCCGCGGGTGTACCAGGCTTTCGCAGCCGGCGGCGGTGCGGCAGGTGGCGGCGATCCACTCCGGCGGCAGGCGGTCAAGGTCCTGCTGGCTGCACCGCAGAATGCCGTATTCTTCCATCAGGTCATCCTTGTTTTTGGCAAACAGCAGCTGCCCGTGGTGCAGGTAGGCAATGGTATCGGCGATCTGTTCCAGGTCGGTGGTAATGTGGCTGCTCAACAGCACGCTGTGGCGCTCATCCTGGATAAAATCAAGCAGGATATCCAAAATCTCGCTGCGGGCGGCGGGGTCCAGCCCGGAGGTGGCTTCGTCCAGCACCAGCAGCCCCGGCCGGTGGGCCAAAGCGCTGGCAAGGTTCAGCTTCATCCGCATGCCGCGGCTGAATTCTTTGATGTTCTTTTTCGGCGGCAGGTGGAACTGCTCCAGCAGAGCGGCGAAATAACCGGCATCCCACGCTGGGCCAAATATGCCGCGCAGGCTGGCACCAACCTGTGCGGGGGTCAGCGATTCATAAAAATAGGCATCCTCAAACACAACGCCAATTTTCGCGCGCACGGCGGCATCATCTGGGGTGGCGCTCAGCAGCTCCACGGTGCCGGAATCCGGGCGGTTTACACCGGTCAGCAGTTTGAGCAGGGTGGTTTTGCCCGCGCCGTTTTCACCAATCAGGCCAACAATGCTCCCGGCGGGAATTTCCAGGTTCAGCGGGCCAAGGGTAAAACCGTGGTAATGTTTTGCCACACCATGCAGTGCGGCGGCCAAAGGTTCAGCCATCATGATTCCTCCCACAAAAGGTCAAGGGTTTCGCGCACTTCGTCTTTGGTAATGCCGCCGCGCCGCGCGGCATCAATGGCGTGCTGCAGGTGCTCTTCCATCTGTTTTAAGCTTTCCTCCCGGTGTAGGGCCGGGTTTTGCGGCGCAACAAAGCTACCGCGCCCCGGCATGGTGGTAATAAAACCATCGGCCTCCAGGTCCTCATACGCGCGCTTGGTGGTGATCACGCTGATGCGCAGCTCCTTCGCCAACAGGCGGATGCTGGGCAGTGCATCGCCCTGCTGCAATTCGCCGTTCAAAATTTTGGCTTTGATCTGCCGGGTGATCTGCGCGTAAATGGGTTCCTGGCCGGAATTGGAGATATACAGCTCCATGCCGTGTTCCTCCTTGCAATCTGAACTGTTTATATGCTATATATACAGTATATACGCAATATACACGGCTGTCAACAGGTAAAATAAAAAAATCCCTGCCCATATTCAGGACAGGGATGGGAAAAGGCGGGAACAGGCAGTCAGGTTTCCGCCGCTGGTTCTTCCTCCGGTTCGCTCACCGGCAGGCCGCGGTGCTCCACCGGGGTGGAAAACACGATCTGCGTGCGGGTACGGCCAAACTGCTGCAGATGGTTGATAAAGGTATCCAACTCCTGCGTGGTGCCAAACAGCACTTCAATCAGCATGCTGTAATCGCCAGTCACGCAGTTGCACTCCACAACATTGCCGCAGCTTTGGATGTAGGGGTAAAACTCCGGCTTGAGCTTGGGGTCCATATCCAGGTTGATGAACGCCTTGACCAGCTGCCCCAGCTTGAGCGGGGCAACCTGCGCCTGATAGCCGGTCAGTACGCCGTCTTTTTCCAGTTTGGCAATGCGGGCCGAAACCGCAGGGGAGGACAAAAACACCCGGTCGGCAATTTCTTTCAGCGGGGCGCGTGCGTTTGTTTGCAGAATATCAATGATTTTGCGGTCAATGCGGTCCATACCATCCACCTCCATTATAAGTAAAAAAAGGGAACAATGCAGCCGCCAACAAGGGCGGACGACATTGTCCCCATAAATTACTTAAAATTCTAACACAAAAAACGGAAAAGGTAAAGTGGATTGCAAAATTTTATGGCAATACCGCATAATTCTAAGTGCCGATACGGCGAGCGAGGTGCGGCA
>OLSG01002948.1_pt1 | contig 13175 bp, 7 predicted proteins | sample 1673041 | NCBI WGS metagenome assembly OLSG01 (sample SAMEA3136749, study PRJEB25190) | human gut metagenome | reverse complement strand
TGCGCTTTTGGCTTAGCAGCTGCCGCACCTCGCTCGCCGTATCGGCACTTAGAATCATGCGGTATTGCCTTAAAAAGGAGATGAGTGCATGAAATGCCCGAATTGGGGTAAAATTTTGGCTGCGGCGGCGCTGTGTGCTGCGCTGTGTGCCTGCAGCAAGCCGCGGGATGTTCTGCCCGATCATACCGCCACGCCGGAAACATCCGCCACGGTTGCCCCAACTGCCGCCGTTGTTCAGGCCACCGCCACCCACGCCCCAACAGATACCACCGTGCCCACTATTCTGCCGCAGACAGCAGATGCCGGGCGCAGTTATGTGGACGACACCCTGTTCATTGGGGATTCCAACACCGTGCGCTACACCATGTACGCCGATGACACCGGAACGGCGTTTTCCACGCTGAAAAACAACATTGGCGTGGTCAGCATGGGGGCCGGTTCCATCACCACCCTGAAATGCGAAAAGTTCAAGGGGGACAGCACCCTGTACACCATTCCGGATGCCGTTGCCAAGTTGCAGCCCAAACGCATTATCATTGGTTTCGGCTCCAACAACCTTGGGGGCAGCTCCACGGATGCCACCAAATTCATCGCACAGTACCGGGAGGGGCTGGCCGCCATCACCAAAGCGTGGCCCTATGCGGATATTATCGTCAGCGCCATTCCCCCGCTGGACCAGCAGCGGGACAACACCAACCTGACCATGACCCAGGTAGATGCCTACAACGCCGCTCTTGTGACAATGTGCGAGGAGGACGGCTACAAATTTTTGAACACCGCCGAAGTACTGCGGGATGACGCCACCGGCTGGGCTAAAAAGGACTATACCCTTTCGGACGGGGTGCATCTTTCCAAAGAGGCTGTCACTGCCTATTTTACTTATGTGCGCACCCACGCTTACGTCACGCAGGACCGCCGCCCCGAAAGCACAGCTGCCATCCCGGAGCCGGACGGCGTACCGCTGGGGTTAATCTCCTCGGATCCGATCGCCGTGCGCGGCGCTAAAGTGCCGGTGGAATTTGTGGCCACATCCGGCGGCAGCATCAGCGGTTCCACCAGCCAGAAAGTGAAAAAGGGCGGCACTTGCTCCGCCGTGAAAGCCGTACCCGATGCAGGCTGGAAGTTTGCCGGGTGGACGGCGTCGCTGGGGGCGGCCTCCAGCAGTTCTTCCCTGAGCTTTACCGTGCCCAGCAATGCGGACGCCAACGGCGTGATTGTGACAGCACACTTTGAGCCGGACGAACACGAACATGAATTTGTGGAAGTAAAGGATACCCGCATTGAGCCCACCTGTTTGGAATACGGCACCGTAAAAGTCAAGTGCACCATCTGCGGCAAGGTAAAAGAAAAAGAACTGCCCGCCCTGGGGCATGACTATGACAAGGGCGTTATCACCTTGCAGCCCCAACCCGGTGTGGCCGGGGTGATGACCTACACCTGCCAGCGCTGCGGCTACATCAAAACAGCGCCCATTGAACCGCTGCCCACCGCAACGCCGACAGCTTCGCCCACGTCACCCCCTTCACCGACACCGGCAGTTACCCAGACGCCGGAACCTGTTGTCACACCAGAGCCGATAACTACCCCGGAGCCTACGCAGGAACCTGTCATTACGCCGGAGCCCGAACCGACGGGTGCACCGGAGCCGGTAATTACCGCGGAACCGGCCCCTGACCCGGAGCCGCCGCAGGAAACCGAGCCTGCCAGCGAAGCCCCCACCGAGGTTCCTGCACAGGAGCCGGAAGCTCCGCAGGAATAACCCTGATTTTTTGAAAAGAAGAGGAACTTAATCTTATGAATGACCCCAGCCAGCAGCACATTGGCACCCCGGCGCTGATCCGCCGGTTTGCCCCTTACCTGATGCGATACAAACGCATTTTGATTTTTGATTTGTTCTGTGCCGCACTGACCACTTTGTGTGATATCGTGCTGCCTAAAATTATGAGCTACCTAACCAACGCCGCCACCGATCCCAGCATTGTGCTGACGGTTGATGCGGTGTTAAAGCTCGCCCTGCTGTATCTCATTTTGCGGCTGATTGATGGTGCCGCACAGTATTTTATGTCCGGCACCGGCCACATCATGGGCGTTTACATTGAGACCGATATGCGGCGGGATGCCTTTGCCCACCTTCAGCGGTTGAGCCACACCTATTATTCCAATACCAAAGTTGGGCAGATCATGGGCCGCATTACCAACGACCTGTTTGATGTGACCGAATTCGCCCACCACTGCCCGGAAGAATTTTTTATTGCGGGCATCAAAATTGCGGCATCGTTCATCATCCTGTGCGGGGCCAGCGTACCGCTGACTTTGGTGGTGTTTGCCTGCGTGCCCTTGATGGCGGTTGTATCCATCAAGCTGAACCTGAAGCTTCGCGCCGCGTTCCGCCGCCAGCGGTTCCAGATCGGCGAGCTGAACGCTTCGATTGAGGACAGCCTGCTGGGCCAGCGGGTTGTGAAGGCGTTCGCCGCGGAAGAGGAAGAGAACAAAAAGTTCGAGCAGGGCAACACCACGTTCCAGACCATCAAGAAGAAAACCTACCATGCCATGGCCGCGTTCAACACCTCCACCCGGCTGTTTGACGGGTTGATGTATCTGGTGGTCATTGTGGCAGGCGGCCTTTCGCTGGTATATGGCACCATCAGCGCTGGCGATTTGGTTGCCTATGTGCTGTATGTTTCCACTCTGATTGCCACCATCCGCCGCATTGTGGAGTTTGCCGAGCAGTTCCAGCGCGGCGTGACCGGCATTGAGCGCTTTTTTGACATTATCGATACCCCCGTTGAGATCACTGACGCCCCCGACGCTAAACCGCTGCAGGTGGAAAAAGGCGGCATTGAGTTCCGCGATGTGAGCTTTGAATACCCGGACGACCACAACAAGGTGCTGCGTCATGTAAACCTGAACATCCGCCCCGGCGAGAATCTGGCGCTGGTTGGGCCTTCCGGCGGCGGCAAAACCACCCTGTGCAACCTGATCCCTCGCTTTTATGATGTGACCGGCGGCGAGATTTTGATTGACGGGCAGGACATCCGCCATGTTACCCTGAGCAGCCTGCGCAATGCCGTTGGCGTGGTGCAGCAGGATGTTTACCTGTTCAGCGGCACGGTGGCCGAAAACATCGCTTACGGCAAGCCGGGTGCCACGCGGGAGGAGATCATTGCCGCCGCCAGGCTGGCCGGTGCTGATGGCTTTGTGCGGGAGCTGAAAGACGGGTATGATACCTATGTAGGCGAACGCGGGGTCAAGCTTTCCGGCGGGCAGAAACAGCGCATCAGCATTGCGCGGGTATTTTTGAAGAACCCGCCCATCCTGCTGCTGGACGAAGCCACAAGCGCGCTGGACAACGAGAGTGAGATTCTGGTTGGGCAAAGCCTGGATAAGCTGGCCAAGGGCCGCACCACGCTGACGATTGCCCACCGCCTGACCACCATCAAAAACGCTGACCGCATTCTGGTGCTGGGCAAATCCGGCATTGAGGAAGAGGGCCGCCACGAGGAATTGCTGGCAAAGAAAGGCATTTATTACCGCCTGTGGAATGGGCTGGTCAGCGGGCAGACGCTGTGATGGAAAAGCGGACGCTATGCCGCTTTGTTCCGATATAAAATATATAATGCAGAGCCACCCCGCCGTTGGGGCAGAAGTTTCCCGCGGCGGGGTGATTTTTGTGATTTTATAGGGAACGGTTTTGAGCGTTCTATTATCTGCCGCCTGTTTCCAACACATAACAAACCCAATATTTTCTGAGCGGCACACCGCGATCCGCCACCATTATTCATTATTATTTATTTTTTCCCGTCTCCTCTCCGCCCAATTTCTAATTCCTCATTTCTAATTCCTCATTTCCCTCTCAGTTCCGACTTCCTCCCTCCTTAATTGCCTCACCATTCTCCCCGTATTCAGCCCGCAGGTCAGCAGGTTAGAGGCTGTCATGACCGCCAGAAAGCCCGGCATACCGTATTGCGGCATCAGCCACAAAATGCCTGCAATGCGCAAAATGGAATCCAGCACCGAATAGCGGAAGGTCGCCAGCTGCTCCCCCATGCCTTTTAAGATCGCATCCACCATGCTTTCCAGGTACATAAAGGGCGCCACAAAGCCCAGCACCTGCACATAGCGGCCCGCCTGGGCATCGTGATAGAGCAAAATGGCGGCATCCTTGCCAAACAGCACCAGCGCGGCCCCCACCAACAGCGAAAACCCACCCGTCAACCCCATGGCAAGCCGCACAAGGCGGCGCAGGGCAGCGGTATCCCGGGCGGTGTGGGCACGGGTGATCTCCGGCATCAGCAGGCCGGAAAGTGCCGCCAGCACCGAGAACGGAAAAAAGATAAGCGGCAGTGCCATGCCTTTTAAGGAACCATACTGCGCCACGGCTTCGGCGCGGGTGCCAAGGTAAGCGGCAAGACAGGCGGGGATCAGCACGCTTTCCCCTGCCTGCAAAACGCTGGCCACCAACCGGCTGCCGGTCACGGGCAGCACAATTTCCCACAGCTCCCGGCTGGTATAGCCGCGGGGCGGGTCATCGGCGCATGGGCGGAAGCTCGGTTCCTGCCGGGCAAACAGCACCATAATGCCGCAGGAGACCGCCTCGCTGACAGTATTGCCGATGAGCACCGCACAGCAAGCGTAAGCCGCGCCCCAGTGGGCCAGCTTTACCAGCGCCAATGCGGCCACGGCCATCCGCACGGTCTGCTCCACCAGTTGGGCAATGATATTCGGTTCCACCCTTCGCCGCGCCAAAAAGCACCCCCGCAGCGCCCCGGCCGCCGCAATAAACGGCAGGCTGGGGGCCAGCGTACACAGCCCCAGCTCCGCGCGGGAATCATGCAGGGCAAAGCGGGCCAAAGGGTCCGCCAGCGCCAGCTGCGCCAGCATGGCGGCGGTGCCCAATACGGCCGCTGTTGCCGCAAGGCTGCGCAGCGTCGGGGCCATGCCGCGCCCACGGGTCAGGCACTGCGCCCCCAGCCGTGTGGATGCCACATTGATGCCCGCTGAAGCCAGCGAAACAAACACCATATAGACGGATAAGATCAGCTGGTACAGGCCCATACCCTCCGGCCCCAGGCGCGCAGCCACAAACACCCGGAACACCATGCCCAGCGCCCGCAGCGCAAAGCCCGCCACTGTCAGCAGTGCTGCATTTTTCAGATAGGTTTTCCCCCGCAGTGCCGTTTTTGCCGCCCCCTTTGCCCGTATAAAGCCAGTATATTCTGCATTGCTGCGGTTTATGGCAGGGTTCTATGAAGAAGTATCACCCATACAATTCGGACATTTTTGCTGGTTTGGCGTGCTATTCGTTTTGATAGTACTTGCATTTTGTGCTCTGACGCGGTACACTAATAAAGTGCGGCCCATGCCGCAAAACGGAGAACGGTGCCGAAACGGGGCAGTTGCAGCGCCCCGCCCGGCACAGATAAAAGGAGCTATACCCACATGAGTGAAGCATGTACCCACGATTGCAGCAACTGCCACGCTGACTGTTCCAGCCGTGCGCCGCAGCATGAACCGCCGCACGCAAAAAGCCACATCAAAAAAGTGATCGGCGTTGTTTCCGGCAAGGGCGGCGTTGGCAAAAGCATGACCAGCGCCATGATGGCTGTTTCCATGCGCCGCAAAGGCTACAAGGTCGGCGTGCTGGATGCTGACATTACCGGCCCTTCCATCCCCAAATTGTTCGGCGTTCATGGCCCGGCCATGGGCACCGAGGACGGCATCAACCCGGTGGAAAGCCACACCGGCATCAAGATCATGTCCATCAACCTGCTGCTGGAAGATGAGGAAGCCCCCGTTGTGTGGCGCGGCCCCGTGATTGCCGGTGCGGTCAAGCAGTTCTGGCAGGAAGTGATCTGGGACGACGTTGACTTTTTGTTTGTCGATATGCCTCCGGGAACCGGCGATGTGCCGCTGACCGTGTTCCAGACCCTGCCGGTAGACGGCATCATTATTGTATCCAGTCCGCAGGAGCTGGTCGGCATGATCGTTGGCAAGGCTGTGCAGATGGCCGAAATGATGAAGGTTCCCATCCTTGGCATTGTGGAAAACATGAGCTATGTGCTCTGCCCGGACTGCGGCAAGCATATCAACGTGTTTGGCGACAGCCATGTGGACGAGACCGGCAAGAAGTACCACCTGCCCGTGCTGGCCAAAATGCCGCTGAACCCCGAATTTGCCAAAGAGGCGGACGCCGGCATGATTGAAACCTTTGCCGGGGATTATCTGGACGGCGCAGCAGACGCTGTAGCCAAGCTGCTGAAGTAACTTTTTTATTTTGGAATCCGGGCCCCATGCCCTGTTTGCAGCCTGTGTGGGGCATGGCCCTGAAAAATTTATCCATACAGGAGGAAACACATTATGAAAAAGTTTCTGGAAGAGTTCAAAGCTTTTGCCCTGAAAGGCAACATGATGGACATGGCCATCGGTGTTCTCATCGGCGGCGCATTCTCCACGCTGGTCACTTCTTTGACGGACAACATCATCAACCCCATCATTGGCATTTTGTTCCAGACAGATTTCAGTGATGTTGTGCTGCACCTGCCGTTTGACATCAACCTGGGCATCGGTGCATTCATCTCTGCCGTCATTAACTTTATCATTCTGGCATTCGTTCTGTTCTGTATGCTGAAAGCCATGAACAAGCTCATGGACCTGGGCAAGCATGAAGAAGAAAAGCCCGCCGAGCCGGAAGCCCCTAAGGCCCCGACGCAGGAGGAGCTGCTGACCGAGATCCTGGCCGTTTTGAAAGAGCAGCAGGCTGCAAACGGCAAATAACACACCGTTTTGCCCGGCAGTTATTGCCGCAGCTTAATTTTATTAAGTTTGGCCCTTGCAAAGCAAAGCAAATAAGTTTTTTGCGTTAATTTCATAAAAATCTTTTGTTTGATGATTGCCATTCCCCTACTGGTGTGGTATAGTACATACAAGAACAAAGACGTTCCCACAAACGGGTTAGTGTACCCGTTGGGGAACGTCTTTTTTCGTATCTATGCCAGGTTGGGAAATGTGCGTTCCCGCCCGGCCCCGCAGGGAATTACGGGAAGGAGCAAAAAACGGATGGAAAACTTTACAGAGCGCAAGGCCCCCGCCGGGCTGTATGATCCGCGGTTTGAACATGACAACTGCGGCATTGGTGCAGTTGTGGATATCAAGGGCCGCAAAACCCACAAAACGATCGACGATGCTTTGCAGATCGTGGAGCACCTGGAACATCGTGCCGGTAAGGATGCCGAAGGCAAAACCGGTGATGGTGTCGGTATCCTGCTGCAGATCGGCCACAAGTTCTTCAAAAAAGCTGCCGAAGAAGCCGGCATTACGCTGGGCAACGAGCGTGACTACGGCATTGGCATGTTCTTTTTCCCACAGGAAGAGTTGAACCGCAACCAGGACAAAAAGCTGTTTGAGATCATCTGCAAAAAAGAGGGGCTCAACTTCCTTGGCTGGCGCGAAGTGCCCACCTGCCCGGAAATTTTGGGCCACAAGGCACGTTCCTGCATGCCCAGCATCTGGCAGGCATTTGTGGAACGCCCGGCCCGCGTAAAGCCCGGCATTGACTTTGACCGCAAGCTTTATGTTGCCCGCCGCGTGTTTGAACAGTCCAGCCAGGATACTTATGTGTGCAGTCTTTCCAGCCGCACCATTGTGTACAAGGGCATGTTCCTGGTTAAAGAACTGCGCCTGTTCTATCCCGATTTGCAGAGCGAAGATTATGAATCTGCCATCGGCATGGTGCACAGCCGTTTTTCTACCAACACGGCACCCAGCTGGAACCGCGCCCACCCCAACCGCTTTATCCTGCATAACGGCGAGATCAACACCATCCGCGGCAACGTGGATACCATGCTGGCCCGCGAGGAAACCATTGGCTCCAACTACCTGAAAGAGGATATGACCAAGGTTCTGCCCATTGTGAACCAGGGTGGTTCCGACTCTGCCATGCTGGATAACACGCTGGAGTTTATGGTTATGAACGGCATGGAGCTGCCGCTGGCTGTTATGGTCACTATCCCCGAACCGTGGGAAAACAACCATAGTATGGACCCCAAAAAGCGTGCGTTCTATCAGTATTACGCCACCATGCTGGAACCGTGGGACGGCCCCGCTTCCATCCTGTTCAGTGACGGCGATGTGATGGGCGCTGTGCTGGACCGCAACGGTCTGCGCCCCAGCCGCTACTATATCACCAAAGACGGCCGCCTGATCCTTTCCAGTGAGGTCGGCGTGCTGGATATTCCCGCCGAAGAAATCGTGCGCAAGGACCGCCTGCGCCCCGGCAAAATGCTGTTGGTGGATACCATCAGGGGTGAGCTGGTGGACGACGAAAGCCTGAAAGCCGATTACGCCAGCCGCGAGCCTTACGGCGAATGGCTGGATCGCAACCTGGTCAACCTGGCCGATTTGAAGATCCCCAACGAGCGTGTGCCCAGCCACGAGCATGACGAGCTGGTGCGGCTGCAGAAAGCATTCGGCTACCAGTACGAGGATGTTTCCACCATGATCCTGCCGATGGCAAAGAACGGCGCAGAGCCTGCCGGTGCCATGGGCAGCGATACCCCGCTGGCCGTTTTGAGCCACACCCATCCCCCGCTGTTTGAGTATTTTAAGCAGATGTTTGCCCAGGTCACCAACCCGCCCATCGACGCCCTGCGCGAGAAGATCGTGACCTCCACCACCGTATACGTTGGCGCACAGGGCAACCTGTTGGAAGAGGACGCCGAGAACTGCAAGGTGCTGAAAATCACCAACCCCATTTTGACCGAAACCGACCTGATGAAGATCAAGGCCATGAAGGTTCCCGGCTTTAAGGTGGAAACCATCTCCATCTGCTACTATAAGAACACCGACCTGGAAAAGGCCATTGACCGCCTGTTCGTTGATGTGGACCGCGCCTACCGCGATGGTGCCAACATCCTGATTTTGTCTGACCGCGAAATTGATGAGTACCATGTCGCCATCCCCAGCCTTCTGGCTGTGGGCGCAGTTTCCAAGTATCTGGTTCGTACCCGCAAGCGCACCGCCATGGCCCTGATCCTGGAAAGCGGTGAGCCCCGCAAGGTTCATGATTTTGCCACCCTGCTGGGCTACGGTGCCTGCGCCATCAACCCCTATCTGGCACAGGAGACCATCGGCGAGCTGATCAATGAGGGTCTGCTGGACAAAGATTACTATGCCGCCGTGAACGACTACAATAAAGCCGTTCTGGCCGGCATCGTCAAGATTGCCTCCAAGATGGGCATTTCCACCATCCAGTCCTACCAGGGCAGCCAGATTTTTGAAGCGCTGGGTCTGAGCAACGAGGTAGTGGATAAGTACTTTACCAACACCGTCAGCCGTGTGGGCGGCATTACCATCCGCGACATCCAGAACGACCTGGAAGCCCGCCACAAGCAGGCATTCGACCCCCTGGGCCTGGATATCAGCATGGAGCTGACCAGCCTGGGTGAGCACAAGCTCCGCAGCGGCAAGCTGGCCGAAGATCATCTGTACAACCCGCTGACCATCCACCTGCTGCAGCAGGCCTGCTGGACCGGCGATTACAACAAGTTCAAGGCTTATACCGATGCCGTGAACGCCGCGGGCGGCGATGCCATGCACCTGCGCAGCCTGCTGGACTTCAATTATCCTGACGCTGGTATCCCGCTGGACGAAGTGGAAAGCGTGGATTCCATCGTACATCGCTTCAAGACCGCTGCCATGAGCTATGGCGCCCTTTCTGAGGAAGCCCACGAGTGCATGGCCGTTGCCATGAACCGCATCGGCGGCAAGAGCAACACCGGCGAAGGCGGCGAAGCCGAAGACCGTTTTGGCACCGAGCGCAACAGCGCCATCAAGCAGGTGGCATCCTCCCGTTTTGGCGTGACCAGCAAGTATCTGGTTTCCGCCAGTGAGATTCAGATCAAAATGGCACAGGGCGCAAAGCCCGGCGAGGGCGGCCAGCTGCCCGGCGGCAAGGTTTACCCCTGGGTTGCCAAGACCCGCCACTCCACCACCGGCGTGGGCCTGATCTCTCCCCCGCCGCACCATGATATCTACTCCATTGAGGACCTGGCCCAGCTGATCTATGACCTGAAATGCTCCAACCGCAAGGCTGCCATCAACGTCAAGCTGGTCAGCGAAGCCGGTGTTGGCACCATTGCCGCCGGCGTTGCCAAGGCCGGCGCCGAAGTGATTTTGATTTCCGGCTTTGACGGCGGTACCGGCGCTGCACCGCGCAACTCCATCCACAATGCCGGCCTGCCGTGGGAGCTGGGCCTTGCCGAAGCACACCAGAGCCTGATCATGAACGGCCTGCGTTCCCGCGTGCGCATTGAAGCCGACAGCAAGCTGATGAGCGGCCGCGATGTGGCCATTGCCGCCATGCTGGGCGCTGAAGAGTTCGGCTTTGGCACCGGCCCGCTGGTTGCCATGGGCTGCGTGATGATGCGCGTGTGCAACCTGGATACCTGCCCCATGGGCATCTGCACCCAGAACCCCGAGCTGCGCAAGCGCTTTAAGGGCAAGCCGGAATACATCATCAACTTTATGCGCTTTATGGCCGAGGATCTGCGCGAATACATGGCCCGCCTGGGCGTGCATACCGTGGATGAACTGGTTGGCCGCACCGACCTGCTGAAAGTCAAGGATGCCCCGGCTGGTTCCCGCGCAAGTGAGATGGACCTGACTGCCCTGTTGAAAAACCCGCTGGTGGAAAACAGCAGCGTACACTTCAACGCCAAGGATGTTTACAACTTCGGCCTGGAAAAAACACCGGATATGCGCGTGCTGATGAAGAAGTTCAAGAAGAGCTTTGACATGGCAGAGCCCAAGCCGATGACCGTTGAACTGGAAGTTGGCAACACCGACCGCGCGTTCGGCACGATTTTTGGCAGTGAGATCACCCGCAAGTTTGGCAACACCCTGCCGGAAGATACCTTCCATGTGATCTGCAACGGGTACGGCGGCCAGAGCTTTGGTGCCTTTATCCCCGCTGGCCTGACCTTGGAACTGGTTGGCGATTCCAACGACTATATGGGCAAGGGCCTTTCCGGCGGCAAGCTGATCGTTTACCCGCCCAAGGATGTCACCTATGACCGCAGCGAGAACATTGTCATTGGCAACGTTGCCCTGTACGGTGCAACCGCTGGTAAAGCGTTCATCAACGGCGTAGCTGGCGAGCGTTTCTGCGTGCGCAACTCCGGCGCTACCGCTGTTGTGGAAGGCGTCGGCGACCACGGCTGCGAATATATGACCGGCGGCACCGTGGTGGTGCTGGGCAAGACCGGCAAAAACTTTGCAGCCGGCATGAGCGGCGGCATCGCCTATGTGCTGGATGAGGACTGGGATTTCTACACCCGCGTCAACAAAGACATGGTCAGCCTGGAGCCGGTGGAACACAAGTATGATGTTTCGCTGCTGAAGGATTTGATCCGCGAGCATGTGGAAGCTACCGGCTCCCCCCGCGGCAAGGAAATCCTGGATAACTTTGGCGAGTATCTGCCCAAGTTCAAAAAGGTCCTGCCCCATGACTATGACAAGATGCTGCGCCTGATTGCCCAGATGGAAGAAAAGGGCGAGGACAGCGAGCAGGCACAGATCGAAGCGTTCTATGCAATGAAGAACGCTGCTAACAAATAAGGGAGGCGCAAACGATGGGAAAACCGACAGGATTTATGGAAATTGCCCGGCAGACCAGCACGGAGCTGCCGCCCGAAGAACGCATTCAGAACTTTAACGAATTTCACATCCCGCTGCCGCAGGATGAACAGCAGGCGCAGGGTGCCCGTTGCATGGATTGCGGCGTACCGTTCTGCCAGGCTGGCATGATGATTGGCGGCATGGCAAGCGGCTGCCCGCTGAACAACCTGATCCCCGAATGGAACGACCTGGTCTACCAGGGCAAGTGGGATCTGGCTGTACATCGCCTGCGCGCCACCAACCGCTTCCCGGAGTTTACCAGCCGGGTATGCCCCGCTCTGTGCGAAGCTGCCTGCACCTGCGGCTACACCACCGGCAGCCCTGTTACCGTGAAGGAGAACGAGCACGCCATTGTAGAATATGGCTATGAATCCGGCCTGCTGACTGCCTGCCCGCCCCCGACCCGCACCGGCAAAACCGTTGCCGTGGTAGGTGCCGGCCCTGCCGGCCTTGCGGTTGCCGATTACCTGAACAAGCGCGGCCACAAAGTGACCGTATACGAGCGTGAGGACCGCGTGGGCGGCCTGCTGATGTACGGCATCCCCAACATGAAGCTGGAAAAGCAGGTCATTGACCGCCGCGTGAACATCATGAAGGCCGAGGGCATTGACTTTGTAACCTGCGCCGATGTTGGCGGCAGCACCCCTGCCCAGGATGTGCTGGATGCACACGATGCCGTTGTGCTGGCCTGCGGTGCCAAGCAGGCGCGTGACATCAACGCCCCGGGGCGCGATGCACAGGGGATCTACTTTGCCGTGGATTACCTGACCAGCGTGACCCGCAGCCTGCTGGATTCCGGCTTTTCCGATGGCAAGGCCGTGAGTGCCAAGGACAAAAAGGTGTTGGTCATCGGCGGCGGCGATACCGGCAACGACTGTGTCGGCACCGCCATCCGCCAGGGCTGCGCAAGCGTGACCCAGCTGGAAATGATGCCCTGCCCGCCCACAGAACGCGCCGCCGCCAACGCCTGGCCCGAATGGCCCAAGGTGCTGAAAACCGATTACGGCCAGCAGGAAGCCATTGCCGTGTTTGGCAGCGACCCGCGCATTTACCAGACCACGGTCAAAGAGTTCTATAAGGACGAAGCCGGTCAGGTTTGCGGTGCGCTGATTGCCAAGCTGGAAAGCAAAGTGGTGGATGAAGCCACCGGCCGCCGCGCCATGGTGCCCACCGGCGAAGAATTTGCCATCGAGTGCGACCTGGTGCTGATTGCCGCCGGTTTTACCGGCTGCCAGCCCTATGTGGCCGAAGCGTTTGGCGTTGATCTGACCAAGCGCGGCACCGTTGCCGATACTAAGTACGCCACCAACGTGCCCCATGTATTTACCTGCGGCGATATGCGCCGCGGCCAGAGCCTTGTTGTTTGGGCCCTGCGCGAAGGCCGCGATGCCGCCGCCGAGGTGGATAAGAGCCTGATGGGCTACACCAACCTGTAACAAGCCATTTTCTTAAGGCAACACCGCACAATTCCCGCCTTGCGGCTTAAGCACCGCTCCGGCAGC
>OLSG01002946.1_pt1 | contig 13189 bp, 7 predicted proteins | sample 1673041 | NCBI WGS metagenome assembly OLSG01 (sample SAMEA3136749, study PRJEB25190) | human gut metagenome | reverse complement strand
AAGAGAAGCACCAATACCGGCCACCACAATCGTACTTCCACACCTTCAACACATCAAAAAATCGGAAGTAAATCCTCAAAGATTCACTTCCGATTTCGAATATTTTAAAAATATTTTCATTATTTTACACCAGTCTTAAACACGCCGATTCTTATTCCACTTATATACTACTATTATAAGAAGTGCACTCAAAATCAATACAATCAACGAGATAAATGACTGATCGTCTCCTGATTTTGGGACACTTGCTGTATTTTTCACTGGTGTCTCATCTTCCACTTTATGTTGAATTGTAAAACTCAATGTCGGAGATTTATTACCATCTTTTCTTCTAATTGCAGTCTTAACTAAAAAATCTTCTGAGCCATTCTGCATTACATAATTCTCTATGGTATAAACCTGCCCATCATAATCCTTGTTATCTTTTTCAACAACCTGTTTCAGCTGATATCGATAAGTAGCTGCCTCCTCATAAGAAAAAACCAATTCCTTACTATCATTACCATTAAGGCTAAATTTCAACCGGTCTCCATTGCTTCCTTCCGGCATTGGATTGCCAGAATCTAAACTTGTCAACTCATATTGAAATTCATCTGTAACCCCATTTGTTTTCCCTTTTACAGTCTGTTCCACCGTCAGAGCAGCTTCTTTATTTTTCCCCGCTGCATATACCTGATTTGGAATGGCCACACATACCATCATCACAAAAGCAAGGTATACCAGCTTTATTCTCTGTTTATATCTTTCACTTTTCACATACGTACCTCTGTCAGTTTTCCAGTTTTCTACTGTTATTTTTTGTTTTCTTTCTCTTTCCGCTCCTCTCCACTGCCATCAGTAACAAAATACTGAACAACAGCAGAATCAGAACACCTAATCGCTTCATACTGGTTTTCCAGAAAATTCCCCAGTCGATTCGGTCGATCTGACTGTTCCTTTTCAAAGTTTTCTTATACGTATCTTTATACGTTTGTTTTGAAAGCTTTCCTATCAGAATATGCCTTCCATTTGTGATATTTTCCGTACACGTAGACATCACTACCAGCCGGTCCTCTGTGGAAAGACTAATCTGACGATACCACAAAGCAGTATCTTCTATCTCTTGCAAATACTGTTCTTTCCGAGAAACTTCCTGCACTGGTGTTACATAAAGACCTGTATTATAAGCATCCAACTCCAAGAATGCAAATAACTCCAGTCCATAATCTTTTCCATTGGTAAAAATATTTCCATACAAATGACTGTCCGCAAAAGACTGATCCAGATACTGGTCAAAATCCCCAAACATCGCTCCGCCATCCATATGGTGACCATAAATAATGGTATCAAAATCTGAAAAATCCTTCTGATTCATATAATCCATGAAGATTGAGCCCGACAAGCTATATTCTCCACGCGGATTCCTCATTAAATATGTGCTGTTATCCTCCGACTGCACTACCGGATAATCCACATGTGTTCCATAAATCGTAATCCAGCCACATACATCACTGTTCTGCGCCTTCAATTCGTCAAAATTCCCATAATCTTCTTCTGTTGGACGATAGATTTCATAATGTTCCGGCATGGCATTTTCTTCCAACATGTAGCTATCTCCAATGCCATAGGTTCCATAACAAAAAAGAATAACTAAAATAATCATCAAAATCCAATTCAATAGCTCGTTACAAATATCCAGTATACGAAACGCTCTGTCAGTTTCTGCGTTCTGTCTCTTCATTTTGATATTATTTCCGTCCTTTCCTTCTTCGTCTGCAAATCCACTGGTCTGCGAAACAGATTAATATCAATAGGAGCAGTAATAAGAATAAGGCAGTCTTCCATCCAGGTATAAAATCTCTCCACCCACCTCGTCGGTCTACCGATTCATTCCCGGCATGATCTTGATCTTTGGCACTGTATGTGTCTTTGTATGTCTGGTCTGTAATTCTTGCTACAAGAATATCCCTTCCATTAGTTGACTCTGATGAACAGGTAGATAATAGAAGAATTCTATCATCTGCTTCTAACGTAATGTCATTCATATAGACCGCATGATTTCGAATCACTTCCAAATAGGGGATACTGTCATTTCTTGTTATATTTATATTGAAAACAGAGCTATCATAAGCATCCGCTTCAATTAATGCAATGATTTCCAATCCAAAATTACGATTCTGAACAAATAGATTACCATATGGGTGTGCTTCGTAAAAGGCTCGTTCTTTAAATTCCTTGATACTTCCGAACATGACATTTGGAACCATGTTATGTCCATAGAGAATTGTATTAAAATCCTGAAAATCCGGATTACTTTCGGAATCCATAAAAATTGCACCGGTCAGGGAATATTCACCTTCTGCATTCTTGTTAACATATTCCCAATTATCTTTTCCCTGTACAACCGGATAATCAATCGGGGTATCATACACTGTGATCCAGGCAATCACATCCGAATTCATCGACTGTAATTCCTGGAATCCCAGCGTATCTTCCTGAGGTTTGTAGATTGCATACTGTTCCGACGTCGCTTCTTCGGCCAGATTCTGCGAATCCCACAATGCATAGCATCCATATACAAGACCCAGAAGCAGGAGCAGAAGTAAACTATAATCCAGTATTCCATTCAAGCCTCTTATTACTCTGCGGATGCCTCTGTGTCTGCACATGCTAATTCATTCCTCTGTCTCTGTCAGTTACTCTTATCTTCTGTTCATTCTCTTCTTGCTGTTCATCACTACGATTCCTGCAAATGCTACGATTGCCATACCGATCATGATGATGAATGGGAAGTTGTTTACGATGATACCTGTTACTGCGATATCTTTGTATGTATTTGTGTAATCAACCTTGTTTTCTTTCTGTCCGAGAATTCCACTGGCTGCCAGGTCTTTTCCCATAGCTGCAGATAACTGTGCTTCTGCTTTTCCATCAAACATTTGTACTGCTGTTGCTGTCCAGTTTGCCTTACCTGCCTGATTAACAGATACTGTAGATCCTGCATAGCAACTCTTGATCATCATGTTCTGATCATCATCCAAAGTAAATTCCAAAGCAGTTCCATAAGTTCCTGTCTTTTCTGTTCCATTTACATAATATACAAATGTATTATCTTTTGTGGAAAATCCTGTTGGTTTATTTACAGTCATAGTATAAGTAAAGTTTCCAGCTTCATCAGTATTACCCACTGTTGTATTGGATACCTTGAATGCATAAGTGTCTTTCTCATCTGGGTCCGGTTTAGTATCCGGATCTGTGTTACCTGCTTTTGCAGTATATACATTCACAAACTTCAGAGCACTGAAGTCACCTTCTGTACTGCCCATTCCATTTCCAGGTGTTCCATCGATTTTTGTACTACTACCAACAGAGCCACCATCATCTAACTTCTGTGTAATACCAAGTCCTTTGATATATAATTTTCCCTGACTATTCTGTGCCACGAAAATGCTCAAATTGTACACTGCATCAGATGCTTTGAATTCATCTGCATCTTTATTCTTTGACACACTACTTGTTGAACGCACCGTATACTGATATTCACCTGTAGTCATTACATCACTTGTATCCATTGCAGTTTTAAAACTTGCCAGGAAGTTATCACTTTGTTTTCTTAATACTTTAATGTCATTAGAGTCAGAAGCTAAAAATTCATCTACTTTTGCTGGGAAATTAACATCAGCAACTGTAATATCCGGCATATCGCTCTTCTGTACTGGTCCATTTACCTTATCGAACACAAAGCGTACCGTATTAGCTGGGGTATCTACTGATTTTCCCATCTTGTACTCTACAGTGATTGCTGCTTTTGCTTCCTGACTTTCTGTCCACTTGTTCGGTTCACCATCTGCTGCGTTTACATTTGCTACATTTCCGAGACACATTGTTCCGACTAATACTGCGGCTGCAAAGAGTCTGCTCATTTTTTGTAAGGATTTTTTCTTCATCTTTCTTTCTCCTTTTCCTTAGTATATTTTTTTATTTAACACCCTCCGCCATTATACGGAGAAATATTAACAAGTTCTTGAGGCTTATCAAAAGCCTCTTCTTCGGACTATCGTCATAACTTTTCCCTTCGTGTCTTTCACATCTACTGCTCCGTACACTCGACTGTCTGACGCATTCTCACGGCTGTCTCCCAGGACGAAAATCTGCCCTTCCTGTAGTTTGATTGGGAAGTCCACTCCCGTATCATACCGCTGTGTCTTTTCATAAATCTGATGTTCTTGTTGCGGTGCTCCGTTAATTGTAAGACCATCCTCTGTAATATCCACCACATCTCCTGCAGTAGCAATCACTCTCCGGACCTGTTCTTTTCCTTGATAGTTCAAAACAACCAGGTCCGAAGCTACATAATTATTCCTTAACCGATAATAGAAGACCAAATCACCATCTTTCACTGCCGGAAGCATGGCGTTGTCCGCATAACGGAACACCCCGAAGATAAATGTGAAGATAACCACAATTGCAGTTGCAATTGCTACAATCTTCAACAGAAGGTACAAAATCTCACGGAAAATCCCTCCTGCCACTGATTCCTCAGAAATTACTTTTTCCTCTGCAGTGTCCATCTAGGATCTCCTCCTCCCTCTCACTCGTAAGACAGAAACTCCTGTGATTAGAAGAACTCCCATCAGACCTACAAGTAACAGACTGTTATCTGTATTTCCTCCATCAACACCTGTAACTACGATATTCTTCGTATTGGTAAAAACAAAATTGGTACTGATTTCATCTACAGCTACATTCTCTACACTTGAAATGACTTTTGCATCTTTTTGAATCTCGCAATTTGTTCCGTTGCTGACTTGAATGATGCTCTTAATCGTATATTGGTTATCCCCAGGTATCAGTTCTAAACTCTGTCCTGCTTTCAGCTTAAATGTAATCTCCTGATTCGCATCTACTGTCAGAGATGTAATATTTGGTGCATTTACTGCCGGTGATACATAACTTCCTTTACACGGAATCACTTTTCCTTTTGGATAACTTGTCTTAACCTTATAAGTAAATTCTTGATTATTCCAGATACCATCTCCCTTTATCATCTGTTTAATTATTACACTTGGTTTGTCGTAATCTGCATTTAAGATTACCGATTTTGTCATCTGTGCTGTTTTCAGATCTACTTTTTTCTTGTTCGCATCTGTGCTATCTGACCACTGCGTAAATTTCTGTTCTGTCGTATTATTGTAGAATCCTGGATTGGCTGGAATCTGTTTTGCTGTAAGCTTATCTCCTTTTACCACCAATCGTCTCGTTATCTTCTTTCCATCTTCAAAACTTACTTTCTTATATAGTCCGCCTCCTGTCGCATCAAAGCTGACTTGTACATACTGTGCTGCTGTAGTATTGCCATAATAATCCTGTACATACACATAGAACATGTCCCTTCCATCCGTTGTCTTATCCCCAGCTGTATAACTTCCATCGGTCTCCTTTTTAGGATTTCTATAAGTGTCTGAAAATTTTCCCGTTTTATTGTTTCTTACTTCTGCAATCTGCATTCCCTGATACATTGTTGCATTCGCATTATAAGTAAAATTCTCATCCGACTCATTTGTTAAAGAAGAAGTTCCATTCTTGGTCACAATTACTTCGTCCATGAATTGAAGATTCGCAATCTGAAAAAATGCACCTGTATCATTTTCTGATAATGTTGTAATAATTCCAGTATTTTCTATGCTCGGTCCCTTCGTATCCAGCAGATACTTAGTCCATTTTCCTGTCAGGTCACGCACATAGATGAAATAATTCTTATTCTGATCGAACGTATAATTATTCAACATCTTGAATTCCCATGCCGGCTTTGCTAAAGTTGCTGCTACTGCATTTCCTTCAATGTCTGTAAAACTTCCAGTGGTAAGTTTCTTACAACTGCACAGACTTTCCAATCTCACAGATTCCGAAGCATTATATCGGAAATTATATCCCCGGTCTGCCTTTGGTGCATCGTAGGTACTGAGATATACCTGCGCATAGGTACTTCCCGGGAATTCTGCTTTCTCTTCTGTTGAGAACGAACTTCCATTTGTGTCAATTCCATCTCCATAAAGATCTCTGATATAAACTGTCAGTTTTCTTCCATAGTTATCTCCTTGTTCTTTTGTCCATTCACCTTCCATCTTTTGCTGATAGATTACCGGCTGGCTGGAATCATTGCTATTAACAAATGCAAGTGATCGATTCGTTGCATTCACACTGAATTTCTCTCTGTAATTTTGATTATATTTTTTATTCTCCTCTGTTGTATACACTGTCCAGTAAGGGGATTCCTTGCCCTGACTTACAGATACGTAATCATAATAATCTGGTAGCTGAATCGTAACACTCTGTCCATGGGAAAGTTCAATTATAAATTCTCCATTATAATCTCCCGTTTTCGTTCCATTAGCCGGTGCCGTAACACCTGAAATTCCTGCTATCGTTCCCCCTGTATATGGAAAGTCCTGCCCATTATATCGATCACCTGAAGCTCGTTGCGCATAAATGGTATAAGTAAATTTTTTGTTCTTATCTGCAACACTTCCTGTAACCTGGTTACTAATCGTTAAGGTCGGATATGTCCACTGTGGATAATAAGTGGTTGCACCGCTTACCGTCGCACTTGTTAGAAAAACTTGAGCTTTTCCACTGTTCGTAGAATTATACCAGTAGCGGAATGTCTGATTTCCAAGTATCGGACTTGATGGCACCTGTGCACGCTTCAAAGCACTTCCTACCAGTCCCAGTGTAGATGAAGTAGTAAGTCCATTGCTAAACTTTCCAGTTGAGGTAGCCCCACCGCTCTGTGCATCAAAAACAATTGGTACATAAGTAAATCTTGAGATATTTCCATAGCCATCCTTTACAAACACATATAATTTTTCTGTTACTGAAACAGATACATTACTGAGTGTACACGCCCCTGTACTGCTGTTAACGGTTGCACTGGTATAAGTGTTCCCTGACCATGGGTCTAAACCTGTTTTGTTATATCGTACCTCTGCTATCTTCTTACTGCTCTGAATATACTGCGTTGCATTCGCTTTGTAACTTACATCTGCAATATCTGATGTTCCATATGTTGCAGTTTGTGTTGGATCTGTAAATTTTAGCTCCTTAAATGTATAACTGTAAGTTCCATCTGATGCTTTCGTTGATGTAATATTTGTGTAAGTACTTGTCGGGCCTTTCGTATCCAGAAGGAATTTGCTCCAGTTTCCGGCAATATCTCTCGCGTAAATAAAATAATTCGTGTTTGCCTGATAAGTACGTGTATACAATTTCAAATGCAATACCGGTGATTCTGTTGTAGCTGTCACTGACGTTCCATTGATATCTGTAAACGACCCACTGTTCATCCAACCATAAGAAGATACATTTGCTGACTTCAACTGAAGATCTGTACTGGAATTATATGTATATCCATAAACTCCATCCTTTAACTGAACATCCTGCGTACTTAAATACACTTGAACACCAGTTGGATATGCACCATCCGATGCATCATTAATGCTATTGCCATCCTTGTCAATTCCGTCACGATATAAATCCTTCAGATAAATCTCCAATTGTCCTATCTGATTTCCACTCAGAGACATAGACATATTCGTTGTCTTCGCCTGATATACCAGCGGCGCATATGTATCTGCACGAAGTACGATCTGGTTACTGTTTTGAGAACCTATTGCCAAATAATATTGTTTGTCTGCAATCCAGTTATACTGCTCCAGCTTCGCATTATTCGAAGAATCGAACTGAATCAACGGATATTCCACCGTTCCCTTATGTCTTGGTGGAAGTGTTGTTGATATGCGAAGCATACGAGTTGGTGCTTGCAACGTATTCTTAATAATTAATGGTCTTCCACTTGGAGAAGTCTCACCTTTATAGTTATATGTAACCGATACTTCTGTACCTGTATCATCTGTTGTAAGGCTGTTGATTGTCCGGTTCGTTGATGTAGAAGACAAATAGTCTAACATCAGTTTTCCTTCATTCTTAAGAGAAACATCCGCTGCTCTTGAACTGCTTCCAAATCCACCTTCCACTGACTTGGCGCTGTCACCAAGATGAAGTTCTCCTCCATTAATCTCTATCTGGTCAAAGTAGTACAAATTTACACTTGTAGCATCTTTTGGTCTCACTTTCGCAGTTACATACAGACTAGACGATCCAGCTGGTGCAATGAATGATCCTTTGCAATCCCCTAATAAAACAACTTCATGATTTGAAGAATCCTTGTTAAGGTAAACCTCTGCAGTATGCCCACTTGAAACAAGTGGGTTATTGAACATCAGCTGTGTGTTCTCTGCTGTCAGTCTATAATCCCCGTTGACTTTTACGCTATAAGTATACGACGGATCAATCTTTGCAACACAATCCTTCAAATTAATGTTCAGATTTTTAACACTATGGTATGCCGGATCAATTATTATAGTATCAGTGTGGCCTGTACAGGACTCCACATTAATCGTTGTATTTCCTAATCCATCTTGTTGCTTTGAAGCATAGATTTTATTTACATTCACACAATTTTTTAATGTAAGCGTAGAGCCTGATGTTCCCTGCGTACTGTTTCCTCCTGCGTTTATTGTTACATCACCTGTGAATCTACAGTTTTCAAATGTCAGATTGTGTCCATTTCCATGCATCACAAATGAATACTTATTAAATTCGTAGAAATCTGATCGGAATTCCACATTTTTCCATGTCAGTGAATTAAAGTTTGGAAAGACTTGATCCCAAAGCCTTAATCCTGTACTCGGAGAATTCCGCTCATTTGACCCTGCTATTGCACCCTCACATATGATTGTCACATTTTTATTTGCAAACCCTGTTGCATTATTAAATGCAGTAACATCCTTATTAATCAGACTATATCCCCTTGTAAACCATAGCGTATAAGTGCCTCCAGACTGTTTCCGCAGTCTATCTAATACCTCTGCAAATGAATCTGCCGAATATAATGCATTTCCTGTAATGGAACTTCCACTGTATAGATAGATTATATTTTGTGCTTTTGTTGTAGCATACAGCTTAATCAATCTATTCGTTGTATCTTGTGCCATTGTGCAAGTAACATTCGTATGTGTTTTTAATGTCCCTATCGCCTTTACTGACGTCGAAAAATAATTTCCCCTTATATGAATCATGGAAAACGCACTACTTGCGCTTGTATTCGCTTGTCTTCCCATCAATTCAATAGTAGCTTTATAAGAATCTGAAATTCTATCCAGATAATCCACATCTACAACATTTGTACTATTTCCCCCCATGGCATTGTATATCTGAAATGTGTTATAATTATCTTCTAATACAATTCTTCCAAAACGCTGGCGATTCCATGCTTCATAGCAATCTCCACCAGAACAAATGGTTGAACTTTTTGTTGCTACATATCCAATACAAGTCGGCAAGTCCGGTTTATAGTCCTTTGGAACATAGCGATCTCCACCTTTGGCATCCTGCTTTTTCTGTTCTGTCCAATAATTATAGAAACTGGAATCATACTGCATATGTCCGAAATTGCTCACACCCCCATCACATGTAACAGAATTATTCAACCTCAGATATCCCCAGCCAAATACGTTAGCAACCTGCGTGTTATTGACTTCAATATAACCTTTCGATGTGGTTGCTTGATCATATCCAGCATGTTCATATGCTCCTACAAATCTCAGACTTTCCTTAATATCATTGAATATATACGATATAGATCCTGCTTTGCAGTCTTCTTTTGCGGTAAACCATGTTCCACATTCTGCCACGTAACTTCCAGATGCATTCAAGTAAAGATTTTCTGTTACTTTCCCATACAATCCCCAGAAAGATCCACCTACGTTATGGATTTCATTCGGTTTCAACATTGGATCTGCTACACTTGTGTCGAATTTGCGAATGGCTGTATCTTCTAGTGTTGCATAGACACTTCCTGTATGAGTGTAAGTCCCACCGCTAAATGGTCCACTCGACGCATATACATTTCCATAGATTGTACAATTTGTCATTGTTAGATTAATAGTTCCTGTTGATGCATCCTGTCCGCCTCCAAAGATCTGCTTTACAGGAGCATCCTTTGTCATCTCTACATCTTTAAATGTCAGTGTATAACTCACACTATTAGGATTATTCGTATATCCTCCACCATAAATCGCTGTGACTGCCCCACCCAAGAACTTCACATCATCAAAAGTAGTATTATTCTGGTTTCCATAAACCTTTGTTCCAGTCCAGTTCAGATTAATATGTGTAAAATATGCATTAAATCCACTGAAGTAAATTGTATTTACTGTAGGTGTCGATGTAAATGTTGTCCAACTGCTATAGGAAGTCCCCGTCTTATAATTTACAGCTCCAGTAAATACAATCGTCGGCTTATTCGTTGTTCTTGATCCAAGTATGCCACCGGTACGTGATGAATTTCCCAAAGCCTTTAAATCACTTGAGTCCGCCGTATAATCATCCAGAAATGTAATCTTAAAGCTGCTGGATGTTGTATCAGCACTAATTGCAGTCAGCGCACTTTCCAAGGTTCCATACGCATGTCTTACAGTACCTGCTGAAGGCGTCTGGTTGGTTCCTCCCTGCACCAGAACCGACCACTTTCCATTCGTTCCTGCATCACCCACACGCTGTACTACTGTCATATCCTGTGTCAGGGCAATCAAGCTTGCTATCGACATATTCGCCTGTGTACTCAGCAATGAAATTCCATCATCTGCTGCTGTCATCTGTACTTCACTAATCTTATCGGCTGGAATGACATCTCCCATCTTGATCTCCGTCCCATCTGGATAGGACAACATAATACCTGCCGTCTTTGCTACTTGCCAGCCAATCAGCGGATTTGTGTTCTCCGCATCCTCTTCCAACTGTACATCATCTGAAAGTGAAACCTCCGGTGCCTGAAGCCCTTCTCCTGTCACAGCCATCTGTGTGTAGCTGTCATATTCTTCTTCCGATACAGCAGATGCTGTCAGCTCCTGCGTATTGCTTTCTATCCCTTTCTCTTTCTGCTGTTCAATCAGCTTTTGTGTTGTCTCATCTCCAAGTGCCTGTTCAATTACTGCACTTTTTGCTTCTTCCTGTGCTTCTCCTTCGGTATAGCTTTCCGGTGCATCCACCTGTAAATCCTGCGATTTTGGAAGGTAATAGTTAACTGTTACAGGTACAACAGCATCTGCGATATTTACCGTCTCTTCCGTAGCCTCGCCTGTTGTCTGTTGTTCTTCCGATTGTATCGGTTCCGACGATTCGACGGTTGTATCTTCCGATGTCTTATCTTCTGTCTGTTGTTCTTCCGATTGTATCGGTTCCGACGATTCGGAGATTGCATCTTCCGACATTGGCAGCACTGTCTCTGCTCCATCCACTACAGTTTTCTCTTCTGTATTGCTTTCCTGACTGTAATTCGTATCTGCAGCGAATACAGCCGGTATGATTTGAGAATGAACGAGCACAATCGCTAACAAAAATGCTAAAATTCTTCGTAAGATAACACTCCTTCTTTTCTTCTGTCCTTTCTTCATAAGCTCTGCCCCTCACTTCTTCTCATGTTTCTTTAATATTCTGAATTTAAATAAAAAAACCAAATTTTACAAACAACTGTCTCTTCAATGATGTTCATAAAATCCGGTTTTGCCTAATGAAAGTAACAATCCTACTTAATATTAATTTGTTTTCCCATTCTGTATTTTCTTATTATTTTTTCCACATGAGGGGCTGTGAAAAAAATAATCCAATCCCTGTTTAACTTGCTGTTCATAACTCAATTTTTTGTTTATAAAATGTGGATAACTTTTCACAATCCCGCCAGATCCACCTCATAGATAAATCTCTCCGGTTCTTTCTCCTGCTGATAAAACATACTCAGATACCAAGGGTAATACTCGATTCCTTCCTTCTCCATCACATTCCCCTTGCAGAATACAATCTTTCTTCCAAAATCCCAGTTCTCTACCGCAGATACTTTATTCAATGCCGAATGTTTCTGATAATCGTTTCCTGATTTTATTTCCAGAAGATCTACTTTCATTCCATTTTGAATCACGAAATCCAATTCTCCATATTTTTTAGACTCAAAATAATTTAAAGAGAATCCATTTGCTTTTATTATCTGGGCAAATACATTTTCCAAAATACTTCCCATATTTACTTCCATATTGCCCTGTAAGAGTTCGAATTGAATATTCTCCATACAGGAAGCACACAGAAGTCCTGTATCCCCCATGAATAGCTTGAACAGATTTCGTTTCTCGTTAAGTTGCAGAGGTGGCTGCGGCTCTGTCACATTATATGATGGAAGTGCAACGCCTGCGTCACTCAGCCAAAGAAATGCATTCCCATACCGGTTCATTCTTCCATTTTCATCAATCCGATTCAGGAAAAATCGCCTGTTCTTATCATCTAACTGCGAAGCAATACTGTCAAAGATTGCTTTGATTTTTATCTTTTCTGTGCTTTCCGAATATTTTGATATATCCTGTCTGTATAATTCCAGGATGCTTCTCTGAAGTTGTATTACTTTTCCAACATCATGTGTAGTTACATAAGTTTGTACAACATCCGGCATTCCCCCCACAACAATATAGGTTGCAAACAACTTCAACAAAGTTTCATGCATTACCTTTGGAACCGCTTCATGTTTTTCATAACAGGTCTGTAACGTTTTTAACGTAGATTCCTGTACTCCATTCGCTGTAAGATATTCTTTGAAATTCATTGGATACATATATACGATTTCTTCAAATCCTACTGCATAAGATGGAACTTCCTTGTATCGAACTCCCAGAAGAGATCCTGATTCTATATAATCAAATCTACCGTCTTCCACAAGGAATTTTATTGCACATCTTGCATTCGGACATTCCTGTATCTCATCGAGGAAAATCAGAGTCTTCCCCGGTTCTAATTTCTGCATCTTAAACGCTGTGAGATTCTCAATAATCGTATTCGCATCTAATTTTCCTTCAAAGATCTTTTCTGCCCCTTTGTCTAAGATGAAATTTATTTCAACAAAGTGTTCGTATTGCTCTTTCGCAAACTCTCGGATAATAGTTGTCTTTCCGATTTGTCTTGCTCCAATGATACAAAGTGCTTTCTTTTTCTTCTGATTTTTCCGCACTTTTTTACTATGTTTTGTAACATTATTCTCGCATTCCGATCAGAATCTTCTTTCCTTCAAATGCAAATCCGTAATGTCGAATCTCTTCTTTTTTGAATCCAC
>OLSG01002944.1_pt1 | contig 13199 bp, 10 predicted proteins | sample 1673041 | NCBI WGS metagenome assembly OLSG01 (sample SAMEA3136749, study PRJEB25190) | human gut metagenome | reverse complement strand
CCGGGGCTCGGCGTGGACAAAGCCGTGGAAGGCGTTCAGCCCCACCACGCCGCCGGTATATCGGCTACCCGTTCCCCGGCACTTGTTGGTGACCACAATTTCGGCTCCTGAGCCACCCCGCAAATTGTCGACATTTGCCAATGTTCCGTTGCATTGCCCCACGACTCCCCCCATACAAGAGGTATATGCCGCTTCTAGGTTGGCCGCCTCTGCCGTAACTTTAATGCTGCCCGACAACATGATGTCCGTCAGGCTGCCCCGGGGCAGTTTTCCCACCAACGCCCCGATACAATAGGCCTTGTCCTGTCCGTCGCCATTGTGCAACGTAATGTCCAGTTCGGCGTCCGCCAAGCTCACGTTGATGACGGTACCTCCCTCGCAGACACGAGCCAATACCCCCCATCCCGTATCATGATCGGCAGTCAACGGCGTGTTGGGGTCGCTCTCTTTGTGTATGAGCCGGGCACCTCTCAAATTCAGGTTCTTCACCGTACCGTACAAAGTGTTGAACATAGGGTTCACCAGATTCAAAATACTGAATCCTCCTCCGTTGAAGGTCACGATATCCGGCAGATCCTCCGGAATGAAAGACTCTCCGTTAAAATCCACATTTGCCATCAGCGTCATTTCATTCCGGTACTTGCCTTTCTGCAACAGCGTTACCGTATCCCCGTTCAAGGTACACGTATAGTCCTTGTTACATTCCTTGATGGCATTCATAAAATCTTTTATATTGAAATCATCATACTTCGCCGTCGTGATGGTGTCATCGTCATCCCCCCAATAATCGTCCATACCATCCTGAGTGATGTTGCTCTTCAAGTCTTCCAACGAAACCGTGTAGGACTCTCCGGCTTCCAATCGCCCCAATTCCTTTACGTTGGATATCGTAATATAAGGATAACCGTCTTGGCGCTGTAGGGAAAACGTACTGTAATCTCCCGGTGCCAGATGGAAGGTCACCGAATCTTCATCATTCCCTTTATCTGCCTGCGCGGTGATTTTCCGGCTCTCTTCTTCCACAAACCGGAAACGCAATCCGTTCTTATCGTCCAACATCATCGTACAGGCGTTTTTCAACGGGCGTTCCTTCCCGCCAACCGGTTTGAACCGCAGTCCATATTCATCTTCATCGTCCACTCCGACAAGTGTCAGGCGTGTACAAAGATGACGGAACTCCAAATGCACGGCATGTCCGTACTCGATTTTTTCGGTCACGGCTTCCAGTGGGTCGGGATTGAACACCGAGTCGCGATAGGCAAAACGGTCCAGCACCACCGGTTCCAGTTCCACGCCAACCTGAGCAATAGGCCCCGTCCAGTTTTCCAGATAATAGGCCGTGAACTTCGCCTCCGTCGCGTTCCAAGGCCAGGTCATCTCATACTGCTCTTCCGTTCTAGTATTGACCCACGCTCCGTTTTCCAGCGTCAGTATCGTATATTTGGTCACCTTCTCTTCCTTCTTGGAATCGGTGGTCTGTGGGTCTAAGGTAAACTCTGCCGACACATGAATCACATCGGTATCCTTAAAGTTCTTCTTGCCCTCTATGCCCCGCTTCAATCTGGTCTCATCCTGTAGCCATGCCGTGGTGAAGCAAACCGGTATCCCCGGTCGGCCCTTAACACCATAGAGAGCATCTATATCCTCTCGACACCCCACCGACAGCAACAGCATTATGCCGTACACCATCCATTTCACCTGTCTCTTCATACCACAATTCCTTCTTTTTCAGATTAATCCGTGATGAACACACGGTTGATTATATCGTTGGCTACCGTCCCTTTGAAGTCGGAGGGCATCCTGCCGACCACTCCATTGACTATCTTCTTGTAACCCCACTCCGTTTCGTCCTGCATCTCCTTGGCCTGTACCATGCCGTGGAACTTGCAGCCGGCCATATCGCCTCCACTCATCTCCCCTGCCAACACACCAGCCACGCCGCCGCGACACATCATCTTCGCCTCGCGTACTGTACAATCGAAAATCTGACCGCTCGAAATACGCCCTGCGATACAGCCGGAAGGGGTATCCACATCCATGTTTCTCACTGTCACGAAATCCAAGTGCAGGTTTCTCAACCATCCGCCGCGAATCTCTCCTATCAGCCCCACCAGTCCGGATGAAGGGCCGATATGTTCAAAATCCAACATCAGATTATGCAAGACATACCCTTTGCCGTCAAACGTCACCCCCTCCGGCAAAGCCTTGATAAGCGCTCCGCTTGCATCGGGCTTCATATCCTTGCAGTCTATATCGTTCCACAAATAAAAAGTCCAGCCCGGGTCCAAAGTTTCCTCGTTGTTATACACCCCGTATTGGGCCAGCAAAGTACTATCTTCTGTGGTCATGCTCTCCATATTATCCGCATTCCGGTTGTACACTTCCAGCCATACGGCAAACTGTTCTTCCGAATGGATGCCCGGCAACTTGTCCACCTCTCCCACATGCTGTTCGTTCCAGTCTATGATTTCATGAGGATAGACGGTAGGGGTAATCCCCTCATGCGGATGGTCAGCGGATGCTTCCAGCCTCCCTCCAGTCCGGTCAGGGCCTCTCCTCTCGTGGGCTTCACTCGCTGGGGTTTTCCGGTCTTGTCCTTCACTTCGATATAGTCTATCTTCGCCCCGGCAGGCAGAATGACCGGATAGACCGTTCTCGGTTCCTGCCCCACCAACAATGTGTAATCATCCACCCGCGGAGCGGTAAAGGAAGAACGACCGAAGTCATATTGGGACGCCCTGTCCAACGGCACCGTATCCACCGTCAACGGAAAATCTTCATAGGGAAACGGGTCTATCTCTTTTCTAAGGATATGCGCTCCCAAGACATGATAGGTCAGGTGCACCGTCAGTTTCTCATTGCCCTCAGTGTCCGGCGAGAATCCTTCGCCCAAAAAGAGCAATACCATCGCAAACCGGTGTCGGAACTGATAATTTATATTGTCATACTGCATTTTTTGGGCGGTCAATAAGTCCACAATATGTCCATCCTCCGTAAAGATGTGGATATAATGTTCCCCTTTTTGGCTACCGGAAGGTACAACCAAAGAACTTCCATTCGATTTCACGTAGTTCAGCGGCATCTTCTCCTTGGGCGCAAACGGAAAATAGGCAAACGTGACCCCGAACTTGCCCAAAGCCACATTGGCAACTTCCGTCGAAGTGAATTTTCTTGCCCCTCCCATATCGGAATAGGTCAACTTCGTATTCTTCAGATAGAGCGTGTCGTCATTACCCTTTCTATGGCTCCAACGGTCGGGCTTGGCGCAATTCGGGTCATGGTAGGAGAAGAAACCTATCGTGTCACCGGACCCAAAGGTGTCATATGACATCGTGAGTTTATTATCCGGTGTGGCTCTGACCGCCATAGCACCGGCTATTTCGCCCTCTATTTGCAGATAGTCCATCCTCAAAGGGTCATCTCCCGTCCATATCTCGTCCTGCCGGCAGCCGATGAAAAGCAGCATCACTGCCAACCATCCCCATATCCTATATCTATGCTTCATACTCATGGTGTTTCTATTTCGTTGAAAGTTGTTCCTCTGTTATATCCGTGCCACCCACATTGATATGAAATCCCCTGAAGTCTATCTTAAAATTGTCACCGTTGAACTCCGGCAACGCCGTACCGACCGGAACTTCTATATTTCGCAGCAGGTTGAACACCCATTTACCTTCCCCCTCGGACCACATGCCAAACCTCATCAGGCGATAGTTGGTTTTCGAGGGATTCTTGTTATACGCCTTTGCCAAAGCCATCAAGTCGTCCCAATTCGTGATGCCGCTCTCGCCCAATACAGGCCTCTCTATAAGTTTTGTACTCCAACCCGTAACCTCCACATTCACAAATTCTATTTCGCGCCCTTCCACCTTATCCAGCAGCTTCACATTAAAGGTAAACTGGTATCCGGGCCAGAGTTTAAGGGGCACGTTCTTATACTCCACCCACTCACGCTTATTGTTGTCATACCTCCACCAGTCCATAGTCTCCGGAAACAGTCCGTGAAACACCTTGTCCTCCCCCAAGTCGATAAACAATTCGGGTCTGTGTCCAAAGACACGAAACTGGGACCTATCCGGCGGAAGCACCCATATCGGGGTGGAGAAAACCATATTCGTTTCATCAGATTGCAGGAGCGAATCTTTGACCCAAAAAACATTTTTCTGAGAGTACCTGGCACCAGGTTGCCCGTCCTGATATATTTCCCCCTTCAAACGGCTAAATGCCTGACTGCCTTCCGTTGATTCTTTGCCTTCAAACCCCGGAGTTTCCAGCCAGATTCGTAAATAGTCCACCCAAACCCTGATTTTGTCCCCATTCAGTGCCTGTTGCAATTCGCCAACCTCACTATGAAAACGGAAGCCAACGGCAGCCATCTTGTGTTGCAAACTGAACTGAAGCGTGGTACCAAACCCCACATTCTCCAATTTTCCCCAGATGATATCCACCTCTTCCGCTGCCGGAGTGCCCAAAGGAGCAATCATCCGCTTGAATTCATTACCCAAGGTGTCGTCCGCTACCTTTGGGTACTGCTTCCCGAAATACATCATTCTGAAATTATCCGTCTGCAAATAACGCCGATTGTCTTTTTGTCCATCAAAATCTGGATTTAGTATTTCCTCCTGTACCGGATAGTTATATAGATTGTCCAGATAAACCGCCTCTACAAGATTCTTCTCCTTGTCCTTTACATAAATATCTTTCCACATCAACGGTTCCTTTGTCTCCACCTTGGTATAGACATACCCGAATCCGGCTTCATCGAACACACATTTCGCACTGGCCATCTCCCCGTCCGGATACGAGGGATATGTGAAAAGCATCGTACGGTTTTGGATTGCCACCGAATCTCCCACCTGTCCCTCACCGCTCCGGGTGGCAATGCCCAGCCCGCCGGTAGCGGCACAAATCATGACCGGTTTGTTTCCGTCTCTTTCTCCTTTCACGCCAACGCCCGGCTCGTCAGTACAAGCCGCCACCCACAGCAGCAAGACAGCCGTCATCCATATCTTTATCTGGGTATAATATCTGTTTCTCATATCGTTCCTATGGTTGTGTTTTGGGTTTGACGGGCACCAACTCCATGCCTACCTCGGCTTTGCTCCACGGCTCCAATATCGCCGTCAACACCACCACCTCGTGGGTGACGGCATCGATGGCCAACGACAAGTTCAGCCGATGCCCAGCCTTTAAAGAAATCTCCGCCTTATTGGGCACAAATTTATACAATGTGGTACCTTCGTTACCATCGTTTCTCTTTACGTTAAAATAGAGAAAGTCTTTTCCCTCGTTCAACAAACTCTGCTCCGGCACGATGGCCTGAAAGAGGTATTCCTGATAGCGTGCTTCTGTATCGTCCGTTTTGACCGGAGAAACCGTGCGTCGCATGATAACGTTCTTTCTCCTATCAGAACCGGCCTCGGTCTTGTCATCGGCATCCGACACACGGACGGTGCGCCGCCCGTCGTTATCGATGACCTCCGAATAGCTCACTTCGTATGCCCGCAACATACTGCGCAAATAGGCACTCTGTACCGCTTCCGGTGGGAAAGGTCCCTCTGCCGGATTGTCTCCCACAGGAAGTTTCACCTTCACCTGCACCATGGCAAACGCATGATGGAAGGTGAGGGGTACCCTTTTGCCGCGCTCGCTCAAGAGCTGGCGCCGATAAGCTATCAGCATGTCGGCCTTCTCCAGCGCCCCCTCTTCATCTTGGTCCTCAGGCACTTCTTCCAGATACTCCTTGCCGGGAAAGTGCATGGCCTCGAAAGGGAAATAAATGGCTGTCGGGGTCAGGGTGCGCCAGTCGAAACCTTTCCCCACCGCCGAAAACTTAAAAGGATAATTGGCAGCCCCCAACGTATCGTCCTTCGAAGTATATTCATAGGTATAGAAACTACCCTCGTCCTTGAAATTCGGTGTGGAATAATTCACCGGACAGAAAATGCGAATTTCATCGCCCTCTTTAAAATACTCCGACTCATAGAGCGCATTCTCTCCCTCGCCCACGGTGACCCGGAACTGCACGCTCGAATCCTCGCTGTCCGGCACCGCCACCTCTTCAGGAGAGGTGCAAGCCCCGAATAGCAGGAATCCTATTGGTATGATGTATTTCAGTTTATTCATAATCCTTGCCGTCTTGATGTTATATACCGCCTTGCGTCACTTCTTCCCATCCCCCGTCTACCGGCGGATCGTCAATCCAGGTTCTCACCCTTACGTCCAGGGAGTTGTCTCCCGGCGGTGGCCATCTGGTGACTTTCGCCTTTATCTCCACGTGTGTACCGCGCACCAGCGATTCCAAGTTGGGCAGCTTGGCCGACAGCAATACGGAAGTGGTATCCGCGCCTGTTCTACGAATCTTCAACGTCAGGTAATATTCCTGCTTATCCTCCGATTTGACATTGTCCAGAAACTTGGTTTCATGCAGGTAATAAGTGTTTTTATCGGCTTCCTGGCCCTCACCATACTTAATACCTATGGGAGTTTCATACACATGGCTATAAGTGTGCAACCCGGATGCTTCCGGCACTTCATAGCCCCTGACCCAATCCCGAGCATTAGTCGTCCCGGCCAGGTTCACCAATTTGTCCCACTCGCTGTCGTTCATGCGGGGCACCAGATAAGACCTCTTGGCCATCTGGCCTATGCTCCACTCCATCACCTCCATCTCATTGGAGTAATCCCCGTTCTCATAGCTCAAGGAGAATTTCACGGGCACATAGGCCAGTTCCACAGTCACTTTCGTGAGGTAGACATGCGTGGCCCGAGTGACAAAATCCTCCATTCCGTCATCCACCGAAAGCGTGATGTGCTCCTTGCGCGAAGCGATAGGAACCTTGCCATGTTTGGGGAACGGGAAGTTTCCGGTGCCGTTGGTCAGCTTCAAGCTGTCCAGCCCGGTTATCATTTCCGCTCCCGGCAGCGTGACTATATCTTGAATCAGTTCTTCCGAATTGGCCAGGGCATACAATATCTTTTTGCCCACCGTTGTCATGATGCCTTCCTTCTTATATTCATACAGGAAACGGCTATCTTCGGGGACACTGTAATTTTCGACGTCCATCAACTCGTTGAACTCTACGTTCTTCGTTTTTTCATCCAACAGAATGACGCGCAGTTCCTTCACCTTTTCACAATCGGGCACATCCCTTGTCGGTGCGGAGAGTGCGACATTCAGTTGCATTACAACGGACTGCGGCACACGAGCATACGCATCGTCAAATCCGGGCTCTTCTACAGAGTCCTTGCAACTGCCCAACAGCAGGGCCATCCAAAGAATGCCCCAAGACAAACTGCCATACAGGAAATTATGAACCATTGTTTTTCTCATCTCTTATCAGTTACATTTAATTTCTACCGATCGGTTACGTACCTGCCAACTCAGTACGCCCACAGTCACATTAACATACGCCCAACGGTTTCCCCTCCTTATTATATAAGAAAGATCAAAGTTCCTCGAACTGCACCCTCACGCTCCAATTCAACACACTGATGCCGATGTTCACGTAAGCCAGCTCACCCCCCTTCAGGAAGAAGTCCATCTGGTAATCGTACCCCCTGTCCAGAAATTCCTGTGGCGAGTAACGGTAGATTTCCTCCGAGCTGCGCAGGCGCGACAACATGTCGGGCAAGTTCACCCGTACGATTTCGTTGCCGTTGCGCTTGTCTGTGATGGACAACACACCATCGTCCGCCGGATCCTCATGGTACATGATGCGGGAAGTCATGAAGTCCGCATGGGCTATCTTGCCCATAACGGCCTCCGTCTCGTCCGAAGCGGCACGCACCGGCGTACGGTCGTCCGTATTCCACGTGTCATGGGGTTGGTAAACCACAGGCCCCATACTCTCGTCCACCGAGTTATCCCAACGAAGCTGCATGTTGCGGTCCACAATTTTCATATCGTAATTCTCCACGTCCATATCCGTAGGGTCATCCAATTCACGGAGTGACACGTTAATCTTCTTTGTGTTGCGCATCAAAGAGATTTTATGGTAAGTGGGACGCTGTCCGAACACTTCCACCGGGGTACATTCCATACCGTGCCATATAGTGTCGAGTGGCAGACCGCCGTTGTCCACCCAATTCAACGTTCCGCCGGAAAAAGTACGGGATTCGCACTCCAAATGCACGCCCACCTCGCACAGGGAATCACCGGACTCGGGCAAAGCCCTCAAAAAGCGGGCACGGTCTGAAGCAAGCATGTCGTCATAACAACATTGCCCTGCCAATACCAGAAATTGGTAACGCCCCGGTGCCAGGTCCATGTGCATGGCATAAAGCGGGTCGGCCAAGGGACGGTAGTCCCCCTCGTTCTTCACCTCACGGCAGGTCACATAATGCCCCGTTTCGTCAAACACATACACGCTCACCGCCCCCACGTGGTCGTTGAACATGTCGGCACGCTGCAGGTTATAGTCATATTTAAACGACAAATACAGCCCCGTAGGACAGTCGTCCGTCTCGTCGTGCATCATGTCGCAGGAAGTGGACAAGCCTGCTGCCAGGAACGCATAGCCCAGCCAGGCGACGCATTTTTTAACTGAATACTCCATATCACGATATTTTTTCTTGTTCATCCTTTATTGTTCGCTTATATATAGTGAGCCTCCGCAAGCTATTGGCGGGCAGGCCTCTTCGTTTCCATTTAGGTGGGAGCGTCCTTCCGGCTCCGGACTGCCTCTCCCTTCGTACCGAGGCAGCGGTACCTTTGCCTTTACCCCGCAAAGCAGGAACTTCTCAAGGGAAACTTCCGGCGACGGCAGACCGCCGCCGGAAGAAACCAGAACGGATAAACCTATCCGTGGATAATAAGGATTAAAGTACTACACTTTGTGAACGCTTGGCCCATGCCAGAATATTGATCTTGACAGAAATATAAGATTCAAGCTTATCGATGGTATTGCCCGTAACCGGTTCTACCGTGGACGAACCGATGTTCTTGATGGCTGTCACACTTATATCATACCAGTTGTTACGCAATACACCGTAACGGCCGAGGTAGTTCTCTGCACCACCGGGGTAAATAGAACCGACTTGCGGTTTACCTGATTCCGTTCCATTCCAGGGTGTTTCATCATCACCGAAGTGCTTGATGTATACAGGATAATAAGCTACGCCATTCTTGTAAAGGTCTATTTTGATACGGTTGTTCACATCGTCATTACATAAACTTGGATCTGCTCCTTCATTATACTTGTTTTTGATGTCAACTTCATCTTTAAGCGCAATCGAAACGCTCTGTACTCCCACACCAGATATAGTGCTGGTGAAAGTCACATCAAAGTCGGTGTCCAAAGCCTTGTTAGGTTCTCCAGGCGACTCCACCGGTTTAATATTGTCCTCCAACCATGCAATTCCCTTAGGGCTTACATTCATGAATTGACGCAAGACTTCCTTTTTAACCATAGCTTCGTTCCACATCGTACTACGGTCGTCATTCACGATATAGAAATCAGCTCCACCATTGAACTGAGCTTTCACGATTACGCGCGTGCAGTTCTTCTCAAGCATTCTGTCCATATCCGTCGTATTCTCCAAGCAGTAGTCGGGAGTTTCGCCATCGGCAACTTTCAGCATTTTAAAACCAATTGTATCAGAACCTTGCGTCACAAGGCCGGAAGCATCTGCATCATAATTCACGTCTTTACCCCAATAAGTACGATAAAGATCGGAAGCACCTCCAGACTCACCAACCGGTATCGTTACTCCTACTAAAGTACTGCCCAAGAAACGATAACCAGGAGTACCACTCGTTGCATTACTCTTGTAAGCCACCCAAGCTTTATCACCTACATTACGAACCAAATAACTCTTTGTGTTCGTATTATCTATGTCCCAACCTAAAATTTCATAGGCTTTTTGAGTTTCCCCTAGACTACTTTCCGTAAGTTTGCCTTCTTTAGCCGTCAAAGTAACCTTAGCCACCGCACGCTCCACAAAGATATTGGCTGCCGGATTAGCCTCAGCCGCGTCATAAGAATCTTTTATCTTCGCAGGGTCGATCTCTGTCAACGTCAAGATTTTCACATCCGTAGGTTTCTCTGTCGTATTGCCTCCTTTTTTGTCCGCCAAAGGAGCATTAGCCATCAGGAAGCCGTTCTCATGCCAACCGCCGATTGCTGTTACTGCTGCGATCTGAGTATTTAAAGCTGTCAAAGTACCGGAAAAAACTGCACCATCAACCTTAAGACCTGCGTCCGAAGTAACCTCAAGCACACCGTTGTGATTCAGCACGACCAAAGCATAAAGCTTTTTGCCAGCCTCCGGAGAGATATTATTGATTTTTTGCACGATCTTAGCGGTCGTGGTAATCTGGTCGGGATTACCCGCCCCCCACTTCAATGGCAAACTATATGCGTTGACTACCTCTGCAGTAGCTTCATCAACTCCCTGGAACAGGATCAAAGTAGCGTTCTGCACGTCATACTCTTCCACCGTACCGTCGTCCAAATTGGAACCTTCGTTAAAAGCCTTCGTTGCAGCAGGCTTCGTAGGCAGATTGATGGCCAGACTTACATAGCCATTGCCGTTCGCATCCCATTGCGGCCCTTGTCCTTCCCCTGTAGGAACGACCACGTCATCACTGTTACATGCTCCCAGCAACAGCCCCGCCATCGCTAAGGAAAACAAATACTTTTTCTTCATAAAAAATAAATTGGTTAATAAATAAATGTATAATAAGATTACATCTTCAAACGTCACTCCATATCCATCAGCCTCAGGTTCTCCGTCGCCGCCTTCACCCCGGCCTTGTCCGCCTGCCCGAACAGGCGGCGCGCTTCGTCCTCACGCCCTTGCCTGGCAGCCATCACTCCACGGGCATGCACTGCTTCGGGCAAGTTGCCGGCTTTGGCCAGATAGACTTCCGCACGGCCGTACTGCCCCGACTCTATCATCGCACAGGCCACATTAAGATTGGCCGTCGGGTCGTCCGGGAACATGCGCACGGCAATTTCGAACACTTCGTTGAACTCCTTACTGCCAGGCTCGTAGGTCTGCGCCACCAGAAACATCTCTTCCAACGAAAGCTGCTGCGGCTTGGTGTAAAGCAGGGCCTTGGCCTCTTCCACTGAGAAGGGGCGCACATGGTAGGTCACGACATAGTCGGAATGGCGCAAAGCCGGATACCAGGCCTGCAACATCATCCGGTAGTCATCGGGATACCTCGACTTGATGGCCCATTCCTTGGCGTCGGGATCCATGTCGCGGTCTATCCATTCCAGGATTTCCTGCTTGTGCCCCAGGTTGCTGTCTTTCACGTAACGCCGCAAGCCATCCCAATCCTCGGGAGTGTACTCCACCTTGAACAACTTTTCGTCCAGTTCCAGCAACCTGCACACATAATCCTTTAGCATCAGGGCGCGGTTCTCGGCCAGATAGCTGTTGTGCTCATACGTGTCTTCGGGCGAAGCATACCCGTGTATGCTGATGTGCGTGATGGTAGTGTTCCGGTCTTCCCTCACCACGTTGATGGTACGGAGTATCTTCTCCAATTCCTGCGGATTGTTGCGGTAGTCCGGATAAAGGGTCGTTTTGTTGACAGGGAAATCCAAATAAGCCCTGCCTTCCTCATGCCGTTCTTTCCGCGCTTCAGCCTGCGGACGGATATAAGCCGTGCGGTAATTACGTAACCGCTGCAAAACAGCCGTGTTCTGATCCAACAAATCCCCACAACCGCAAAGGTCCTCGGCCAACACGACGTTGGCGTTTTCCATCCAGCTTTCGTAAGGCAACACACCGGTGTAATGTACCGTCTGTTCCTTGCCGTTCCTGCGGCGTACCACCACCGGATTCCCGACAAAATCCTTGCGGGCGAACCGCTCGTAGGATATTTGCTGACGACGCCCGTTCACCACCACGGGAGACATCTGCCGGACATTGCCACTCCCCTTGACCAAAGGAGTGAATACGAAGCGGACATTGGAAGGCAACTTCAGGTCGTCCAGCCTCAAATCCATATCCACAACCAAATTACTCCCGGACCTCTCCACCTTCAGGTTTTCCAAGCCCACCGCATTTCCCGCCATACGCATGGCCCCGTCCTGCGCACCGGAAGGGATTGCCATACCGGCCATACATATATATAATAGAAATCTAAAGTTTTTCATACGCCATAATTTAATATCAGAACACATAAAGCACACTTATCGCCAACTTGGTAGGCCCGAAATAATTGGCATGGGAAGACTTGAGCTTCTCGCCGCACTCGCCGCACTTGAACTTGTCGTACCGGATGTAGTCATACCCCACACCGAGCGAAGCCTCCAGGTTCCAATGCCTGGACAAGGGCCACTGGTAACCGGCCGTCACACCGCCGCCCGCATACCAGCCTTCGTAACGATGGGTAGACAAATCATCGAACAGGCCGAACGGAAGGTCCACCTCGCCGACGTTAAACTCGCCGCCCATCAGATGCACACCGAGAAACCACCCGTTGAAAGCCTCGCAAAACCAATAACGGTATTCGGGCTGAACCACCCAATGCTTCAAACTTTTCCCTCCGGAAGGCTCCCACGGGTTGAGCCCGTAAAACAACTGCACCGTATGCTTCCGGGCTATCGAGGCCTCAAGACCGAGGTTGGGTGTCACAGTAGACCAATACAACAGATTGGTCTTGAGCGCCACGTTTTGAGCAACGGCCGCCCACGACAACCCTCCAACTAAAATTGTGAACATCAATAATCTTCTTATCATAATACATCAATTGAATAAGATAATACTCCGTTTGAAACACGAAAAGGCTGTTTCCCCCTGCCCGAAAGCAAAGAAAAACAGCCACAACCAACCTTCTTACGTATTGAATACGCAAGATACCTTACAGTGCCGGCACACAAACCAGTTTCCTGATTTGCATATATATAAGCATAAAGACTCCTTAAATGTGTGTGTGTGTGTGTGTGTGTTTATAAATTAAATCCACACCCGCAAACAAATTTGTATTTTTTACGAAAAAAGAATGCCATTTCTCTTCCATACGTATTTTCCCCCTTCCGACAAGCTTTCTCTTGTCAGAAATAATGGAAATACTCCCTGGTGTCAGACTTAATACATTCTTCATAAATTCTACTTAAAAATACATCCCTCTCCTTTTTGGGAAACCAAAAAGATTTAATCTTACGATGCAAATATAAAGATTTTATAAATACCATGCAAATAATTTTAAAAATTAATAGAAATACTATCTTAATATAACC
>OLSG01002938.1_pt1 | contig 13239 bp, 7 predicted proteins | sample 1673041 | NCBI WGS metagenome assembly OLSG01 (sample SAMEA3136749, study PRJEB25190) | human gut metagenome | reverse complement strand
CAGCTCCGAAGCAAAATCGGCTACAGATGCAGCGGCTTTCGTGGGATCGGAAAAATAAGCCTTGGCATCAGGATAATACTTGCAGTAGGTTGAATAAAGGAAATCCATGTGACACATGTCAATGCGTTCAGGTTTTATCCCGTATTCTTTCACAGCGATTCGCACCGCCTCAAGAGCACTTTCCCGGGTGTTCGGTCCGTGAATGACAAAGGGATTATCTGTTTCTGCGGCCACTTCGCAGATACTGCGAAATACGCTCATATCTGCAGCGGATATTTCATCGGAAAGGCCGAAGCCTTTTTTGATATATCCTGCCTTCAAATCGGACCCTTCCATACCTTCCGTAAGCTCCGCAATCAGGCGCTGCCTGATTGCCTTTGAATCATTGGGGTCAAAGTCTGCAGAATAGGTATAGTCTCCGTAATAGCCCGTACCGCAAATGATCTTTATCCCGCTGCGTCTGGAAAGCTCCCGGATTTTATTTGGGTAATCATTTACTCGGCAACCGATATATGTCGCATCCAAAAGAGCCTGACCGCCGGTTTTTTTGAATTCCAGCAGCTCCTTGATTTCCAGTTCCAGATCATCATTTCCCAAATACTCTTTGAGTGTCCAACTGCAAGTAGATGTTTTGAGATAAGTCAGGTTTTCAACGGCAAAAGCAGTTTTTTCGGGGGTGGCATCTTCGGGAAGCGGAAGAACCCCGTCACTGTCTGCCCGCATAAATGGATGCGCATGAATCGTTGTATAGCCCAGTTCTTCAGGGGAAATATCGCCGAGAACCGTCGTAATTTTACCCATTGAAATAACCTCCTATATTTTTTGTACTTTACCGCTGAGGCCAAGGGTTTGTTTATGCCTGCTCCTTTTCCTTATAAGGCGCATCGATCTCCTTGATGTGCTCTCTTGTCTTATCGGAGGTGAGATAGAGCAGAAGGAGGACGCAAACAGCAAATATTGCCGTTGCAATGTAGCCTACTAACTGATAGGAACCGGATTTTTCGGAGATAAGGGCAGCAAGAGGACCTGCAAACATGGATGCGATACACACCGCAATGCTGTCCCACGCAATCAAATCCGGGCTAACCTTATTGCCGAAAAGGGAATTGAAAATGATTCCCTGTCTGAGCTTGGAATAAGAAAAGAACAGATCAGAGCAGGCAATAAGAATTGCTCCGGGAATACCGCCGATCGTAAAGCCGAGGAAGAACACTACAACCAGACTGATTGCAGGAATGAGGAAACCCGTGCGCAGGCCAAGTCTGGCTGTGAGCCAGCCAATGATAATGGAACCTGCTGCATTGCATATAAGGCCAAGAGAGACAAGCTTTGACGCAGTCATCATATCAATTCCAAAGGAGGTGAGCATGGGGTACTGGTTGGAATTATATACATTGGTGCCTACCGAGATACAAAAGCCCAGCAATGCCACGCCGAAAAACACCGGAGTCCGCAAGGCTCTCCCGGACGGCATGGCCGCCTGATAAACCTCATATTTGGGAGCAGCTGCTTTTTTATCCTTTTTGCTCTCCAAGTCAACCGGAGACATGCCGTATTTGGAAGGCATATCGCCGCAGAGGAGCAATGTGGACACGCACATGGTTACAACAATAATGGCCGTCAGCACAATGCCGGCCTTCGTATAACCGGAGGACTCAAGCAACGAAGCAACAACAGGCGTTACTACTGCCGCGCCAACGGTCGTTGCGGCCTGGGCCACACCGAGCACCGTCGACTGGCCTACGCCATACCATGATATGATCGCGATATTCATGTAGAAGAACGTAAGTACCTGGCCAAAACCGTAAACAAGCGCGGCAACGTACACCAGCCATACGCTGTTCGTATAGGTCAGAGACAGCAGACCGAACAGTGCTGCGCTTGTGGAAATTACAGGACCCAGCCGTCCATTTCTGGTGATGATCTTTCCGCCGAAGAACGATGCCAGCATCATTCCTGCATAGGCGAAAGTATACGCCACGGACAGCGTTGAATACGGTACGTTCAGCTTGCCTGTCAGCTCATAGAGCATCAGGGCAATTACGACAAATGCTGAAGTTGCAGCAAGGCTGTTGATTGTAGCGCCAACGCAAATTCTACCGGCTCTCAGTTTGTTTTTCTTTTCCATATACTCTCTTCTTTCGTTATAAATTCATTCGTATCCAATTTTCATTCAAAGTTCGTCACGATTACTGCTTTTCAACAGAAAACAGTATTCAATCAAAATTCGCATCTAAATACTTCGCTGAAAGCCGGTTTGAATTCGGGTTTTGCAGCAACATCGTCATTCCTTCAGGTAAGTTGTCGTTCTTACCGGCGTTTATTTTCTGTTCAGACGGCGCAGGTCGTGAATGAGCAGATCCTTGATATGTCCCAGAACAAACTGTTCGATCAGTGCGGGGGGATCGTCCCCTGTCATGGGCACAAACTCGCTGCCCTGGTTGATGTTCATGAAGGGCATATGCACTTCGGGCAGAACGGCCACTCCGCCGGGATAGGTTTCAGAAACATCCACCTTGACCTCACTCAGCCGGTTAATTCCTGCGTGGGTGGTGCCGCCCTGCATGATCAGGCTGCAGTAAACATCTGCCTGACCTAATTTGGAGACAAATTCCAGGGTATGATCACTGCCGCAGTCGTCCTGCTGAATCTGGAAAATGTAGGGGCAAAGGCCTCTGCACTCCTCAACGGTTGCATGGTTTGCGTAAGCCTCAGGGCCGATAAATCCTGATGCAAAGTTATTTCCCATGTAGCACATGTTGGCTGCGCGATTAAACAGACCGGACCAGCTCTTTCCGATGGAGCGCATCGGGCGGGTAGTCTCCCTGTCGTCCAGGAAGGGCACCTGCGCAATCACACCCCGCGGCATATGACCGCCGCACCAACCGTATCTTTTCAGTCTGAAAGGCAGTGCAGATGCCAGATGACCGCCGCTGCTCATGCCGTAAATCACAATGCGGTCGGTATCAATGTTCAGCGCTTGCGCATTGTCGATCATCCACTGATAAGTAGCGTGCAGGTCGTTCACGGCTGCGGGGTAAGGCGCATCCACAAGACTTCTGAATTTCGGGATAACCGTCTGCGCACCAAGATACTTGGTTATAGTTGCGTTAGAGAACAGCCAGATATCGTTGAAGAACAGAGCTCCTGTGGGAATGACCAGGATGGTGGGAAACGGTCCCTTTGCCTCATTCTCTCTCAGTCTGCGTACCAGCGCATGAAGCTTGGGTGCATCGGGTTCTTCCGGGCAGCCGGGAATATCGTCATACTCCTCCCACCAGCCGAACTCTTCCCACTCGGGATGGTCCAGATTGGCCTGATCGAAAGCACGTTTGCTGCCGTTCTGCACCTCCTCACGCAGCTGCGGGAAAGTCTCCGGAGCGGTAATATTGGTTCTGGCAGCTATACCTGCTGAAGTGTCCATACTCAGCGCATCCGCCCCCAGAGGATGGGCGAACTCATTACCGAACCGAACCATATCCGTTCTGCAGTCTTCAATGCGAAACCAGCTGATAAGCTTTCTCATGTCCTCTACAGTCTGTGCTGCATCATAGAAAATGCCTTTTTTTTGCTTGTCACTCATTTTGTTCCTCCTCTCTTAAAGAATTTTTTGACAATATCGTCCTAAGCAGGAGCCTTAACGGGAAATTTTCCCGTTAAGGCCTGATATTGATTACTTCATGTAATCGGGAATGGTGTAGCCACGCTGTGCCATGTACTTGGGGTACATCTCTTCATCAACCAGCTTCTGAATGCCGGGAGCGTTGGCAAAGAGCTGCTCTGCAGCGCTTCTGGTGCAGTTGATGTAGCCATAGCTACCATCATAAGCAATAATCATGTCGTTGCCGGTGATCTCCTTAGCCATCTCAACTGCGCCCACAAGATCATCAGCCTTACGGATAAGGGGATAATCATTGAAGCGGTAGTTGAAAGTATCCTGTGCCATAAGAGCGCGGAATTCGTCGCCCACGGAGATGGAAGGGAAGCGCTTTACAAAGCCTACATTCAGACCATACCAGCCCTGGTTCATGATGATGCAGCCCAGGGGATTCCTGGATTTATCCATTACTGCTGCAACAAACTGGTCCAGAGACAGGGACGCGTTTTCCAAATCATAGTGGTCCATGTAAGAGTTCCAGTTTGCACCTGCAATGATGCCTGCGCAGTGCATGTAAGACAGCCAGCGGCTGCCGTCAAGAATGATGGTATAATCCTTGAGGGAAGTAAGCAGGCGGTTCATGTAGGGATAGTACTTTAATGCGGTCTCGGAGCACTTGATGTCCATGTCATAAAGGCTCTTGCAGGCTTCGACCTTCATCAGGCCGTTGGGGGTAGTGCGCATAAAGCAGCAGAAGGCCCACTTGCTCTGAATGAAGTCGGAGTCATAGACGGAGGTGGGCACCACCATACCCGCAGTTCCATGGCCGGTGGGAGAACCGAAGCCGAAGTGGAACAGGGTGCGGGTCTCCAGACGCATCAGGTCCATGGTGAAGGCCTTGAATGCCTTGCGGTAGTAGTTGTTCACGTAGATCTCACGGGGATCATCGTAGTAAGCGAAGACCAGGTGATCTGCATCAAAAACCTTCTCCAGGCCCCAGAGTGTGCCGATTCTGGTCTCAATGGGAACGCCCTTTTCGTAGGAGCTGACGGCCTCAACCTCGCCCAGATGCTCCTTCAGTTCGTAGAAGTCAATGACCTCGTCGCCCTCACGGGGAGTACGGTACATAACGACCTTGGTACGGATATCGTAAGCACCGGTGCGTCTCTCGATTTCTTCCTTGATGGTTTTGACCATCTCAATGTAGGGCAGGCCGCCGAACATGAGGAAGCCGTGCTCACAGGTCATGATGTTGACGCTGTCACCGGGCTTGATCCTGGACATGTCAATGTTCTTCAGGGCTTCTCTGGTAGAGTCCGCCGTGGGCTTCAGATCGTCGCCGCTGTGAGAGTAGATTGCCTCAGGCATTCCGGGGAACAGGTCGCTGACCTTGACCGAAACCATGTCGGGATGCTCATATGCGTGCATCTCAGGCTTGTTGCTGTAAACGGAAACGCTGAAATTGTTAATCTCTCTTGCCGGATAAATTTTTACGTCGCTCATTTTTTCTCGCTCCTTTCCTTCATCATCTTGCGGTACATCTCATTGCCCTTTTCAACCTCTGCGAGGTTCCACTGAACGAACTTCTGTTCCTCAATGTCATGGCTGATCCGCTTATCGTGATCCATGACCCCCTCGGGCAGAGTAAAGAGCAGGGGCTTGATGTAGTGATAGGTCTCGTAATCGGAGGTGTCGGTGGTCTCGTGATCGGTCTGGGGGTAGCCGGCAGCCTCAAGAAGTCTGTACATGGTGTTGGAGCAATAGTAGCCGCCGCAGCCGCCGCCGGTACCGGTCATGCGGTGCAAGTCCTTGATGGTACGGGCACCGGCCATGATCGCACGGACGATCTCCTCGGCGGTCGTGTTGGTGCACTGGCAGGTGCTGTCCAGAGGACGGAGAAATGCCTTGTTGCAGATTTCGATGATCTCTTCCACTCTGTCGGAGCCGTCGTAATCGCAGGTGACAACATGGGGAGTGTCCAGAGGCTCCATGCTGATTGCACCGTGGGTGCACAGCTCCCAGCACAGTGAGCAGTTCAGGCAAAGGCTGGGATCAACCTTGGCCGTGCCGTGGCACTTGAGGCAGCGTCCGCACTCATCCTTGACCTGCTGTTCGGTGAGACCGATGGCAACTTCCTTCTGGTTGGTGACACGCTCAGCAATGGGCAAATTGTTCATCTTTGCGGCGCTGAGCACGCTGGTCTTGCCAACCTCCAGCTCGGGCAGGACGATCTCTTCGCCCACGGTGATGCCGGACTGGGAGCCAAGATAATTATTGATGTTGACTGCCGCCTTCTTGCCGTCTGCGATGGCCTGGATGGCAGTAGCTGCGCCGCGGACCACATCGCCGCCGGCAAAAACATAGGGCTTGGAGCTCATGCCCTTCTCGTCCAGGACAATACGGCCGGCCTTGGAGACAACGACCTCATCCTTGTTGATGAAGGGGAAGTCGGAATACTGGCTGACAGCCACGATAATGTTGTCGACCTCGACAACAAACTCTTCCTCGGTCTTGGTGGTACTTCTGCGCAGCTTCTCGTCCTTTACACCGGGAACCATGCGCACGCACTTGAGGCCCTGAACCTTGCCCTCGCCCACCACTTCAACCGGTGCGGCCAGATCCAGAACACGGACGCCCTCTTCGAAGGCCTCCAGCAGCTCCCGCTCCTCGCAGGGCATGTCGTTTCTCTGTCTGCGGTAAACAATGGTGACTTCTGCGCCCAGTCTGCGTGCAGTACGGGCAGCGTCGATGGCCGTGTTGCCGCCGCCGATGACAGCGACCTTCTTGCCGATCTCAACAGGCTTGCCCAGATTGACTGCCTTGAGAAAATCAAGACCATGATACACGCCGGGCATGTCCTCGCCGGGAATGTTGGCCTTGCGGCTGAGCTGAGTGCCGGTGGAAACATAGACAGCGTGGAACTTCTTGTACAGCTCGTCAAAGCTCACATCTTCGCCCACGGTGGTGTTCAGATGGATCTGCACACCGGTGGCTTCGATTGCCTGAATGTCCCGGTTGAGCACAGCCTTGGGCAGACGGTACTCAGGAATACCGTAGGCCAGGACGCCGCCGGCAACACTCTCAGACTCGAAAACCTCAACGGAATAGCCACTCAGCTGCAGGTAATATGCACAGCTCAGGCCGCTGGGGCCGGCGCCGATAACGGCAATTTTCTTTCCGTTGGATTTGCGCTTCTTTTCCACAACAGGCATGCCGTTTTCGAAAGCCTTGTCTGCGACAAAACGCTTGATGTCGCGGATACCCACGGATTCATCCAGGTCGTTTCTGTTGCATGCTGCCTGGCAGGGATGGTTGCAGATTCTGCCGCATACAGAGGGGAAGGGGTTGGACTGACGAATAAGGCGGTATGCATCCTCATATCTGCCGGCACCTGCCAGAGCGATATAGCCCTGAACATCCGTTCCGGCAGGACATGCAGTGCCGCAGGGAGGTACATACCCCGGCATTACTCCGGGAGTAACTTTGATTGCATCGGTGGGGCAATGGCGTTCACAGTTTTTGCAGCCAACGCATTTGCTCTGATCCACACGTGCTACTCTTTCTACGATCTTCACTGTTTTTCTCCTTTCAATTTTTGAACCACTATATTTAACTATAGTGTTCTCAATGGTGTTTTTCTGCGAGTTTCTCCTTGAGGCGAGTCCGGAGAAGGCCGGCAACGGTAGCCGCGACAGTTTCTTTGCTCCAGCCGTCGCTGATGCCTTTAATGACAGCATCAATGCAGAGCTCAACCTCGTCGTGAGGTCCGGGCAGAGCAACAAAGGTTGTAACACCCTCCTGACCCACGCAGATGCGAATACCGTCTTTGCTGTGTCTGCCGTGGCCTGCATGGAACTTTGCGATGTAAGGAGCCGCAGCACTGCTGTCCAGAAGCTGAATGGCTTCCACGCTGAAATCTTTATTTTCTGCGCCTACGCCGCCCGTGGTAATGCACAGGCCGTAGCCCATTTCCGCGGCCCGGGAAAGTCCGGCAGTGAAAAGTCTCAGGTCATCCTTCATTACCTCGCCTTTATCCACAGTAAAGCCGGCCTCGGTCAGCTTCTGCATGATGAAGGGGGTGTTGGTGTCTTCAATCTCCCCTGCTTCCACCTCAGCGCCTGTGGGGAAAACGATAGCCCTCTTTGCAATGTTCAACCTGATCTGTTCTGCCAGGGCTTTTGAGCGGCTCATTTCCAGCTGTGCCTCGAAAATACTCTCGTCGTCGCCGGCAATCCAGCCAAGCATACCGTTGGAGACAACAGAAGCGTTGGCTTCCAGTCCCACGCCCTTGATTCGGCCAAGCTGTTTGAGCAGGGTTTCCTCTTTGGAGACAAACTTCTCCGGGTCCAGGTGGCTGCACAGTACATCCAGGCAAACGAAGCTGTCCCGGACGTCAATAACAAGTACATCCTCCCGGGAAACGCCGATCACATCGGCCACTACGTCTGAAAGCTCATTCAGATTTGTCCCATTGAGATGTATGCCCTGTATAGTAAGCTCGTGCTTATTGAACAGCTGATACTGGGAGTGCTGATATTTGGCAGCCTGAACCTCTTTCACTTCCAGCCGCAGATCCATCAGCGGAGCATCGATTATGGCCCGGCCCACGCCGATAATGTCGGCACCGGCGGCAATAATCTCCTCAATCTGATCCAGAACCACTCCTCCGCCGTATGCCAGGCTGAGCTTTCGCTCTTCATCCCCGGTCTGCAGCTCACTGAGGGCACTGCGCAGGGCTTCGGAGACTGCTTTCAGGTCTTCAATTTTTCCACTGTCCACATAAATAGTGTCTGCGCCGGAGTAAAGGGCAGTAAGAGCTTCCCGGACGATGTTGCCGTTTTCATAGCGGCCTTTGACCTGAATGACTTTTTTACGGTCATTGATACCAGCGACTGCGATCAGCGCTTTCTGCACGCCACCGAAGATGGCCACATAATTCTTGTCCAGATAGATCATGGGCTCATCGCACATGCGAACAGAGACGCCGCCTGTCAGCTGGCGAAGTTTGTTTTTGATTTCTCCGGGCATTTTTTTCCAGGAGCCGCAAACGATCTTCGCCCGGCCGCTGACCTTACGGCTGAATGCTCTCGCCGCCGTGGCCACGCCGGAATATTTGGAGATCTCACTGATGAGGCTGTCCTCCGCTGTACAGATCTGGGTGGGTATTCCGGAAAACTCCATGAGCATATCCCCGGCAAAGACCTCTTCACCTTCATGCACTGCGTAGGTGACAGAAAGCCCAGTCTCCTCCGCCTTTTTCAGGGCAGCAGGTATGCCGGATACGATACCGTCACTGTCTGTATAGATTCCGGCGGTTACTTTGTCGGAACCGTTTTTTTGAAAAATCAGCTCTCTGATGTCAGCCATAACTTTATCAATCCATGTTGTAAACAACTTCAAACGCGTCATGCACCGCACCGAAGATGTCTCCTACTCTGCGGGCAGAGCCGATCTGGTAAATGGTAATGTTTCTGCCTCTGAAACTCTCGGCAAGAGCGTTGACGGGACGGAGACCGATGGCCAGTACGGTGGTGTCGCATTCCATCTGTTCGGGTTCAGTGGATCCGTCAGTTTTCTGGATCAGCGCGCCCTTTTCGTTGACTTCCAGCAGCTTCATACCGGTGAGCATGTTGACCTTGTACTGCTCCAGCATGGCCTTGAGCATCATCTTGGGCTGCTTGGGTACGAACATCACGTCCATCACCGAGGGCATAGCCTCAAGCAGAGAGACCTCATAGCCGTCACGGGCCAGAGCAACAGCCGTCTCGCAGCCAATCTGACCACCGCCGGCCACAAGCACCTTCTTACCGGTGCTCACCTTGCCTTCCAGCACATCCAAAGCGGAGACTGCCTTGTTGATGCCCTTGATGGAGGCAGGAGCGACACTTTCTGCGCCGGTAGCCAGAATGACGGTGTCAAAGCCGCGGATCTGGACCTCATCTGCGGTAATAAGGGTGTTAAGATGTACAGGAACCTTGTTGTCACGCAGCTCGCCGATCAGCCAGTCCTTGTATCTGCGGACGTCGACCTTCATGGAATCGGCACCTGCAGCCAGAACTTCGCCGCCCAGAGCGCAATTTTTCTCAAAAAGCTCTACGGTGTGGCCGCACTCTGCTGCAATGATCGCAGCCTGCATACCCGCAGGGCCGCCGCCGATGACCGCGACTTTCTTGGGGGACGCCACGGGATCGAGATCATACTTGCCTTCCGCACCGGACAACGGGTTCAGGGCGCACCCGACGCCCGTTCCGCGCGCGGATCCGGCTACGCAGCCCTCGTTGCAGCCCACGCACCGGATGATGTCTCCGGCCTCGCCCGCCGCGACCTTGGCGGGCAGGAACGGATCGGCAATGAGCGCACGGCCCATCGCCACCATGTCCGCATCCCCGCGATCGATGATGCCCTGAGCCGTCTGCTCGTCGGCTACGCGGCCCGCCACGATGACGGGCACGGCGGCCTCAACGCCGTCGCGCACGGCGCGGGAAAGGGGCGCGTTCCAGCCCTTCTCCACGCAGGCGGGCGGGGAAACCATGAAATTCGTCTCGCGCAGCCCCACGGAAACGTGCAAAGCGTCGATGCCGTCGGCTACCAGCCGCTTGGCGAGGGCGACGGAATCCTCCAGCGTGGTGCCGCCGGGAAGCCCTTCAACGGCGCTCATGCGGTAGGTGACCGGGAAATCCGGCCCCACGGACTCGCGGACTTTGCGGCAGACCTCAAGGGCGAAGCGCATACGGTTTTCCAGCGAACCGCCGTATCCGTCGGTGCGCCGGTTGGTATAGGGGGAAAGGAACTGGCTGATGAGATAGCCGTGCGCCCCGTGGATTTCCACGGCGTCAAACCCGGCTTCGCGGGCACGGATGGCGGCCTTGCCCCAGCATTCCACGAGGCGGGCGATTTCCTCTTCGCTAAGGATCACGCTGTTGTCGTAGGGGGTCACGCCGGGGATGGCGGATACGAGAGGCACGGCATGGCCCGAAAATTGGGGGAGCGCGGCGCGCCCGCCGTGCTGGAGCTGGATGGAGATGCGCGCCCCGTGCCGTTTCACGCGGCGGGCCAGATCGGTGAGGCCGGGCAGGCGCGCGTCGTCCGCGATGCTCAGGCCACGGGAGAAGGAGTTGCCGGTGGGATCGACGGATGTGGCCTCAATGGTGACAAGCCCGGCCCCGCCCTTGGCACGCTCTTCGTAGTAGCGGAGCATACGCTCCGTGACGCCGCCGTCCGGCGCGGCGTATTTCGTACACATGGCGGGGAAGACAATCCGGTTTTTGATCAACAGCGTGTTGATGCGGATTGGATTGGTGCAACAAGATGTGTTCATGGAACCTCCAGATGAGAAAGACATCTTGCCTGCGGCAATGCAAGCCATGTGCCATCTTTCCGGCGGATGAGGCGTGCCGCGCCGGGCCGTTTCCGCCTTTTTCCTGACCCCCGGAATTCATTCCGATACAGTGGGCGGCTCTGAATATCCCCGGTGTTCCCGTATCTTCGCTTCCCCGTCCAGAGAGTGTGCCCGGTGTGCAAAATGTGGGCATGTATTTGTAGACATGTTCATAGAATATGATTTATAATAGACATACGTAAACACGCTTTGTGCGGAGAGGAACATGGAAGAGCATATCGAGCGGAACAAAAGGGTCCTTGAACAGTGGGAGCGCTTCCACAGGCAAGAGCCCGTGGACGAATCCGCCGTCCGGCCCCTGATCCTGCGTTCATGGAAGCGCTGCCGCCTTCAGGGGGTCAGGCCGGACAACGCCTCAAAAGTGTCCCTCAGCCCCGCCGCGCTGGAAAAGCTGCTCGATCGGAACGCGGATCTTGTGGCGGTGGCCAAAAGCATCATGGAAAAGCTGTATAACCCCATCAGCACTTCGCGCAGCTTCATTTCCCTGTCCGACGCGCAGGGGATCGTCCTGCACGCGCTCTGGGACAATACCGGCAGCTACCCTATCCCGCACCTCGCGCCGGGCAACCTCGCGGCGGAAAGCGCCTCGGGGACCAATGCCATCGGGACGTGCCTCGTGGAACATACGCCTGTGGAGACGCTGGCTTCGGAACATTACTGCCGCTCGTTCCACGGCTGGTTCTGCTCGGCGGCCCCCATCAGGGACAGCCGGAACGCCATCGTCGGCGTGCTCAATGTGACGCTCCCGAGCGCCCTGTACCATCACCATACCCGGGGTATGATGGAAGCGGCGGCCCACGCCATCGCGGAACAGCTCCGCCTGCGGCTGCTCCTTCAGGAACAGAAGGCCATCATTGAAATGTTGGATGAAGGGGTGGTCGTGCTGGAAGGCGACGGCACGATACGGACGCTGAACAACAAGGCGCAAGCCATGCTCGACCTGCCGCCGGACGCTGTGCACGGCAATATTCAGGACATCATCTTTTCCAGCGACATCATCCGGGCGATCCTCTCGGAAAGCGGCCAATTCAGCGATCAGGAAGCGTTCCTCCAGCTCAAGGGCGGTTCGCTCAACTGCATGCTTTCGCTCACCCGCTTGGAATCGGGGAAAGGCCGGGTGCTGACCCTGCGCGAGACCAAAAGGATCAAGGAATCCGCCGTGCGCGTCACCGGGGCCAAGGCCGTCTATACTTTCGATCACATTGTCGGCAACGCGCCCGCCACGCAGGAGGTCGTACGCATGGCCCGCATGGCGGCCCAGAGCGATGTGACCACCCTCATCCTCGGGGAAAGCGGCACGGGCAAGGAACTTTTCGCGCAGTCCATCCACAACGGGGGCAGGAGGGCCAACGCGCCTTTCGTCGTGGTGAACTGCGGGGCACTGCCGCGCAACCTCGTGCAGAGCGAGCTTTTCGGCTATGATGAAGGCTCTTTTACGGGCGCAAGCCGCCTTGGGAAGCCCGGCAAATTCGAGCTGGCGGACAACGGGACCATTTTTCTTGATGAAATCGGGGAGATGCCCCTTGAAGCGCAGGTCAGCCTGCTCCGTCTGCTCCAGAACGGCGAAGTGACCCGCGTGGGAGGGAAACACACCCGCCTCGTCAACGTGCGGGTGCTCGCCGCCACGAACCGCAATCTTGAAAACGCCATCCGTCAGAACGCCTTCCGCGAGGATCTCTACTATCGCTTGAACGTCTTCACTCTCAACGTGCCTCCCCTGCGCGAACGCAGTTCGGACATCGCGCTTCTGATCAACCATTTCCTCGATCACTTCGTCGCCTCCCTCGGGCGCGGCCCCTTGCGGGTTACGGATCGGGCTATGGATGTGCTCCTCGGTTACCCGTGGCCCGGCAACATCCGTGAGCTTGAAAACGTCATAGAAAGGATGGTGCATATGTCGCAAGGGGTGCCCTCCATCGACATTGACGTGTTGCCCGCGAACATCCTCAATCACGAGGGCATACCGGGGGGCGCGCCGCGTCCCGCCGTCCCTCGCGGGCTCCTTTCGCATCAGGAGAAGGAGACCATCGTCCGGGCGCTTCAGGAGGCCGGGGGCAACATCCGGGCGACCGCGAAGGCCCTCGGCATTTCCCGGAGCGGCCTGTACGTCAAGATGCGCCGTTTCGGCCTGTCGCCGGACGAGTGCCGGTAGGGTCAGGGAGGAAGGGCGTTGGGAAATTTGGAGGGGGAGGCTGTGCAACAGGAGTTCGTTCCGGCGAATAGAGAATAAGCGAAGCAAGCA